>Ga0180009_10001824_pt1 | contig 25480 bp, 21 predicted proteins | sample OS_PC_MetaG_FD_123537 | JGI IMG/M metagenome (GOLD analysis project Ga0180009, IMG submission 123537) | Groundwater microbial communities from the Aspo Hard Rock Laboratory (HRL) deep subsurface site, Sweden - OS_PC_MetaG | ecosystem: Environmental > Aquatic > Deep subsurface > Groundwater...
CCGACGACCGTCCAGTGTGTAGTGATAGCGATGAGCCTGCGACCGGTCTGGGAACTCCAAGCTGTTAAGCACATCGCTGTTCAGACGGATTGGTGTGGTGGCAAAGTTCATGACATCACGTCGTGACTCCCAGCTCAGCAAAGGAGCAATCACCATCTCACCCTCACCACGCACCACTGTATCGTAGCCAAAGAACAACATCTCGTGTGGGAATATTGTGGCGTGGGAGCCCCCCGCGATGAGCCAAGCGTCGGGGTTAATGTCACGCAGAATATCTACCAGATCAACCATCTCGCCAAGCTGAGCTGTTACCCCCGTCACGCCGTAGATCGGAGCTTCTGGTATCTCATCACCAAGCCCAAGGTCTACTACCACCACGTCGTAGCCAGCAGCCTTGAGCTCGGCAGACAAGTACCATAGGCCCAGAGGCGGCATCACGTCCTGGTCTATGAGGAACGGGGAACTGGGGTTGATTAGGCAGATGTCCATAGTATTACCCTGGCAGAGCTGTAGCCAGCCCCTCCAGTTCCCCGTTCTCGCCAAAGAAGTAATCTCTGTCCCCAATGCTCACCACGAGCTTGCCATTTCGGTTGAATACGCCGAGACCAGCGATATCTTTGGAGTTCAAGTAATCGTCACTAATCGATGTATCCTTGACTGCTACCTTGTTGCTCATGGAGTCTCCCTTCTATCTTCGATTCTAAAATCCCAAGCAGCACCTGCTCGTACTGATCCCCTATTAAGTCCCATCTGTAGTCTTGTGCGTAGTTGCACCCCCTCTTACTAGCAAAGTCCCACTCCACCTTGTCCCGCAATAAGGTCGTGATGGCGTCTATCCACTGGTTATCATCTATTGGCAGCGGCAACATGCGGGCCACAGCCTCCGACCACAGCTCAGGGAACGCATCTGCGTTCGATGTGATAACCGGCGTGCCTGCAACCAAGCCCTCTAGCACTGTGCAAGAAAATCCCTCCGTAGGTTGCACAGGGTCGCACGGGTATACCAGCAGGCTTGCCTTCCTGATTTCGTTTATAGCGCTACGATGCCCTACTGCTCCTGCATGAACTACGTTCCTATGCCGCACTTCGTCAAATAGTCGCTTCACTTCATAGGCCAGGTCTGCTGTGTGCAGATGCCAGCCATCGCCGTCCTTTTCCACGATGAGATTATACCAGCGGTCAAAGTCATAAAGAACCACTAACTCAGCATCGGGAATACGCTCCAAGATGCGAGGCCACATCCTCAACAAGTGATGCAACCCTCGGTCTGGGCTGGAGGCATAGATAATGCGGTTTGGAACCCTGTCTACGTAGCCGAAAAAGTCCGGGCCATACCATCCATTGGGGATGAGTAAGAACTTATGCGAGCTTACAGTGGGGTCAGTCGCATATACTGTGCCGGCGTGCCATCTTGACACGCACTGGTAACGATCCACCAAAATATCACGAGACCGAATATCCATCGTATTGCACTGCATAGCATATATCACTACCTTCGAGCGGCTAGCAATCTCGATTGTTGGCACGCACTCGAAGCTGATATGAATATCGTGATCCATGTTCATCAACATGGGAATTGCCATATTTTTGGGCAAGTAGTCAACACCATCATATCGCCCCGACTTGCGCACGTCGTAGAACACTATTACCTCATGGCCCTTGCGTGCTAAATGCTGACTGAGACGAATCATGGCCTGCTCGCCACCAGCTATCATGGTGGGACACTCAGGGTCATCAAGGTCACTAGGGTTCCAAGCCCCCCAATATCCGTATGCTGTTGTGAAGAGTACCCTCATGAATCCTCCTTACGATATACGTCGCTTAGTTTGTCGAGTAGCTCATCAACCAGCCCGGAGTCACAGTCGTCCAGGGGGACAGTGTAGATGGCTCGCCCGCAGTTCACACACACGAACTCAATCATCCCCGATGGCCCGTCCTGCTCCCCAAATTTGTAAACCCATTCCTCTTCGTCAAAGAAGCACTCGTCAGTTGTCGCCGAATAGATATGGCCGCAATGTGTACGACTCAACATTTGGGTACTTTCTCCAACAAAAGTTGCTGCGAGGCTTTTATCTGAGCTTCACTCCTTGAAGGCCCTCCAATATGCACAGGTTGGTGCCACGCAAGCAGGCTACGATGAATCCAAAGCTGCTTCTTATGTACCTTTATCAACCGATAGCCCCACTCAACGATAGCGTGCCATGCCCCTACCTCATCAAACTCTTCATCCCAAGGTATCCAATCCACAGCATGGAGTGCCTGAAAAAAACCACAGTCAATAAGCATATAGTTCGTTTCTCTAAAGACAAGGTATGGTCCTAATAAAGAGACGATATAGGGAACTCCATCCTCCTTGGCAACCTCGTATACCGTCTGCTGGTACCAATCTTTCGGGTTGCCGCCAGCATCATCCATCTGCTGGCGCTGCGAGTCCGAGACAACTATGTTGCCGCGGCCTAAACTTCGCAGCGCCACTTCCATTACTTCCAATGCTACTCTGTGCATCAAAAAACCAGCAGAAAGTAACATCACGGCATCGCCAGTAATTTGCTCAAAGGCTAGATTGAACTTCTTGCTCCATTGGGGGCGATAATTAACAAAGGGAAGCTCGATTAGTTTACAATCATATTCCTGACACAGATTTCTAACACTATCTCTGTCATGAATGGAACTATCGTCAACAACAATGATTTCGTGGGGTTTCACAGTCTGAGAAGCGAGTGTCTGCAAGAAACCTTGCAGATAATGAGTGCCACCTAAAGCACAATGCGGAACAAGAATACTTAACGCCATAACAGTAACTTCTCTTTTATCAAGAACACGGCGAAACACATGGCGGCCCATAATACCCCCCTAGCCCGCAGGCTACTTGTAGTAGCTCTGTAGACAATAGGTACATAGGCTAACTTTATTTTCTCTTTATGAAACAGATATGCCAACTGTGGGTTGAATCCATGACACCGCGGTGTGTTAGTACGTTGGCTGAGACTAAAAGCCTTAGCGCAACCAATCTCCGAAAAGGCTCGGAAGCTATCGTAGTCAACTTCTTTACAGCCTACCAATAGATGCAAAACAACATGGCTTATACCACTAAGAATTGAACGCCACCATGACTGATTGTATCGTGAACCCCTCGTCCTAATATAAAAACGGGTGCCAGCAACAACCTCGCTACCATTCAAATTATCCACGAGATACTGTATGTCTCGTGGATTGTGAGATAACCCAGCATTCATAAACACAACGGGGGATAGCCCATGCCGAAGTGCATACTGACATCCTGCTTGAAACCCACATCGATATTCTGCATTTGGGGGATTGCTAATAACATTGGCTCCTGCGTCTCTGGCGATTTGCGCCGTATTGTCAGTTGAGCCATCGTCCACTACCAGTACCACTACATCCGGATAAAGTGTCTTGGTTTCTTGCACAAGTTGGCCGATGTTGTCCGACTCGTTGTGGCAGGGAATGATGATAATCATTTCGCATTCCAAAGAAGAACACAAAAATCTCCCACTTCGTCATACTGAGCCCAATATAACCCAGGGTCACGGTAATACGATTTGTATTCAACCTCCATGTGTTCAAACTTCAGTTTCTCATAGGGGTCCCAAAAACGTACGTGTCCATAGCGCTCAGAGTGTGGATGCCCATAGAATGTAAAGCCACCAAACGGAACATTTATTAGAATAGCACCGCCAGGCTTAACTACCCGCCGCGCCTGTGCCAGCACTAGGTCTGGGTCACGGACATGCTCTAAGATACCACTTAACACAGCAATATCAAACTCGTTCTCGTCAAAGAGTGTACCGAGCTGTTCCGCTGGGCAGACCATATACTCAATCAGGTCTGTGTTGGCAGGATTAGTCTTGGCATCCTCTACCATAAGCGGTATGAGGTCAACACCAACAATGCGAGTTAAATCAGGGGTTTGCGCAAACCGAACTGTCATCTCGCCACGACCGCACCCAATGTCAATCAGTGAGTTCATATCGGGCCAGCTTGCTATAATCTGTACTCGACTCGTAATCCAGAAGCATCGCCATACGGTATCATCTAACCGCCCCATCTTAGTTACTTCGGTAACGTACTTATACCACTCAAAATAGGCCTCGTCACTTTCCATATGGGCTAACTTAGCAGAGTATAACTGCAAAAGCTCCACTATTTCCCTGCCGCCTGGGTATTGATCGTGAAGGCGACGAACAATCGCAATAGCGTCCTCGCCCCTGTCTTGAGTCCACAGTCGCTGAGCCAATGCAATCCACGCTGTTAGTTCGTTACTATCTCTAAGCATATCACCTATTCCAAAGCAAAATGCCGAAATCTCCTATCTCACCGTGCTGTGCCCACGGTAAGTTCGGGTCTCCATAATGGCTCTTGTATTCAATCTCCATATGCTCGCCCCACAGCTTCTCGTACGGATTCCAGAATCGCACGTGCTGATTGTGCTTCGTGTCCGGCTCACCATAGTAGCTGAAGCCACCAAATGGGACATTGATGAAAATAGCACCCCCCTTGCGCACCACGTGCTTGGCCTGGTGCAACACCTCGTCGGGGTCCCGTACATGCTCCAGTATCCCACCCAGAACTGCTATGTCAAAACTGTTCTCATCGAACTTCTCGTTGAGTTTCTCAGCATCACAGACTTCGTAGCTGGTGTGCGGCGTGTTGCGTGGGTCTTCACGAGCCCGCTCTATGCACATAGGCACTAAATCTACACCCATCACCTTTGTGAGCCCCGGGGTATTGGCAAACCATAGAGTCATCTCCCCGTTGCCGCAACCAATGTCGATCAGCGTTCTCATATCACCCCACTGTGCCAGAGAACGCACCCGATCTGCAATCCACATAGCCCGCCACACTACCTCTGATAGTTCCCCGGGGGGGTGCTCAGCCGCCATCGCCGAGTAGTAGTTGAAGTAAGCCTGCTCCGAACGTAAATGGGCTACTCGCTCCTGATACCGGGCCAGCCGCTCCCGAATAACGGCGTTGTTGGTATACTTTGCTTGCAACTCGGACAGCATCGCTATGGCCTCTTCACAACGGTCGTCGCGCCATAACCCTTCGATGCCCACCAGTTGCAACATTACCTCGTCAACCAAATTGTCCTCCCTTTTGATTCCACAGAAGAACTGTGACTCAGCTTCCCGGTTAGACGCTGTGTCCCTTCTCTTGCAAAATATGGTGCAACATGCCCTCCCATTGCTCCGCAATAGTATCCCAGCCAAAGTTCAAGGCAAACTCCCGCCCACGACCGCTATAGCGCAGCCATGTCATCGGGTCCATCATGCGCTCGAACGCTTCCTCGAAGTCAAAGGTCAGGATACCACCACGCACTATTTCGGGAAGCGAGCTAGTTGGCGTCGCTATAATCGGAGTCCCCGCCGCCTGCGCCTCCATGTAAGCAATGCCAAACGTCTCTGGCCAGTGCGTCGGCTGGAAAAACAACCCGGCACTCATAAGCTCACGGGCTAACTCCGCCTTTGGCAATGGGTCGTGGATAAAGACGTTTGTTCTGTCACGGGGCATATAGGCATACTCCATCTCTGGCCCCCAGCCATAGACTGCGGCACGCCCGTAAACATGAAACTCTAGCTCTGGGCGTTGAGCACGGAATCTCTGGAACCACTCGCCAGCTACCGCTAACCCTCGGGCGGGGTTGCTTGTCCACAGAAGTCTGTTTAAGTGCCGCTCAGGAAGGTCGTCAGGGGTGAATAGCGATAGGTCAATGCCGTCTGGCATTACGAATATGGGCGGGCATTCCCGATCTTCACGCTGAATCATGTTGTTAACAATAGCAAATAGTTGCCCGTGCACCTGACTTAACGCGACTACCGCATCAGCCTTGTCCAGAACAGGCACCACGTCATAGGCTGGTACCCAATCATGGCTCCAAAACACCTTGGCCTTAGTCAGTGGTGCGTGGAAATCTAGCGCCTCTTTCCACCTGCTAATGACAAGCACATCTATCGGCTGCCCTAATACATTGCCAAGATTGTTAACATGAACGTAGTGCACGTCGTTGAAGATACCTTCTTCTCCATGCGAAACAACAACGACCCTGTGGTCCCTCTTGGCAAGCTCTCGTGCCAAATACGCTACGCAAGTCTCGCTACCACCAAGGGCTTCTTTCTCAAGCGTAGTGTCGTTCCACGGCTTACCCGCTGGTATCGGGGCAAAGACGATGCGCATACGCCCCGGTGTCGGAACACGGAACAACCCAGGCTGCACTCTTTGGAATACCGCCTCATCCACTATAGCCCTGGTAATATGGCCGCACTTGATGGATGTGTCGCAGAACACAGAGTATCCCATCTGCTTCGCCTTGTGGCAGAAATACATGTCCTCACCCAGCTCGTCGGTGAACAAGAACCACGGCTTCTCCATCTTGCGAAACACATCCATCTTGACCAGCAAGCACCCCGCACCTACGGCGTCTACCTCTATCAACTCCGCAGGAGGATAATAGATTTTGAACCAGAACTTGCCTGGAGCCTCTTTAGCATACTCGTAGATTTGAGGCCAGTGAGGCATCTTCCGCGCAAAATAAAGACCGCTCACAATATCTTTGTCATGAGCGATCAACTTTTGCAGCATGTCTGTGGGGAAAATGACATCATCATCAGCCCAAAACACGTAGTCAAATGGAGCGTTGCGATCACGATCTAAGGCCATCTGAACGAGGGTGTTGCGAGCTTTAGCCCATTGCTCCTCGAATACTACAACCTTCTCTATAACAATGCCAGTCATGTCCATTTGTTGAAGGCTGTAGAGGTGCTCGGCTACATCGCCGCCTTTTGAGTGGGGGGTGAGAAGTGCGATACGAACGGGGGGCTTGGGTCTAGATGAGAACTTCGTGCTGAACCGTCTCATGCAAGACTGCTCCTTTGTTTATTAACGATTTAATACATTATAGGGTACAGATGCAGTTGGGTCAAGTGCTATTGCATCTGTACCCTATTCTCTTGCTTCTAAGCGTTACTTAGTGTTTCTTGTTCCTACCGTAGGATGTGGAGACGTGTTGGTACGTTAACCCCTCCTCCAAGAACCCTAGTAACGAATGTCCCGAAGCTGTGAGCTCCGCTGGCGGTGAAGCCAAGAATCGTCGCTGCAATTCGCACGCAGCTAGAGTCAGGATACGACGCCTCCGCGTAGGAAACGAAGTACGAGACACCAGCCATCGGAACAGCCCACCATGTGGTAGGGGTTGTCCTGAGTGAGTGCAAAACAACATTGGTGCCACCAGCAGTGTCCGCCGTGATAGTCGTTGAGATTACATTGAGCCCAAGGCCGGCAGCACCTACAAATGCTTGCTTCGATGCCAGCGCAGGATCGTAATTCTCAGACAACTGACGTGGAGAGTTGGTCATATCAGGAGCTGTTGGTTGTGTCATGTGTTATTCTCCTTCTACCAATCCTGGTTAGGATGTCGCCAGGTTGTAAAGCCAGCCGTGACACGCCGTCCCCTGCCGCACTTCCATGGTGTACTCACCAATGATGAAGCGTCGGTAGCTATCCCCTGACTTAGGAAGAGCTTCGAGGCGGAATACTCGGTCGGACTCCACACCTCTGCCTCGCAAGGGGCCGATGCCTAGACGGTCCTTAGCAACAACGACCAAATCAGACTTACCAAGGTGGCGATCCAACACAACGTCGAAGACACCAAAGTCACTTTCGTACTTGTTGACCACGACGCCTGCAACGCCGTCATCGCGCTCTCCTCGCACAAACGGAGACCAGATATCGTTCAACTTGCGCTTCTGCCATGAATTGACCAGTATGGTATCGGGCCGGCTCGTGCCACCTGTATCAGCAAAGATGTCTTCCAGCAAGTTTTGCAGCAACGTCTCAGTGAGGGATGCCCCGCTGGCATCAGTGCGGTTCGCAGCACTCTGGCTACGAATGAAGTAGTAAAGACCACCCATCCGACGGCCTGGCTGGGCGTTGGATGTCGGAATCGAAGAGTTGCGGAGACCGTAGTGCGCAGCCTGTTCGAGCTGAATCACTTGCTCCTTAAACTTCTTCTCGACCTCTCGGTTCAGCGTACTTTCTACACCGTACTTGTTGACCGCTTCCTCAGTCCCAGATACCGCCACAGTGCGGCTAAAAATCTGGGTATAGTTGCTGGTCTGCTCAATGGTCGTGTACTTGCCAGTTACCTCAGCCTCGGCCCCATCAAGAACAACCTTGCCGAGGTTGTAGACATTAGTTGCTGATGCGTGAGCAGCATCACCACCCAAAATGCGCACATACAGATAGCCGTTGACAGAGTCAATGCTAGTAACCTGATAGTGCGAATTGTTGGTGCCCGACTGCAAGAAGAGCTGGTCGTCCTCTTCAAAATACTCAACAGCCGTAGTCCCCAGATCAAGGTAGCCCTGCGCGGCAACGTAGGCTGCGTTCAACGGAGCATAGGACGGGATTAACTCGTCCGTCAGCCACGTATGTGTCGTGCTGAAGCACTCGAACTCCAGTGAGTCTGCACCCACCGCCTGCGATGCCTCTTCACGCCAGCCCAACAGTGCCAGCAGTGGTGTATCCTGGGGATCCACCTGATCGATCATGTCAGAAATGTTACTGACCAAGACCGAAGAGGCGTCATATGGATGTTTAGTCCCAGCAGTTACCGTTGGTGTTCTGGGCATATCACTCTCTCCTTACATCTATGACGATTGTTGCTGCTGAATCTCCTCACGGCGCTGCAAAAGTGCCAGTGTGTCCCCAGACCCAAGGCGGCGTCGGCCAGAACGTAGCCGTTGGTTTATCTCCTCAAGCTCTCCTGGCGGCGTAGACCCACTTGTCCCTGTGGCCACTCTCGTAGCCCCAAGTTCGGTGCGGGTGCGCTGCACCGCAGACTCAACCCCACGAGATGCGGTTTCAGCCGCTTCCTTCGCAAGCTTCTCTGCTTGCAAAGACCGCTGCTCTATCTGATAAGCCCGGGCACTCCACTTGAGAGAATCGGGGCTTGAATCGTCTAGAGCATCTCTGGGTATGCCTTGATCTATGAAACGCTGAACCTCTTGCTCCCGTATGGTTTCAGCCCGTTCCTTGCGCCTGCGCTCCTGCTCGGCATTGGTGGCCCTGGCACGCTCCTGCGCCAGTTGGTTCTCAACCGCGTCGAGCCGTGCCTGTAGCCTGTCCTCAGGTGGCAAGTCTGCAAACTGCGTCTGCGCAAACATCGTCTGCACATACCTCAGCTGCTCCACCTGCGCCCTAACTTCGGCTAACTCTTGCCGCGCCTGCTCTGCTTCACGCTGCGCCTGTGCCTCACGTTTCTGGCTCGAACTCATCAAGCCATCAAGGCGAGACCTGGGTACCATTTCCCCAGACAGTGGAGCCTGTGGCTCTTGGGAGACCGGGCCGGAGACCCCCGCTGCATCAGGAGTGCCTGCACCAGTGCCCTGATTGTCTGTGGTCATGTATGCCCCCTCCTATGTTGAATATACAAAAAGAGAAGTTGCGGAGCCCCCCAATGGACTTGCTACTTCTCTCGTTGCTCGATATGAAGCTGGATTATTCAGTTGTTGGTTACATTCTAATCGTTAATCACTTCAATGTCAAGCTGCGACGCGGCCTCAAGTGTTGTTGCCATCGGCAACATCTCAAATACCTGCCCAGTACCTAGTTTCAGTGTTGGCACCGGGTATCGCACTATCTGTGGCTGCCCGTTCTGCACGGTAATTGCGAGTTGCGAGAAACCAACCCGACGCATGAAAAAGATTAGTTCGTATTCCTTCGTTGATAGTTGGATACTAGGATTGATCTGCATTATGCGTAGCTCCTTGCCCACCTGGACTCACGCCTGTATCCAGTACCACCAGAATATGTTTGTGCTAGTATAACATTTCTGCGTAATCGGCGCAAGGCACGTATGTATTCCCCTAGCGTGGTTGCCCCCTCAATGGGCGATTTGCTCATTAGCTTCGCCAATGCGTTCCTTATCTGAGGTGTCAGAGTCGCCCCCTGATATGTCAGGTAGTTCAGCACTACCGCAACCTCGTCGGGAGGCAATGCCGCTGCTATTGCACTCTGAGCACCAGACCAGCTGGTTATCGGCCTTGGTTGTGCTACGACCGGCGGCTTCGTAGCGTAGGAGTAAGCCCGATACCCACCACCAGTGGCAGCACTATACGTCGAGCGAGCTGCCGATGTGGTCGCTGCTGACTCTAAGTTGGCAGGTATCTCGGAAAGTGGCGGCACTTCAATCCCCAGCTTCTTGAGTAGACTGATCTTCGTCTCGTACATCGTTCTCGCAGCCGTCAGCGCCGCCGTGCCACTGCTGCCCGTTATTGCTTTGTACTGCGCATTGGTAAGCCGCATGAGCTGGTCGAAGCTCACAATGCCCGCAGTTTCCAGCTTATCCGCAGTCGCATCCCCAATCCCACTTATCCGCGTCAGGTCGTCTTCAGGAAAGTTCGCAAGGCCAGACTTCGCAGCCACCTTTGACTGCTGGCTCGGCAATGTCTGCGCAGGGAGTAATGGGCTCTCCTTGGGCCGCTCTGCCTCTACAGTCCTGGGATCGTTCTCCCCAGTTTGAGCTTTGGCCGGGGACGACTTCGTCGTAGTGATTATCGGATTGCTGCCCTGCCTGCCCTTCTTGAGCAAGTCCGCAGCTTGCTCCACCCACTTGTCCTTACGAATGCGATACGCCGTGGTTCCAGTGATGAACGCTATCTCATCTGCACTTAGCGTCGCCAGTTGCGACAAGCTCGTGATGCCCCACGCTTCTAACTTCTCTGCTGTGGCGTCTCCAATACCACGCACATCAGTGATACCATAAGAAATTGTCCCGCCAGCGCCCTTGCGCAACCCCTCCATAAACTCTAAGCCACCATACGTCCCAATGAGATCAGCATAATCTGTACCCTTGCTTACTACTTTGGCTACTGCCGCCTCCATGTTCTTGCGCCGTTCATTATCATCGATGGTAGTCCCGTACCACGTAGACAAGGCTTTCTCTGCTTCGTCGTTACCAAGCCGAATCGCATACTTGACTGCTGTCTCCAAAGCGTCACGATCCTTCTGCGACAAGTCCAACCGGTTCTCTAAAATGAAGGCATCAACGATTGTTCCAGCCTCCCAGTACTCTCGCAGAACCTCGCTGTCAACCATGTCGTAGTACGCCTGGGCAAAGTAGTGGTATTGTTCCCTCTCCATCTGACGCCGTAGCTCAATGCGCTCCCACCGCTCCTCGTCACCAAGCTCTGTTTTGAGTGCTGCAACCATCTCGTCACGACGGTCGTAGTCTATCTCACCAGTGAGTGGGTCTATAAGCGATGGGTCTCCCAGAATGTCCATGTAACGGCTGTAATCGTAGTCCTCAAGAGTCTTTGGATCTCGCTCCGCCAGCATCTTGACCGTCTCCGCATAGTGCGGATCACGATCTATCGCCGCCTTAGCATTAGCGTAAGTCTCTTGTAACACTTGCAACCTGGTTCTGAACCAGTTCAAATCCTTTTGCCCCAAGAGTACCGCCATCGCGGCCTTGTCTATATCAGAGTTGCGAATATCGCGCTCCTCCTGGATGCGCCCGAAGTATTCCTCGCCACGACCACGGTACTGCATATCATCGATGTTAGCCTGGTAAAGCTCCTGTGCTCGCGGGTCTGATTGCCGCAGCGCTAAAAGCTCTGTGCTGCTTATTTCGTCCCACCCTTTACCCAGAGCGTTCTCAGCATAAGAATGCCACTGCAAATAAGGCGGTGTCGGATAAGACCGCCAGCCTATGAACTGCGCCCCGCCACGTATCAACTTGCCCTGCCACGTGTCCTCGCCGTGCGCTGTCCCTTCGAGCAGCACGCTCTGAATGGATAGCGGCAACGTGTTCTTCGCTATTATATTCTTGAAAAAGCTCTCCCAGTTGTCACGCGTCGGCTCCCCAATGTAGTTTCGGCCCCACAATAGATCGAGGGCACTCCCGGGACTCGCCGCCATGTTGCCACGCAGGAACCTGAACCCCGGATTGGTCATCAGGTTCTCACCCCACAATACCGCGTTGCGAGGATCAAAGCTGCTAGGGTCTTTCCACATATCACCAAGCAACGACAACACTGAGCGATACTTAGACCCAGGGCCTACCATCTGACCTTCAACTTCCCAGGTCTGGAAACTGTCACTGGTCGGTAGAATATGCTGCCCAATAATCTCCATCACCTCTTCGGTCTTGCCCTGCGCTAATAACTTCTCAATCTCCTCACGCCGCAACAGAGCAGTCATTACGACCCCGGATGCAGTCATGCCTACCATCAATCGCCCCAGAGCTAACCGTGTCTGATGACCACGCAAGCTGTCTCCCCAGCGGGATACCGCATTGAGAAGCGTGGCTGCTACTGCCCTGTTATAACGTGGTGCTATGGTAACAAGCCCTTCCATGTGCCGCGCTACAGGCCCAACACCAAGTCTCTGCGACGAGAATAATCCGCGCATCTCGTTGACAAACAATCCAAGCTCAGCACGCCGGCGCGGTGTGTCCGCTATCGGGTCAAGGGCTTGTAGAACTCGAATCCCCCACTCGTCCAGGGCAGCCTCAAACAGCCGCTGGAACGGCTTGAGAGGCTTACCAATAATGCTAAACGGGGCCTTGGTTAAAATACCACCCCTAGTCAACGCCTCAGTCATCTCGTTGCCCGTCGCGCTTAGAATCACGTTGGGATACCTGTTTAACAAAGAGCTGTGCTGCGAAATAAGGTTCCAGTGATACGTTGGGTCGAACATAGCCGACACACCACCTAGAAGCGCACGCCCAAACTGCTTTGGTTTGTAGTACGCAGCGACAAGAAGCTGAATCGTATACACACTAGCATCACCGGCCAAAGCATAGAATCGCTGCATTGTGTTGTAGGTATACATAGGCGCCGTCCCCTTGCGGAACCAGGCGGGGATGCTGCGATCTAGCGTCTTGTCTAAGTACCGAATCGTGTCTGCGGCATTAGGCCCCGTGAATACCTTGCCAGGGAACGCTTGCGTCATCGCCTCCCCAAAGCGGGGCTGGCCCTGCGCCAGGTTGCGCCACGGCTCGTTGGCTAGAAACCAGCGACTCATCTCCTCGTCCGCAATACGGTTGTAGAACCCTATGAGGTTTATCAGCATGGCATCCCAGTGGGGAGCATACTTGAACCCGTCCGCTATGGCGTCAGCCTCAGTTGCATAGTGCCGCGCGAACTGCATCCCTAGCTTCCCACCAATAGGCTTGGGCTCACCACCAATGTAGGCAATAGCAACGATGTCACCGTTCTGATCCACTTTGGACAGAACCTTACGGGTCATGTATCCCTGCACTTCGTTGATCGGAATGTTGTAGTGCTTCGCTAACACCAAAACATCATCACTCAAAGCATTTGCTATTTGGATATACTCTATCTGCTGCGGGGTCAGCTTCGCCCGAATAGCGTTGGGGTTCGTCAGGAACTGCTGGCCTATATCACCTACCGTCTGACCTCGCAGGGCTCCCGATGCCAACCTCATCTTGTCGTCAAGCTGCCCCCAGATACTACCAGGAAACACCCGGCGCAGGCCGGGGACCCCAGACACCAGATTGCCCAGTGCCTCTCCTGCTCGCCCCGTCGTCGGCAACCCAATACGATACAAGTGGGAGATGCCCGCCAAAGCCCGTAGCGTGCCATCATGGCGCAGCATCTCACGACCTACAAGAGCAAACTCCACAGGTCGCTTCGCAATGGCCGCTATGCCACCACCAAGCTGCACCAGTTCTCGCAATATAGGCGTCGAGCCCAGAATCTGTCCCAACGCCTGCGCCCGAGAGCCAGGGAACTCTTCAGTTAACACATCCTCGAATCGCCGCAGAAAGCCCAAAAACTTCAGGCCACGACCTGGGGGATATGCCGATGGGGGCGGAACTTGCGGCAACGCTGGCCCACCAGCACCAGCTCCCTTGCCCTGCGCCCAGTTGCCAAACGGGGTTGCTCCACCACCAGGAGGAGGCCCGCCACCACCACCAGGGGGTAAAGCAGCACCAGCAGCACCAGCAGCTGCGGGAGGCGGTGGTGGAGTGGCAGCGCGAACCGCAGCCGCCTGTTGCTCCGGGCTAAGACCGAGTCGCTGCGCTGCTGCCCGCACCTCAACCGAAACCGGAGACATACTGTCTTCCCAAATATGTGCTGCCTGCTGGGCAAGCGTAACCTGGTCTTCAATGTATTGCGGTATGCGGCTCTCAATAGCGTTGCTCCTCGCCAGGCCCGCCCGCACCTCTGCGGGAGGCGGAGAACCACGGGCCAGGGCTACGGCGGCCTCGGCGAGCTGCTTGCGGAAATCGTCTAAGAAGCGCTGTAGCTCCTGCTTTGCGCTCTGGGCCGCCGTAGCCCTGGCCCTCGCCGTCCTTACTTCCACAGGGGCAAGCAGATCTCTGTCAATCGCAACTGCCTGCGCGCGTAGCACTCGCTGCGGGCTGGGCCTCGTTGGGGGGCCACCAGCTGCGGCTTCGGCCACATCGTCAACCACGTCTCGCAACGTCCCTGTGAAGTTGTCCAGTGCCTCTGCCCTGCCAACAGGACTCATGTTGTCCCAAAGAAGTTGGGCTAACTCATCAGGGCTATCTTGCCCGTCTCGTGCCAACCTCTCAGCCATGTAGCGCACCCAGTCATCCTCAGTGGCCTGGCGAGTAACCTGCTCAATATTGATAACATCAGGCGAGACACCTAAGATGTCAGCTACCTGACGCTGCAAGGCTGCGTCCTGTGGACGAACAGACGGCGGAGCTTCAATCTGCGGCGGTTTCACCTCAATATCTATTGGTGTTACTGCTGCGGCTCCTTCAGGAACCCGAGCCGGCGGCGTAATTCCTTCTCCGCCTCTGGGTCTCTCCAGTTGTGGACTGACGGGGACAGCGGGGGTAGCTTCCTCAGCTTGGGTGAAGAGGGGGCCACCAAGTTCTTTTTCTCTTGCGATGGCATCTAGTATTCCTCCTTTTGTCGGTCTTGCTTGACGGAACATGGCATCTTGCTGCAAAGAAGGGCTGGCTATAACTCGGTCGGCATACTCGCCGATGAACTCGCGTATCTGCTTCGGGGAACGAGACATACCATCAATATGCCTCAATAGCTCTTCTTGAAACGGGTTAAGCTCTCGTTCCCATAGGGTTATTTGGTCAAGATAATCAGTAACCTTCATGCCCTGCTCCTTCAAGCGGGCAAATACATCGACAGTCTTAGCCAGGTCTTCGGCTATGCTTAACTCAGGTGCTCGCTCCCCAGCACGTATCAAGTCTTCCATCTGCGCCATCTTGGGGAGAGACGCCATCAAACCGCTCTCAACATTCTTAATCTGCGGCTCTATGCTCTCAAAGAATGTCTCCGTCAAAGACAGGCCAGCATCACTGGGATACGTTCGGGCAAACATAGCCGCCTTAATGCGCTCCAATCCCATGACGTTGAGTTGCCCCGCATCGTCTACTAACGACGCCTGAACATTACTGGGTAAGCCTGCAAGGAATCTCGACACAAAGTCTCGGTTGCTAGCCGAACGTAGTATCGCATCAATGTTGCCTGTTTCATCCGGAACCCAAAGCCCTCTTAGGTTGATGCTTTGAGAGTCTTGCATTGCCTGCTCAAGCGGACTCATCGCTAACACCGACGGGTCATTAGCCATTCTGGTAAAGGACACGCGGTCTACAGGTGTGGTGCGCTCCCGGACCAGCACCGGGCTCGTCATGCCTTCAAGTTGCGCCGGGTCTATCCCGTATTGGGATACCATGTCCCGAAGACCTTGCTCGTAGGATGCAAACTTCTCAGGGTGCTCTCGTCGCATCGTGTTTAGAGCAATAACCCTGCCATTACCAGACTCAACCACGTTATCAGACCCAATAATCATAGGGCCACGATCAAGCGCAAACTGGTCTACCAGTAAGGCATCCGGGGTAAACTCGTTAATAATCCTCCCCACTTGCAGCTTGGCAGCAGCCCTATCACGAATGCGTGGCTGCAACTCCTGCGGATAGAGAGGGTTTATATCAAAAGCCTCAGTGTGGGATGGTATCAGGTCGTCTAGCTCGACCACACGGTAGCGCATATCGTAGACATCACTTGGGTCAGGGCCAAAAGCACGGGCAGTGGCTCCTCCACCAACCACTTCTTCAGCTCCCTCTCGCGCCGGCACAGGGCCGGGGCCAAAACGAGTCGTCCCCGGCTCGTACTGAATCCCAAGTTGGCGCGCTAAGGAGTCTGCTGCCTCTATGGCCTGCTCCGCATACCGGCGTGCCATCTGGATTGTCTCCAGCGGAGCGTTCTCTTCTACGAGCCGCGCCATGTTATCAACCAGACGCTGGGCGTTGCCAATAGCACGAGATACCCGTGCCGCAGTCTCAGTGTGTGTCCCAATGTCAACCAGGCCACCATATAACCCGCGTAACGCCGCAGGGGCACGGGCCGCAGGAGGGATTAGCTCAGGGATAATATTGAACGGGGATGCAACTTGTTCCTCAAAGAACTTCTGCCCTGGGAATATCTCAGGCTGTGCCGTGCGCTGCTCCTCAAGCCATAACAACGACTCCCAAGGATTTAGCCCTGGTGGGGTGTACGACTGCTCAGGAGGTAGCCACGTCGGACCCTGGGGGCCAACAAACGGCATCGGCTCACGGCCAATTCCAGCCGACGGGAATATCCGTGCCGCCTCGATGTTGGCCGACTCGGCAGTTTGCATGGCACTAAGCGCTGCTTCAGCCGCAGCCCCTAAAGATTCCGCTTCTGCTGCTGGCTCTTCTATCGCCTGCATATATTCTGATTGGAGCACCCGGTCCAACCAACTGGGGAAGTCCCATGACGGTGACGGTGGCACGGGTGGCGGCTCCGGCTCCTCGTATACAGGGGCTGGCTCGTAATAGTCGTAGCTTGGCTCCGGAGTCTGCCATGTTGGCTCCGGAGATGGCGGGGGCTCGTAATAGTCGTAGCTTGGCTGGGGCTCTTGGTAATCACCACTATAGGAATAGCCATAGTCAGGAGCAGGAGGAGAGAACCAACTACTAATGGTGTTGAAAATGGCGCCAAAATCTAGCGGCGCCGTCTCCTGCTCTGGCTCCGACGGCTGGCTGCCCCAGTCCCACCAGTTAACCATCTACGGCAATGGCCCCGGCATATTGAACCAAGGGTTCCAACGGTTGGCATACCACCGCTGCATCATGTCTGGCTCCGTGGCAGCTTCTTGCTGCCTAATTCCTGCGTTGCGCCTTGCCAACAATGCCAGGTTGCGCCGCATCACATCAAGCTCTGTCGCTGCTTCCCGAGCAGCGATAGCTTGCAACGCCGCAGTGCTCGGAGCAGTGGCGGTGGCGGTGGCGGTGGGTGTCGCGGCGCTCGCGCCGCCACCCACAGGTTGCTGTCGCCGCCACCACTGTGACTGCGTCATCGGCACTCCTGCAATAGGCATCTGAGGCCGTAACCCCGTGCCAAGGAAATACCTGGCCCATGCCTGCCATTGCGGCTCTACCATGCCCAGAGCTGCGTCCTTATCTTCTTGCTCTAAGAGCCACTTGGCAAAATCCCTGCCCTGTGGCGGCACTCCTGCAAGCCTCGCAATCCACGGGTCTTCAACAGGGGTAGTTGCTTCTTCACCACCACCGCCTCCAGGAGCACCATATCCGTATCCCGTAGCTCCCGCCATCCGTGGCAACCCGAGAGCGCTCTCGTAAGGAGTCTGCCCTCTCCAGCCTGGGGTCATGTAGCCCTGTGGAGGCTTGATAACCCCGATCCCTACAAGATGCTGTACCAGCTCTCCCATAGGCACATTGCCCACATCATAAGGTGTCCTGCTCGTCTGCGCATACCACTGCCGAGCCGCCGACTGCACCTCTGGAGACCACTGCGGGTTTATCCAGTTAGGGCCTGCGCCGGCAGTGCCACCAGCGCCGGCAGTACCTGTCCGTGGTGTCGGAGGCGGTGCCGATGGGCCTCCGGCAAAAGGGTCAGGCCACTGGCTCCAATCGGTGTAACCCGCTTGAGTGCGAGCTTGGTGTCGCTCCCACTCACCCGAAGGCGCTGCTGCGCCACCATGTTGTCTTGCGTATTCTGCTTCCCACGCCGGGTCTGCCATGATACTTACTCCCTAGCCGCCCCATCTCATGGAACGCTGCTGGCGGCGGCGACGCTTCTCCATCTCCAGTATCCAGTGGGCTACATTCTCAGCACCGTGGTCTCGGAACGGGGCCACGAACCGACGCAAAGATTCTAGCTCGTTACTCTCATCTTTAGACTGTAACCCCATTGTCTCGCTCCACGCCCCGTAAAGACGGTGCTGCTCATTGTCAGAAAGCAACCGCTTGCCACGAGGCATCTGAGGCCCGGTGCGGTCCGCTGCCGCTAACCAGTTGTCTATTGCCTTCTTCGCTGCTGTGTCCCAAGGATTGTAGTCAGTTGCTTTTGCCATCTATAATGCTCCGCTACTATCCCACCAGGGGGTTGGGTTTTCCCACCAATTATTAAACTCCGGTGCAGGGGTTGGGTGCTCCGTAGGAAGTTGAACTGGAACAGGCCCGGGAACCCAACCCCCTGTTGCGCCTGCTATCATATGCGGTGGGATACGCCCTTGCGCTTGTTCTTCCCCAAGTTCAATATCCCTAAGCCATCCCGCAGCTTGGTCTATTATAGGATACCATTCTTCTGCTGTGTACCTGTCACTAATTTCGCTGTATGGAACTTCATTGCTTACAATTCTCTGTAAAAAGTCCCGATAACCCCTTGGGTCTTCCTTTAGCCAATACTCCGGCATATCTTCAAAAAGTGTTTGTTCTGTTTTTGCACTATAAGGAACATTCGGAACCGGTGTCCCTCTACCGGTATAATCAGGCGGTACTCTTAATTGCCCTGTGAATAAAGGCTCGTAGAACGAACGTAAGTACGGAGGAAGCTGAGAAATATCGCCCATTGTCCCACTAGCCAGCCCGGCATACATCTCCCAGTCATTTATGGATGGTAGCCCCTCTTGTTCCCACGAGCTTTCGGCTCCTACAAGACCTGGCCAACTCCCCTCTTGTTCCCCATAGACATATTTGTTGGCTAACATCTGCGCCCGAGGGTAAGCACCACCAAACGGCTCATCAGCCAAGCGCTTCACATTCCTTGCAAACTCTTCTGATACTCTAGGGTCTTGCCTCGCCCAATGCCAGTAAGCATGGGCCATCTCGTGAATTGCAGCCTCCGGTGATTGGCCGGCAACACGAATAATGCCCGCGCCTGGCTGAGCACTTGGCGCAAGAGGAGGGGACCAGTAGCTGCCACCACCAACACTTGATTCAAATTGGGTTCTCCGCAGTATCTCATTCTGCTCAGGAGTAAGACCATAGTCCGACATTACCTGCTGCTGAAATTGCTTAGGGTCTCTATACATACCAGCAAGAGCTGGCAACGGGATTGCAACCGGTATAGCATTAGGTGGCTGCTGTTCCGCCCAACGGTCTGTCGCACTTCGCAACCAGTCTATCAACGCCATCGCCTAAGCCTCCCGTGGCTCAAGAGGCATCCGCATCTCCATTGGCATCTCAGCCTCTTGCGGTAACATGTCCGTGTACTCGTCCCGGGGTATCGGGCCACGTAACCCAACATCTAACTCCTCAGGCCGGCCCGGGGGGCGCTTAGCCCCACTACCGTTCCCACCTTGCTGCGTCATGTCCTGCTCAGGGTCAAGCATCCCCTCTCGAATCAAGCGGCGTGTAACTGCCGCCTCCCGTATCCGCGGGTCGTTCTCAACGGCCTCGTCTCGCATCCGCTCCGCCTCAAGCTCTGGGTCTTCAATATGCCCGTACTTCTCCTGGGCGTATCGCTTGCTCCAGAATCCCTCTCGTACCCCAGTCACCCCAATGTCCATGTCCCGGCGCTCGTCAAGCACGAACTTGGGTTCTATCACGACCTCATTGTGCCACAAACCCTTTACGTCTGAGCCCTTGATGCTGATGCGTTCGTACTTCCCGGTCTTGAACGGCCCCGACATCACCAGCTTCTCGTCACGAGAGAATGTGTAGAAAAGACGTAACATCTTCTCGTTGTCAGCTTGCCACGCCAGTTGCAGGTTCTGCACCGGCACTTCAATCTTTACTCGCCCACCTTCTTGCAACAGGTTCGTTGCGTATCCGCTGGCCCCCGCAACCCCCATGCCAAGACTGACCGACGGGAATCCCGACTCCTGTACCTGGCCCCGGAAAAACTCAATGGCACGCAACAGGTCGGGCGGAGACCCCTGGGAGTGCAGATAGTATACCTTCTCCCCGGTCTTAATATCGATAACGCTCCCAATACGCTTGTCAATATCAATGTTACCGGGCTGCTCGCTCTCTGTTACCATCGTCGGGTCGCCATACATACCAATGACACGCAAAAGGCGGCTCATGGCCCGCTCTAAGTCCTCGGTGCTGTCCCGTAAAGCAAACAAGAAGCTCAAGCCCCAGCGCTCTGGGTAAGGCCCCAGCGGGGTCGGGATACAGAAGGCTATGGTGTAGGGGATGAACGTGTACTCAGGCATCTTGGTTGGATGCTTGATGAACTCCTCGCCGGCTATGATTGCGTGGTAGATGTCACGCCCCCACCAGGTCCAGTAGTCGATGAATAACACCTCTGTGGGGTCCTCAGGCTTGCGAGCAAAACGCCCACGATTGTCTCTCACCAGAGGGAACTTAACTTTAACCCCCATCTCGCTTTCTATCTCGGTCACGGGTCGATTGAGAGCAAACATCACCGTGCGCCATCCGCCACGAGGCCCCCCGGGGCGACAGTAGATATGCTTCGGGTTTATCGATTGCCAGATAAGAGGAAGCTCACGCTCATCTTCGTCGTCAGTCTCTTTGTTGCGCTCATCAATATCAGGGTCCCAAAGAGTGCGGGTCACACCCCACCCGAAGAGGAAAAGGTTGAATGTCTGATCGTAAAAAAAGTTGCGACCCGCAATCGTGTTGTTCATGTAACGAGCCGCATACAGGAACTTCTCGGTCTGCCCCTTGCGCTTCGCATCTGCTTTCGATGTGTCGTCGTAAATGATGTTGATCAGAGGCGGCTTCTGTGTAACCATCGAGAGGGCCATGTTGATGTGGTTCGTGTAAATGGGGAGTGTTACCTGATGCTCACCCTCTTCTTCCTCGGGATTGTCTGTGTAATGCTCAAGAAAGTAGAGGTTCTCGTAAAGGTCGAAAAGACGATCTCGCTTTTTAAAGTCACGACGCAAAGCATCGTAGTCACGCTTTATGTCTTCTAGTGTAAACGGAGACCCTGGGGAGTCCTTTGCCATGCGATAACCTCATTATGCTGCCGCATATTAGCATGTCCCCAGTGCTTGGCGGTTGCCATGCAGCTAGTTAGCGTTTATACCATTATAAACGCTACGGGATAGATTTAGCAAGTAGTCCTTATGCGAATGTGGTAGGCAAACGGTTTAAGGCGTTGTCTACTTGGATGGAGATGGCATCCTTGCACGCCGGGCAGAACTCCCCGGTAATAGATGCTACCACCCTCACCTGCAATGGGCGGCTCTGAGACTTCACAACACGGTTGAAAGTCAGAACCTGCGATTCGCCCTTTTCATCTTTGTAGTCTTCGCACCAGTCACATTTGTAGGCATTACCCACTGCTTACCTCCTAATCTGTATTCCCTTGAACGCTGGTATGTAGCGAGTGCCGCTGCGCCCAAATCCCCGATGTGATGCAGCCCAATTGCGCATCTGCCACGTTATCCCCAGCGCCATTACTAAGTCATCATGATGCCCCGGCGCTGCCTCAGGTCTCCCTAGTTCGTTCCGTATAAAGACACGCATCTCGTCACGCAGGCGCCCGTAATGGTTCACAATCTGGCGGTTGCGCACCGCCTCCTCTAAATCGGCAAGCATCACCGGACGGTTGCGACTCGTGGTGCGGAACCCAGGGCGGTCTCGATCCCCGTCCCAGTCTGCATAATACATGTCAGGGTATCCCAATGCTTTGAGCGTGTTGATCACCGCGAGCCCAACACCATTACGTTCTACACCTAGTAACGCTTTATTATACTCCAAACCTAAGAAGTAAAGCACCTGCGCAAAATCATCGGTCTTAATGAAGTCACGAACAGCAGCAACCACCTCTCCAGTCTGCCAGTCCATTACCGTGGCAGCACTGGCGTCCCCCTCCTTAAATCCTTCTCCAACATCAGCACCAATCACGTAACGCACATTGGTTGCTGGTTCCTTCCATCGCATCACATAGTGCTCCCAGTCCTCTACCTCTCTACCTTCTTGCCTCGGTAACGGCGACTGTATGTCCCTGAGCATGGCATCAAGAGCATCAGCATCAAAAAATGCCGTGAACGCTATCATGCCCGACGGGTCACACATGTATGTCATGCGGAAAAGGCCCTCACCTTTGTCGCTGCGTATCTTCTCTATTAGCTCCATAGGGAAACGATCTGAGAATAAAAGTTCTCCCCACTCGTAATCACCCACTATGGGCATCTCGATGATGGTGAACCCAAGGTCTGAAAACTCCTGGTGTAAGTCGTTCTCACCCCAGCGGGTGTAGATCGAGAACCATCGGCCTTTGTCTCTCTCTAAACGATCAGGCAATACACCCCGAACTCGGAGCCGCTGCTGCTCCATCGTGGCGGGGGAGTAAACATCCTTCTGGTCTGTGAGGTCGTCGGTGATTATCTTGCCAACATGGATACCCTGGTACGGACCATCAATCCCCGTAGCAAATAGTGTCGGGTTCGGGTTCGATACACTGCCGCGAGCTACGAAGCGCCGCGAACGGGTCCAACCCCGTACTTTGTCGGGTATTACACGTGGGAATAATCGCCTGTAAACTTCGTTCTCTTCGAGCGTTGCCGCCAGAGCCACCGACTGAGACTCTGCTTGCTGCGCTGTGTTCATCAGGAGTAGAGTCGTGCCCTCAAGGTCTCGCCCTATATCCCACTCTAAGAACATGCGTATCACACGACTCTTGTAGGTCTCTGGAGGAGCCACGATGGCTACCCTCGAATATATCGGGTCGACAAGGTGGCGCGCCCAAAAGAGCATGTGAGGCGTGAGAGTAACACCATGCACACGCTCACAGAAGTGTGAGAACGAGCGGCGAGCTAGCTCGTCTCGGGCTTCTTCTTGTGCAACTGTAACCTGACTCGGAGATGGCTCCGAAGCAATCACTCCCTAATCCCCGTCTTCTTCTTCGTCCTTATCGTCTTCTTCAATAACCCTACTGCCCGATGAGAGAGACTTCAGAGCTACCCCACTGGCAAGCCGCTCCAACTGCTCTATCGTCAGGCTGGCTAGCGCGCTCTGCTGCTGTATCGGCCCACCACCAGGCCCAGAAACTTCCATCCGGCCGGCCTCAAATATCCCAACCCTGTTTAGAAGATCCTTCGCAGCCTTGAACTGTAGCCCGTTGTCCTTTTCGTTACCATGATCTATGCACCATACAAGCTTCTCTGCTGCCTTGATTGCGTTGCGTCGCAATATCTTTCGCGCATCATCCCAAGCATCGTTAAGAATGGCGTCCACAGCACGCTTGAAAACAGGGTGCGCCTTCCATGCCTGTACCGTCGCTGGCCTGACCCCACATCGCTCCGCTAACTCAACTACTTTGAGGTGACCCTCTGCAACAAGCTGCACAGCCAATAACCGGTCTTTGCGCCACTGGAATGACCCACTGTCTTCTATGGGACTATACGGCTGATCCCATTGGTCAGTAGATACCCAAATGTCACCTTCTTCTACCATCTAGTATGGCCTCCTTATATAATGCCGCCGCGGCGGAGTAACATAAACCTTCGGTGGCACCTCAGGCTCTACCGGGTGCCCAGCAGATTCGTCAATAATCCGTACGTCGTTCTCGTCTGGCAAATCAAGCCCTAAAGCCGCCATGCGATCACGACGCCCTTGCTTCTCTTGCGCTATCAGTAACTTCAATACCGTGCGCCGACTGAACTTAATGTAATCCTCTCTCGTTGTCTCCACCCTTTATTCTCACTTTCTTCTTTGCTCTACTTGCAGTTTAGCACACTCCGGGGCGAAAGGTAAAGGATTATGTAAAAGAAATAGAGTGGGGGCTTTTAGTCCACACATTAAATCATGGTTTTTCGTTTTTTGCACGGCCATGAGCAGGGGGGCCTTTGGAGCCTCTCGTGTGTATAGTAAGTGTTTGGTGTCATGCCCATAATGTTTCGATGATGTTGTGTTGTAGTTGCGTCTTGATTGTGTGTGTGGTTGGTTGGGCTGGACTGTGTGGTGTGTGGCATGGCTCGGTGGGCTGTGCGGCCCGGTACTGCACTACATTATGTCAAGCGAACCAATGTCGCACTATATGTATTATGTAAACTAGAACATATAAACTAAGACATATGTGCTACTTATGTGCTACATATAGCATAATGCTTAGCACAACGTTAAGTATTCAGCGCTGAATAGTTAGCATAACAGCAACTATTAGTGATGCGAAGTAGTCTGCTCGTGGGTTTTGGGGCAGCAGCAAGGGCATGACCCGCTTAGCTTAACATTCCGCCTACTCCCCACAAACTCCATCGCCCGCCATCACCAAGAACTACGCCCCTAGACTATGTCGTAAGTGAATATTTAGCATTACATAAACTATTATTATTACGTTAAGTAACGTAGAAATAGTAAGAAGTATGCCATGAGCTTATGCTCGCACCGATGTATAAAAGTTTACACAGCGTTCCCACTTTTGATACAGGATTTGCACACCGCTGATACAGGATTTGCACAAAAAACCCCTTGACAAGCGTGGTGTAGCTGCTATACTTGTCACATAGCGTTACATGGTGTTACAACAAAACAGCAAAAACAAGGAGACGCAACGCAAAACAGACCGAGGAAGCAAGCCGCAGGCAAAACAAGCGGCACCAGGTGGGGAGCGAAACCCACGAAGCAGCTTGACGCGGAGCCGGGGAAGTCAGACCGGTAAGGGAAGCAACCCAAAGGCGGGTTAGGGAGATAGATAGACGAAGCAATACTTGATACCTGCTAGGGGAGCCAAGAAAACTTGGCTCCCTTATGGAGCTATCAAGAAGGAGGAGTCATGGCGATGACAACGGAGACACGGACGCGGCCAACTAACATAATGGGGAGGATGACACCAGAACAGATCAAGGCAGTGCGGTCCCACCTAAAGGACGCTGACTGCATTGGCTTCGTCTGGCGCCGGTATGAGGGGTTAGTTGGCATCTACTGGCACGAAGAGCATGAGTTCAAAGGCCAGCCAGTTCATCTTTACCGATGGCTACGCTTGGCAGACTGTGCGGTGATGTCCACGATGGACGAGCCAGTGCAAGGCGCTACCAACTGCTACCATACGGGGGACGTGGACGCTATCAAGGCGCTATTCAAGGCGGCCAGCCTCAAGACAACGCTATCGGTATCGTACTGGCCGGACGCATACTGTGGGAAAGCCACGGTAACGATCACGGACGATGACGGGAGCAACCCGCACAACTACAGACTAGCAGCCCTGAGTATCGGTAACAGCCGGGTTATGAATATTGTGAGCGGGATGGACATCGAACG
>Ga0180009_10001825_pt1 | contig 25475 bp, 29 predicted proteins | sample OS_PC_MetaG_FD_123537 | JGI IMG/M metagenome (GOLD analysis project Ga0180009, IMG submission 123537) | Groundwater microbial communities from the Aspo Hard Rock Laboratory (HRL) deep subsurface site, Sweden - OS_PC_MetaG | ecosystem: Environmental > Aquatic > Deep subsurface > Groundwater...
GATGACGTGCAGGAGCATGTCCGAGTAGAGCCGGGCCTGATGAAAGACCCCGATGTAAAGCAGGACCTGAACCAGACCCGTGGGCCAGCACCAGACGTTCTGGCGCACGGTCAGCCAGACGCAGACGAAACCGAAGACCGCGGCCGTTATTTCAATGGGGGTCATGCCGGCTCACCCGTTCGAGTCCGTGGGTTCGGGCCGGTGGCGAAGTTAATCGACGATGTCGCCGAGGCGGCCCCAGCGGACGCGCCAGCGGTCCGAGTTCCAGGACCAGTAGATGAGGACGGCCTTGCCCCGCACGGCGTCCAGGTCCACGAAGCCCCAGAATCGGGAGTCGTAGCTGTGGTCGCGGTTGTCGCCCATGACGAACAGCTTGTGGGGCGGGACCGTGACCGGGCCGAAGTTGTCCCGGGGCCGGGCCAGAATGGGATAGACGGTGGGGTCGTCGTAGTACCCGGGGTCGTCCGGTATGGGCTTGCCGTTGACCAAAACCTTTTTGTTCCGGATTTCCACCTTGTCCCCGGCCACGCCCACGATGCGCTTGATGAAGTCCTTGCTCGGGTCCACCGGATAGATGAAGACCACCACGTCGCCCCGGACCGGGTTGCGGACCGGGATGATGACCTTGTTGGTAAAGGGCATGCGCACGCCGTAGATGGACTTGAGGACCAGGATGTGATCGCCGATCTGGAGGGTGGGCAGCATCGAGCCCGAGGGAATCTTGAAGGCCTGCACGACAAAGGCCCGGATGAACAGGGCCAGGAGGACCGCCAAGGCGATGGCCTCGGCATATTCCCGCAGGACGCCTTTTTTTCCGGCTTCGGTCCCGGTCTGGGGCGCGGGAGCGGGTTCGGATTTGGAGAACCGTCGAGAGAGCAAAGTACCCCGGTGCGCGTCTGAATTCAGGGGGGACCGGCCCGCTTCGTGTCCGGTCCTTGACCAAGACCGTGTCTGATGCGTCCGAGGCGAAGCGGGATCATCTTCCCTGGCGTCTGGAATATTACCGTCTGGACCCTGTTTTTGTAAAGCCCCAAATTCCCGGCCTCATTTTCCCCCGGGTTCGAGCCTCTCGGGGCCGGCCAGTACGGTCAGTTCGGGCATCCGGCCCGATATGGCCCGCCAGTGGTAACGCATCAGGACTTTCGGCCCCGGGTCGGCCCGATAGAGCGCGGCCAGGCGCTCCGGGCCCGGTCCGATCACGGTCTTCAGGTCCGGGTCCCGGTAAACGACCCGCAGGGCCACGCCCCGGCGGAAGGCGAACACGCTGCCCTTGAAGGCCACCCCGGAGACGTACCAGGTCGTGGCCGGGGGCGGATCGGGAAAACGCCGGCGCATGAAGTCGAGGTCATGGCGGTTGACCCGGCCGAAGAGACTGACCCGTGCCTGGCGCTCGATGATCCCGCCCGTCCAGATCGGCAGGCCGACCAGGACCAGGGCCAGGAAGACGGTCAGGGCCTCGGCCCGGGTCAGGGGCAGGGACAGAACCGGCCGGCCGGTTCGTCTTTCCAGCCATGCGGCCGGCTGGTGAACGGCCGCGAGCAGGGCGATGAAGAAAAAGACCGAAGGCAGGTAGAGGTAAAAGTCCATGCGCCGGTCCTTGATAAAGAGGACGGGCAGGAGAAACAGGAGGAAGCCCAGGCCGCCGAAGACCACCGTGCCGGCCCGCCGGCCGACGGCCGTTGCCAGCCCGGCGCCAAAGAGCAGGGCCAGCCAGATCGGAGCATGGTTCCAATAGATTATCCGCCCCAGATAGTAGCCCAGCCCGTCGGCAAAGGCGGACCAGGACACGTCCGGCCGGTAGGGATGGGCCTCCGGCAGGCGGCTCTCCGGGGACAGGGTCAGGACCAGGTACCAGAGGCCGAAGGCGGTCATCAGGGCCAGCATCGGGGCCGTCTTCTTCCAGGTCCCGGCCAGGGCGGCGCGGGAGGGTCCGTCGTTCACAACCCAAAGTTCGTAAAAGACCAGGACCACGGGCAGAAGCAGGGCCGTCTCCTTGGAGCGCATGGCCAGGAAGTAGCAGGCCAGGGCAGCCCACCGAAGCCATCGCCCGGGGGAAATATGGAGCCGGAAGGCCAGCAGGCAGAACAGGCAGCAAAGCACCTCGAAGGCGGCCCCGATCCAGGGCACGGTCACGCTGGCGGCATGGTGCAGCCCGAAGAGCATGGCCGCGGCCCAGCCCAGGACGACCGAACCCGAAATCCGGGTCGACAGGCTGAAGACCAGGAACATGTTGGCCAGGTGCAGTCCGAGCAGGACCGCGTGGTACGGAACCGGGTCCAGACGGAAGGCATGGTAGAGGAGCTTGACCAGGAGGTACCCGGCCGGTCGGTCGTTGTAAACGGTTCGGGGCCAGGGGACGAGCCAGTCGGAGAAGCCGCTGAAGGCGGCATGCTCGAGGGCCAGCCAGGAGTCTCCGAAGAAAAAGAAGTCCGGGGTCAGGGTCCGGGCGTAGACCAGGACCACGGCCAGGACCGCCAGCGCGGCCCCGGCCGGCCGCCAGGCGGCCGATATTTCGGACCGCTTCATGGCCGGATCACTCAACGGGCCGCCGGTCCGGCCGATAGCGGTGAAAGATGACCGGCAGTTCCCAAAGGGCCCGGGCCATTCCGGCCAGGTTCAGGCGCGAACCGCTCCGGTCCACCCAGCTCAGAAGAGGCACTTCGACGATGATGGCCAGGGCTTCGTCGTGTCCCCTCGAAGCGATGATGCGGGCCATGATCTCCACGTCGAAACACCAGACCGCCAGAAAACGGTCCCGGAACACGTCCCGGGCCAGACCGGCCCGGAAGAGCTTGGCCCCGCACTGGGTGTCGTAATAAGGCATGTCCAGCAGCAGGGAGGCCAGGGTGGCGAAAAAACGGCCCAGCAGATGGCGCCACAAGCGCCGGTCGATCCTCGAACCCATCCGCCGGAGACGGCAGCCGGTCAGGACCTCGGCCCGGGGAGAATCTTCGAGAAAACGAAAGAACCGGGGCAGCTCATCCAGGGAGGCGGACAGGTCGGCGTCCCAATACCCGATCCATTCGACCGCATCGCGGGACAGCACCCGCTGGACTCCTCGCCGGACCGCCTCGGCCTTGCCCGCGTTCTCGGCATAGTCCACCAGGACCGTCCGCCCGGGATAGCGTTCGGCCAGGCCCCGGAGAAGCCCGGCCGTCCCGTCGGTGCTGCCGTCGTTGACCAGGCAGAGTCCCGGGCCGGGACAGCGGTCCAGAAAAGCCCCCAAAACATCCGCGGGCAGACGGTCATACTCGTTGTAACAGGGCACGACCAGCCAGGTCCCGTCCGCGCCGCCGCAATCGTTATCAGCGCCTTCGATTCGCCCGACCCCGGCCGCGCTTCGCGGCCCCGGCCCCAAGGTTTTCGACCCGACTTTCGGTGTCAGCATAACTCCCGTCCCCCGGTTCAGGGCGTTCCCCGCGGCAAGCCGCCAGGAATGCGCCCGCCCCCGCATGTTCAATAGTTTCAAAATCATGGCTCCCCGTCAATCCGTATTTGCGTCCCGAAGCAGGCCTTCAGGCCCGGGTCGCGGCCGGAGGCCGCCCGGGGGGCAGAATACAATATGCCCCTGTTCGTTTAATGATTGTGTCCCGTTTATCCGCCCGGATACCCCAACGTCTGCCGGAAGATGAAAAGCATCGGCACAGGTCCAGGCTCCCGAGAGGTTCGTTAACCGTGTAACATCAATCTATTATAAATCATAGAACCCGGCCGATCTTCCCTTCCTGCCGGATATAATCAAGAAACGGGATGCTGCTATTATTTGGCTCTATATCTTGTGGTCCATGTTCGACATTCACACTATATAAAGTATAAGTTATTAAAATTTATTATAAATTGCAACAAAAGGCTTGACAATGTGCATCAGAAGTGTTCAAATAGGTGAAAAATTAGCGGGAGCAACCTGTACTAAAAGGATTGGCAACCTTATTAAGAAAATAATGCTATCAGCGGAAACCCGTTGCCAAGGGAGGGTGAGATTTGGCTAGGAACTCTCTTAAAAAGATTCGGGAGCAGCTCTTGATGAGCAAGGCGGAGCTGGCCAGAAAAGCAGGGGTCTCCCCTCTTACGATCGATCGCATCGAGGGCGGGAAAAACTGTCGGATGGAGACCAAGCGAAAGATCATTTTAGCGTTGGGCTACAAGCTGGAAGACAAGGCCAAGATCTTCGCTGAAGACGACTGATGGTTATAGGGTAAGGTTGGCGGGCTATGCTGGGCCAAGCAAAAACGATTTTGGGCCTGGACATCGGGTCACATTCGATCAAGGGCATTGTCCTGGAGGATACCAAGTCCGGCCTGGTATTGAGGACCATGGGGCTGGTCCATTTGCCGCCTCAGGCCATCATGGATGGGGAGGTCCAGGAAAAGGAGATTGTGGTCAGTGCGATCAAGAACCTGATCAAGTCTCTCAAGATCAAGGCCAAAAACGTCTGCACCTCGATTTCGGGCTACTCGGTCATTATCAAGAAGATTTCGCTTCCCCGGGCTCCCCGTGCCGAACTGGCCCAGAACATCGAGGTGGAAGCCGAGCAGTTCATTCCCTTCGACATCTCGGAAGTCAACGTGGATTTCATGATTCTGGGGGAGGACGAGGGCGAGGACGATCAGATGGAAGTCATTCTCGTCGCGGCCAAAAAGGACGTGATCGAGACCTATATCGACATTTTGGTGGAGGCGGGGCTGTCTCCGAATATAGTCGACGTGGACGTTTTCGCTCTTGAAAATGCTTTCACGCACAGTTATCCTGATCAACAGGGCACGGTTGGCCTGATCGACATCGGAGCCAACAAGATGAATATCAACATCATCAAGGAAGGCATGTCACTGTTCACCAAGGATGCGGCCATGGGTGGCGCTCGCATCACCCAGGACATTCAGGACGCCTTCGGGGACATGGATCACGATACGGCCGAGGGGATCAAGTTGGGGGGCGTCGAGGCTCCGGAGCAGTCCCCGGTCGAGGAGGTGGTGACCCGGGCCGTGGAAAACTGGATTGCCGAGTCCCAGCGGGCTTTGGACTTCCTCGAATCCACCTATCCGGGCGAAAAGGTCGCGGAAGTGTATTTGAGCGGCGGATCGAGCCGCATTCACGGTCTGGACAAGGCTTTCAGCAAGGAGTTGGGCCTGCCGGTCTATCTGTTGGACCCCTTCCGGAAGATCGGTATCGACCAGAAACAGTTCGACCCGGCCTATGTGGAATACATGGCCCCTCAGGTCGCCATCTGCGTCGGACTGGCCCTTAGAAGGGGGGAAGAAATTTGATCCGCATCAATCTGCTTCCCATCCAGGAGTTCAGGCGGGTGTCCCGCCTGAAAAAACAGATTGTCATATATGCCGTTTCCGTGGCCGCGTGCGTCGTTCTCATGGCCGTGGTTTACCTGCAGGCCGCCGGCGGCCTGGCCCAGCTTCGGGCCGATGAGGAGGCCCTGACCACCCGGGAGGCGGCCCTGCGAACCAAGGTCAAAAAAGTGGATGCGCTGAACAAGGAAGAGGAAGGCCTTCAGCTCAAACTCAACGTCATCGCCGACCTCGAGGCCCAGCGCAAGGGCCCGGTTCGGATTTTGGACGAGGTCAGCCGGCAGATTCCGGTCAATCGGGCCTGGCTGGTTCATTTGAACAAGAGCGGCAGCAACCTGACCCTCAAGGGCGTGGCCATGGACAACGAGACCGTGGCCGACTTCATCGAAAATCTCAAGACGCTCAAACGGATCGAAAGTCTGCTCAAGGCCCTCGAAGAACTCGATGACCTGCTGGCCCGGGCGGAGCAGTTGAAAAAGCTGGATGAACTGAAAGCTCGGATCGACGGGCTCAAGGATTTGCGACCGGCGCCCAAGGACCTGGTGGCCCGTCTCGAGGAGATCGAGTCGCCGGAGGACCTGGTTTCGCGGAAGGACGATCTGATCAAGCAGGTCAAACTGTTGCGCAAGGGCCGTATCCGGACCAATTTTTACTTCGACAACGTCGATCTGGTCCGTTCGACCGAGGAGGTCCGCAACGAGATGCGTTTGAAGAGCTTTTCCATCACCTGCAGTCTGGTGCTGACCGAGAAGAAACCGGACGAGGAGGCGGACAAGGCCGCCAAGAAATCTTAGGGTATCGCCGTGAAGAAGTCGAAAATCCCCTGGGACAAGCTCGACAAGCTGAAAACCCCTCACAAGCTGGGGATTCTGGCCGGCACGATCATTCTGTTGGGAGTGGGTTTCTATTTCCTGCTCTATCAGCCGACCCAGACCGAAGGCGCCCAGATTCAGGCAAACATCGAGAAGCTGGAAGGCCAGATTCAGCAGCACGAAAGGAAGGCTCGCGAAATCCCCAAGCTCAAAGAGCGCCTCGAAGAGGTGCAGCTCCGCTTCAGCTTCGCCAGCCGCCTTCTCCCCGAGACCAAGGAAGTCGATCAGCTGCTCAAGTCCATTTCCGACAACGGGGCTCAGTCGGGTCTGAACGTCGTCATGTTCCAGCCGCAGCCCAAGGACGCCTTGAAGGATTTTTACGCTGAAATCACTTTTGACATGCGTGTCGAGGGGCCGTATTTGAATGTGGCCACCTTTTTCTACCGACTGGGCCAGCTGCCGCGGATCGTGAACATCTCGGACATCAAGATGGGCAATCCCAAAATGGTCGAAGGAGACATGATTCTGACCACCGACTGTCGAGGCACCACCTTTCGTTTCATGACATCCAAGGAGATTGAAGAGGTGGAAAAGAAAAAGGCGGAAGCGGCCAAGCCGGTCAAACGTCGCCGTCCCCCCAAGGAATAGGGATCATCAAGCGGGCTGAATCACATGGATGCTAAGGGAATGACCAAAGACGACCTCGGGCGGACCATCCGGAACTGGGCCTTGATCTGCGCCGCCGGCCTGCTCCTGCTCGCCTTCGGTCCGGGATGCGGTTTTTTCGGGGGCGAGGAAGAGGCCACGACCGCCAACAAAATCCAGAATGCCGTGACCGGGAAGGCCCGTCCCGCTCCTCCCAAAACCAAGGCCCCGGCCACCGATCAGGCAGCGGAGGATGACAAGCTGTCCATGGAAAAGCTCCTGGCCATGTATGAAGAAAAAGCCAAGGAGTATGTCTGGAATCCGGAAGGCATGAACGATCCCTTCCGGCCCATCGAAGCGGTGACCCAGGCGGCCAAGGCGACCGAGAGCCAGGAGGAGGCCGACCGGCCCAAGACGCCTCTGGAGCGGATGGAGCTTTCCCAGCTCAAGCTGGTGGCCATCATCATGGCCGGCGACAACTCCCGGGCCCTGGTCGAGGACTCGGCCGGCATGGGCTACATCATTCAGCCCGGCACGTACATGGGCACGCGCGCCGGCCAGGTCGCGGCCATCTACCCCGACCGGGTCGAGGTGGAAGAGTATTTCAAGAACTATCTGGGCGAGCGGAAGAAGCGCATCTCGATGTTGAAGCTCAAACCCATCGAAGGAGAATGAACATGAATCGGGGAAGGCCTGCCTTCACGATAATTCTGTTATTCGTCTGCCTGGCGTTCGGGCTGTTGGCCGGGGGCTGCGGCACCGCGGATACGTCGGCCAAGGGGCCGGCCGCGGTGGACCGGGAGACGCCTCGGGAACCGTCTTCCCCGGCGGCCGAATCCCCGAAGTCGCATACCATGCGCGCCGAATCCATTCAACCCGCTCAAATGGCTTCCGAAGACACCGGTCCGGCCAGCCCGCCTCCGGCCGGCTCCCGGGCCCTGGTTACGGCCGTGGACTTCATGCCTCTGGGCAATACCGGCCGCACCCGCCTGGCCATCCGGACCGACTATCAGGTCACGCCCCAGATATCCACCCGGGACGACGGCGGCACGGTCGTTTTGTCTCTGACCCCGGCCCGCATCCCGTCCCGCTTGACCCGCCCGCTGGACACCACCTATTTCCGGAGCCCGGTCAACTATATCAAGCCGGCCCAGGGGGCAGGCGGCCGCGTGGAACTGTACGTCCGGCTGCGCCAGGTCGTGCCCTACCACCTCGGCCAGGAAGGCCGGATGACCTTCATGGACTTCGATCCCTCGGACGTGCCCCCGCCCCAGGCCGTCCTGCCCCGCAAACCGGTTGAACCCGGCCCTCCCCCGGCCAAATCCGGCGAGGCCAAACCCATGATCGCCGGCCAGGAGAAAACGGCCGAATCCACCGAATCCGTACTGGAAAAAATGGGCTACACCAGCCTGACCGGACCGAAAAAATACGCCGGCGCCCGCATCTCCCTGGATTTTCAGAACGCGGATATCCATAACATCCTGCGCATCATCGGCGATGTCAGCGGCAAGAACGTGGTCGTTTCCGACAAGGTCGCCGGCAAGGTCACCCTCAGGCTCAAGGAAGTGCCCTGGGATCAGGCCCTGGACATCGTCCTGGCCGCCAATCAGCTCGGCGTGGTCCAGCGGGGCAACGTGCTGCGCATCGACAAGCTCGAGCTGCTCAAGGCGGAAAAGAACGCCATCATCGATGAAATCAAAAAAGAGCAGGAGATTGCCGTCGCTCCGGCCGCGCTGTCCAAAAAGGTCTTCACGCCCAAGTACGCCTCGGTGGACAGCATGAAGGAGGTCCTGGAAAAGCTCCTGCCCGCCGCGGACAAGCGCCGGGAAGGGACCAGTCTCGCCATTATCGGCAACGACATCTATGTCACGGCCGAGGCCGAGATCATCTCCCAGATGGCCGAGGTCTTTGAAAAGAACGACAAGGTGGCCCGCCAGATATTGATCGAATCCCGGATCGTCGAAGCCTCGACCAGTTTCACCAAAAGCCTGGGCGTCAACTGGGGCGGCAACGTCAGCGGCCGCTTCGGGGGTGAAGGCGAACTGTTCAACCTGTACGGCGCCGTCCCGGGCGCGGCCATCTCCTCACCGCCTTCCGGCACCGCCGGCGTCGGAGTGACCAGCGTGGGGCCCTGGGGCGGGCGCGGAGGCATGGGCGTCAACCTGGTCGACCCGGTGCAATACGGCATGGGCATCGGTTTCGGCGTCCTGACCGACTGGTTCAGCCTGGATGCCAAACTCTACGCCATGGAAGAGACCGGCGAAGGCCGGATCGTTTCCGCGCCCCGCATCCTGGCCCAGAACGACCAGGAGGTCTACATCAAGCAGGGCCAGTCCATTCCCTACCAGACGGTCAGTTCCGAAGGGACCAAGACCGAATTCCGGGACGCGACCCTGATGCTCAGCGTCAAGCCGCACATCGAGAAGAACGGCCAGATCATCACCATGGACATCACCGTGACCAAGGACTCGCCGGACTACTCCCGGGGGGCGAACAATCCGCCCATCAACAAGCGGGAGGCCAAGACCAAGCTCATGGTCAAGGACGGGGAGACCGTGGTCATCGGCGGGATTATCGTGGACAACAAAGGCCGCTCGATCAAGCGGGTCCCGGGCCTGCACAGCATTCCCATCATCGGCTGGCTGTTCAAGAGCCGGGCCATCGAGGACTCGAAGACCGAGCTGGTCATCTTCCTGAGTTCGCACATCATCCCGGTAAAACTCTAGACCGCCTGAAAAGCATCGGATCAAGGGCCGCCCCGAGGCGGCCCTTTTTAATTTGAGCCGGGGAATGCGGGACGTCCCCCGTTCTGCCTTCCGGCCTTACCCCGGGCCGACGATGGTCTTGATCTGCCCCAGGGCCCGGATGTGATATTCGGCCGGCAGGTCCGGGTTCCGGTAGGCGACCAGCTCGACGCCGGCGCCGTGGGCCGCGTCCGCGTCCGTGGTCGAATCCCCGACAAAGAGGGCGTCTCCCGGCCGCACGTCCAGCCGGTCGAGGATCAGGAAAACGGATTCCGGGTCGGGCTTGGGCCGGGTTACGTCCTGGGAGGAGACGACCATGTCGAAGGAATCCATCAGTCCGAAATTTTCCAGCAAAGGCCGGATGGTGTTGCTGCGGTTGGTCGAGACGGCGGTCTTGATCCCGGGCCTCAGAAAGGCCAGGACGTCCCGGAGTTCGGGTTCCATGATCATCAGGCGGACAAAGGGGCGGTAGTCCAGGGTGAGGCGATAGGCCTGGGCCGGGGCCCGCAGGGCCGGGTCCGGAATGATGTAGTTGACCGACTCCTCGGCCGTGGCCATATGGACGTAATCGATCTGCCCGAGGTCCATGGGCGGGAGGCCGAAATGCCGGCGAATGGCGTTGTAAAAGGCCTCGTTGGCCCGGCGGGAGTTGAACATCACGCCGTCGCAGTCGAAAATGACCAGTCTTCGGGACATGGCGGTCCGATCAGTCCGAGACGGAATGGTGGAGGAGTTGCATCAGGGGCCGATGCGTTTCGGGGCCGGGACGACCGTCTGTCCGGGCGGTGTCGGGGCCGGTTGGGGCGGCGGCCCCTTGACCCGGCCGGTCAGGGTCAGAAAGAAGCCCGCCTGTGCGGGGTCGGTCATGGAGACCGAGGCCCGCTTGGTGAACCGGCGGCCGGCCCAGCCGGGGCTGGTCCGGACCGAAAGTCGGATGTAACCGGTCTGGCCGGGTTCGATCCTGCGGTCAAACTTGACCACGGAACAGCCTCAGCCCGGTTTGACGCTTTGAATTTCCTCGGGACCCGTTCCCTGGTTTTGAACGGGAAAATCATGGCTCACCGTCGCCCCGCTCTCGACCTCGCCGGCATCGAAAACCTTTTCGGGGACGGAGATCAGGGCCGAATGCCCGGGGGCCGGCGGGCGGGCGGCCTGGGAGGCCGTTGACCCGGCCGGGACGGTCCCGACGGGTCCCCCGGCCGCGGGGCTCGGGGCAACCAGAATCGAGAGGAGGCCGGCCAGAATCAGACTGCGCCACACGATCATACGTTCACTCCTTTGGTCTTCAATGTCGGAGCCCATCTTACACCCCGCAAACCCGCCCCGCAACCCCGGCCGGGCCGTTGAAATCCGCTTGCCATTTCGACACGGGGGGGCCATAATTTCCACCTTGGAGGTCGGCGTGAAATATACCAGTGATTTCCTGGTCATCGGCAGCGGCATCGCCGGGCTGTCCTTCGCCCTCAAGGCGGCCCGTTACGGCACCGTGAACATCGTCACCAAAAAGGAACGCTCGGACACGAGCACCAACCTGGCCCAGGGCGGAATCGCCTCGGTCCTGGGGCAGGACGACTCCATCGACCTGCACATCCAGGACACCCTGACTTCGGGCGACGGACTCTGCCACGAGGACGCGGTGCAGCTGGTGGTCTCCGAGGGGCCGGACCGGATTCGGGAACTCCTGGACCTGGGCGTCGAGTTCACCCACGAGCACGGCGGCGACGGCCTCGAACTCGGCCGCGAGGGCGGCCACTCCCGACGACGGATCGTCCACGCCCAGGACATGACCGGCCAGGCCGTGGAAAAGGCCCTCCTGGCCCGGGCGGCCGCCGAGGAAAACATCGCTTTTTACGAAAACCACATCATCATCGACCTGATCACCCAGTTCAAGCTCTACCGTCGGGGCGCCGTGACGACCATGTCCGACGAATCCTGCTGGGGGGCCTATGCCCTGGATATATCCAACAGTGTGGTCAAGGCCTTTCTGGGCCGGGTCGTCGTGCTTTGCACCGGCGGGTCGGGCAAGGTCTACCGTTTCACCAGCAACCCGGACATCGCCACCGGCGACGGGGTGGCCACCGGGTACCGGGCCGGCGCCGTGGTGGCCAACATGGAGTTCGTCCAGTTCCACCCCACCTGCCTCTTCAATGCCAAGGTCAAGAACTTCCTGATCTCCGAGGCGGTCCGGGGCGAGGGCGGCCGACTCATCGACGCCCGGGGCCGGGCCTTCATGTCCGAATACCACGAACTCAAGGACCTGGCCTTTCGGGACATCGTGGCCCGGGCCATCGACACCGAACTGAAACGCAGCGGCGACGAATGCGTGTACCTGGACATCACCCACCGCTCGGCCGGCTTTATAAAAGAACGCTTTCCCAACATCCACGGCCGCTGCCTCGAACTGGGCGTCGACATCACCCGGGAGCCCATGCCCGTGGTCCCGGCCGCCCACTACCAGTGCGGCGGCCTGCTGACCGACACCCGGGCCCGGACCAACATCCGCTATCTCTACGCCCTGGGCGAAGTGGCCTGCACCGGCCTGCACGGAGCCAACCGGCTGGCCAGCAACTCGCTTCTCGAAGCCCTGGTCCTGGCCGACCGGGCCATCCAGCCGGCCGCGGCCGACCTGGAATACCGGCGGGCCAAGCCCCTGCCCGACGTGCCGGACTGGGACCCCGGCGGGGCCGAAAACAGCGACGAGGCCGTGGTCATCTCCCACAACTGGGGGGAAATCCGGCGCTGCATGTGGAACTACGTCGGCATCGTCCGTTCCACCAGCCGCCTGACCAAGGCCAAACGCCGCATCAGCAACATCCAGGAGGAGATCGAGGAGTTCTACTGGAACTATCTGGTCACCGCCGACCTGATCGAGCTGAGGAACCTGACCACGGTGGCCGAGTTGATCATCGAATCCGCCCTGTCCAGAAAGGAAAGCCGGGGTCTGCACTACACCCTGGACTATCCCTTCAAAGACGACGCCCAGTTCAGACGGGACACCATCTTCCGCACCGGGGAAAAGTAGGCGAGGACGCAAGACTCTGCCCCTTCTTCTCTGGCCATAAATGGGTGTCCGGGCAGAAAGAATGCTCCCGGCGATCACCTCCCTTCCGCTCCCGGATCGTCCCGATCCGATCGCTCAAGCCGGATTTCTCCCCGGATTTGCTGGTCAGGCCCGGAATTCTCCGGTTCGGGGAAAGGGGCCAAAAGCAATAGTGTCCGGAACGGTTTTTGCTCTGATGCCACGAGTCCGCCCTGCTCGTTCCCAAGCTCCTGCGTGGGAACGCCAAATGCGTTGAAGCTCTACTTCGACACCTTAATCCGGAGATAGCCGGCCGCCTTCGGTCGCAACGCCTCGGTGCAATAAGATGGAAGCGGGAGCTTCCAGGACCATGTTCCCAGGCAGGAGCTTGGGAACCAGCACCTTTTGTGGGTGGTTGCAGGTTGGGTTGAGCGAAGCGTAACCCAACATCCCTATTCCCCGTATCCCCGGTTCCTTCCACCCTGGCCCGCCGAAAGCCTTGGCCGACAATCGGCCATGGCTTCCGGCAAAAACCGTTCCGGACACTATTGGCCAGAAGCCGTCTTCCGTCGTTCGGGCGATCATCACCCCTGTGTCCCGGGTCTCTCCGAGGCCGGCCGGTGCTCCGGCGGGGCCGCGCAACAGGAACTGCATTGCCCCCCGCATCCGCAGCCGGCTTCCCGGGACCTTGCGTTTTTATAAAAACGCCGGATCAGGTAGGCCGCGGCCAGGCCGGCAACGATCAGCACGATCATGGTTTCCATCGTTTCTCCTTGGACCGGCCCGGTTCGGGCCTTGTTCCGTAATTTTCCGGACAGGCGGTATCAGTTCGAGCGCGGCGACCTGAAAAACCGGGCAGGTCCGCCGTACCGTCCGACCCGGTTCGTGTAGTCCCGCCAGGCCTTATCGAATCGCCCGGCCAGAAACCGTTCTTCGGCCAGGGCCGTTCGATGGTACAAGTACAAGGCCGGGACAAGCAGAACCAGGCCGGCGGGGTGGAAAACATAGAGGCCGGCTCCCAGGGCCATGAGATAAAATCCGGTGTACATGGGATGCCGGGACCAGGCATACAGACCGGATGTTTTCAGACGGCAGTCCCTTTCCGGGAGGCCGAAACGGGATTCGCTCCCCAGATCGAGCAGAGCGGCCATAGCCAGGGCCGAGCCCATGGCAAACACCACCGCGCCGACCCGATCCGGCCAGCCCGATGGAGCCGCCGCGGCGAGCCCCACGGTGACCGCCCGCCAAAAGGCCATGCCCCACAGGATTCCCATGGCCGCCTTGCCCGTCAAAAACAGCGGCCGGCCGAAGGGCGACCGGCCTTTGAAGTCACCGCCGGCCAGCCGGATTCGCAGGCCGGTGGCGATCATGACCAGCAGGAAGCATCCGCCCGATATCAGAACGATCGATCCCCACATGACGGTTTTCCTTCTTCCCTTGAACCATCAGCCAAGAACGCCGATGGATGCCGATGGCTGCTCTTTCATTTCGCCAGCCTGTCCGTCGGGTCATTGGCCATGTGACGCCGGGTCGGGTTCGCCTTCCCCGCGGTTTTCCGCGGTGAACGAAACCGGGCTGCGCGGAACGCCGGCGGCTGGAGGCTTTCAGGGCCGCCGGCGTCCCGCCACCCGGTCCGGAGGGAGGGCGCCGGAATTACTTCATGTCCACGGCCTTGATCCAGATGACTCCGTCCTGGGAGAGCTCCTTGCCCTGGTGTTCCTTGACCGGGCCCACGCCCAGGGCGCAGAACCCCCACCATCCGGCCCTGGGTATGCCGAACGAGAAACGGCCGTCCTGGTCGGCGAAAATGGTCATGGTCTCGAAGGCCGGATGCGGCGCACCGACCTCCCCCTTGGCGGCAAAGGTGTTTTTCTCCATCACCGGTGGATGGTTCATGTACTCGACTTCGATCTCGGCGTTGGGCGCCGGCTTGCCGGCGCTCAGCACCACCCCCCGGAACACGTTGCCGGTCCACAGGGCGTACGGCTTGTCCAGGGGCTGGATTTCGGCGGGCAGCCCCAGGGCCTGGTTCCAGGCGCCGGGCACGCCGCCCACGTTGGCGATGACCTTGGTGATCTGTTGGATGTAGATGCTTTCCTCGCCTTCGAAGTAGGGCGCGGGCACGAGGACGAAGGTGTAGTCGCCCATCTTGCGCACCTTGACCTTGGCCTCGAACGCCTGGCCCTTGTGGCCCTGACTGGTCCATTCGATGGCCTTGAGCCGCGGCATGAGGTCTGTCTTTTCAGACTGGTCCTCCTTGCTGTGGACCAGGTAGAACTGCTCCGGCCTGCCCATGTTCATGGTGTGTCCGGCGCTGAAGGGGTGGGTGAAGACCAGTTTCAAGTCCAGGCTTTCGCCCTGGTTCAGCGCGATTTCCGGGGTGTAGACCATCTGGAAGTGCGCCAGGGCCGGAACGCCGGCCAGAACCACCATCAGACAGAAGCACGCCGCGATCGTTTTTTTCATGCTCGAATCTCCTTTTCGTATCCTTGTTTTTTCACCCGGGATCATTTCAGGATGTCCTTGCCGTCGATGACAATCCGGTGCCCTTCGCCGGCGTCGAATTCGACCTGGTAATCCCCTTTGGGTTTGTCGGCGGTAAATTCGCCCAGCTTGTTGATCTGGCCCTCGGCCAGGATCTTTCCGGACGGGTCCTTGATCCGCATGGCCACGCCGGCGGCGGAGGAGCCGTCGGAGAAGCCGCCCTCGCAGGTGATCGTTCCGTCCCCGTTGTCCCAGCAGGAACAGAGGGGGGTGTGGGCCAGGGCCGATCCGCCCGTTCCCAGCACAACGGCCAGGAACAAAATTGAAAGGCTCCTTTTAAACATCGTTCATTCCTCCTTTTCCTTTTTCTTCAGGCGGTCTGCGCCCGATTTTTAATCAGACCCATCGCGACGGTCACGGCCAGGGCCAGGCCGTAAAAGGCGTACATGGCCTGGCGACCGTCCAGCCCCAGGGCCAGGCCGCCCGAATAGACCAGGGTGGCCACGGCCAGGCCGAGGATCATGGGATAGAACATGGAAAACAGCATCCACCTGGCCGAACCCGACTGCAGCTTGACCGCGATGGTCGTGGCCACGCAGGGCGGGTACAGGACCATGAACAGCATCAGGGCCAGGGCGGCCAGGGATGAGAAACCTTTTTCCCCTTCGGCCATGCGCTGTTCCAGGGACTGGCCCGAACCTTCCTGCTGGTACAGTGCCCCCAGGGTGGCCACGCTGCTTTCCTTTGCGGCCAATGCGCTGAGCAGGGCCACGTTGACGCGCCAGTTGAAGCCGGCGAACCGGGTCACCGGCTCGATGGCCTGGCCGAGTCTCCCCAGGAAACTCTGGTTCAAACGTTCCTGGCGCATGGCCATCAGGATTTCCCGTCGCGACCGGTCCAGTTTCTTGAAGGCGCGATTGGCCTTTTGGGCCTCCTGGTCCCCGCCGGGCTGGACGATCCGGTAAAAGTCCGGGTCCCGCGCCTCGAAGCGTTGCTTCAACTCGTCGAGCGCCGCCTGGTTTCCGGCCGTCATCTTGGCGTCCTTGTACTCGTCCCAGTACCCGACCAGGTCCATGAGATGGTCCTCCTGGATCCGTCCGGCGAACCGCGTGCCCTGGATGGCGGCCATGAAGGCGGCCACGGCCTGGTCCTTCCGGCCGTTGTAATCGGCCAGGCGTTCGGCGCTCAGTCCCGGAAACTGCAACAGGACGAAGATGACCACGGCCACGGCCGCGACGATGGTGGTGATCTTTTTCAGGAACAGCCAGACCCGTCGCCAGGCCTTGACCAGAACGCCTCGCACGGTCGGCAAATGGTAGGGCGGCATCTCCATGATGAAGGGCGTGGTCTCCTTGTCCTTGAGGACGGTCAGGGTCAGGATCTTCGAGATTGGCAGGGCGAAGAGGAGGCTGATGGTCGAGATGAAGAACATGGCCAGGCCCTTGTGTTGGGCGAAATAGATATTGATCAGCAGGACGTACAAAGGCACCTTGGCCAGGCAGTTGAGCAGGGGGATGATGAGAATGGTGGCCAGACGGGAGCGTTCGTCCGGAATCCCCTTGCAGGACATGACCGCCGGCACGGCGCATCCGCCCACGTAGACCCCGCCCAGGACCATGGGTAGGGTGGACTGGCCGTGCAGCCCGTACCGGCTGAGCAGCCGGTCCATGATGAAGGCCATGCGCGGCATGTACCCGCTGTCCTCGAGAATGGCGATCAGGCCGAAGAGAATGAAAAAGATGGGGATGTAGTTGAGCAGGGCGTTGATGCTGTCCACGAACCAGAGGGCAAAGGCCCGGATCAGGGGTATTTCGATGAACCCGGGGGCCGGAGCCAGGGCCTCGACCAGAGTGCGCAGCCTGGCCAGCAAGGGCCAGGTGTAGTTGGTCAGGTTGTAGCCCTGGACGATGGACAGATAATAAAGCAGGTAGACCACCCCGACCAGGATCAACGGCCCGAGATAACGGTTGCAGACGATCCCGTCGATGCGGTCGGAAAAAGGCCGCTTTCCAAGGTCCGACCGGCCGACCGCGGAGGCGGCCACGTCGGCCGCGGCCTGATAGCGCCGGCCGGCGACGTGCTGTTCCGGGGTCTTGCCGTAGGCCGCCTCGAAGGCCTTGCGTTTGGCCGACGCGTCGGCCAGGACCCGGTCCGCTTCCGGATGTCCGTCCACGAGCAGGCGTTGAGCCTCCCGGTCCTCCTCCAGCAGCTTGATGGCCAGCCACCTCAAGGGGTAGCGGTCGGCCAGGGCCGGTTCCGCGGAAAGCACGTCGACCAGTTCCCGGATAAAGGACTCGATATCCCCATAGTCGATCCGGGAGGTCCGGCCCTCAGCCCGGGCAATCGTCCCGCTCACGGCCTCGAGGAGTTCCTTTTTCCCCTGCCCGCTCTTCATGTTCGTGGGCAGGACCGGCACGCCGAGCCGGCGGCTCAGCTTTTCAGCGTCGATCTCGTGTCCCCGGGCCTTGGCCACGTCGATCATGTTCAGGTTCAGGATCAGCGGGACATCCATCTCCAGGAGCTGAAAGGTGAGGTACAGATTGCGCTGAAGGTTGGAGGCGTCGGCCACGTTGATCACCAGGCCGGGCTTTTCGTGGAGCAGGAAGTCCCGCGTCACCCGTTCTTCGGGTGAATACGAGGTCAGGCTGTAGGTGCCGGGCAGGTCGACCAGTTCGACCTTGGTCCCGTTGTGCCGAAACGAGCCGACCAGTTTGTCCACGGTCACCCCGGGGTAGTTGGCCACGTGCTGGCTGGCCCCGGTCAAGGCGTTGAAGACCGTGGACTTGCCGCAGTTGGGCTGTCCGGCCAGGGCCGCCTGTCTGTCCTTCGAGGTCATAAGCGTTCCACCTCGACAAAACGGGCCTCTTCATGGCGCAGCGAGACATAGTATCCGTCCAGGAGGATTTCCAGGGGGTCTTCCAGGGGGGCGTTGCGGACGATTTCGAGCCTCAGGCCGGGGTAGATCCCCATGTCCATCAGGCGTTGCCCCAGTTTGTCCCTGGCCGCCAGGTGGACGATCCGGGCCTGGCTGCCGGGCTTGAGTTGATCGAGCGTCATATGGCTTTCTTTCCTCCCGCCGGTTCAATCGGATGGCCGGGTCCGGGTTGAAACAAAAAAGGCGCAACCGGACCGGCGAGGTCCTGGGTTGCGCCTTCACTTTCTTCGCGCCGGCCGTGGGCCGAAGACCGTAAGACGATTCGCATTATATTAGATTATTCTAACATGTCAAGAAAAAAACCGGCCCTCATGCCGGCGCCCGCGCCATTTCAGCCCAAAGCCAGAAGGATGCTCTCGGCCCATTCGTGGATCCGGTCGGATGAATCCTTGGGGTCTCCGTCGATTTTCAGCGAGTCCACCACCACCCGTCCCCCCCGGCCGGCCACCAGATCCTCGATGGCGTCCACCGCGCCGCGGAAGTGGGTGAAGCTGCTGTCGCCTCGGCCAAAGACCCCGGCTTTCCAGCCTTCCAGGGAGGCCTGGCCCATCTCCTCGAAAAACGGCTCGAAATCCTCCCGCGGTTCCACCTCTTCATCCCCCCAGGTCGAACAGCCCAGGAGGACCAGGTCGTATTTCCCGTCCAATTCCTCGACCGAGCACTCGGTGACGTTTTTGACCTCGGTTTCCACCCGGCCGGCCCGCGGGTCGTAGGATATCCACCTTGCCGCGGTCTCCGTGTTTCCCGTGGTCGAACCATAGATGACGATTGCCTTTTTCATCGCGTCTTCTCCAATCTCGAGGCCGGGTTTCGGCCTGGCTCCATTGAGTGCTTTGACCGTTTCAACGGGCGCGGCAACGGGATCGGTCGCCGCGGCACCGACATCGCAGCATGGGCCCGACCAGGACCCGGGCCCCGGGCGGCGCCATGTCGAACCCCTTTTCCCCTTTGAAAAAGAGCCGCTGGGCCGACACACCGCCGGCTTCCAGGCGGGAGCGCAGGGTCAGGCAGCCGGAGGGGTTGACCTGATTCATGCCCCGGGTTTCGACGAACACCCGGCCCTGGCCGTCGTCCATCTCATGAATGAACCGGGCCAGGCTTTCGGCCGATTCGGCGGTCAGGTCGCCCTGGGGATGAACGTGCAGGTTGCCATTGCTCACTTTCGATCTGATTTCCATTTTGTCTTGCCTTCGCTGTCTCCGCGGATTGGTCTGACGGTCAGGGAATCGGCCGCCGGTTCCATACGGCCGGGCCAGGGGAAGCCGGCCGATTCTTTTTCCGGTTCGCTTCCGGCTCACGACCGTATCCCCGTCAACCCGTTTTCCCTTCGAACCGGCAAACAGGGCATGGCCCGCCCCCTGAAATATCCCGTCCCGCCGCCCCCTCCGGAAGGGTTGGCGACGGCTGCAGATCGTTCAGAAGATCGCGGGCTTCTTTCGAGGCGGCGACCAGGGCCCGGACCACCTGGGGATCGAACTGGCTGCCCGCGCAGTCCTTGATTTCGGCCAGGGCGGTTTCAAATCGCATGGGGTCGCGATAGGTCCGTTGGCCCAGCATGGCGGACAGGCTGTCGGCCACGGTGATGATTCGGGCGCCGATCGGGATTTCCTGGCCGGCGAGCCCGTGGGGGTAGCCTTGGCCGTCGTGGCGTTCGTGGTGGTGAAGGACCATGTCCATGATGCCGCTGGCGGCGATCTCCTGGACCGGCAGCAAAATCCCGGCCCCGATTTCCGGATGCCGCCGCATCAGTGCCCATTCGTCATCGGCCAGAGGTCCCTGTTTGTTCAATATGCGGTCCGGCACACCGATCTTTCCGATGTCGTGCAAATGCCCGCCGATGTGGACGAGTTCCGCCTCCTCGCGGGACAGCCCCAGGCGGCGGGCCAGGAGCCAGGCGAGTTCCGCCACTTCCAGGGAATGGTTCTTGATGTAAGGGTCCTTGGCGTCGATGGCCGCGCCGAGCGATTCGGCGAACTGGTGGATGACGCCGCGCAGCCTGTGGCAGGTATTGGCGGCGGACTGAACTTCGACCGTCATGTGGGGCGCCTGTGCCATGCTTTTTTCTCCTGCGCTTTTCAACCCGGATTTTGCAGTCGCCTCCTGCTGCTGTCGGGAAATCCGTGCCACGAAACCCGGTGAGAAATCCGGGTTAATCAGCGTGCCATGGGACGCGGCCCGAAAACCAACCGTCCGAATACACTGTTTCTCGGGTCAAGCCCAGGCTTTACGGCTTAAAGAGTCCACTTTCCATTAAAGTATGTCTCCCCAATGTCAATCGCCTTTCTCGCCCATTCATCCAGACCCATCTTCTTTATCAAACACAGATTGAATACCTTGAGATTATGGGCCTTGACTTCCGCCTGATCCGCGTAAGGATGCAAGTGATCACATGGGAAGTCTTCACACTCGAAACAGAATTTGACGCCTTTGTTTTCTGGGTATGGATATACGCTGCAACGGGTGGAATTATGCCTGATCTCCCCTTTTTCATTCCGGCAGCCTTCGCACACCGCCTGTTTAACCGGAATGCCGAATTCCTCAAGTATCATGGAGCGCTTTTCCAGGTCTTCATGTGCAAAATGGAGTTGTACCGCGTCAAACCCGGCCTCTTTGACTCTGCGACAGGCTTGGGCAAATTTTTCAACGATGTTCCTGATCTCATTCACGGTCATTTCGTGAGTGACAATATTGCTTCCTTTCAAGTTGACGGCTGAGGGGGCCATCAGCGCGGAGCCCCTGAGTTCGGGGACATCCTGCCGCCCCAAGTGCCCAATCTGCATGGCAATTTTTGCACCTCGTTCGTGGACGTCTCTGATTATCTCCTGCCAGGCATCGATATATCCATCCTCGTAAATAGCCAGAGGCGATCTAAGCCCCAAAGTTTGCGGGTTGTTTTTCCATGGCTCGATCAAACTTCCGGATGTTATTATGAGGCCTAATTCTCCATCGGCCAGTGTACAATATAGGTTTTTGAGATCTTTGGTTGGGAATCCGTCAGATGTCGCCATGCTTTCCGCGGTTGCTGAACGGACAAACCGGTTTTTCAAATGAATGCCTTTGATACTCGCTTGTTCAAACAGAGATCGAATCATTTTTTTCCCCCCAAAAGCGTTGGACTCCAAAGATAAGAGGGCGTCCTGTTATTGATGAAATGGATCAGGACCATCCCTTGAAATCATCACCCAATTGGGTGACAGCCTTTTGGGGAATATTGACTTCAACCTGAATTTTGCCCGCGGCTGACCGCGAAATCACCTACCGGTCGGTTCGGAAGCTCAGGCCTGGAGTCCGACGGTACGCGGCGGCCTTGTCTTGCCCGGGTAGGCCGAGGCCCGCAAACCCTCCTTGAGCGAAGCGGCCACCGGCTCGAGCCCGGAAACCTTGAGGCGATGGATGAACAGGAACCAGTCGCCCAGGTAGGTCGGAGACGCGGTCGCCAACAGGAACTGGGTCAGGGGGCGATTCCAGTAGAGCCCATCCTGGTGCTCGATCAACCCGATGGCGGCCAGGGCGTTTAGGAACCGGGCCAGGTTGGCCGGATTGAACCCTATCCGCTCGGCCAGGTCGGCCGGGGAAACCGGTTCGGACAGATGGTCGAAGACCTCCATCTCCAGTCCGGCGACGATGACCAGGGACCTCAAGGGTCCGTTCGACGTCAGAGAATGATAGTTGTATGACGTTCTTTCCATTTTCCTTTTTTCCGCCTTCCTGCCCGTGATCGGTCCGGGTTACAAAAACCGCAGGTGCACGATCCGATGGGCCAGTCTCGGCCGTAGCCATGGCATGCGGACCAGCAGGCCGAACCATTTCCAGCGGTCTTTGTGAAAATCGCAATAGTGGTATTCGGCCAGGAACCGGATGGCCTGGTTCCAGCCCTCCAGCAGCCGGCCGTCCTTGAGGCCCCATTTGAACTCCACGTGCTCTCCCATCTTGTTCAAGGCGTCATGGCGCCGGCTCTGGCCCACCAGAAAAGGCGCCAGCATTTCAAAAAGGATCTCCGCCCCGGGAAACCGATCGGCAAGCCGGTCGAACAAGGGCCGGAGTTCGCTCTCCTCAAAGTACATGAGCAGCCCTTCGGCGATCATCAGGACCGGCCGGCCGTCCCCGCCAACGTCATCGAACCATGAATAATCGAAGATCGACTTGGCGATGCACCGGTTCCGCGGGCCTTCCTCGAAGAAGCCGCGCCTCAGGGCAATCGCCTCCGGCACGTCCAGATCGCACCAGCAATGGAAGTTTTCCGATTGCAGCCGTTCGAACCGGGTGTCCAGGCCGGCCCCCAGGTTGACGACCACGGCGCCGGGTTGGCGGGACAGGAACTCACGGGTGAGTCGGTCCAGCAGTTCGGTCCGGACGGCGATACCGACCTGGGAAAGCCAGACCTTGCTGAACTTCCCGAAATCGTAGTCTATGCGGGACAGGAGCTCGACGGCCCGCTCATCCCGAACGATGGGATCGGGCCGGCCGGTTTCCACGGCCTTGGCCCAGAGCGGAATAAGCATGGTTTCCGGAATGCCTCTCAGATCGGTCTGCACGGTTCACCCCTTTCTTTGCCTGGCCGGCAAATCGACGGCTTCATTGTGATCCCCCTGGCCTGCACCGAGGACACGGCCGCATGAACCCGGTCCATTTCCCCGGCAGGCGCACGAACGGCCGGGGGATTGGCATTTGCACCCGGCCGCACGACTCCCGGCCAGGACCCGGCAGCCGCGCGGTGCGATTTCAGGCGCCTTTTCACCCAGGACAATCACATGTTCCCGGGGCAGGCCCCCGCCGGTCAGCCTGTGGGCCACGATATGGGCGGCAAAGGGCAGAATCTCGCTCAAGCCCCCGGTATCGATGACCACGTTTCCCTCCCCGGTGTATTTGCCCTGGATCCGCTTGATCAGTTCCCAGGCGGAACTCCCGTCCAGAACGCCCCGGGGGTGGCAGTACAGGTCCCCATTGCTTTGACGGAACTTTATTTGAAAACGATGGCTCATTGTCATTCTCCCCGCGGGCGTTCAGCCCGGCATTACGGAAGCGATCCCGGCCGGTTCGTTCCACTCGGGCTCGAAGGCCTGGGAAATGGCGTTCAGGCTGGAGCCGGACAGCATCCGGACCGGCTTGTTGTGCTTCTTGCCCAGTCTTTTGACCAGGGTGCAGGCGGCGTGGCTGTTGCAGTCCACCGGGCAGAGGACCAGGTCCGAACGCTTCAGACGGTTCTCCAGGGCCCTGGCCCCGCTTTTCATGTTTCCGTCGTGGTACTCCAGGAGACCGCCCCTGGATTCCACGATCTCCCGGTAATGGCGGGCCATCTTGGTCATGCCTCCCACGATCAGTATCCGCTTCCGGCACAGGTCGTAGGAAGGGCAGGTCTCGTCGCACGGTTCGGCCTCGGCTTCCTGACAAACGATGGACTGAAGGTGGCGCCGGATCATCCGGTTTTCTTCCCGGGTCTGCTCCAGGGATTTTTCCAGTTCAGCCGCCCGGCGTTCCAGGGCGCTGATTTCCAGCTCGAGCGACCTCACTTTTTTCAAGGCGCCCGCTTCCCGGTCCGGATCGAAGTGGAACCGGTTTCCCGATGCTGCCGTGGATTCGGCCTGTTTCAGTTGCCTGATCTCGAAGGTCAGGGCCTCGGACTCCCTTCGGGCCTTTGACGATTCGACCTTGTCCGTCTCCCGGGCCTCTTTCAGCTTTTTGATTTCCTTTTTGAGTTCCCGGTTTATCCGGGACAGTTCCTCCCTTTTGTCCCCGGCCGCGCGGGCCGCCGCCTCGGCCCGCGTCAGAGCGCTCCGGAGCCGGGCGTTGGCCGCCGCCGTCACGTGCATGTTCATGTGGATGGTCCCGAAAATCTCCTTTTTGCCGGCCACCGAAAGCCCCGGTTTGAAGGACCCGGCGTAGATGGCCAGGTCGAGTTCTCCGGCTTCAAAGACCCGTTTCCACTCCCGGAGAAAATCGCTTTCGGGCAGGTCCATCCACCCTTCGATCCGGCCCGAATACTTGACGCGCAGGAAGCGGTTCAGCCGTCTGGAGAGATCGTTTTCATCGTCGGAAAAGGCCACCAGCACCTCGTGGATCTCAAACCCGGTCTTATTCCTGAAATCGGGGGATAATTTCTTCAGGAGCCGCTTCTGCTCCTCGGAAGTCAGGCAGGCCCCGACCACGGGGCATTTGAAGATCGAGTCGATCTCCCAAACGTTCAGGACTCCGTCGTTCCAGTTCGTATCCGGCTTCACGACACACCTCCATCCACCGATCGGCCGATGCGGTCGCGGCCGATGACGCCTGACCCGCCAGGTTGTCGAGGGGGCTTATTTCGATTCCAGGAGCACATAGGTCAGCTTTTTGCGCAACTGCTCCAACCTTTTAGATTTAAAGGCTTTTCGGCTTTCTTCCAGTTCGTCGATGGCCTCCATGATGGCGGCTTTCAGGATTTCTTCCCGGGCTTTGGCCTGGAGCCGGGGGTCCGGCTGGGTCCGGCCCGATTCCCCGCCCCCGGTTTCCACCGGTAGAAGACGGTTGAGCGCCTGGAGGTATTGCTGCAATTCGCCGATGATTCGGGTCAGGGCGGCCAGCGGGAGCGCTTCGGGTGTTTCGGCCGACATAATAGAACATCCTATATTAATTAGACGCATCTAACATTAGGGCCAAAAAAAATGGCCCCCCTCGGCCTATTCGGCCTCAACACCGCGATCTTCCCCGGTTTCGCTTTGGGCCTGAAAGGGGAGCTCGCACGCAAAAGCATCCAGGTTGGCCCGGCAGGTCCCGGGTTGATGGCCGTGTTTCCGAAATTCATCGAAATGCTCCAGCCAGTTTTCTCCGGCCCGGGGACATTCGTGAATGAAGGACATGAAATCCACGAACCGGTCCAGCGTCACGGAACTCAGGGCGTGCTCCATTTTGCAGGCCTGATCGTCCGCGGTCCTGTGGTCTATTTTCAGGATATCGATCAAAAAGGAGCGCAGGACCCGGTGGCGGCGGTGCATTTCCTTGGCCACCTTTTTGCCCCGGGCGCTCAGCTCGACGTGTTCGTATTTTTCGTATTCCACCAGCTCCCGGCCGCTCAGGTTTTTGAGCATGCTGGTGACGGTGGGCATTCTGACGGACATTTTTTCGGCGATGTCCCGGACGCGGACGACTTTTTTTTCCAGGCCGATATCGTAGATGGCCTCGAGGTAGTCCTCCATGACCGGGGTGAGGATGTTTTTCTGTTTCGCCTTCGGGGCCGTCATTTTTTATCTCCTAACAAAACTAGGTCATTCTAATATCACCGCCCGGCCCCGCTGTCAAGCCCTTTTTCATAAAAGGTGTCGAAGCCTCAGCTTCAAGGCATTCTGTCGTTCCCAGGCAGGAGCTTGGGAACGAGCGGGACGGACTCGCACCATTGAAAACAAAAACCGTTCCGGACAGTATTGCTCCTGACCCCTTTTCCCAAGGTAAATTGGTTCTAGTTTTTGGTTTTGTTTGGGCGGGTGTTCTCAGTCATGCCGAAGTAATCGAAGACCATGCGTATGTTCATCATGAGCTGGCGGATTTTCTGGGCGACCTTTTTCC
>Ga0180009_10001826_pt1 | contig 25467 bp, 21 predicted proteins | sample OS_PC_MetaG_FD_123537 | JGI IMG/M metagenome (GOLD analysis project Ga0180009, IMG submission 123537) | Groundwater microbial communities from the Aspo Hard Rock Laboratory (HRL) deep subsurface site, Sweden - OS_PC_MetaG | ecosystem: Environmental > Aquatic > Deep subsurface > Groundwater...
CGCAGGCGTATGACAGATCAGGGCTCGAGGGGCAGGCTGTTGAGTACTGGCAGCGGTTGGCGCGCACCTCGTTGAGTTCCGAGGCCAAAGAGCAGTTGACCGCCTATTATCTTAAGGGCGGCAGGGGGGAGGATGCCCTGGCCTACCTTCTCCCTCTTTTTGAGAAAGAGTCTTCCTCTCCCAAGCTGCTTAAGCGCCTTGGCCAGATTTATTCCGGCCTTTCCCGTCTTCCAGAGGCGCTTGCCTATTTTGAGCGCTATATTTCCTTGAAGCCGGAAGATAAAGAGGTCCTGCGGCAGGTGATCGATATCCATGCCGCTCTGGGAAACAAAACCGAGGTGACGGCCATGGTGCGCGGCCTCGGTTTTGAATCGGCCCCGGATCTTGAGAATCTGGAGCGTGGGGCCGGGCTGTATGAGGCCAACGGTGAGATTCAGGAAGCGGTAGTCCTGTATGACCAGATTCTGGCCGTCACCCCTGATGATCCAAAAATTCTGGCTAAGCGGGCCAAGGCATTGCTGGCCGGTGGCAATGACGATGAGGCCAACGCCATGTGGGCGCATCTGGAGCGTCGGCAAAAACTCCTCGAAGTGCTTGAGTTTCTCTTCAGGATGGAGCCGGGTAACAGAATTGTTCTTGATAAACTTGCCCGCATGTACTTGAGTCGCGGGGATTTGTCTAAAAGTCTGGATATGTTTTCCCGCCTTGAGGCCCTGGGGATAAGAACACCGGAGCTTTTGGCAGGTCAGGCTTTGGTGTATGAACGGCTGGGTCGTTCCGCTAAAGCGCTGGCCCTGTATGAACAGCTTGTGGAAGGAGCCGATCAAAAGGGCATATTCAGGCTGCGTTGTGTGCAATTGTCCGGCGGGCTTGGTCTGCTCAGAAAAACCCGGATTCACCTTGTTCGGCTACAGGAAAAATTTCCCGAGTTGTATGAATCCCCTCAGACCAAACTGCTCATTGCCAAGGCTTTGTCGGAGACCGCTTCCTATGGCGCGGCCAAGGAATATTATGCCGAACTGCTTGTAAAGCACAAGGGTGATGGAGAGATTGTCACGGCAGCTCTTCTCGGCTTGTCCGAGGTGTACCGACAGAGTGGTCTGCCCTATGAGGCGGAGCAGGTCTTGCGGCAGGCCTATCTTTACCATCCTCAGGATGATGCGGTTCTGTCTCGTTTGTTTGACCAGGCTGTTCAGGAAAAGCGTTTTGCCGATGCCGGGGTTTGGCTTGAGCAATTGACGCATCAGGATGGCAAGGGGCACCGGCAGGATGCGAAAGAGGCGGTTGACGGAAAGGTGTTGCAGGCGCGTTTTCTGGGGGCTGAGGGTGAAACCGGGGATGCGCTCAAGATCCTGGCCCAGTTGCTTGGTGAGTTGCCGGTAACCGCTGAAAACCGGTTGCTGCTGCGTCGGGAAATTGATCTGCTCCGCGCTCGGCTGCTGTTTGCCGAAGGCCGGTATGCCGAATCCGAGCAATTGGCCGTGTCCTTGGCGGGTCAGCGAGGCAAGCCCGAAGCAGATCTGTTCTTGCTTCGTCTTTATCGTGCCCAAGGAAAGAGCGTCGCGGAAGCCGCACTTTTTCAACAAGTGCTGGCGGATTTCAGTCAAGACCAAGGCCTTGTTATCGATTTTCTGAATGCTTTGAAAGATGAAGAACTGACTGCGGAACTGCGCGAAAGAGCGGAATTTGCCAGTCGGCAGTATCCCGAATCCATTACGATCCGTTCTCTGTCCGCCTCAGCCAGGGAGGAAAATGGCGAAATCGCCGCCGCCATTGAGGCCTGGCAAGGAATTGTCAGGGATTTTCCTGAGCAGGAATATGCTGTTGTGCGACTCGCCCATCTGCTTTTCAGTCGGGGTCGTTTTGCCGAAGCCAAGGCGTTGGAGATGCGCTTTCCGTCAATCGCTGAGCGACCGGATATGCTTTTGCTCAAAGCGCGGACTCTCTGGGCGGAGCATGAGTGGGAACAGAGTGTTGCAGTGTATGAGGCCTTTTTGGAACCCTCTGTGTCGGACAGCCTTGCGGCACAGGCAAGGGAGCAGGGCGTGTCTTTGCCTCAAGACGAAGCGCCCGGCCTCTGGAAGCGTTTGACCGTTGCCGAGGTTGACAGGCCGACGGTGGTTGATGCGTTGATGGAACCCCGGGCTGTGCTTGAATTGGGGCCCGGAGCAATCGCGGTCAATCAGGTGGCGGTCCCGTTGTATGCCCGTTATCGTTGGCACAAGCAGTTTGCTCTGGAAAAAACCGTCAGACTGGCAGTGATGCATCGTGAGTATTTGGCTGCGGCAAATTATTTCAGGATACTGCTGCGGGAATATCCTGCGGACGCCTCCCTTCAGTTTGATCTTGCCGGAATTTACAGTCGGTTCGGACAGTTGGGCCGGGAGGCGGCACTCTATGAGGAGATATCCGCAGCCGGAAAGGATTTCCCCGGGCTGGATGAGGCCAGTCAGCGAAATGAGTTGAAGCGTCAACCCCGTGTCGCTCTTGGGTACGGTTATCTCAAGGAAGAAGGCAGGGAAGGGTATAAATCGATCAGGAAAAGTCGGCACGAGACCAGCCTGCAATATTCGCCTTATTTGCAGCACGACCTGAATGTGAATCTTGTCCGGGTCGATTATCAGGATCCTGGGGACAATGATAAAATTCGCGGAACCCGCGCCCTTGTTTCTTATGCGGCAAACATCAACGAGCATCTTCTTGTGCGTGGCGGTGGCGGTACGGAAGTGCTGGAGGATGGTCAGTCCGACACCCTTCTTCTCGATATGGCTGCGGAGGGCCGTTTGGGTGACCGGTTGATCGGTATTCTTTCCTATGGCAGAGATGTTGTGCATGATACCCTGGCCAGCCTGAATCGAAATATCGTGCAGCAGAATTATAAGGCGGATTTCGTGTTGGATATGGTGCCCAGCGTTCAGGCGGGGGGTGGGTATCTTCATACAAGTTTTTCCGATGATAATACCTTGAAAGGGTACGATTTGTGGGCGGCTTACCTGATTTTCTTTGATCCGGCATTCTTGAAATTCAGTTACACGTATGATTTCAAGGACAGTGCCGAGGGAAGAGGCGGCGGTCCGATGCAGCCGGACGGTTTTGCCGCTTCCGACCACCCATACTGGACTCCGATGAATTACTGGCAGAACCGCTTCAGCCTGTATTTCAAGCATCAGCTTTCAGACGATCAGTTTCGGCGCGGGGCTCCCCGTTATTATGATCTTGAGTATGTAGTTGTCTATGATGAGTTGGGGTATGCCATGCAAACCTGGAAGGGAGGGTTTTTTGTGGAATATGCTCCGCAGATCATTTTTTCCGCAACCACAGAGTTGACCTCAGGCCAGGATTATCGGGCCAAGGAGTTTTTTCTCTCGGCCATTTACCGCTGGTAGACATTGGTTTCTCCGGTGTGCTTTCTCTTGCAATCTTTTTTTTGCTGTGCTAATTGAATGAGTTGCTGTTTCCCCGCCGTTTTAGCCGGAGCACTCACTGCGGTGAGTGTCTGCCTGGAAAACGGCCATTTTTTTTTAGAAGTCTTTACGAAATAAGCATCGTTGCTTTATCGATGCTGGCGATAGTGACGTAACCGGCTGTGTTGGTGTGATCTTTCGTTACGGCTTTTTATGCCTATCGTGATTTCCTGATAGTGTAAATTATGTTGGACTACGGCCTGAGAGCTTTGTCCCGTTAAGGAGGGTGTTATGGTTGAGCGTATTCCCATGTCCCAGGAGGGACATGAAAGATTGCGTAAGGAACTTGACCGGCTGCAGAAGAAAGAACGTCCCGCGGTCATTGAGGCGATTGAGGTTGCGCGCGGGCACGGCGATTTGAAGGAAAACGCCGAATATCATGCGGCCAAGGAACGTCAGGGGCATATTGAAGGGCGGATCATGGAGCTCAAGGACAAGCTCGGTCGAGCCGAGGTTATAGATTGTTCAGCCGTGGATTGTTCCCGGGTCGTATTCGGCACGGTTGTGTCTCTTGTTGATCTGGATACGGAAGACGAGGTGCGGTATCAACTTCTGGGGCCGGAAGAAGCGGACGTAAGCAAAGGCAGCATTTCCGTGCTTTCTCCGATCGGACGGGCCATGATCGGCAAAAGCGTAGGAGATGAGATAACCGTTAAAACTCCCGGCGGGGTGCGGCAACTGGAAGTTATGGATATTAATCCGCCGGACCGCGCTTGATTCGGCGCGGTCTTTTTCTCGTCGCATCTCGGAAGCTGTGTGTTGCAGGGATTTGTTGCAAGGGGCCGGGATCAGGCCTGGTTGTCGCTCATGATCCCGGAAATAAAGATGTCGCTGATCTGTTGGGCTGCTTCAACAATGGTGTAGGTGTGGTTCGGGGACAGGACCCAGAGCCTGGATGTTTCATCAAGGGCGCCGAAAAAGGCCCGTTTAAACACGCCCGGCAGAAGGCTTTTGCGGAAGATTCCCGCTTCCTGACCCTTGTGGATAATGGCGGAAATCACGTCCACATATTCAATAAACTTGGTGTTTCTGTACTCTTTCATGAATTTGTTGCTCTGACGCAACTCCATCTGCAATACCTCGGCAAGCTCTTTTTTTTCTTCCATGAGTTGCATGTGGTGCAGGGCAAAAATTTGGAGCATTTTCCGCGGGTCACTCTCTTTTTCCATGAGGAGTTTGACATCCAGGATGATCTTGCCTATCTCTTCTTCAAACAGTGAAATGAGGATGTCGTACTTGTTGTTGAAGTACAGATAGATGGTTCCATCAGCTACCTGGGCTTCCTTGGCGATATCGGAGATACGGGCGCTGAAAAAGCCTTTTCTTGCAAAAACCGTGATGGCCGCTTCGATAATCTTTGAATGTTTGTCCGATGTTCTCATGGAGTCAAGTCAGCAGGATAAGCAGAGGTGAGATGATAAGTTGATTGCCTTATGAATGCGTATTCATTCATTTTTGGGGCTATCTTAGATGGGGAAAGTGCGGGTGTCAAGGCAAAAGTTGTATCTCCCCGCGGGAAGGTCTTTCCGGACAGATGGTGACATTATTGGGCTGCAACGGTTTAATTCTTTCTTGTCATGCGGTTTTGGGGTAAAATGCTTTACTTTATTTCTGGTTTATTTCCCAATGACATCAGGGGGATAATGCATCGTTTCAGCAAGAAGCCGAGGAGGTTTTGATGAAAATTCTGGTTGTTGGTTCCGGCGGCAGGGAGCATGCCCTGGTTTGGAAATTGCGGCAGAGCCCCAGGGTGGCACAGATTTTTTGCGCCCCGGGCAATGCGGGCATCAGTGCGCTGGCAACCTGCGTTACAATCAGTGCCACCGCTATTGACGCGCTTGCAGATTTTGCCCGGACGGAAGAAATTGATTTGACTGTGGTTGGGCCTGAGGTACCCCTTGCTTTGGGGATCGTTGATCTGTTTGAAGAAAAGGGGTTGCGGGTTTTTGGCCCTCGGCGAAACGCTGCCACCCTTGAAGGCAGCAAGGTCTTTATGAAAGATCTGCTTGAAAAATATCATATCCCCTCTGCTTTTTATGCGACCTTTACCGACAGAGAAGAGGCGCTTCGGTATGTTGAAAAGCAGGCTGCTCCCATGGTTGTCAAAACCGATGGCCTGGCCGCGGGTAAGGGCGTTGTCGTTGCATTGAGTGTCGACGAGGCCAAGGCGGCGGTGGACCTGTTCATGAAGGAAAAGGCTTTTGGCGAGGCAGGCAACCGAGTGGTGGTTGAGGAATTCCTGCGCGGGGAGGAGGCCTCTTTCCTGGCCTTCACCGATGGGCAGACAGTGCTTCCCCTGCCGACCTCCCAGGACCACAAGGCAATTTTTGATGGCGACAAAGGGCCGAACACCGGCGGCATGGGCGCGTATTCCCCGGCACCCGTTGTGACGGAGGCGCTGCATCGTCAGGTTATGGAAACGGTGATGCTGCCGACGGTCAAGGCTTTGGCTGCGGAAGGATGTCCTTATAAGGGCGTGCTTTATGCCGGCCTGATGATTGATAAGGGCGTGGCCAAAGTGCTTGAGTTCAACTGCCGGTTTGGCGATCCCGAGGCCCAGCCCTTGCTCCTGCGGCTTAAGACCGATCTGGTGGAGGTCATGGAGGCTGTAATCGATGGCCGCCTGTCTGATGTTTCCCTGGAGATCGATCCCCGTCCCACTGTCTGTGTGGTCATGGCGGCGGGGGGGTATCCCGGAAAGTATGAAAACGGCAAGGTCATCGAAGGTCTTGCCAAGGCGGGAGAACATAAGGATGTGGTTGTTTTTCACGCCGGCACCGAATTGAAGGGAGACACGATTGTCACCAATGGCGGCCGGGTGTTGGGAGTGACCGCCATCGGCGATACGGTGCAGGAAGCCATTAACAAGGCCTACGGTGCCGTTGAAGAGATACGCTGGGACGGTTGTTATTACCGCAAGGATATTGGCCGAAAGGCTTTAGACAGAAAAGGAGAGTGAGCTATGATTGGTATTGTCATGGGCAGTGATTCGGACCTGCCGGTTATGCAGGGGTGTGTGGATTTTTTAAAAAAGATGGGCATTCCATACGAAATAACGGTGGCTTCGGCCCATCGCAGCCCGGCGCGGGCTTTGGAATATGCAAGCAGCGCCAGAACCCGCGGCCTGAAAATAATCATTGCCGCAGCCGGAATGGCAGCTCATCTCGGCGGAGTTCTTGCTGCTCATACCACCCTTCCCGTTATCGGGGTGCCGGTGGATTCTTCCTCCTTAAACGGCCTTGATGCCCTGCTCTCCACGGTGCAGATGCCGCCTGGGGTGCCTGTGGCCACCATGGGCATCGGCAAGGCCGGGGCGAAAAACGGCGCTATCCTCGCGGCGCAGATACTGGCGCTTAGTGATGAAGGGTTGGCTGCAAAGCTTGCCAACTTCAAGGAAGAGATGGCGCGCGAGGTGGAAGAAAAGGCGCAGCGGCTTGCCGGCAGCCTGTAAAGCGATTCCGTGCTCGAACTCCAGGTGACAGATGAGGGGCTTACCCGTGCCTGCGAGATTCTCCGGGCTGGCGGCGTTGTTGCGTATCCCACGGAAACATACTACGGCCTGGCGTCAGATCCTTTTAACTCCGCGGCTCTCGCGCATCTTTTCGCCTTAAAAGGCCGTTCTCCGGACAAGCCGGTTTTGCTGATTATTGACAATCCGGCCCAGCTTTCCGGTCTTGTTTCGGAGATCCCTCCCGTTTTCACCATTCCCATGCAGCAATTCTGGCCCGGGCCATTGACCCTTGTTTTTCCTGCCGCTGCGTCATTGCCTGAGATACTTACCGGGTATACGGGTACCATCGGGGTGCGCGTTTCCTCCCATCCCGTAGCCAGGAAACTTGTCAGGGCGTTCGGTTTGCCGGTTACGGCGACCAGCGCCAATATTTCCGGATATCCTCCGGCAGTGACGGCCATCGGTGTACGAGAGCAGTTAGGGACGGCGGTGGACGCCGTTATCGATGGCGGTGAAACTCCGGGCGGCCTTGGTTCTACCATTCTGGACTGTTGCGAGGGGAAAATCCGTCTGCTCAGGGATGGAGTTATTCCTTTTTTCCGGATAGAGGCCGCCCTGTCCGGCGCTTAATTTTTCTATTTATACATTTGCCGATCCGCAACGCTTTCGGTATGATAAAATACTGACGGAAAAATTGGTTTGATTGCCGTTGTCGTCGCAGTGTGTATTTTGGCAGTGGCGACAGCCAACTTCATAGATAGGAAATCGCAATGGCAGATATTGAGTGGGATAGAAATTTTGCCCTGGAGCAGTCCGGAGACGACGAAGAGATGCTGGCGGAGCTTTTGGTGCTGTTCAGTGAGTCGTCCGCTTCGGATCTGGCGAGAATCAACGACGGTCTTGCCGCGGAAGACCCAGTGGCAGTGGCTGACGCCGCGCACAGTATCAAGGGGGCTTCAGCCAGCCTCGGAGTGGAAGGTGTGCGGAAGATTGCGGCGGAGCTGGAAAAGAATGGCCGGGACAACGACCTTTCGAAAGGCAGGGAACTCGCTGCCCAGCTTGCCGCACTCCTCAAGGCCTTTGACGGCCAAAAATGATGAAAGCGCCCGGGGCGGAACGCCCGCAATATTCCGTGCGGGGAATTTTTTCCCTGAGTTTGCGTGGTTGAGCCATGCCCAGCGCCAAAGATTTACTGAGAAAGTTCACCGAGCTTAAAACCCTCCCGCATGTGGCGATCAAAGTGACCCAAATGGTCAATGATGATCGGAGCACCATGCAGGATTTCGAGGAGATCATCAAGCTCGATCCCGTTCTGGTCACCCGACTGCTGCGTCTTGTCAACAGTCCCTATTTCGGCCTGTCCCAAAAAGTTGAATCCATTTCCAAAGCAGTTGTATTTGCCGGCATGAAGCAGCTCCGCAATCTGGTCGCGGTCGAAGCCCTGCGCGGCATGTTTAAGGGCGATGACGTCGATTTCTCAGCGCAGAAACTCTGGCTGCACTCCGCCACTGTCGCCATTTTAGCCGGGATGATCGCCAAGCGTATTTTCGGCAAGGATGGCGAGGATGTTTTTCTTGCCGGTATCATCCATGACATCGGACTCATCGTTGAAAATCAGCTTGTCCCGGAGAAACTGCGTGAAGCCTGCAAGGCCTTCCGTGAGGGAAAAGGGACTCTGGTTGAGTGTGAACGCAATGTCATCGGCGCCGATCATGCAGAGGTGGGTTATCTTCTTACCAAAGAATGGGGTATGCCTCAGGAAGTGCTCAGCGCCATCAAGTCGCACCACCAGGGCAAGCAGGTGAAATCCGTTTCCAGTGCCAGCAGTATTCTGCTGCTGGCCGAATTCATGGCAGGCAAGATGCAGTACTGGCCGATTCTCGGCCCTATTGAGGGACTTCCTCCTGAACTGACGGCGCATGTGAAGGAGAGGGTGGCGGATTACAAGATTATCATCAGGGATCTGCCTGATGAAATGGCCAAGGCTAAAGAATTGTACGAGTCGGACGAGTGAAACACTGATGACCGAAGCTACTTTTGACGCCATATTCGATGATCTGATCGACGTAAACGAGGAACTGCAAAGCTTTTTGCGGATTCTCGATGGCCTGCTGCCGCAAGCCTCGCTGCTTTTGGTGAACGAGGCTGGCGTCCTGCTTGATGGCACGAGGCCTCTGGCGTTTGCCCAGCCCTTGCGGGAAAAACTGGTTAATGAAGCCAAATCGACCGATGGCTTTGTCGTAGGAAAAACGGAGAACGACGTCCGCTGCCACGCGGTATATCTGGAAAAGCTGTCTGCGGTGCTGATTATTTCTTGCGCTGCGGCACCGGATGACGCGTGGGGACCAGGTTCTGCGCTTGCAACCCTGTTGCAGAACACCATTGATCTTGCCATGCACAGGCAGGAGCGCGAGATGCTTGTCGCTGACCATGAACAGTCGGTTCGTCAGATCAACATACTCCAGCAGCAGCACGGCAAGCTTATTGAGGACAACTATCGCCAGTATCGGCTCAATCAGGATCGGGAAAAAGAGTATGCCCGCAAGCTCGAAAGTGAAATAGCCAAGCAAACTGCCGAGTTGCGGGAAGCCAATGTGCGTCTTGAAGAGATCAGCCGGTTGAAGAGCGATTTTCTGGCCAATATGAGTCATGAATTGCGGACGCCCATGAATGCCATTATCGGCTTCAGTGAACTCCTGTCCGAAACTCCTCTTGGAGAAGAGCAGCTTGATTATACCCGGACCATCGCTCAGTCCGCGGCAAGCCTGCTGTCTCTTATCAACGACATCCTTGATCTGGCAAAAATTGAGGCGGGAAAACTCGAGCTGGAACATCTGCCTTTTGATCTTGCCGAGGTGATCGGCAACGTGGCCGCCATGTTCAAGATCCCTGCCCGGGAAAAGGGGGTTGTTTTCACCTGTAAGATTGACGGCAATGTTCCAAAAAGGATTATGGGAGACAGCAACCGGCTGCGTCAGGTCCTGATAAATCTTGCCGGAAACGCCATGAAGTTTACCGAGCAGGGCGGGATTGATATTGAGGTTGCCTATGAGCGCGAAGCTGCCGGTCGTATTGTCAGCCGGTTTTCGGTGCGAGACAGCGGTATAGGTATTCCCGCCGACAGAGTCGGGGCGATTTTCGAGAAATTTACCCAGGCCGATGGTTCGACCACCAGAAAGTACGGGGGCACGGGGTTGGGCCTGGCCATCTGTCTGCAGCTCGTGGAACTCATGGGTGGCCGGCTCGCGGTGGAAAGCGAGGTGGGCAAGGGCAGCACCTTTTATTTTGTGATTCCTCTGGAAGAGGCTCCTGCAGAAATCATCTCGTTGGATGAGCATAAGATCGCAGGTCTGGAAAAAACAGCCAGGGGGGGCAGGATTCTTTTGGTGGAGGATAATGCGGTCAACCAGCGTCTGGCCAGTATTCTGATTACCCGGGAAGGGTATAAGGTTGAGGTTGCCTCCGATGGGGCTGAGGCCTTGGAGCATCTTCGGCATCAACCCTTTGACCTTGTGCTGATGGATGTCCAGATGCCCAACATGGACGGCATGGAGGCCACCAGAAGAATCAGAAAAATTGAAGCTGATCCGGACCAGAAGCAAAGCTATGTCGGCCTGCGTGCATTAACGCAGCCGCTGGGCATTGTCGGGCTCACGGCCCACGCCAGAAAAGAGGATGAAGCAGCCTGTTACGCGGCAGGGATGAACGGTTTTCTCACCAAGCCCATCGTTAAGGCGAAACTGGCCATGATTTTAAACGAGATGATGCCGCAAGCTTCCTGTGAGAAAAATACAGATCCCTCCTGAGTTGTTCCGTTTCCCGCTTTTCAGTCGTTACCACTTGTTGACTGCCATTCCTGATTGTCCCGCAGTGCGGTGATCTTCTCATCCCATTTCCCGCCATATCCGGTTATTTCCGCTCGCCGTGCTGTTTCGCTTAACATGATGAGCTGGATGTGGAGCCGGTCTGTGGGCATAAGACTGCCCAGTCTGTCCGGCCATTCGATCACGGTAAGTCCTGTTCCATAAATATACTCCAGCAGGCCGAGATCTTCGATTTCCGTTTCATCGCTCAATCTATAAAGATCCAGATGATAGAGGGGCAGGCGCCCCGGATATTCGTGCAGGAGGCTGAAGGTGGGGCTGGTAATATAACACGATTCCGGCACCTGCAATCCCTCGCCGATGGCTTGGGTGAGGGTCGTTTTCCCTGCACCCAAAGAGCCGGACAGGGTGATCACTTCGCCGGCTTGGGCGATCTCTCCAAGAGAGCGGCCCAGAACAAGGGTGGTGCGTAAATCCGGCAGAGAAATGGTTGTTTTCATCTTATTTGTATTTTTTGTGGCAGAAGAGACAACGGTATTTCGGAGGATGTCCTTCCGGAAGAGGAACTTGTCCTTCGGGGTTATGGCATGCGCCACAATGCTTTTCCGCTTCTTTTTTGTCCATGGAGTAAAATTTCAGATGATTTTCATCCCGGGGCAGCTTGGTGGTTGTTTCAGGCGGGGCTTTGAGCAGAAAAACAAGGATCGCTGCACAGACGGCAATAAACAGGAAATTAAACAGTCGGATTTTGTTTTTTTTGGGTTCTTGGTTCACGGGTATGTCCTTTTATGATGTTTGGTCAAATCCCATTTCCAGGGCGTTGAAAGGGATGAGGCCGGTGCGCAGGCCAAAAATCAGGGTTTCCAGAATAAGTTTTCCAGTCAGTTTGTTGCCGGATGCCAGCTCGAGAATGCGGGTATGCTGCCGATGCTTTTGTATAAGCTGGTCCATGGTTTTGCTTTTATAGCCTTTATCCAGAATTGTGCGTGCGGCTTCTTGTCCGGAAACGATGGCGGAATAAATGCCTTCGCCGGTGAGTCCAGAGGCAAGGCCTGCCGCATCGCCAATCAGAAAGTGGTTGCCGAAATGCCAGCCGCGAAAATCAAAATTGATCAGGGCTGCCTGGGGTTGACGCGATTTGAGTTCAATGTTGTGGCTTTCCGCCCATTGGTGCAGGCTGTTCAGGAGTATGCCTGGTTTGGTGGTGCTGCGCCTAGCATATACGCCGATGGAGGCCGTATCCTGATGGGGGAAAATCCAGGCGTAGCCATTGCCGAAAAGATCGGTGTTCAGGTGCCATTGCATCTCCGGAAAATTCCCCGGTACCTGGTAATTGATGCCGATCCCTATTTGTTCGGTGGGAATACCAAGTTGGCGTCGCACCAGAGAGCCGCTGCCGTCGCCACCCACCAGAAAATCATAGCCGACTTCTTCGCCCCCCCTGGTCAACACGCTGTTTTTTGTGATTTTCAGAACAAGAGAATTGGTGGCGATACTGACGCCGACTGCCACGGCACGTTCTGCCATCCAGCGCCCGAGCCGTCCTCGGTCAACGGTCCGGATGATGGGGTTGGCGTCCTGGATTATGGTGTGTTGCCAGTTGCTGCTGATGCACTGGTGGGTGAAAGATCTTTCCCACAGGATTTCCGGAAAGCCGAATTTCTTGCCAAGGGAAGGTATGCCGCCGGCGCAGACCTTGGGCCCGATCGCGCTGTTGCGCTCAAGCACCAGGACATCTTTGCCTTGCTCTGCAAGAAGGGTGGCGCAGGCAAGTCCTCCAGGACCGCCGCCCACGATGACGGTATGAAATTTTTTCATGGTCGTTGTCAGTTGTTCTCCTGCTGAAAAACACCTCGCACACTATATGAGGATGGCTTTTGCTGTCAAGATATTAAGAGCTCTGGAATCATGGTCCGGTTCATGGTATTATCGCGAAAATTTTAAACCATTATCTGAAATCGGCAAAAGCATGGAGGAATATCGCGATCATCACCAGTGATAACTCCTTAGGGAGTCAGAGCGAAACAGGAAGCAATGCATCGGTTGTTTTGGAGCGACCGTATAAATAACAGAAGGATCCGGGGACAGGCGATGTCCCTGCAAAACCTCTGTCACCTCAAAGAAGTCTCCTGTCCGGAGACGCTGTATAAAAGGATTTAAGGATGAAGCTTGACCCGTTTGATAAGGTGGTGAAAAAAAGGAGCGCAATTCCCTCGTTGATTCTCGGGGCAGCAGGGTTGCTCGGTTTGATTGTGGCGATTTTCTTTTGGTTGGTGGGGGAAATGGAAAAGCCGCAGGTGGTGATTGCCGGGGATATCTCCCATATCGGACTGACCAAACAGCTTTCTTTTGTAGTCAGCGATGCGAAAAGTGGTGTGCGCTCCATTGAAATTGCCATGGTGCAGGAGAACAAAAAAGCGCTGTTGTTGGAGCGAATCTATCCCAGGTCAGGCTATTTCTCCGGGGCCGGTCCGCACACGATCGAAGAGACTATCGAGGTAACACCCAAGGTTCTTGGCTTCAAGGATGGGGCGGGTCAATTGGTGGTGACGGTGTCTGATTTTTCCTGGTGGAACTGGCTTCGAGGCAATGTAACGGTGCATGCTTCCGCTCTGGTTGTTGATACCAAGCCTCCTGCGATCAGCGTGACGGACTCTCCTCAGTATATCAAGGGTGGCGGGGCAGGGGTGGTTATCTACCGGGTCAATGAGCCTGTTGGAAAGCACGGGGTGGTTGTCAACGATGTTTTTTATCCGGGGTTTCCTTTGCCCAAGCGAGGAGAAGGGGTGTATGGCGCCTGCATGGGTCTGCCCCACGATATTGCCAAGATCGAACAGGCATTTGTCTCGGTGGCTGACCTGGCCGGTAACGAGGGGAAAGCCCCTTTCAGCATGAATCTGCATGTGCGTAAAGTTGTCAGCGACAAGCTCACCATCAGCGATGGTTTTCTCTCCGCAAAAATGCCGGAGTTTGCCGGTCATTATCCCGAGTTGAGTGGTACGCTTGTCGAGCAATACATCACGGTGAACAATGATGTCCGCCAGGCGAATTATAAGAAAATTCAGGAAGTCTGTACGAAATTCCAGCCCGAGCGCCTCTGGGACGGCCGTTTCAGCCGGATGGCCGCCAGCAGCCCACGGGCAGGCTTTGCCGATCATCGTACGTACCTGTACAACGGGGAAAGTATTGATCAGCAGGTGCATCTTGGCGTAGATCTGGCGTCCCTACAGCATGCCAAGGTGGAAGCAGCCAACCGCGGTCTGGTGGTTTTTGCCGAGTATCTCGGTATTTACGGGAATACCGTCATTCTGGATCATGGCCAGGGAATTTTCAGCCTGTATTCGCATCTGAGCCAGATTGATGTTGCCGTGGGCAGCATGGTTGAGAAGGATTCGGTTGTCGGGCTTTCCGGCACCACCGGCATGGCCGGAGGCGATCATCTTCATTTCAGCATTCTGGTCAACGGCATCTTTGTAGACCCGGTGGAATGGTGGGACGAAGAATGGTTGAAACTTCATATGTTGAGTGTTCTGTAAGCCTTGTCCAGAATCAGAATTCTTCCCGAAAATCTGGCCAACCAGATCGCGGCAGGCGAGGTTGTCGAACGGCCTGCTTCGGTGGTCAAGGAATTGCTGGAAAATGCCATCGATGCCGGGGGTGGCCGTATCACCATTCAGGTGGAAGGGGATGGTACACGCCTGATCCGGGTGATTGATGATGGCTCGGGCATGGATCAGGATGATGTGCTCCTCTGTCTGGAGCGCCATGCCACCAGCAAGATCGCAAGCCTTGCCGAGCTTGGCGCCATCCGCTCTCTCGGTTTCCGGGGAGAGGCCGTGCCCAGTATTGCTTCGGTGGCCCGTTTGCGAATTACCTCGCGGCCTGCGGACCACACCTTGGGGACCCAGGTTGACCTCCGCTTCGGCAAGCTTCTCAAGGTGCATGAGATGGGGAGCAGCCCAGGCACTTCTTTTGAGGTTACCGACCTGTTCGGCAATGTTCCCGCCCGGAAAAAATTTCTGAAATCCACCAGAACGGAACTGGCCCACATCGAAGAAGTCGTGAAAAATTATGCGTTGTCCCGGCCGGAACTTGGACTTAATTATGTGGTGGATGGCCGCGAGGTTTTGCAACTTCCGGCAGGAATTGATACGTTCCGAAGCAGGGTTGAGCGCATACTTGGTAAAACCGCAGGGGCATTGGTGGAGGTGGACCGTCAGGCTCCGGGCGGAGCCGAGCCGGGAGTTTTCGGATATCTTCTCCCGCCGGACGCTCCTGCCTCGGCCAAGCTTCGAATATTTGTCAATGGCAGAGCAATTCATGATCGTCTGGTAACCCATGCGGTGAGCGAAGGGCTTCAGAATTTTCTCATGAAAGGACGGGGACCTGGCGGGGTGATTTTTCTGACCATGGGGCTGGAGAGCGTTGATGTGAACGTTCATCCCACCAAGCAGGAAGTCCGGTTCCACAAGCCTCCAGTGGTGCATCAGGCTGTGGTTGCCGCAGTTCAGGCCGCCATGGCAGGATATCAGCAGACCTTGAAACAGGAGATATTCAGAACCCCATCTGTCGGTACAGGCACCCCGCAGGTTGGGGCGATTCATTCAGCCAAATCCTATGGGGCGACTTACGGTGGCCCGTTGTCCTCGGTGCAGGAGCCATTGCCGCTTTTTAAGACAGCACCTCTTTCCCGCTCCGCTGTTTCTGGCCGGAATTCGGATTTCCTCTCTGTACAGAGAGGCTTGGGTGAAGAGGTGGTGCCTGGCATTGAGAAAGAGCATGCTCAATCCTCGACTGTTTCCAGGGAAGAAATTGTTCCACGGCCTGGCGGACTGCGCTATTTGGGGCAAGTGCTTGACACTTATCTTTTATGCGCCACGGAAAACGGGCTGCTTGCCGTGGATCAGCATGCCGCCCATGAGCGGCTGCTGTTTGAAGCGTTGAAAAAGCAGTTTGCCGGCAAAAAAATAATTCGCCAGACCCTGCTGTTTCCAAAGGTCATCGAATGCAGTCTGGAAGAGATCCAGATTCTGAAGCAGTATGCCGAGGAAATCGGTGCGCTCGGTGTTGAGATCGAGGATTTCGGCGGCAACAGCCATGTGGTGAAAGCTGTGCCCGCAGTGCTTGGCCGTTCTCCGGTCGAGGAGGTAATGGCCGGAATCTTTGCCCGGTTTGCTGAGGGCGGCTCCGGGAAAGGCGGGGTACGGGCAGAGGAAGTTCTTTCCGATATGGCCTGTAAGGCCGCGATCAAGGCGGGGCAGAGTTTGACTCCGAGAGAAGCCGAAGCCCTGCTTGAGGAGATGCAGCGGGCCGATATTTTTTCCCACTGCCCCCATGGTCGCCCCGTGGCCAAGAGCTTTACGGGTCAGGATATTAAGAAATGGTTCTATCGTGGCTGAGTCCGGTTACAAAAAAAATATCGCGTAAGCGATTGTAAAAATGTATTCTTTTGCTAGAGATTGGGGCTCCATCGTCCCTCCGCAGCTTTTATGCCGCTGTAATTTTTTATAAGGGAAAAGACGTCATGACAACACCGGTAACTCAAACGAATTTTGAAAACCTCCAACTCTTGCATCGCGGCAAGGTTCGGGATCTCTATCAGGTGGAAGATCACCTGCTGATGGTGGCCTCGGATCGGATTTCCGCCTTTGACGTGATCATGGACGATCCTATCCCCAACAAGGGCGCGATTTTGACCAAGTTGTCCCTGTTTTGGTTTGATTATCTTAAGGATATTGTGCCAAATCATCTGATTACCGCTGATGTCGCAGAGTATCCGGCCGTGTGCGCCCCGTATCGTGAGCAGTTGGCTGGTCGGAGTCTTCTGGTGAAAAAGGCCAAGCCCCTGCCGGTGGAATGTATTGTCCGCGGCTATCTCTCTGGGTCGTTCTGGCAAGCATATAAAAAAGACACAACAGTATGCGGCTTTGCGTTGCCTTCCGGCATGCAGGAGTCCGACAAGTTCCCCGAGCCGCTCTTTACACCCTCCACCAAGGCTGAGCTTGGATTGCACGATGAGAACATCTCTCTGGCCGAGATGGAGGATCTTCTGGGTAAGGAGCAGACGGCCAAAATCAAGGATATCTGTGTGCGCCTCTATGTAAAGGCGTCAGATTATGCCCGTAGCAGAGGAATCATCATTGCCGATACCAAGTTCGAGTTGGGTATATTCAACGGAGAAATCATTCTCATTGATGAGGTGCTGACCCCGGATTCATCCAGGTTCTGGCCGGAAGATCAGTATCGGCCTGGCGCCGGGCAGCCGAGTTTTGACAAACAGTTCCTCAGGGACTATTTGTCCACACTTGACTGGGGAAAAACCCCGCCACCGCCGAGATTACCGCAGGAAATTATCGAGAAAACCGCGTCTCGGTACCGGGAAGCCCTGGTAAAAATAACCGGCGAAGATATTTAGGAGCCGTTACGAAATAGGCAGTATCGTTTCGTTACGGCTCTTTATGCCGTTAATTCTGCCAGACGAGAGGTTTGGTAAGCAACCTCGGCTTAGGAGCCGTTACGAAATAGGCAGTATCGTTTCGTTACGGCTCTTTATGCCGTTAATTTTGCCAGACGAGAGGCTTGGTAAGCAACCTCGGCTTAGGAGCCGTTACGAAATAGGCAGTATCGTTTCGTTACGGCTCTTTATGCCGTTAATTCTGTCAGACGAGAGGTTTTGGTAAGCGACCTCGGCTTAGGAGCCGTTACGAAATAGGCAGTATTGTTTCGTTACGGCTCTTTATGCCGTTAATTCTGTCAGACGAGAGGTTTTGGTAAGCGACCTCGGCTTAGGAGCCGTTACGAAATAGGCAGTATTGTTTCGTTACGGCTCTTTAGGTCGTGTCAATAGTCAGGCAAACGGTTGTGTTGATGGAAAGGACCTAGCGAAATTGAATTGGATTGTGGTTTTTGTTTGCCGACTCTAGCCGGAGAATCCTTACGCCGCGAGGTGTTGTGATGTCGAGACCCGTTGTTGGGGTCCTGTTTAAAACCGTTGTCCTTATACCGATGGTTTTTGTCCTGATGGGGCTTGCCGGCTGCAGCTTATCCGGGAGCAAGGCCGGCGATGACGTCAGGGGATTTTTCACGCCGACGGATGTCAGTATCATCCGTCACCATATGCAGCAGTATCGCGCCTCATTACGTGATTTCACCGCACGTCTCTATGCCAAAAACCCCAAATATGAGAAAGATCCGGCCCAGCAACGGCGGAAGATCGATTCTATTTTTGGACCCCTGCCCACCGTCGAGCAGGTGTACGCCTTTAAGCCTTCCCATGAGATACTCACAGCGGCGTTTCAAGGGGAGATTGCTGAGCCGGACCGGATATATCTGTTGAGCCTTGGGTTGTGGAAAAGCATTCGGGAGGCCTACAATATTCGGGATGGGGATTTTTTCCTGACCGGCCTGCAGGTGTCTCTGGAGCGTTTGCAGCGGCTCCATCATAATATCAGTCAGGTGAACTGGCGGTTGAAGACGTACAAGGACAAAAATGGCAAACTGCTATTTATTACCAACGAAGCCGGGGAAGACGGCTACATCAATATGGGCTACGAGGTTATCATGACCCGGATACTCACCCGCATCGAAGATGATATCGCCATGCGGGGAGGGCTGCCGGAGCAATATATGTTCAGAATGTCCACCATGTTTGTCGGAATCATTATCTGAGGCCGGCAACCTCTACAATCCTGTTTCTTTCAGCTTTTCCAACAGTTCTTTTTGTTCATCCGACAAATCCTTCGGCACCGCCACCAGAATTTTCACCAGCAGATCGCCCCGTGCGCCGCCACTGCTGTCCGGCAACCCGTGTTTGCGGAGACGAAGTTTTGCCTGGGGCTGGCAGCCATGGGGGACCTTTACCTTGAGCTGTTTGCCCTCCAGGGTCGGCACTTCTACTTCTGCGCCAAATACGGCGGCGCTGTAAGGTATTTGCAGGTCCATGGTGAGATGGGAACCTTCTCTGGTAAAGATCGGGTGGGATTCGACTTTAATGAGCAGATACAGGTCTCCCGGTGGGCCGCCCATGGGTGACGGAGAACCTTTGCCGGAAATCCGCAGTTTCTTGCCGGTTTCGATTCCGGGGGGAATTTTTACGGAAACCTTTTCCGCCCCGGAGCCGCGGCCAAGGGAAATGGTTTTCTCAGCGCCGTTCAGCACTTCGCCAAGGGAGATCGGCAGCTCCAGGGAAAGATCATTGCCCTTTACCGGTTGCTGGTGGCGAAAATCCTGAAAACCATGACTGGGACGACCGCTTGTTCCTTGCTGGCGAAATAAGTCTTCAAACCCGCCCCCGCCGCCGGAACTCCGAAAGGTGGCGCGGCCCCCGCCGAAGTTGATGCCGAATTCCCGCAGGATATCGCCCAGATCGGCGTTGCGGAAGATATCTTCCTGGGAATAGCGTTGCTGGAAACCGGCGGAACCAACGGTGTCGTATTGCTGCCGTTTTTCCTTGTCGGAGAGAACGGCGTACGCCTCGCTGATTTTTTTAAACTGCTCCTCCGCTTCCTTGTTTCCCTTGTTGCGATCCGGGTGGTACTTGAGGGCAAGTTTGCGGTATGCTTTTTTGATCTCTTCCGGTGAGGCGCTTTTCTCTACACCGAGTAACTTATAGTAATCCATACCTGGCCTGCCTGTCTGTTCTGGCTTCTGACTTTGAATTGTTGTGCTGCAACGATCTGCTAGAACGGAACATCGTCACCCATGACCGGTTCGGGAAAAGGCTGATCATTGTACTGCTGTCCCTGGCCGGAATCGCCGCTGCTGCCGCGGGGTGAGAGCATTTTCATCTCCCTGGCCACTATTTCCGTGGTGTATTTGGTGTTTCCGTCTTTGTCATCCCATTTGCGGGTTTGCAGGCGTCCTTCGATGAAAACCTTGGAACCCTTTGACAGGTATTCTCCGCAAATCTCTCCCAAACGGCCGAATGCTACGATTCGGTGCCACTCGGTCAACTCCTCTTTGGAACCGTCCTGTTTCTTCCAGGTTTCCGTGGTTGCGACATTGAAACTGGCGATGGCTGCCCCTGCTTGTGAATAGCGTACTTCCGGGTCTTTCCCGAGATTGCCGATGAGGATGACTTTATTGACCATTTCTTCTCCTTATATGTGTGATCAGATTTACAAAAAATGAGGTACTGACTTGGTGCCCGCCCATCATAACGGCAATTTCTCGTGTCTGCACCAACCATTTCCAAGGGGCGGGTCTTGTCGTTTTCGGTGTGTGGTGATCCGAGTACGATATACCATAGTAAGGACGGGTCAGGTAAAAATCAACATACAAAAGAGCGGGGTTCCGAATTGCAGATTGGTGTCAGGGGGCAATTCATGGGCTGGTGCATTTTGTCCGGGCAGCCAGGTCGAGCATGGCAGGGAGTCCGCCTTTTTCTTCGGGTGTGAAACCGAAAACATCCTGCCAGATTTCATCGCTTTCCATGCAAAAATACAGGCAGGTATCCGGGTTCAGGTGGCGGGAAAGATGATCCGCCATATGGCGATACATTTCCGTGCGTAGCGGGCGGAAATAGCGGTATTTGTTGTCCAGACCCAGGACAAACTCTTCATGGAAAAAACGGGATTTCGGGAAACGGTCCGTGGCAATGTTTTTTAAGGCGGGAAGGAAGCGCAGCGCTCCTATGCTGATCCAGACAATGCTTGCCGCCGGAACCGCGGCAAAAAGCCGGTCAATCGTCTCTTTGTAGCCTTTCTTCCAGCCGGGATGATAGATGAGCGGATCAAAATGAAAAGCCAGCTTGTAACCCCAGGCTGCACACTGGGCAGCCGCGGCCAATCGCTGATCCAGTGTGGCGGTGCGCAGTTCTTCTTTACTCATGATTTCCGGGCTGTTGAGCGACCAGGACATGATGGTGCGGCCGTTATGTGCGCTGTGTTTGAGGTTGTCAAGGACAACCGCTTTGGATTTCAGCTCAAGCACTGCATTGGGTGTATCCTTGAAGAACTCAATAAGGATTTTGCTCAACCCCGTGATCCGGTCCAAGGCCATGCTGTCGGTAAATTCACCGGTGCCGATGCGCCGGAAGGTCTGCGGGGTTTCGGCAAAGGTGCTGGCGAGTTCGGCCAGCAGATCATCGGTGTTGACAAAAAAAGAAAGCCAGGGGTTGTTGAGATACGCTTGGAGGATGCAGTACACGCAGTCCATGGGGCAATTCATGCCGACATTGAGAACCTGATAGTCGCAGCAGCGATATTCTCTGGTTGCAGGGCACGGCTTGAGAAATCGACCACGGTTTTTACAGAGGACGAGGTGCTTTTTCCCCTTGGTGAGATTATGGGAAGCAGACTTTTCAACGGAAAAGTCCGGCCCGGTTCGGGGCGGTATAATCCGCACATCCCGGCCCGGGAGTTTAGCAAGGATATCCTTGGTGAGGGGAAGGTCCCGGCAGTCATCCTCCACATAGACATGCTGGATAATGGCGGCGGGGTCAAGGGGGGATATGTGCGGCATGGCGTAAGAGTCTCTGGTTGGGTAATGGTTGCGGCACCATACCGCAAAGAATCGGGTCGGCCAACGAGAAAATTCTTGACCGTGAGGTCGGGAGTACACTACTATTTTGTAGGTGTTTTTACCTATTCACATCATGCTTGACTTGTGGCGCATCTTTATGATGCAATAATGGACAATCTTTTGAAGTTCCGCTGTTATTGGCAAAGGGGCTGATACTCCACATACGCAAAAGAGGCGAACGATGAAAGAGCAGGATTTTGCCAGGATCAGAGAACATCTGGACGGGATATCGCGGCGTGATTTTATGAAGTTCTGTACGGTGATGGCTGCCGCTATGGGGCTTCCCCTTGAGGTCGCGCCGCAGATCGCTGCGGCGGTCACGGCCCCGCAACGCCCTCCGGTGATCTGGCTATCCGGCTCGGCCTGCACCGGTTGCACCGAATCGTTGCTGCGACCCTCCCATCCTTCCCTTGAGCATCTTATCCTCGATCTCATCTCCCTTGATTATAATGAAACCCTTAACGCCGGGGCTGGGCATCAGGCCGAAGCGGCTCTACAGGCTTCGATCAAGAAGAATACCGGCAAGTTCATCCTGGTGGTGGAAGGGGCCATCCCTCTGAAAGACGGCGGGGTGTACTGCATGGTCGGCGGCAAGCCTTTCAGCGAAATTGTGAACGAAACAGCCGCCAAAGCTGCTGCGGTCATCGCCATCGGTTCATGCGCCGCCTGGGGCGGGGTTGCCGCTGCAAAACCGAATCCTACCGGCTGCGTTGGAGCTCCGGAGTTTCTTAAGGGCAAGACTGTGGTAACGATTCCCGGTTGCCCGCCCAATGCCTATAACTTTCTTTCCACTGTCCTTCATTTCCTGACTTTTAAAAAGCTGCCCGCCCTCGATGACAAGGGCAGACCGAAATTCGCCTATGGCCGTCTCATCCACGAGAACTGCGAACGGCGGCCCCATTTTGACGCCGGACGCTTTGCAATCAAATTCGGCGATGAGGGGCATCGAAAAGGCTACTGTCTGTTCAAGCTCGGGTGCAAGGGGCCGATGACTTTTGCCAACTGCCCGGCCATTCTATTTAACGATGTCGGTCCCGGCGCCTGGCCGGTGGGCACTGGGCATCCCTGTTTCGGATGCACCGAGGAAGGGGTGGGTTTTAATCTGCCTCTGCATGCTCAGGCCGACCTCAAGTACATTACCCCTGGCGCTGCGTATCCGCATATTGTCTCCGAACGGGGAGAGGGCGCCTCGGTGGGCGCGGTCGCTCTTGTTGCCGGGGTGGCCGGCGTGGCGCTGGGCGCCGGGGTGGCGGTTGCCAAGAACCTTGGCAGGACCGGGGAAGGGTCTTCTTCAGAGGGAGAATAGACCATGAAGATACGACGCAGGGATTTTCTGAAAGGGGTCGCAGCCGGCACCCTGTTGCTTGCCGCGGAGCAAAACCCGGCTCAGGCAAAGGGGGCAAGGAAAGAGCTGCCTCCCAATGCCGTTGGTATTCTGTACGATTCCACCCTCTGTATCGGCTGCAAGGTCTGTGAGTATGCCTGCAAACAGGCAAACAACAAGCCGGTGGAACACGGGAGTCCCAGTGAACCGATGTGGGACGATCCCCAGGACCTGTCAGCCAAAACCCTGAATATCATCAAGCGCTACGGTGTGGAAGGGCAAAAGGATTCGGCTGCGGGTTTTGCCTTTGTCAAGCGGCATTGCATGCACTGTATTGATCCCGCCTGCGTATCCGCCTGTCCGGTCTCGGCGCTTGTCAAAAACAGCGATAACGGGGTGGTGACGTATAATAAAAAAGCCTGTATCGGCTGCCGCTACTGTCAGGTGGCCTGCCCCTACAATATTCCTAAATTCGAGTGGGATTCGCCTTTTCCCGAGATTGTCAAATGTCAGTTGTGTTCCCATCTGCTGGCCAAAGGCGGAATTTCTGCCTGTTGCGCCGCTTGTCCCACTGGAGCATCCCTGTTCGGTCCGGTGGAGAAACTGCGGGCCGAGGCCAAGCGTCGGCTGGCCATGCAGCCTGGAGAGTATTACGATTTCCCGGTAGCCGATATTAACGGTACCGAGGTTCAACAGCACCGGGCAGGCGGGTACGTCAGTCATGTCTATGGCGAGCGGGAGCTCGGCGGCTCCCAGGTCCTCTATCTGGCGGGGGTGCCGTTTGCCTCAATCGGCCTTCCGGATCTGCCCGAGGATTCGTATGTGGCGCTTGCGGACGGCATTCAGTACGCCATTTATAAGGGTATGGTCTATCCCCTCGTTGTACTGGGCGGGTTGATCTATATCATCCGGAACAGGGAAGACAAAAAAGAGTAGGGGCATGAGCTCCATCTTTTCATGGAAAGGAGTATTCCCATGCAGGAAAGACAAGCATTAGGAGGCAAGGTGCTGACCATACCCTTTAAGGTATGCGCCGCTATCGTGCTCATTGCCCTTTTTTTCCTCGGCAAACGGTTTATTTTTGGCATCGGTTCGGTCACCAACATGAACGATGGATACCCCTGGGGGATCTGGATTGCCTACGATGTGGTGGTGGGTACGGCCCTGGCCTGTGCCGGGTATTCCATCGCTCTTATTGTCTATGTGTTTAACAAGGGCGAATATTCGCCGCTGGTGCGGCCTGCCCTGATGACCAGCATGTTCGGCTACACCCTTGCCGGTGTTTCGGTTATCTTCGACATCGGCCGGTACTGGCAGGCCTATAACATCTTTCTGCCCTGGCTCAGCAATCTGCATTCGGTAATGTTTGAGGTAGCCCTCTGCATCGGCACCTATATTCTGGTGCTCTGGATGGAGTTTGCCCCAACCATGCTGGAAAAATTTAAGGCGGATCAGTTGAAGGCCAGGCTCAACCGGGTCATCTTCGTGTTTATTGCACTGGGTATCCTTTTGCCCACCATGCATCAATCCTCCCTGGGAACCATGATGCTCATGGCCGGGCATAAACTTTCCCCCCTCTGGTGGAGCGGTTTTCTGCCCCTGCTTTTTCTCATTACCGCCGTGGTCATCGGTTATGCCGCGGTTATCTTTGAATCCCTTATCGCCTCCGTTGCCTTCAAGCGGCCCATGGAGATGCACTTGTTGAGCAAGATCTCCGCGCTTATGCCCTGGCTGCTCGGGATTTATCTGGTGATCCGGATCGAGGATGTCAATCTGCGCGGCTTTTTGCCCTTGGCTTTTGAGGGCGGACTCTTGGGCAACCTGTTCCTCCTGGAAAACTTGTTGCTGCTGAGCGCTTTGCTGATCCTGGCCTATCCCAGTAACCGCCGGAATCCGCAGTTGCTGTTCATTGCTTCCTGCGCCATGCTGCTGGGAGGGAGTATGTACCGGTTCAACACCTATATTGTCGGCTTTGATCCCGGCACCGGTTGGCAATATTTTCCATCGGTTTCGGAATTGTTCATCACCCTCGGCATCATTGCCGCCGAGGTGATGGCCTATCTGTGGTTTGTCAAGACCTTGCCGGTATTGCCCAAGCTCACCAAGGCATAATGCATATTTGGAGATGAATTTTAACTCAGGGCCGGAAAGGTTCCGTAAACCACAAACCACGAAACGTAACTGTTCAGCAGTGCCGCAGATGCGCGAAAGAGGTCTGCGAAGTGTGCTCTTGCACACGAGCAGGCCGATGACAAAGCAGATGCGGTGCTTCTGAACGGTTACTCTTGAAGGAGATTGTCCATGGCTAAGAGAATCGTCGTTGATCCCATCACCAGAATTGAAGGGCATCTCCGGATTGATTGCGAGATTGACAATGGCCGGGTGACCAAGGCCTGGTCTTCCGGCCAGATGTGGCGTGGGATCGAGCTGATCCTCCAGGGGCGCGACCCGCGTGATGCCTGGGTTTTTACTCAGCGGATCTGCGGGGTTTGTACCACGGTTCATGCCATTGCCTCGGTGCGGGCCGTGGAAAATGCCCTGAACCTGGAAGTGCCGCTCAATGCTCAGTACATCAGGAATATGATCATCGGCGCCCACGGAATTTTCGACCATATCGTCCATTTTTATCATCTCTCCGCCCTGGACTGGGTGGATATCGTTTCCGCCCTCAAGGGCAACCCCAAGGCGGCTTCGGCTCTTGGTCAGCAGCTTTCTCCCTGGCACCGCAACAGCGAGCAGGAAATCAAGGCGGTGCAGGAGAAACTCAAGGGGTTTGTCGGAAGCGGCCAGCTTGGGGTTTTTGCCAGCGGCTACTGGGGACATCCGGCCATGAAGCTCTCCCCGGAGGTCAATCTTCTTGCCGCCACCCATTATTTCCAGGCC
>Ga0180009_10001827_pt1 | contig 25457 bp, 15 predicted proteins | sample OS_PC_MetaG_FD_123537 | JGI IMG/M metagenome (GOLD analysis project Ga0180009, IMG submission 123537) | Groundwater microbial communities from the Aspo Hard Rock Laboratory (HRL) deep subsurface site, Sweden - OS_PC_MetaG | ecosystem: Environmental > Aquatic > Deep subsurface > Groundwater...
AGTCGGCCGACCGTGCCACGTGCTCCTGCTGGCCCGTGACCAGGTCGTAGTAGAACACGTCCTTACCGAGCGAGCCCGCGAGCTGGGTGTAGTCAGACCAGACGATGTACCGGTCCGTGATGTCCAGGTAGCCCACGCCGGAGGTGGGTGGCGCGAGCTGCAGCGTGGTTCCCTGCTGCCGGTCCAGCAGCAAGAGCTCCTTCGGCGAGTTGCCGGCCTCGGCGATGCTTCGCGAGTACACGAGGTACCGCCCGTTGGTCTTCATGTCCCATTCGCCTAGGGGGTGGTCGGTGAGCTGCGTCGTCGTCCACGTCTCCAGGTCATAGGCGAAGATGTCCATAACGTGAAACTCTGCTCCAGGTGTCGGATCGTAGAACCGGTTGTCGTGCCAAACGATCTACCTCCCTCTGATGTAGGGGTGGGCCGCCAGCACGTCTGTGGTCAGCCTGTACTCCAGGCGCGTACGCAGATCCAAGTAGTACACATCCCAGGCTACTGCTTCCTTGGGTCCTTTTGAGTAGGCGAGCTGGCCATCCCAGAGGTTGATCCCGAACACATTCTCGAGCGTCCCGCCGATGGGCAAGACGAACAGGTCCTGCCCGCAGAAGTCGTGCGGCACGCCCACCGGCGGCACCGAGGCGTCCGGCAGCCCGGTGTCGGCGCCGGCGTCCCGATCCGGGCTCGTGCCGTCCACGGGCACCGACACGTCTCCGTCCCCACCATCGCCCCTCGGCGACGTCTCCTCGCAGGCGACGAGCCCGACAGACACCGCCAACGCAATCGCAATGGCTACTTGACGCATGATGTCGCCGCTCACGGCACCAGCGGCTCCAGTCGTTCAACCGACAAGAGGCTCGCACCATAAGTATACCTTCGGATCCCGGCGTACACCGCCCGGAACCGTTGCCGCGCCTCCTGGCTGAAGGAGCCGAGGAGCTGGGGCGCCGCAGGGTCTATAACGCCGTAGACCGACACCGTGCCTGCACCGCCGGAGAGGACCCAGAGGTGCTTGCCCACGAACCGGATCCGCTCGATGGTGTTGCAGCCGGGCACGGAGAAGGAGCCCACGTGAACACGCCCGGCGGAGAGGTCGTACAGGTGCACGGTGCCGCGATGCTCGGCCACGGCGAGGAGCCGGTTCCCCAGCAGGGCCACACTGACGACCCGATGCCACAGGACCGGCCAGCCGGCAGGGGGTTGGAACAGCTCCACCTGCGTGGGCGCGGCCGGGTCGCCCACGTCGTAGACGCCCACGCCGAGAACCCCCTGCGCCAAGTATACCGTCCGCCCCTGAACCGCGATGTCCTTGGCCAGCCCAGACGTGAATTGCCGGGCGACCACCTGAGGCGCGGCGCCATCTCCAATGTCTACGATGACCAGCCCCTGGAGCCTGTTGCGCGAGACGCAGAGATTCGATCCGCAGGCGGCCACCGCCGTGGCGCCGGCGATGTCGGGGCCCTGGAGCTTTCCGACCTTGGACAACGTGTGTCGGTCCAGGACCTTCAGCTTGGCCGGACCGACCACCACGAGCTGCTCGTTGCCCCAGAGCGCCAGGCCGCGGATGCTGGCCACCGGGTGGGTAAAGGTCTCCAGCACGGGCGCGGCCTCCACCACGTCTAGCTGGTAGGGCACCATGTCTTGGCTCCCCGATCCCGGGAGCGGGAGCACCTCCACCGAGCACCGCTGGCCAACAGGGCAAAGGAAGCCCGCCGCTTGCTGGCCGGCGCTGTCCGGCTCGCTGGTGATCATCCGGCCATCGGGCAGAACCCGCGCCGCCAAGCCGAGGACTGGTTCGGCCGCGTCGAGCAGGGCCAGCCAGAGCTGTCCTGGCTGGGACGCTCCGGAGTCGGAGGACCAGAGGTACAGCGCCAGGTGGTCCTGCCGGTACACGTCGGTCACCGGCCAGACTGTGGCCGATGGGACCGACAGGGCGCGCGTCTGGTACCAGGAGCCCGTTCGGTCCTGGCCCCAGAGGTCCAGACCATCCAGGAGATTGGCGCCGGTGAAGTCCCCTACCCACAGGGCCCGGCGGTCGTGGTCGTAACGGACCAGCGGCTCCACCGCGGCCGGGCCGGCCCCGCCCAGGGCGAGCCACTGATGGGTACGCAGGTCGAACCGCCAGGCGTCGTCCAGCACTACCCCGTCCCGCTCGCCGCCCTGGACGTACAGCGCGCGCCCGGCCGCGTCGAGCCCGGCGCCGTGGTGGTACCGCGCCAGGTCTGGCGGCGCCGGCCCGGCGGACGCCACCACTGTGACCACGAGCGAGCGCAGGTCCACCGCGCGGATCGTGGACGTGGCGTGGAACGAGGGCACCCCGGGGTCCTCCGACGTCGGGGGTCGAACGTACGTTTGTGTAGCGCCGCCAAAGAGCAGCACCCGGCGCCGGACCGGATCGTACGTAGCGCTGTAGCCGTGCAAGCCGCTCAGAGACGGCGGCGCGGCAGGACCTTCCCATGTGCCTTCTGTCAGTCGGAGCCTCCAGATCCGGTCACGCGGGCCTCCGGACACCAGGCTCCCGAAGAGCAGCAGCTCCTGCGTGGAAGGGATGAACAGGAGCTTCACGTTGTAGGCCTCTGGCGCCGGCGCTTCCCACAACGACTCCGTGCTGACGAGGTCGATGCGTGTGGAGTCGGACACCTCGAATCCAATGAACAGCTTGGCTGGGCTGGCCGGACCCTGGTACACGAAGACTCCGGCCGCGGTTCCTGCCACACCGCCAACCAGCTCCGGGTGTACCGCGCCTGCGGCACCGGCGATCTCGGCGGAGAAGTCCACCGGGTCGGAGAAGCTGGCCTCGAAAGCCCCGCTCACCTTGGGCGCCCCTGAGGAGAGGGTGAGGAGGGTCGGTCGGTTGGCGATCAAATCGGCCACCATGAGGTACCCACCACGCGCCACAGGCGAGAGGGGATCAAAGGGACCCACTGGCGCCACCGCGAAGGGGGCGGGTAGGGGCGACAATGCACTACCGTGAAAGGTCGATAGCTCTTCGAAGGACATCCTGTGGAGGAACCGGCGGCTGGTGATCGACATCGCGGTCTCGCTGTTGTGCGGATCCAGGTAGTTGATCGTGTCTCCGTTGGGCCAGGCCACGCGGATCATGGTTGACCTGTTCCCAGAGGGCTCCAGCCAGTACCTGTCGTACTGGCTGCCAATCACCGTGCTTGGATCAGGGAAGGACCGCATCCCGGTCCATCGCCAGCTCAACCCGTGGTGGTTGGTGGCCTCGTCCCTGGAGAATTCCATCTCCCGGGCGAAACAGATGCCGTAGGTGTTGTAGTCCTGCTCGTAGACCGGGTCTCCGCTATACGGCAGGTTAGGATCAGAACACTGCGGAGAGTTGATGGGCGTCCAAGCGGTGACTGTCTGAGTCGGGCGGTGATCTTGCCCACCTGGGCAGATCTCGGGATAGAAACAGAAAATCGGCCATGTATTCCCCCCAAAATTCACGTCACAATGACACGCTCCGATCTGCGTGTGCGTCCGGATCTCGGGATTGAAGTTGAGTTGGCCACCCGACACCGTGGGCTGGCCACCCCTTGCGCGGAACTGCACCTGTGCCAGCCCGCCGGTATTTATGTGTTGATGCACCACGACGTGACCGATGGGGTCACTTTGCCACTCCGGCTCGATCGCATAGTCGGTTGGGATGTCCAGAGTAGGCATGCCCACGTTGACCCAATCGCACTTGTCCCCCACATCGTCGAAATCCACGTCGGACTGGTCTTGGTTCGCGAAAACATCGCTGCACCAGGTCTGGCCCGGAAGGCAGCGGTTGCCTAGCGAGGAGTGGGGCCAGTTCGGCCCAGCAATAAAGGTGCAATCGCCAGCTGCGGCGCACGCTACATCCGACTCGGCTGCCTCTGTGGTCGAACATCCGACGGCCCCCGCACAGACACTGCTCTCGTTGCCAGCGCAGTTATCCACGCTGCTACACCTCGCCAAACAGTCATTCAGGTCGAATGGCCAGTACAGATTGTTGCTGGCATTGCACTCTTCATCACAAAAGAACCCAATATGATCGCAAACGCCGTCCCCATCTAGATCAGCATGAATCCTATAGTTCAGATCATCGCAGTCGTGCTCGACGTGGATCCCGTCACCGTCAGCGTCTTCGTCGCACGCATCACCGATGCTGTCCCCGTCCCGATCCTCCTGTCGCGATGGCAGCGGGATGTCGGGCAGAGGATTCAAGAATAGACCATCTTCATCGACGAGCGCCACCTGCCACCAGGGCCACAGTAAGGGATTGGGAGCGTTGGCGACGTATGTGGCCCCAAAGGCCCTCGGGTTGTAAACACCGGGGCAGTTGTCACAGCCGCCGCAGTAGAACTGCCGGGCCGCCTCGAGCGTCTGGCCGTACTGCGCGCGTGGCAGCTGGGATGGAAACTGCCTCAGGCAGCGGTCGAGCATGCCCTGGGGAGCGTCACCATATCCATCGCCGTCCGAGTCGCAGTTGGCGCCGGAGAACGTGTGGATACAAAGGTCCACGTCGTCACAGAACCCGTCGCCGTCCAAGTCCGTGATCCCGAGCTCCTGACACGAGCACAGGCCGTCCCCATCATAATCTGGCACCCCAGGTGGGCATGGCTCGGCGTGGTTGCATGTGACACGCATCCCCTTCGTCGTGTAGTCACTCATGCCAGCGCTGCTCTTTAGGAGGTAGTCGAGAACCTTCGGAGCATCCATCCACCCAAAAACACTGATTCGATAGGCTTCGCCCGTGAGGTTCCAGGTTTCATGCGTGTGGGTACACGAGTGCTTGCCATTGGGCAGAATGAAGTCATCCGAGCTGTAAACGTTCACCGGTGGGATCATCAAGTAGATCGCTTCCTTGAGCGCCGATATCCTCACGCCGCCAGACTCCTGGATGAGTTGGGCTAAGTCCAAGTTGCCATATTCGGGAAGATCCACCGGCCCGAGGAGCCCGTTGACCTGCTGGATCAGATCCGCCAGCTCATTCTGCAGGCAGCACGACCGCTCGAACGGCTGACCGGCGACGTGAGGGTCTCTGAATCCGGCATGCTGGAAAGCTGTCCTGAGCAGCTCGTTCGCGAGCCCAGAATACCAGATCTCAACCCCGAACAGGTTGGGAAAGGCGTTCGGATCGATCCAGACTGGCGTCTCGTCCCAGTGCTCGTCGATACACAGAACGCAGGCGTGTGTACTCAACACATCCCCGTCCGTGATGCCATTTGCCTCCCTCTCAGCAGGAGTCAAGGTGGAGCACATCACGGTGCGGTGATCCTCACACGCGACAGGATTGAATTGGCTGTCAACAATTCCCTCAATTTGTCCGGAATCGACATAATGTGTGTTGTACAGGCTCCAACCTGCACCCTGCCATCCAGCGCTGCTGTATCCGTAAAAATCGAATGTAAATCCAGATGGTACGTTGGCAAAATTGTACCAGAATGGTGTATGGCATTCCGGTGTATGGTCCGGATTCTCTTCTGGCTCTGGGCACGGTGGCAGAGTCTGGATCACATACCGGGTGATATGAGCACCATCGTCGGTGAACGTCCGACACATGCACGTCGTTCCCCCATTGGCATCGACCATGGGCGGCCGGTCCTGCGGGAAGGCGACGGCGACGTGGAGATCGAAGTTGGCCAGCCCGGCAACGGTGATGGGGATGATGATCTCGATGAAGTCGTCGTTGGAGGTGGTGGTATTGTTGGGCGAGCCTACCGGAAGCTGAACCGGCTGCCAAATGCCGTATTCTGTTGTGTAGCCCAGTCGCCCGAGCTGGGGTACGAACTGGATGTTGTCAACGTCGGCGGTCAGCGCGACGCCAGCTGCGTCGGAGGCCTGGTCCAAGACTCCCTGGATCTGTTGCACCAGCAGGTCCTCGAAGAGCGCGAACGGCATCTTGATGCCGCAGGCGTTCTGCGGCAGCTCGTCGGCCGCCGCCGGGCCAGGCAGGGTGACGAGCGCGAGCGACCACGCGCCGAACATGAGCGCTATCTTTCGAGCCATCCGTTGCATTGAAGTCCCTCCTCCGCAGAAGGCGGTCCCCTGCCTCCTGCTGCGTCCCGGTCCAGTTTTCAGATCTCTAGTTTGATCAGACTATCAAAGGGGGGGGGGGTGCTCTGTCAATGAAGAAACCACGTCCGAGATCGTTTTCTCGCCGCCGGATAACGTTGGACCGGACTTATCAGGATAACTTTGTCGTAATGGATCGAACGGTTCACGCCCGATAATCGTCAGATCACGACGAAACAGCCCTTGAATCGTGATCTGACGACGATTGAGGAGATCTCCTCTCGTGCCCTTCCCTCGGTCGAGCGACTTTTAGATCGTCCACCATGGCCCCGGCGAGATCTCATTAATGGGTTCGCCGTTTGGGAAGAGGATATCCCTGCGAGTAGCCGCTGCTACTTGCGCACCTTCATCACCTGGCCGCTCCGGTCCGCCCAGTAGACGTGCGTCGCGTCAATGGCAATGTCGGAGGGCGCGTTCTGCCCTGCAGCCAAGACCACCGGTTCACCACCAGCAAGCGGTACCTTCATTACTTCGCCCGCCAAGGTCGTCCAATAGACGTGCGTCGCGTCCACAGCGATGCCGTACGGCGTGATGGTTCCGGCAGCGATGGTGATGGGATCACCGCCTGTGAGGGGCACCTTCATCACCTCAGCCCCTGCGTGGTTCGCCCAGTAGACATGTGTCGAATCCACGGCGATGCCGCCTGGAAGGTCCTGCCCGTCGGCGAGGGTGAAGGGAGTGCCGCCTGCGAGGGGCACCTTCATCACCTCGCCGCCGCCGAGTTCGCCGTTGTCGTTCGTCCAGTAGACATGGGTCGGGTCGACGACAATGAACCCTGGTTTGTCTTGCCCTGAGGCAAGAGTGACGGGATTGCCGCCGGCGAGCGGGACCTTCATCACCTCGCCGCTTTCATAGTCCACCCAGTAGACATGCGTCGCGTCCACGGCGATGTCCTCGGGACACTGCCCGTTGGCGAGGGTGACGGGATCACCGCCGTCGAGGGGCATCTTCAGCACCTCGCCGCCGGAACAGGTCGTCCAGTAAACGTGTGTCGAGTCAACCGCAATCCCTCCAGGCTCCGATCCTTCTGCGAGAAACACGGGAGTGCCGCCGCTGAGCGGGACCTTCATGATCTCGCCACCCCGTCGGTTGGTCCAGTAGACATGCGTAGCGTCAACCGCGACGCTGTAGGGTCCGTCCTGTCCGCTGGCGAGGATAATCGGCTTGGCGTCGTCGCCGCAGGCGGCGAGCGCCAGGCCGGCGGCTGCCACGAGACAGATGAGCTTGTGCATGGTGGCTCCCTCCACCCAACCACGATACCATCGCTGCTCGCCGATCGCGAGCAGATCCACGAACGGCCTGGCCGCGGCAGTCTCCAGCGTGGGTTCGCGGCTGGTATGGGGCGACGCGCCCGGTGAAGGGCGGCCGGGGATCTGGGTAGCCTGGCGGATCCGATGGGGGACGTCAGCTCGCCGGTGGCGTGGGGCCGCCACCGCCGCCGCCACCACCACCGCCGCCGGTGCTGCTGTGGCTGGTGGCCACGAGGGCCGCGAAACGGGCGCGGACGACGGCGTCCTTGCGGTAGGCCATCTGGCCGCGGCTGGACACCTCGTCCACGGCGGCCTCCAGGCGAAGCTGCGTGACGTTCTTGTCGAAGGTCTTCGCCTTGCGGACGTTTTCGGACGCGGTCTGCGCCTGGTCGGCGCCGCCGAGCGCCGAGGCGAGGGCGCGCGCTTCCTCGAGGTCGTCGGGCACCAGGCCGAGCTTCGGCGGCAGATCGGGGTCGGCGTCCAGGGCGGCCAGGATCGCGCCCATGGCGCCCTGCACGGCGTTCGTGTTTTTGTCGCTGATATTCTCGCCCACGCCGAGGGCCGTGAGCGTGCCGGCGGCGATCCCGGTGCTGCGCTGGGCGAGGTTGCGGACCAGCATCACCCAGTCGTGGCCCTCGGACGCAAGGTCCCGCTCGGCGCCGGTCTTGCCCTTCTTGACGGTCTTGGCCGCCTGGCGGTCCGCCGGGCTCCCCTCCAACAGGCCCAGGTCCTCCTCGATCCGGGCGATGAGCCCCGCGCTAAGCCGCGGCTCCAGGGTCGCGCGATACTCTATGCAAAGCACGAGCGCGTCCTGCCCCCGGCGCACCGCGTCGGGCAGCGGCCACCGCGGTTTCGTTTTGTCGGTCATCTCCTCCTCCTCGTTTCTCCGCCGTGCATCCGGCGTCCATCTTCAGTTGTCTGGCTTCAGCCCGGAATGTCGTGCCAGCAGAAACTACAAAACCGACCTGCAGCAGTCAAGCGTTTTTGGGTCCTGTCTGATGTTCAACCGCACGGAATCACGCCGTGAGGTCCTTGTTCCCGCGCGGCCATCTAGACCTGGCACGTAACCTGGTGGCACGGGGAGAACACTACAGGACGGCATTCTCCTTTCCCGAAACTAGTCATCAAGCTATCGGAGGGTAACCGGCCACGGATTAGCAACGGCAACATCGACAACGACCAGGACGGCCTCATCGACTCGGACGACCCCGACTGCGCCCCCCAGCAGTAGCCCCGCCTTTGGCTCTGGCTCCCCCTGGGCCCACTCCCGAATCCCCTCCCTGACGACTGCTCCTGACTCCCCACTCCACCCGGCGTTATTTGCGAGGTGGCGCGACGCCCGCGTAACCCGCCTTGGCAGTGCCTACGCGGACCTCGTCGAGGTACAGGAGGCGGGAGCTGACCGCGGACCTGGCTTCGGGTTTGTTCCAGGGGGCCTTGTAGATGCCCAGCTTGAGAACGGGGCCCACCGCGTCGTTGTAGGTGTTGGGGCCCTTGCGCGTGGCCACGAGCTGGCCGTCCTTCCACACGCGGGTGAGGCCGTCGTCCCCGGCGGACCAGCGCACGTGAAAGACCCAGTCTGTCCACACGCCGCGGCGGTACGGGGTCTTGTACACCTTGCCCTTGGGTGCGGTGTTGGCCACCGAGAGCCGCTTGCGATCGTAGCGGTAGGTCACGAACCAGTGCTTCTTTTTGATCCGTAGGGCCAGGGACGGGCTGCGCGGCCGCTCGCCGAGCGCCTCGTCCCGGGTGGCGAACCACTGGGCCAACACCTCGGCCCGGAAGTCCTCTTTCCAGTCCGCGGGCAGAAACATGCTGAAGCCGTACCAGTAGGCCTGACCGAGGGCGTAGTGGCCCGGCACCTGCAGCTCGGAGCGCTTGCCCTTGGAGAACATGGGGTCATTGCGCCGCAGGGAGATCTCGAGCGCCCGCCGGCCAAAGCGCACGGGCGACGACACGATGCGCGCCGACTTCCGCCGCCTCAGCCACCGAAAGCTCCACCGGTCCAGCTTGCCCGACTCGAATCCATCCACGAAGATCAGCCCGGCCTCGTTCGGGACCGGTCGCATCAGGATCGATGCGGGGCGTCGCCCGTCCGCGTCCGCCGCTCCGCTGTGACGTTCCTGTTTCTTCCCGCAGCCCGGGCCAGGGCCCGCCACCAGCCCCAACAGCACCAGGCTCACTCCGACACAGAGACGCTTGGGCATCGCAGGCTCCTTACTGCTGCCGGGCGAGCTGCAGCTTCAGCCGCCGATGGTACTCCCGGGCGTAGCCCCGGACCTGTTTGTGGAATGCCGGGTCCTCGGACACCCGCTTGAGCCAGGGCAACGCGTCCTCCAGAAAGCTCACCTTGGCCAGGGTCTTGAGCAGGAGCACACGATAGCGATCGGACACTCTGGCCCGGGTCAGCCTGTCAATAATCTTCTTGCCGCGTCCGTCAGGCCGCAGCACGAGCTGGCGTATGCCACAGTGGAAGTCGGAGGTCTTGCGGTTGAACTGATCCATGAGCCGCTTGGACACCAGCGCGGCGTGGCCGAGCGTTTGGAAGGCTCGCACGATGGCGCAACGCACCTTGGGGGGCGCCTTGTCCAACGCCGCGAGCAGCGGTGTCAGGGCGCTGGCGTGCTGCATGCGGCCCAGGGCCCAGGCCGCAGTCACGGCCCGCTCCTCGTCCTTTCTTAGCAGCAGGTCACCGAGCAACTTCACCGCCGCCTTCTCCCGCAGCAGCCCCAGGGCGACCACCGTCTCCACGGGGACCTTGTCGGCCGCCTCCTGGCGCTTGACGAGCGCCCGCAGGGCCGGGAGCAGAGTGGCGCTGACGTTGTCTCCCCTCGCCATGGCGTACCGTGCGGCGGCCACCACCGCGACGCGCTGTTGCCGCGGCGTGCCCCTGTTCATGAGCCGCACCAGCAGGTCCTCGGCGCGCTCGAGCTGCCTGATGGGCTTGCTAGGCAGCTTCAGCTTGCGACGGTAGCCCAGGGCCCAGGCCGCCCAGACCTTCTCCTTGGCGGTGCCTTTCTCCAGCCGGTCACCGAACACCTTCTCCAGGTCGACCCCCATGCGCGAGCTGCGCTTGTACGAAAGCTCGAGCACGGCCTTGCACCGCTCGTCGGCGTCCTTGGAGCGCAGCTGGGTCACGAAGTGACCGCCCCGACCATAGTAGAGGTCAAACCAGCCGTTGAGCGCGTTGAACAGCACCCAGTTGAGCCCCAACAGCACAAAAAACGCGATAAAAAATGGCAGCGAATTCTCCGCGATGAGGGAGCGCACGGGGCTACGGCGGGAGCTGATGGCCGCATCGAACTCTTCGTCCGACAGCGCCAGCGCGTCCTCGTCCTTGTGCACGGCCGCGGATTTCCCGAGCCCCTTGGGGCCGCCGCCCAGGAACCGTTTGCGCCACGAGCCCCCGGTGACGACGTCGTCAAAAAACAGCGCCTCCACCGCGGCGGTGAGGAGCATAAAAGCGAAATACGCGAAGCGCAGGGCGATGTCGGCGTTCACCGAGGTGGAGGACTCGCGGATGTACCGGGTCACCGGGATGGAGTAGGCCTGGGCCACCACGTTGAGGAGCACGGCCAGGACTATGAGTATCCACGTCGATCTGCGCATGGGTCACCTGCTTGCGTGCGCACGCCATGGGGGCGCGCCGGGACGGATTCGTCGACCTACCCTGGGTGAGACAAAACACGGCCCCGCTTGTTCCAAACGACGATTACTTCCGCCGCTCGAAGAACTTCCGCCGCGTCTTGATCCGCGTGAGCCACTTGCGGGCGTTCCGCACGCGGCGTCCGCCCCAGGCTCCCTCCATCTCCAGGAACCGCTCCAGAGAACGCTCGGCCCGCTCAAGATCCTGCTTCCACGCCAGCAGGTGCGCGCCGAGACGGTAGTAGCCCTCGGAGATCTCCGGTCCGTACCGGATGGCCCGCTGGTACGAGAGCCGCGCGTCGACGTGGTAGCCGCGAGCCTCCTGGAACAGGCCGTTGCGCAGCTGGGTGTGCGGGTTGGCCCAGTATAGCTGCAACGACCACTTCAGGATCCGTGCGATGGCGCTTCGACGATACTTTTTGAGGCCACCCAGTTCCGCTGCCAGCTCGGAAAGGGCGCCCGAGGCGAGGTACCCCGAGCCCGTGCCGCGGTATTGCAGGGTGGCCCGTACATACGCCTTCCGGGCGCGGTTCACGTACTTGTGCTTGAAGTACCCCCGGGCGATCTCCAAGAGGATGTCCGGGTCCTTGCGCGCGGCCCGCCAGGCGCTCTCGTAGAGCAGCCGGCCACCGCCCACGTCGCCCTGCCAAAAGGCGAGTCGCGCCAGGGCCAGCTTACTGGGCACGTGGCCGGGATCCCGCAGGAGCGCGGCGTCCAGTTGAGCCCGGGCCTTGCGCCGCTCACCGGCGCGCAGGTGCAGCGTGCCCGCAAGATAGGGCCCGTGCCCAGAGCTTGCATACAGCCGGGTGACGGTCTTGGCAATTTGGGCCACTTCCTTGAGCAGGTTCAGTCGCAGCCCGAGGCGCCCCAAATCCATGAGCGTGCGCGCCCCGCGGGGCTGGTCGCTCAGCATGGCGTTGAAGATCTGCTTGGCCTCGGCGATGCGTCTTGATCGCACCAGGCCCCAGGCCAGCTCGAGGCGGGGGCGGAGAGCCTGCGAGCTCAACACCACAGCCCGCCGCAGGAGCGACAGGGCCGCGGCCGGACGCTCGGTCTTCTGCAGCGCCTCGGCGAGCACCAGCAGCGTGCACGGGGTCACCCCCGGTCGCCGGGCCACACCCGACAGAACGCGCACTGCCCGGGGGTAGTTCCGCTGTTGAAAGCTCAGCAATCCCGAAAGCAGCTCGCTGTCGGCGCCCCCGGTCACTTTGGCCCGCTCCTTGAGCTCGTCCCCACGGCGGGCCCGGGCCACGTGCACCAGACACACCGCCCGCGCGCGCCGACCGGGCCGACGCTGTTTGAACACCGCGGCGCAGACGCGATCCGCGATCTCCGGCTGGTCCAGCTCCAGGGCGGCGTTCACCTTGGCCACCGTACGCTGCTCCACCACCTCCGGCGGCAGGGTCGCGGGCACGGGTTTGCGCAGAAACCGCAGGGTCTCGCTCGGGCGTCCCGCCGCCAGGGCGGCTCGGGCGAAAACGGACGCGGCGCTGCGATACTCCCGGGACCGATCCGCCAGCCGCTCGTGATCCGACCACGCCTTGCGTGCATCGCCACCCGGCAGAAGCTGTGACGCCACCAGCTGCAAGGCCACCTCCGGGTCGTCGGGCGCCAGCAACGCGCTCTCCCGGAGCAGCTTCCGGGCCAGCGCCCAGTCCCTGTCCCACAGCGCCTTTCTGGCCGTTGCCAGCTTGGCGAGGGCCAACAGCGGCGGATAGGCTTTGGCCAGCCGCACCAACCGGTGTTGCTCGGCGTCGTCTTTGGCCTGGCCCGCGGCCAGCGCGATGAGCCGCAGCTCGAGTCGGGCCTCCAGATGGTTCGGGCTCTCCACCAGCACCTGCTTGAGGGTGGCCTCGGCGAGCTTCAGATGACCCCGCTGCCGCTGCAAACGCCCCAAGGCGATGCGCGCCGGCAGAAAGCTGGAATTGTGGGCCACGGCCAGGTTGAATGTAGCCTCCGCGGCGGTCAAATCTCCGAGGTGGTAGCGCGCCACACCGAGCACGTAGTCCAGGCGCGCCGAACGCTTGTGGATCAGGAGCGCCGCCTCGGCGTGCCGAGCGGCCTCCGCGTAGCGCCCCTTGAACAACAGGTGGTACCCTTCCAGGGCCGCGAGAGGCTCGGCGTCGGCGTCGAGCTGCCGGGCGCGCTTCAGGGCGGTCAAGGCCACCAGACGGGACTTCTCGTCTCCGCCGTAACGCCCCCACAGAAACGCCCGGATCTCCGCCACCAGGGTCGCCAACCGCGCGTCTCGTGATCGCTTTACCGCCACCTTGTCCAGGATCTGCAGGGCCGCGTGGTATGCCGCCGGCGTGTCCAATCCCGCCAGGCCGCGCGCCCGTAGGAGGTCTTTTTTGACGGCCTTGTCCTGCGCCTGCTGGAACACCACGTAGCCCGTGGCCACAAGGACCCCCGCCACCAGCACCAGCACCAGGCTCAGCTTCAGGAAAAACTTCCATCGCCGCTGGGGCTCGGGCGCGGACGACTCGGGCTCCGGCAGCGGCAACACGAGCGTGAGAACCTGTCCGGACGGGCGTCGTTTTTGTACAGCGGGTTCCATGATTGATTCGAAAGGCCCAAGGCTATCCCCTGGGGGTGCAGAAATATAGCATTTCGAATCCGCATGATGCAATGCGTAATTCTACGGATACGGATCCCCAGATGATCCACCGGCTGCTCACTCTCAACCAGCCGTAAAAATAGCGTTATTTCTCCGAAGGGCTGGGATCCACCGCCGCTGTGACCGGAAACACCATGCGGAAAGTGCTGCCCTTGGCCAGGGTGCTCTCCATCTCGACGGATCCACCCATGTTGAGACAGTGGCGGCGCACCAGCGCCAATCCCAGGCCCGTGCCCTCGGCGCCGCCGTGCTGCACGTTGGTGGCCCGGTAGAAGTCCTCGAAGATCCGGCGCTGCTCCTTCTCCGGGATGCCGATGCCCTGGTCGGTGACCTCCAGGACGGCGCTGTCGGTGCGTTCGTAGACGCGCACCAGGATCCGACGGGCGTCCCCCGAGTACTTCACCGCGTTGGTCAGCAGGTTGATGAGCGACTGCACCACGGCGTCACGGTCCACCCGCACCTCAGGGTCCTGGGGCACCTCGAGGCGCAGCTCGAACCCCTCCGCCTCCCGGAAGTGCCCGAAGGTATCCACCGCCTCCCGGGCTAGATTTCCCAGGGAGTGCTCGTCAAAGTCGTAGGTCTTCGTGCCGCGCTCCATGCGCGAAAAGTCCAGCACGTTGTTGATGAGCCGTCCCAGCCGCTCGGATTCCGCGACGATGATGCCGTAGTATTTGGAGCGCTTTTGCTGATCCGCGGCGAGGCCCTGTTGCAGCATCTCGCCAAACATCCGGATGGACGTCAAGGGCGTCTTGAGCTCGTGGGATACATTGGACACAAAGTCGCTCTTCAAGCGGGCCAGCTCCATCTCCTGGCGCACGCCGCGGTACATGGTCAGCAGCCCCGCCACCAGCACAAACAACAGCCCTGCCACCAGACCCAGGTACTGCGCAACGCCGCTGGCAAAGAGCCCGCGTTTGCGGTCCGGCGACCCGAAGATGGCCAGGCCGAGATCCCCGAGCACCTCGCCCAGGGGGCGCACGTGGCTCGGTCGGCGGCCCGCCTGCGGGTCCAGGGGCAACCGGTGCAAACGCACGGTGTAACCCTCGGGGAGCTGCTTGCGCCGCTGCAGCCTGCGCAGGTTCTTGTGCACCTGATCCCGCCGGAGCACAAAACCCACGACCATGGATCCCAGGCTCTGGATCACCACCAGGACGCGCCCCTGGTGAAAGGCGTCGCTGCGCAGGGCCCGGGGGCGATAGCCCGCCTGACGCACGATGGCCTCGGCGCCGGCCCTGCCCAGCTCGGCGGCAAACCGGATCCCCACGCGCAGCAGGCCCACGCCGGCGTCCAGCTCAGCCAGCCGGCGGCGCAGCTCGGGCGTGGCGGGCAGACGGATCCGTTTGCGGATCCACTCGATGAAATAAATCCGCGTGCGCAGCTCTGTGTGCAGACGGTCATTCACCAGATCCGTGTACAGACGCAGCGCCAGAGCCTGGGGCGCGTCGAGCCCCTTGGGGCAAGGGCGGCCCTTCACCCGAGTCCCGGGGTGGACCGCCCCGGCCCGCTTGCCCCCCCCGGTGGGCTTGACCGCCTGCTCAGCCCCGACACGACAGCGCATCGCCACCGTGAACAGGCCGATGCGCCCGATGAGCGCGTAGGGCACCCCCGCCCAGTCGAGCTGGGTGCCGTAACGCTGCACCAGCACCGACTGGGCGTAGGCCGCGTCTTGCCACCGCCCCTCTGCCACGGCCACGCGCGCCATGCCCAGGTGGGCCGCCGGGGCCAACTCCGCCGACCGCCGCACCACCGCTCCATAGGCCGTGAACGCCCGTCTGCGCCGGCCCCTGAATTCGGCGAGCTCTGCGGTGGCCAGCAGCCGACGCGCCTCCAGCTCTCGCTTCACCCGGCCGTGATAAATGGCCACCTCCTGAAAGAGGTTCGCGCCCGGTCGGGTCGTGGCCGCCGCCGCCGAGGCGAGGATTGACACCGCGCTCTTGCGCTGGGGCAAGGGCTGCCGTTTGGACAACGCCGGATAGAGCAACCGTCCTTGTCGGCCCAGGATGAACACCTGCCCCACCAAGGGATGCCGGCTGCGCACCCGCTTGACGTCCACGTCCGAGGGGATCCCCGCCCGCGCCATGTCCACGAGATCCCGGATGGCCGCCTGCGCCGACTCCTCGAGCCCCGACGCCATGAGGTCCGCGATGGATCCGATGGACCGCTCGAACCGACTCTCGGCCAGCACCTGCTCGGCCTTGTACGAGCGCAGCCCGAGAAAGGCCAACACCAGGGCCGGCCCCAGGACCGCCAACGCGGGCAACATGGCTTTCCACCAACGACGCAATCTAATCCCTCATCCTGCGAAACCGGATCTTCCACACCACCAGCAGCGCCTCGGCGAAGATGCCGCCCGACATCTTGGAGGTGCCCTCCTGGCGGTCCCGGAAGATCACCGGCACCTCGACGATGCGCAGGCCGTGCTTGGAGGCGAGGTAGTTGACCTCGATCTGGAAAGAGAAGCCCTCGGAGCGGATGCGGTCGAGGGGGAGCGCCAGCAGTCCCTCCCGGCGGAAGCACTTGAAGCCGGCGGTGAGATCACGCACGCCGATGCCGAGCACGAGGCGCGAGTAGAAGCCGCCGCCCCGGCTGATGAGCCGGCGCCCGAGCCCCCAGTCCTCGGTGCCGCCGCCGTCCACGTAGCGCGAGCCGATGACGAGATCCGCGCCGTCGCGGGACTGCTCCAGGAGCCGCGGCAGATCCGCCGGGTCGTGGCTGAAGTCGCAATCCATCTCAAAGACGTGACGGTAGTCGCGCTCCAGCGCCCAGCGAAAGCCCCACAGGTACGCCGTGCCGAGGCCCAGCTTGCCTTCGCGATGGTGCACAAAGACCGTCGGGTCCGCCGCGGCGATGGCTTCGGCAATGTCGCCCGTGCCGTCGGGCGAGCCGTCGTCGATGATGAGCAGGTGGGCCCCCGGGAGCTCCCGCCCGATGGCGGCCACCATCTTCTCCAGGTTCTCCCGCTCATTGTACGTGGGCAGGATGATGAGCACGTCGTCCATGTCCGCCAGAGTAACGCAATCGCGCCGCTTTGCCAGCCCACATGCGCGCCCCTTGACTCGCTCCTCTGCCGCGCATTCAATGGCCCCATGAAGCGTGCACCCCTGCCCCGCCTGGACCGCGACCCGGCCCTGCGCGAGCGGCTCCTCCCCCTGTGCCGACTCGGGGCCGGCGAGCTGTGGTCCGACCCCCGCGGTCAGCATGTGGTGGGCTGTCTGGACGCCGCAGACCCCGTACAAATGGCCGCGCTCAGGTCCGCGGGGCCGGGGCCCGCCACCCTCGCGGTGCAGGACCCGCCCTACAACCTGGCACTGTTTCGCCAGCGCACCATCGCCGAGTACGTGGCCTGGTGCCGCCGGTGGGTGGCGGTCACGCTGGACTGTCTGGCCGAGGACGCCGGCCTCTACGTGTGGCTTGGCGCGGACCAGCGGGACGGGTTTCAACCCCTGCCCGACTTCATGATCATGATGCGCGACCAGCCCCTGCAAGCCCGGTCCTTTGTGACCCTGCGCAACCAGCGGGGCTACGGCACCCAGAAAAACTGGATGGCCGTACGCCAGGAGCTGCTCGTCTACACCCGGGGCAATCCGCCCTTTTCGGTGCAGTACACCGACATCCCCAAAATCCTCCGCGGCTACTACAAAGAGGTCGCCGGCCGCCGGACGGAGAACACCGAGCGCGGGCGCGGCCGGACCATCCGCCCGGGTAACGTCTGGGTGGATGTACAGCAGGTCTTTTACCGCCTGGAAGAGAACGTCTCGGGCTGCTACGCGCAAAAGCCCCTCCCCGCCATCGAGCGCATCGTGTCCGCGGCAAGCAACCCCGGCGACGTGGTGCTCGACAGCTTCGCCCACTCGGGCACCACGCTGCTGGCCTGCGAACGCCTCGGCCGTCGCGCCCTCACCGCCGACATCGACCCGGTCTACTGCGAGCTCACCATCCGCCGGCTCGAGCATTTTCGCGAAACCGGCAAGCTCGGCTGGCAGAACAGCCACGCCTTCGAGCCCGAGCTGGGCGACCTGTCCCCGCCGGATTCAGAGGGCTGAACGCCCGGCCCGCGTTCCCCCGGTTGGCACAGTCTGCCGGGCGGTCGGTGCGTGCTGATCTACGGCTCCACGGCGCCGGCGGCGCAGCCGGTGGCGGGGCGGGGCTCGCCGCGTTGGTCGAAGGGCGGGCAGTTGTCGCCCAGGCCCAGGGCGGGGCTGCCGGCGGGGGGGACCATGGTGGGGGTGAAGCCACCGTTGTCGCCCAGCACGCCGAGGTCGGCGTCGGCCCAGGTGATGTTGGGGGTGCACGGGTTGTCCGGGATGTTGTTGGGACCGTTGCGCAGCTCCGGCCACTGCACATTGCCCGAGCCGGGCAACGTGCCGGGGGTGCCCGGGTTGTCGATGGAGCAGGTCATGGGCGTCCATTCGTGATCATCGATGTTGTTCCAAAAGATGGTGTTGTAGACCTCGAGGTTGGCTGACTCCATGCCGTGGGCCACGATGGCCGCGCCAAAGAATCCATCCCCACCCGCCGCTTCGTTTTCCGCGAAGGTGCAGTTGCGCAGCACGCCCTCGCCCGAGAACACCAACCCGCCCCCGAGCGAGTCATAGGCCACGTTGCCCCAGAAGGTGGTGTTCTCGATGAGCACGGTGCTTCCGTGGGGGCCCTGGCTGATACGTACACCGGCGCCGAGGCCGTCGGAGGTGTTGCCCGCGATGGTGCTGTTCACCATCACGAACTCCATGTCCTGCATCCAGATGGCGCCGCCACCGTCGCCCGCGTGGTTCCCCTCGAACAGGCAGCGATCGAAGGTGGACAGGCCGCGTTGGCTGTTGGGCGTGCGTCCAACGATGGACAGCTCGTTGGCGGTGTTGTTGCGGACGATGACGCCGCAGAACTCGACGTCCTCCACGGAGCCACCGTCGATGCCCACGGCGCCGCCGTTGCCGCCGGCACCGCCCTGCTCGGCGTGATTGAATTCCGGACACCCCGTGGCGCCGCCGAAGTTCTGTCCCTCGCCCGTGGCGTGATTGTCCTCAAAGACGCTGTTGAAGAAGTGGCCGTCGGTCTGCAGCAACCCGATGGCGCCGCCGTTGGAGCCCTCGTTGCCCACGAAGGTCGAGCCCACCACGACGACCTCCAGGGCGCCGAGGGCGTAGATGGCGCCGCCGCCCGTGTCCGGGCCGGGCGTGGCCGCGTGGTTGTTCCGAAAGACGCAGTCGATGATGTGCAGGATCCCGTCCCGCATGCGGATGGCCCCCCCCTCGCCGTCCTTATAGCCCCAGGCGCATTCGGGGTTGGACGGGTTCTGGGGGGTAAAGTCGGCGGCCGGCGCCTCGGCGTTTTGCAGCGTCAATCGCTGCAATAAGACCCGCGTGGTCGTCACGCGATAGTCGGGGGAGTGGTACTCAAAAATGCGGTTCGTGCGCCCGGCATTCCGCCCGCCGTCGAGGGTGACGAGCCCGCCGCCGTCCACGACGGTATCCACATCCGTGCGCAGGGTCAGCGCCGCCGTGACGTCGATGGTCACCGGAGCCGGCCCGCAGTCGAACGTAATGATGCCGCCCTGGATCACCGCCGCGTCCAGGGCCGCGTGGGTGCAGCTCCCGGCGTCGCCCGTGCCCACCACGTGGTCCGGCGTGGCCGTGTCCTCCAGCGTAATGGGCGGCGTACACGCGCTGGTCGGGGGATCAATCGGCTCGATGGGCTCGCAGCTCCCGACCTCGCAGGTCTCGTCCGCGCCACAGGGCACGTCGCAGCCGCCACAGTGGCGCTCGTCGGCTTGCGTGTCCACGCAGGCCTGGCCACACTCGGTCAGCCCGGCCGCACACTCGGCGGTGCAGCTCCCACCCGAGCAGACCTCGATTCCCGTACACGCGATCTCGCACCCACCACAGTGCAACGGGTCGCTGCCCGGATCCACACAACCCCCGGCGCACTCGATCTCCGTACCCGTACACTCGCCCGTCTGACCCGAGCCGGGGTCCTTGCAGCCGAGCAGCGCAACCGCGGTGAGCGCGAGCAGGCCCAATCTGAATGCAGTCATGAGACACCTCCCCATTGAGTATCCGGTGCGCCCCCTGTTGGGGTCAAGGAAGCTCCCTTTTGCTCGGCAGACGGTCCCAAACCACTTTCTGTGATCATGATGATTTCCCCATTCACGTAACGTATCAAAGGGATCATGCTGGAAAACGGCTGTCCGTTCAAATGCGCACCGGCCGATCAGCTCGGGGTCCAGTGGCAGCCGGACTGACTCTCGCATTCCGCGCGTCCATCGAGGGCAGAGCAGGTGCTGGCGACGCCCAGGCAGCTCGTACCGACGAAGCAGCCCGTCTGCGAGCTGCAGCTCTCGCCGGAGAACGAGTCGCAGCGGTCGGCGATCCCGGAACACAGGTCACCGAGGCTGCAGCCCAGCTGGCGGTCGCAATCCCCATTGGGGATGACGTAGCAGGAACTGGGGATGCCGGCGCATTTTTGGTAGGCGTACCACCAGAAGCATCCTTCCTGGTAGGAGCATGCCCCCAAGGTCATCCTAGAGCACATCTCGGCGGCGCCCTGGCAATACTCCCCCCAGTCACAACCCCGTTGACCCATGCACGACTGGCTTTCGGCGAAGCCGTGACAGATGTCCGGAGAGCCCGAACACACTTCACCCACGGAGCAGCCATGCTGACCGGCGCAAGACGTGATGTGCAAGCTCGCGCATTCCGTCGGTTGGCCCGAACAGACGCCGTTCGTGTCGACATCGTCGTCGCCGCAGGCCGCCAAGCCGATCAGGAGCAGGGCCCCGCCAACGCCAAACAGGTGTCGGAGTTTCATGATGCCTTTCCCGCCAGATCGTCACGTTCCACAGGCTCGTCTGGGCCACGCACAGACACTATCCTCCGAACGCTGAAGCGACGTCAAGTCACTCAAGGTCACTCATCGATTCTGAGTGACTTGAACACTACGGCTTATTGCCGCATGATCCGGGTCATGCATCCGATGCGAGATTATGCGCGCTGTCCCCGACTCTGCCGCTCCGCACTTCTTGGGGCCGCGGCGGCGATCCTGCTGGCCGGCTGCCCGTCTAACACCGGCGACCCGCCCGACGACGGCACGCTGCCTGGGCCGGACGCCGCCACGCCGCCCGCGGATTCCATGGTGGATGGCTCGCTGCCGGCTGACGCCCAGGTGGCCCCCGACGGGGGTGGGGGCGGAGGGTGCGGGAAACCAGCGGGCGCCAACGACCGCGCCTGGACCGTCGAACACGACGGACGGGTGCGGACGTTTTATGTGCACATGCCCCCGGGCTATGACCCCGACACACCGACCCCGGTGGTGGTGAACCTGCACGGCCGCAACACCAACGCCCAGTCACAGATCCTGGTCTCTGACCTGGTGAGCCTGGCCGATGCGCAGGGATTTGTCGCGGTACACCCCGAAGGCGTAGGCATGACCTGGAACGCCGGGCTGTGTTGTGGCGAGGCCATGGACAACAACGTCGACGACGTGGGGTTCATCTCGGTCCTGCTGGACCAGCTCGAATCCGACCTGTGCATCGACACCCACCGCGTCTACGCCACGGGCCTGTCCAACGGGGGGTTCATGGCCCAGCGTCTGGGCTGCGACCTCGCGGACCGGATTGCCGCGTTTGGCTCCGTGGCCGGTCCGAACGGCACGGTGACCTGCTCCCCCTCCCGGGCGGTACCGATGTTCCACTTTCACGGCACCGCCGACACCATCGTGCCCTACGACGGTTTCATGGGGCAGCTCTCGGTCGCGGACACCCTGGATGGCTGGGTCACGCGGAACGCCTGCGCCGCCCAGAGCGCCGTTTTTTTCGACCAGGCCGAGGTGCGGTGCGAGGAGTGGACGGGCTGCGGTGACAACGCGACGGCCCGCCTCTGCACCATCACCGGCGGGGGGCACCAGTGGCCGGGCGGGTTCACGATCCCAGGGCTCGGCTACAATACAAACGTCATCTCCGCGACCCAGATGATGTGGGCGTTCTTCGAAGCGCACCCGATGCCCTGAAAGCTCGCGGAGTCTTTTTCCGGAAAGAACATTCAATCGGTCCCGGAACCATCGGTCCAGGATTATATGCCGCTCATGTTTCTACCGCGTGCCGCTTGCCTGGTCTTTTTCGCCCTCATGCTGGCGTGGTTTCCCCGCGCCAGCGCGGCCGCACCCGCCCTGACCAAAGTCACGCTGCAGCTCAAGTGGAAACACCAGTTTCAGTTTGCCGGCTACTACATGGCGCTCGAAAAGGGACTCTACAAAGAAGCCGGGTTGGAGGTCACCATTGTGCCGGGGGGGCCCACGGTGGACGTCGTGAAACAGGTACTGGAGAAAAAGGCTGATTTTGGAGTGGGTACCAGCGCGCTGCTCCTCGATTTTGCCGCAGGAAAGCCCGTGGTGGTGTTGGGTGTCGTGTATCAGCACTCCCCCCTGGTTCTGCTCATGAGCACCAAGCACCACATCCCGAAGCTGCGCGACCTCCTGGGCAAAGCGGTCATGATCGAGCCCCACTCCGCCGACATCCTGGCCATGTTCAAAATGGCCGGGGTCCCCATGGACCGCATCCGGATCATTCCCCACAGCGGGACCGTGGATGGGCTCCTGCAGCAAAAAGCAGGTGCCATCACAGCGTACATTACAGACGAGCCCTTTTTGCTGGACCAAGCAAAACACCCCTACACCACGTTCAGTCCCAGAACCTACGGCGTTGATTTTTACGGGGACAATTTTTTCACGCGGAAGGACCTGCTGACACACCGCCCGGCGGTCGTGGCGAGTTTCAGAAAGGCGACCATTGAGGGCTGGAAGCTGGCCATTTCCGACCCTGAGAGCGCGATCCGGTTGATCTACGACAAGTACTCAAAACGCAAGACCATCGCCCATTTACGTTTTGAGGCACGGCGCACCAAAAACCTCATGACGGACCTGGTCACGCCGGGTCACATGCATCGGCGGCGATGGGAGTACATCGCCGAAAGCTACTTTGAAATGGGATTTCTCCAGCGCAAACCGGATTTGAATGGCTTCCTTTACGTGGAAGAGCCGAAGGCAGTGGGCCGACCGTTCAAGCTGCCGCGGTGGCTCTGGCCGGCCTTGGGCGTCGCGTTCCTGCTTCTGCTGGGCACCAGCTTGATCTCCCTGTACCTGAAGCGTTTGAATCTTTCTCTCAACGTGGAGATCGGCAAGCGGAGAGAGGCGGAAGTCGAGCTCAAGGCGTCCAACGTCAGCTTGACGCAGGCACTCAACGAAATCAAAACCCTCAAAGGCATTCTCCCCATCTGCATGCACTGCAACAAGATCCGGGAAGAGGGCGGGGAGTGGCAGCAGCTCGAGCAGTACATCTCTTCCCGATCCGAGGCCGAATTCAGCCACGGAATCTGCGCCGAGTGTGCCAAAAAGCACTATGACTTCGATGAAAATTCCTCTAGAGTTTTTCAAACCGAATCGAGACGGGAGGAATCATGACCTGCAAATGGAGCGCTGCGCTGTCGGTCACATTGCTGCTATCGGCGTGCGGGGACGACAGCCCCGGGGGCAATAACAACCAGAACCAGTCACAGCCCGTCTGTGGGAATGGGGAGCTCGAAACCGGCGAGCAGTGCGATGACGGGGCGCAAAACAGCGACACCCTGCCTGACGCCTGCCGCACCGACTGCCGCCTGGCCTACTGCGGGGATCGGATCCTCGACGCGGGCGAGGGCTGCGATGACGGACCGTCCAACAGCGACTTCCTCCCGGGCGCGTGTCGCTCCGATTGTCAGCCCTTTGGCTGCGGCGACGGGGTGGCCGACCCGGGAGAGACGTGCGACGACGGGAACGCCACGGCCGGAGACGGGTGTTCGGACCAATGTGCAACGGAAGACCACTGGCAGTGCTCCGGGGCGCCCAGCCTCTGCACCTGCCTGGACTTCCGTCGGGGAGATGGGTGCGCGCAGTGCCGCGTGTTCGTCTCTCTGGACGCGACCGGCTCCGAGCCAGAGGGTCTGACCTGGGAGACGGCGTTCCCCACCGTACAGCAGGGGATCGACGCCGGCTACGACGCCGGGCCGGGTTGCGAAGTATGGGTCGCGGCAGGGACCTATCGGATCATGCAGAGCTCAATTTTCGACACCGTGGAGCTTCGCCGCGGGGTCGGGCTCTATGGCGGGTTTGCCGGTGGCGAGACCGAGCGGAGCCAGCGCGACTGGCAGGCCAACGAGACGATCCTGGACGGAGAGCATGTCACCGAAGACCGCGCCGTGATGCACGTAGTGACCGCCGAAGAGACCGTGGACGCCACCCTGGACGGCTTTGTGGTCCGAGGTGGATTCGCCCAGGGTCCGCACGATGAGGACAACCTGGGCGCGGGCATGGTCGCCTTCGGCGCGGTGATGACCATCGAGAACTGCCGATTCGCGGACAACTACGCCATTGGAAGCGGTGGAGGTCTCTACGCCTACGGCGCAAACCTCACGTTCCGCGGCACCTCTTTTGTCAACAACAGCACCCGGGACGACGGCGGGGGGCTCCTGTTGGCGCTATCGACCGCCGAGCTGAGCCGGTGCGAGATCAGAGACAACGAGACCGTCGGCTCGAATGCCGGGGCCGGGGGGGGCCTTAACATCCAGGCCTCCGAGGTCCACGCGGTGAACAGCCTCATCGCGGAAAACATCGCGGCAGGCCAAGGCGGCGGGATCTTCACCTACTATTCGTCGCTCTCCCTGCTGCACTGCACGGTGGCCGACAACGTGGCGACCAGCGGTACTGGCCACGGCTTCCACAAAGCCACGGTCAGCGCCGTGGACTCCATCGACCTCACCAGCAGCATCCTCGCCGACAGTTTTTTCCCGACTTCGAGCCCGAGCATCACCGCAAGCTACTGTGTGCTGCCCGGTTTGGCGTCAGTGGGCAGCGGACCGGGGAACACCGATCAGCCGGCTACTTTTATGGGAGTGAGCGACTATCATCTCACCGACAGCTCCCAGGGCATCGATCGCGCCGACGGCCTCGCCGCCCCCGCCACTGACCTCGAGGGCAACGCACGCTACGACAACCCCGATCAGAACGACATCTACAACTGCGCAGGTCAACCGAGCTGCGTGACCTACGCCGACTGTGGCGCCTACGAATACCACGTCCCCTGATCCCAACCGGCGGGTCGCGCCCGAATCGGAGCGCCGAGCAGGCTACTTCGGAATCCCCAGGAGCTTGCGGGCGGTGGCCACGTCGGCGATGGGACGGCCGATGGACTTGCAATACTCGGCCACCTTGGCCACCAGCGGGGCGCTGCCCTGGGACTTGACGTCACGGCTCAGGTTGACGTTGTCTTCGAGGCCCACCCGGGCGTGGCCACCGCGGCGCACTGCGAGCTCGGCCATGCGGAGCTGGTGCCGACCCACCCCCGCCACTGACCACGTGGAGCCGCGCGGGATCATCTCGGCGAGCAGGTGCACAATGTCGGTGCGCGCGGCCATGCCGCCCTTGGCGCCCAGGACAAACTCGTAGTGTCCCGGCAGGGTCACGAGGCCCTTTTTGGCGAGCAGCTTCACGTTCTCCACATGCCCCAGATCGCAGATCTCGATGCAGGGCACGAGGTTGGCCTGCTTGATGAGCAAGGCCACGTGCTCGACGAGGGGTTTGGAGTTGAAGAAGATGTGGTCGCCGCGGTTCACCGTGCCCGTGGCGATGGAGACCATCTCCCCCCCGGCCTCCAGGGGCTGGCACCGGGTCAAGACATCCATCGCGGCGTCCCCCGCGGTGGAGACCTGCACGATGATGTCGCACCGCTGCCGGATCTTCTGGATCGCGTCCGCGAAAATCTCCCGGCTCTGGGTGGGCTGCCCCGCCGCATCCCGCACGTGCAGGTGCACCACGGTGGCCCCCTCCACGGCGCAGCGAGCCACATCCGCGGCGATCTCGTCCGGGGTGAGGGGCAGGTA
>Ga0180009_10001828_pt1 | contig 25447 bp, 36 predicted proteins | sample OS_PC_MetaG_FD_123537 | JGI IMG/M metagenome (GOLD analysis project Ga0180009, IMG submission 123537) | Groundwater microbial communities from the Aspo Hard Rock Laboratory (HRL) deep subsurface site, Sweden - OS_PC_MetaG | ecosystem: Environmental > Aquatic > Deep subsurface > Groundwater...
CAAAGGTATCGGCTGGTTCCACCAAACAACGACTGATTACAAAGTCGATTCCTCCGCTTCCGCCCTGGCGGCGTTCAAGCACCAGATGGACCTTCTTTCCAAACATGTGACTGTTGTTTGGAGTCCGACAACAGATGGGTACATCAACAACGACGAGAACATCGACTGGATCGGGGCCAGAGGCAACGCTTCTGGGACCAGTTATTCGGTTGTAAACGAGCACATCCATGCCCGGTCTTTCAAAACGGGCGCTGGCAAGTTCTCATGTGGGCGGGCTTTCCAGCCCTTCACGATAAGCGGAGTTCCCGCTGACGGGACGGTTAGCACCGCCACACTGTATGTCGCCTTAAAGGATGTGACGGGTAGTGGAGAAGAAACCCACGCCGTCACAACCAGCCTTACCGGAGTTGCCAGCGTCGCTGACTTCGCACTGGCCAACTGGGGCTCGGCAAGCGCAGGGTCGATTCTTTCTGGGGCACCGACTTCCGGCTATACCCCTCTTACTATCAACACAGCGGTTCTCTCAGTCCCGATTTCTGGGGCGTTCTACATGGGGCTAAGAGGCGACCACGATCTTGATAACGTGGAGCCCACGGGGGAGCACTACAATCGGTTCTATTCAGCAGACGGAACCCAAGACGATTACAAACCCTTCCTGGAGGTCCAGTACACCAGAAGCTCAGATAGCACCCCTACCGATGACCCCGCTGATCCCCACGCCGGTAGCTATAGCCAACGTGTAGGGACGGCAGCTCTTTCAATCACAGGGGTTGCTTCAGACGCCACTGTTTCAACGACCTGGCACAGGAACAACCGGAATGTCACCATCGATACGGACGGTAACATCTACGTCGCCTATGCCGATAACAATGCCAAGACGAGAATCCAGGTCCATAAGTACGATTCGTCGGGGAACCTGACCGACCTAGGAAGCCCCTCGTCCGCGCAGACGACGTACGTTCAGCAACATCCCACCCTACTCCTTACAGCAAGCGGAGACCTTCTCTGCTGCTGGGACGGACGAGGAAACAGTCACACGAGCCGACACGTCTTCTTCTCAAAATACACCGCTGGAGCTTGGACAACCGCAGTCAACATCGACACGATCACGATGGGTTCACCGGCGTATCTGCACTGTGATATGGCCATAGGCGGAGAGACTTCCTACTACATTCTCTTCTCTTACTGGACCGCGACCAATTATCATCATGTGAAGGTCTACTACACCCTGGACAGTGGGGCAACGTGGGCGCAGTATGGTTCGTCTTCCTGGTACAAAGGGACGGCGACACCGACTTCAATCGGCTGGCCGCAGATTTGCTACACCTGGGCTGGGTTTGCCTACCTCTGGCAGTGGGGCAAGTCGCCGTATAAACTGGCTTTTGCCAGCGGCGCAGCAGGAATAACTTTCGATGACGGCAAATGGCCCTCCAACGTTGCATGTTTTGGGATGTCTTCTGACCGAGGCAGCGAGAACGTGCGGGTGGCTTACGCGGACAGTGTAGGCAAGGTCTACGAGCGATGGGTCAATGCCGGTAACGGTGCTGGCTCAGACTGGACCCAGCTTTCTACTCTTGCGGGTTTTGCTCCTACCCGCATCGGGTATGATGCCAGCAACGGTCGTCGGATATTCGCTTCAGACGGAGACACTCTGGCCTGGTGCTACTACAACACATCGAAAGCGGCTTGGTCCGACTGGTACACCATAGACACCCCAGGGGTGGCCTATCTGGGTGTAGCTTCAGACGCGTACAACGGGGGCACGAACAACGCGCCCACAGTCGCCTACGGCTATTCATCGTCGGCCATCAGGGCTTACCGGATCAACCTGCTCTCGACGAGCAGTACAGCCGAACTGGTAGGAGCATTGGACCTCTCTCAGTTTGCCACAGGCGCATCCACGACAGCAGATGTTGTCAGTGTGGCTGTCCGCGCCCAGTACGCCGATGGCTTCGAGTCCTTTGAGCTGCGCCTCATGGTGGATGATGGGAACTACTACACCTACACCTGGGATACAGGCAGCATGCCTTCCTCCGATGGCACCTGGACGCACTTCGCAGTGGCCAAGAGTGGCTTTACGACAGTTGGGTCTCCTACGTGGGCCACCGTTGCCAAGATTCAAGTCATCGTCACAACGAGTCTCGGTAACTTCTGGTGGGACGACATCAGGATGGACAGCTCCGCAGATGCAGCCATAGACGCCTACTGGAAATCCAAGACCCTGGACTTCGATGAACCCGAGGTAGTGAAACGCTACAAGAAGGGGTTTTTGACCTTTACGACAGAGGACACGCCGAGTGAGTTCATAGTGGAGTACGAACTAGATGAGATTGGCACGACGACCTCGGCCGACCTAGAGCCATACGCGTCTGATTCACGGACACTCACCAACCGCAGATTGAGATTGGCCGGACGGGGTAAACTCATCAACTTGAAACTCTCCAACGCCGAGTCGGGCAGGAACATGGAGCTGCATGATGTGGCGTTGTACTGGAAGAAGAAGAAGGCCAAGGAGTTGTATATCCCAGAATGAACGAGGTGAGATATGGCCCAAACTGATGCAGGTAAGCTCTCACAGCTCTCTCGCATAGCACGTGCCCTTGAGACTCTTGGCACGACGCCCATCGCCGGGGATCACGCCTCTCTGGCCAAGTTGGACTACGCGTCTGCGGGCCATACCGGCTTCTCAGCCACCCATTCCCATCCCTATGAGGCATCTGGGGCTGTGGCGACCCACTCCGCGCTTGATACGGGGGTCCACGGCGTAGGAGCATCTACCGTGGCCTCAGTGGCGAATATCGCCACCCACGCTGCTCTTACAGCGACTCACGGGGTCACTGGGGCTGTTGTCGGCACCACAGACACCCAGGCGCTCTCAGCCAAGACCCTCACCACACCGACTATATCAGCTACCGGCTGGACGAACGCGAATCATGCTCACGCGGCAGCTAATAGCGGGGGGGCCATCCCGTGGGCCAATATCGACAAGACGACCTCATCCATAGCCGATATCACGACGCGAGCCGTGGCGAACTTGAGTGATGGCAGCAACGTCCCGCTCTTAAACGCGGCCAACACGTTCACTGCCGCTAACATCTTCAAGAACACAGCGAACTCCACAGCGGCGTTCGCGGTCAAGACGGCTGGTAATACGGCGCTCATCAATTTCAACACAACGGCAGAATCGGCGTGGATGAAGGGCAGTAATGCCACGCAACTTCTAGTTCTACAACAAACAGGAGCCGGTGACGCCTTCTATGTGTTGTCCGGTACGAGCTATTTTGGTGGAAATGTGGGGGTCGGTGCTGCTGCCGACGCACTCTACAAGATATATGGTTATGCTAATCCGACAGACGCAGGAACGGTCGCGTACGGCGGATTCTTTGAGGCCAAGGCGACCAACACAGCATCTCGGTCTGCCCTTACCTCGGGTGTTACTTTTGCTGCTAAAGCTCAAGGCACAGCGAACCACACCGGGATGCTGATGGGTGTTGGTGGCTATGCTGGCACAACAGGAGCCAGCGCCATCACAGCATCCGCAGCCCGCTCGTTTTACGGTTACATCAACTGCAACAATGGGCAGACAGTAACATCTGGGGCCATATTCTATGCTGCCGCTCAGGCCGGTAGTGGGAATGTTGCCACACATGACGGCTTTTACTGTGAAGCACTGGTTGGCGGCTCTGCTGCTTATGCCTTTCGTCAGGTAGGCACAAGCAACACCAACTATTTTGCGGGTCCAACGCGGTCAGCAAACATTAGTCCTATTGCTACGAACACATCCCAGCTTGGAGATAGCACGCATGGTTGGACAAAATTAGTTCTTCATGATGGAACAGATGAGTGGGAAGTAGTGGTCGATGTGACCGGCGCTCTGACGACAACAAAGGTGTAGCCTATGCCAAAACATATACTAGCCGCAGAACTGCAACAGATTGCAGACGGGCAACTGGAGCGTGACCGCTACCGGAACCTCTATCGAGGTGTGGCTAGTGAGCGGACAGCCGTAGCCTTGCGGTTCGATGACAACGTCGAACGGGATTACACGTACACTCTACCAAAGTTTACTAGCCGGAACTTGGTCGCTGGCTTTGCGGTTGTGTCATCACTCGTCGGCCAGGGAGGGAGGCTAACCGCCGCCCAGATGCTTACGATGCAAGACGGCGGCATGGAGATGATTTGCCACTCCGCTACCCACGCAACGGTTTCCAGCTACACGGATACCCAATTTCTAGCAGAGACGGTGACAGCAGCCAATACTCTTCGCGCCCTTACGGGCATTCAGGTGCAGTCATTTGCTGTGCCTGGTACTTGGAGTGGCAGTCTCTTGTGGGATAGTGAGACTGCTATCAAGAACTCGCACCTGCGTATTCTCCAGTCCACCTTCGCACACGTTGGTGGCTGGATTGGTAGCAACTATCGCTCCCACCCGATGACCTACCCGTGGGGCACCAATGTTCTAGCCAGCGATACGCTGACCTTGGCACAACTGCAAACCTATGTGAACAATGCTCTTAGATACGCGACGCAAATTGAGTTTCTGTTCCACAGTAACCTCATAGGGAGTGGGGGCAGCAACATCTCGGAGGCAAACTTCGAATCTTTCCTTGACTATCTGGTTACGAAGTCCGCTGTTGGCCTGACTGTCTTAACCCCTACTGGGCTTGCCTATGCACAGCCAAATACGACACCCTACAATGTCATCAACGATGGCAATTTTGAGATATCCGTCACCGGCACATGGCGGGCTTGGGAGATTCAAACCGGAGCGCCAACAGTAGAAGCAGGTGGACGAACCGGGAACTGCGCCAGTGTGAATGACAGCAACAGCATCGTGCAATACTTCTCTGCCAACAGTGTGCGAAGCGTCAGATTCACGGGTTATGCCAAGGCTGTGACGGGTAGCGCCACGGCGGCTGTGATTCTCCGAGATGGCGATGGGCATACACTTGTCAGCGCCACCCCGTCCGTTACCGATGCGGGCTGGACGAAAGTGACTCTATGCGCTGGTCTGGATTCCGCTGGCAACGGGAAGTATGCCTATCTATGGTTGTTGGGAAATGGGGCAGCGTATGTGTTATGGGACGACATCAAACTCGAAAGAATCTAGCGAGGGGGAACCAATGGCAAAGAGCCAAGCGCAGAAGCAGAGGGAGAAGAAGGCCAAGGCTATCAAGGCAGAGCAGGCCAAGGCCGAGAAGGTGAGCCCGAATGGGGACGGCCCCCAGGAGATGTCCTTGGAGCAGATGGAGGCCGAACTGGCTGATAGAGTCAACCTGATCGCATCCGAGGAGAATGTCGTGAAGCAGTACGGCACGTGGCAGAAGTTCCTGGACAACACCAACGTCTTGACGGGCATCGTAATCGGCATGAAGAAGAAACAGGACAAGTAGAAGGAGGCGACACCGGATGACCGAATCTACCACTCAAATCGCAGCAGCCGTCGTGGCCCTGGCCGGAGTAATCGGCCTGGTCGTCCGGTGGTTCATGACCCACATCGACAGGAAGGACAAGGAGCACCAAGTAACGGTGCAACGTCTCGTCCAGGAGAGGGCCGACGAGCGCCGGGATTTCTCGGCCGAGCGCCGGGCGTTCATGGAGCTTGTGACTAACCATCTCGCCCACGCAACCTCCGCGCAGAACGCGGTAGCAGCCAGTACGCGGGATGTGGTGGCGACAATGCACACGATGGCAAACGAAGTAAAGGAATTGTGCGGACTCATTCGTAGGAATGGCAAGGCAGTGAAGAAGGCGCCAGGGAAGCGGAAGGAGAGCAAGAATGGCTAAACCAAACGTATCGAAATATCTCAAAATGCTGAAGCTGCTCTACGCACCAGAGATAGCTGGCGAGAAGTCCAACTTGGCAAGGGCTCTGTCGAACATCAGACGCAGCTATGCCGTCTCAACTGAGAATCTCGGTGACTGGTATACCGGGGAGAGAGAGTCGAACGAGATGGATGCCATGCGGCGCGGTGTCTGGTCATCCGGAGGACTGACCGCCGACTACTCCAAAGTCCAGGCAGAGAAGCTCAAGCGCCAAGCCTTGCTTGAGTCTGAACGCTCCCAGAGCGCGACTCTGGCTCGTCAAGACTTCTCGGGCTACATGAGGGCCTTGCGTGCGCGTATGCGTGGTGAAGGCCAACAGTGGCAGATGCAGCAGCAGATGATGGGCGGCGGTGGAGGCGGTGGAGGGTATAGTCGCGGTGGAGGCGGTCGTTATCCGTATAGCCCGACAGCTCCGCCAGCGCCCCCGGTGAGCAACGCACCCCTCCCCAGGAGCCTCATGTCCGAAGGTCTAGCGAAGCGCGGGGTCTACTACGCGCCGAAGAAGCCTAAGCCACGATACAAAGTGCGGCCTGGTGGCGGCGTCTACGGAGGGATGTAACATGCCGATGTCGGCGCGTGACAGAGCGTGGCAGCGCGAATCTGAACGGTTAATCCGCAAGCGCGGTCAGACGCCTGGAGATTTGGCGCTTCGGTTGCAGGGGAGAAGTGACTGGCAGAAGTATGTCCCCATGCCCCGCGTGCCGCGTCTTAGCGCACAGAGGAACCCGTTTCCACAAGGATCAATGCCCTACTGGGCGTGGCGACAGGAACGCAACAAGCAGGTCTTGGGCCACGTTCTAAAGACGCGACAATACTACAAGAGTCCTTCAGACTGGTATCAGTCCCCGCTTATGCGCCAGCAAGCCGCAATGTACGAGGGCACAGGCGATAAGCCTGACCTCATGGGAACGCTTGAGAAGATATGGCGCGGAGAGGAGACTGCCTGGGATGCGGCACCAGAAGGCAAGAAGCCAACAGGTCGTTACTGGGCGCAGGGACAGGAGCAGCGCAGCCAAGTAGCGAAGCTGTTGGGCGTTCCAACCCCAGGCAAGAAGCCTTCGGGCGTACCATCAGCCGAATCACCTGGCGAAGGGATGTTGTCGCCCCGAGCAGAATGGCTTATCAAGAAGCTACCGAAGTACAAGACAGTCGATGACTGGCTTGGAAGAGGCAGCTATGTGACTAAGTGGGCGCAGACACTCAAGCCCGCAGAACAGCAACATCTAGCCTGGGTAGCGGCCCAGGAGACCCAAAAGCTCAAGCGTCTTACTGACAGAGGGGTTGACGTAGACAGTCCGGCCTATTGGGGCAAGCAGTTCAAGCCGAAGAAACCCAAGGATATCCAGAAGGGTGGTGGCGGGTGGCTAGACACACTTCTGAAATACAGTCCTGCTGCACCTCCACGCTGGGCTGCTGGTGAAATCGGGCGTATTGCCAAAGGTGGAGAAGTCCCACCGATGGCCAAGCAGATGATAAAGGAAACAATAAATCCGCTCACCTACACTGGGATGATGGCTCGAACCGCCAGGCGGACGCTTCCCCATGACCCCGATGAATTGTTCGCGCAGAGTCTCAAGAACATCAAGAGCCTGCCCGACACGCGCCAGTGGGGAAAGAGGGCGCAGGAGTCACAGGCCATACTCCAGAACCCGTGGGCCATGGGCCGTCGTGATGTGGCAGCCGACCCGCTGGGTACGACACTTGAAGGTGTCGGGGCGCTGGCTTCAGCCGTGCCGCTGGTGGCGGGTGCTGCCGCAGCTCCGGCCGGAACAGGGATGTTGGGCAGGGCTGGGATAATGGGCAAAGCTCTTTATGGGCTTGGCCCCCAAGCGAAGATTCGGGCCAAGCCGCCGACAACACCTACACCGGGCGCGGTCCCGTCCTGGCTCATGGACGATCCTGCCCAGGCAGGGCTTAGGGGTCGGCGTACAATCCCAATAGGCCAAGAGTTGCCGTTGCCGTTCCGTCCGACCCAACACCAAACTATGCCGGGCGCACAAGCTGTGGTGCCGCCCTTTCGTCCTCCTGTGGCTCCTGGAGCAGCTCCGCCGACAGCGCCGGTAGCTCCAGCAGCAGCCGTGGCTCCTGCGCCTGCTCCAGCGGTAGCCCAAACTCGCGTACCAGACGATACGCTTGGACAGTTGGTTGATGTACTAAGGGGCATGAAGGGCCGCTGGGGGCAACAGGGTGTATTGCGCCGCAAGGCTTTGTCTCAGAAGATGACCCAAGCTGAACCGCTGCTTACAGGCCAAGGCGAAGCAGGCCTGACCCGTGCCGGAAGGGCAATGGGCGGTGAGCTACCAGCGTTACCGTCTGCTCCGGCGCAACGATTCAGCCAGTCCCAGATTGACGAAATCTTAGACATGGCGACAACGCACCCTGACTTCGATGCCTTCCAGCGTTTGGGTATAGCTGACGAGATGCGCCAGCTTCTTCGTACAGGGCGTGTTCCTGGTCCTAAGATGTTGAAGAAGATGCAGCGCGTCTATGGGCCTGAAATGGTGGACGCTCTGGTAGACCCAACCAGAGGCGAACTCTTCAAGCGCCGATTTATCGACATCGCAGGAGTGCCAAGGACAGCTCAGACGATAGCTGACGTCTCTGCTGCTGGCAGACAGGGTAAGGTTTTGGTCGCAGCACACCCCGCTCGTAGCGGACAGGCCCTCAAACGCCAACTCGGTGTCTTCTTCAGCAAGGGCAAAGGCGAAGCAGCCTTCAACAAGACGGCTGATGACATCATGGGTTTGGCGACCACCAAGTCGAAGCTGGCCCGTCGATCTGGACTTGACCTGTCAATGGCTGGTGGCGGCAAAGGCACGGGTGTCTTCGGTGGTCGAGAAGAGCCCTTCGCGTCCACTCTGGGCGAACGGCTTCCCACAGCGATGCGATCTGAGCGAGCCTATGACACCTTCCTCAACTGGCAACGAGCTTCCATTTTCGACGATTGGGCCAAGAAGCAGGTAGGCGGCATGAAGCGTGCAGGCGAGAGCGTTGACGATACACTGAAACGACTTGCCCATGACCCACCCAAGAAGTTCCGCGATATGGCCGACTGGCTCAACAACGCCACAGGCCGAGGACGGTTGCCTCAGTCGATGCAGGGGCTCAGTGAGGTCTTGAACGTCGCTGCCTTCTCGCCACGCCTCCAAGCGAGCCGGATACGGTTGATGAACCCCCTCTACTACAAAGGTCTCGCCAAGCCGGTCCAGAAGGAAGCGGCGAAGGCGGTAGGGGCTTTTGGTGCAGCAAACGTAGCTGGACTTGGACTTGCCAAGGCATCCGGAGCTGAGGTTGAGATTGACCCAAGAAGCTCTGACTTCGGCAAAGCACGAATCGGCAACATCCGTCTGGACCCATGGGCTGGCCTACAACCCTATGCACGACTGGGTGCCCAGCTCACAACAGGCCAGCGCAAGTCACGCAAAGGCAGGGTCTACCCAATGATGCCGCCGGTCAGTAATATGTGGGAGCAGCTTGGCCTCAAGGCATCCAAGAAGACGACACCGATGGACCCAGACCTCTTAGACAGCCTGACGACTTTTGTCAGGGGCAAGGCTTCTCCCGCCCTCGCGTCCACCCTGGATACCTTGATGGGTGAGAGTACCATCGGGGAGCCGACGACAGCCGAGGGGTTGGCCTACCGTAACTTCACACCAATGGACATTCAGGACGCGGTAGAGGCTTACCGGGAAACGGGCGACCTCCAGCAATCAGGTCTTCTGGGAATACTGAGTGCCTTGGGTGAAGGTGTCCAGATACAATCGAAGGAAAAACAGAAGAATCCGATGACTCACCGCGAACTCCTGCGGATGTTGGGACTTCTCTAGCGCCCCCTGCTGCTGGCGCATCCTAGGAGGGCCGTTCGATTCGCTCAGATAAGTCCCGGCAGGGGGCGCTTACTCTGTTCCTGCGTCACTGGCTGCCTAGAATCCCTTGTTTTGAACCTATCGACACCCCTTACCAGCCAAACGGGGGTCCAACCCGTTAGAGAGGCTCTGAGAGCTTCTGTGGGGAAAATCTGGGTAAATCCGTTGGGTTGTGCTGCTGAGCCTCGCCGGGCCAAGCCAGGCCTGGCTCCGCTTAGCCATGCCTCGCCATGCCGTGCCATGCGGCTAATAGATTGGTCAAACTGCTGCTTCCATCTTCGCAATAGACTTTGATGGCAATTGCCGCTTCCGTGTCGTCTCAATAGCGGCGAAGATGGCTGCCAGTTCTTCGAGATGTTGATACTTGGCGCGGTATCTTTCTGCTTCTCGAAGTGCCTGCTCCAAGAGTTCAGCACGGAGGTCAGTGTTCTCCAGCACGGCACCCGTATCTCGGTAGCCACGCTCGTCGGATAGAAGGTGAACGAAGGCACGGATGGGTTCCGTGTCGTCTGAGATTGTGGCAACACAGACTCGGATGAGATGCCGTGCCTGCTCCAACCGATACGCTTCTGCTGCTGCATCGTCGTCCCACTCGAACCAACTATGGAGAGGACTCGTCGGTTTCGATGCGGCCTTAACGAGCGCCGCTGGGTGTAAGAGCCTGTCTGGGTCTTTTGAGCGGACGTGCTCTAGTTCTGCGATTACCTCGGGTCTCATCTATTCGCCTCCCACTAGCTCGAACTCGCCCCAGCCCATACCGCAACTCTTCTCAGAATCGGGTCGCCCTGAACCGATGCCAACCTGCTTCCCCACGCGCATAAGCAGATTCGACACGTCCACTAGACCGAACTGGTCGCCGTCATAAGATACGGTCACTTTCGCTTCCCAGCCGATGTCCCACATCCCGCGTGCTCGGATGTCGGCTACGCCTGTCTCGTTCTTCACGTAATGCTCGACCTTGTGGGGTTCACCCTTCGTAATGCGGATGAGGTTCACCCCGTCTGCGGCACTCTGACCGTCAGGCAGCACTTTGACCGCCAGCTTCGTCCGGGTCATAGGAAACCCGGCGAGGCGGCAGGCAGACACCATCGACTTCTTGAAGCCGCTGGCTGGGATGCCATGCCAGCCTTCTGTTGAAACGTGCATACTCTCCTGGTATAGTGCCTCGAAATCCTTCGGCCCCCTCTTCTTCTTGATAGCCGTCTGCCCGCGCTCCTGCTGTTCGCGCATCAAGGCCAGGGCTGTCTGCCCGAAGCGGTTCTGGACGTAGGGCGTTGTTCCTCGGATATGGAACTGAGCCTTCTTCAAGTTCGGTGGTGAGATTACCAGACTGGTTACCGCGTCTTTCTTGGCCATTAGATGCTCCTGTGTGGGCCTTACCGTTGACTTGCTAAACCTTGCCGTACCCTACCACGCTTCAATCATCCCACCACCTCCCCGCCCAGCAGCTTTTGGAGGAACCCGTAGTCGATTCCCCGTATCGTCTCGCGGAACTGGAATGACCGCTCAATGTCGAGTGGGTCTTCCAACAGGAGCAAGTCTTTGTCTTTGCAGTAGTCATACAACCCCGTCCCGAAAATCGGGGTAAACGGAAACACCATCAAGTGCTCGGGGCTTATGGTCTGGATCATCTTCACTGTAGCGATGGCCTCATCGTTGGTTTCTGTAGGTAGGCCGAACATGGCCGTAGCAAACATCTTGATACCGACCTTCTTGCAAATACGGCCAGCCTCAAGGTTCTGCTCCAGAGTGACACCCTTCTTGATGAACTTGAGCAGCCGGTCACTGCCTGTCTCGAAACCGATGACGAGCCACTCACACCCTACCTCGGCCATCCGCTTTATCATGTCGGGATGCTTGCAGATGATGTCGGCCCGACAGCAGGCGGAGAACTTGGCCGTGAAACCTTCGCGCTCGTAAGCGTCGCAGAACTCCATCACCCAGGACGGTTTGATCGTGAAGGTATCATCCCAAAAATTGACAGATTTGAAATGGTACTTGTCGTGGAGTTCCTTCAACTCAGCGATGACATTTGGTACTGAGCGGATGCGAAATTTGCCTGGAAACATCATGGATTCTGCGGGCTGACAAAAATTGCAAGAAAAGCAGCAGCCCCTACCAGCAATCATCGTCACAAACGGGGTCTCCTGCTCTGGCGCGAACGGGGTCCGAAGCTCCCGAGAGTAATCCCATAGTTCACGGTCGATGAAGGGAATGTCGTCTAGGTCTTTCGGCACGGTGCCGACCATGAGGGCGTCGTCGAGCTTGAGTCCTTTGTCTACCATGTCGGCGATGTTCACCATACTGATCTCGCCCTCCCCCGTCACGATGTAATCAGCGGCACACTCCAAGGCTGTCTCTGTCACCACAGAGGGGACAATGCCTCCAACAACAGTGGTCATGCCCAGCCTCTTGCCGATGAGCAGAACTTCTTTGGCTGGACGCCAATCTAACATGGACGCCGATACGCCCAGGATATCGGCCCCCGTGACGGCTATCTCCTGTAAGGTGTGCTCCATCGATGTCAGGGTTCGCATGTCGATGATGGAGACCTCATGGCCGTGTTTGACCAGGTTGGCGGCTATGAGGGAGATGCCGTGGCTTAACCAATGACTTTCTCCTGAGACGTTCGCAGGGTCACGAGTCTGCGAAAATCCGTAACAACCGAGACCGACATAAGTGAGACACACCTTAGCCATAGTTACTCCTCGTTCCTCCGGTCACATTCCGCCTGGGCTTCGTCCTTGGTGGCAAAAGCCTGCTGCTCATTCACCCAATAATCGTGCCCGGCTCGCAGACTACCCAGGGACGTGCAGCCTGCATCGAAACGTACTGCACTCACTAGGAGCGAGCCGACTTCAAAGTGTAGGAGTGACACCCAGCTTCCGGTATCGTCCACGCGGGTTTCGACAGCAATAGCGTCCACTGTCCAGACGATTTGCCCTAGCTTGAACTCGGAATTATATTTCACGACTCCTCCTCAACCCTTCATAAACGTACTCTGCGGTGTCTGTCGTTTGATTGAGAGAACCTCCGGCCCCATCGGGTAGAGCGGGACCAGATGAGCTACTCTGTTAGCGAATATCGCGTCGGTCCAGGCCGCGTCTTCCGGCTCCAAGGAGAACCACGGCTGGGCCAGATGCTCCAAGATACTGCGGTGCAGCATGATGGCCCCTCCATCGATGCAGCCCCCGGGGAAACACCTTCTCCCATCGAACAGATAGATGTGCTGGCCCTCAAGTCGCTGGCCCGTTGACATCATCCAGGTCTCGACGTGGTGGTAGTTCCATAGACACCCTGGATGTTTGGCGAAGAACTCCAGGTGCTTCTCGATACAGGTCGGTTTCAACAGGTCGTCGTCGCACAAGATCATGATGTACTCACCTTTGGCCTCCGCGAAGAAGCGGTTCTTCAGAAGGGCCTCGGTGGTCACTGTCTTGCGCGTCTGCTCCGGCACATCGACTTCCTCATACCGAACCCTCGCGTCTTTGCCGATGGCCTTCTTGACGACTGCTCGGGTCTTGCCGTCGTCGGTAGAGTTCTCCGCGATGATAAACTCGAAGTCGGTTTCCGTCTGCGCCAGGACCGAGGCGATGGCTTCGTGGACGTATTGTGGCTTACAAAACGAAGGCAGGAACACGGAACAGCGCGGGCGATCACCCATTATCCCTTCACCTTCAAGGTTCTCACTTTGCCTTCATCCCAAGTTACCTGACCTTCATGTTTGAGTCGCCGCAGTCGTGTGTGCATCGTGGCAGAAGATTTCACCCCGACAGCCTTGCAGATGTCTTGGATAGTCGGGGGATAACCCTGCGCCTCTGTGTAGTCTCGGATGAAGCCGATTACCCGGTCGTCCTTGGCGTTCATCCCTTCACCCTTTCCCTCACGCCGTTGAAGATGTCGTAGGTCTGGCTGCCGAGGATGCCGATGGTCGCACCTGACAGTAGTGCCAGGAAGATCGTATCCTTCGTCCCATACACAGCCCACAGATTTAGGTTCACTCCAGCGTCGGCCAGCCCCCAGGAGAACAACACCCCTAGACACATCGCCAGAATCTTCCAGTAGAGGCCAGTGTTCTTGTAGTACGAGTCTTTCACCGTGTCCACGATACCGACGATGAGCAGAGCTGTGGCGACGCCGACCCCAATTTGCTCCATAACCATTCCCTCCTACCGATTGCGGAAAAAGTCTCGAATCCCTGCACGGACCTTGCGGTTGATGCGGATACGCCGCCAGATGCTCTTGACCATGCTCCACCAGTCCCACTTGTTGGTGATGAAGCCCAGTTCGATCAGAGCTGATGGACACGGAGCAGCACGCAGGATATAGACGCTTCCCTTCCCGACCTTGGTGTGATGATGAACCCCACGCCCGTAGGGTTTGTACCAGCGAAGCTGCATGAGGCGATTGTAGATGCAACCCGCCAGTCGTGCGCTGCCGCACATATCCCCGTAGAACGCACTTGGCCCTCTAGCTGAAGCAGGCCCGGCATCCATGTGGCAGGATACGAGAATGTCGGCTTTGACCGCACGGCAAAGCGAGATACGGTTCTGCAAGGGGATGATGAGCTCTTTAGTCGGGCGGGTCAGATGAACCGTCCACCTCGGAGCGACTACCCTCATGCCACGCTTCACACGTCGGCAGAAGTCCCACATCACCCATGCTTCAGTATTGCCGTGGCCCGAGGCTCCTGTGTTCTTCAAGCTCTGCCGGTGTCCTGCGTCTAGTACGATTGTTCTTCTTGCCATGTTCTCACCCCCTCGGCATGGTTTTCCCCGACTCACCCTTGGGATCAGCTCGTCGGTAGTGCTTCTCACAGATAGCGGCTTCAGGCAGTCGTGGCTTTTTCTTCTTCGTGCATCGCCAGTCGCGCTCCTCGAAGTCTGAGAGGTGCCAGTGACAGCTCCCGCACTGAGGTTGGATGCAGATATCCAAGCCGCCCCCTTTATGCTCAATCAGCCACTCGCCAAAGAGCCAGAGTTTCTTCTTCCCCATGAACTCTAGGATTGCTGGCTTATCCTCCTTCTCCCGCTTGCGAACGTTCTCTTTAGCCTGACGAATGGTTCTGGCACAGTCCTCTCGCGCATGGAAAAGACTGGCGATGTGGTTCTCAATCTTAGTCAAGACTTCCCTCCTTCCAGAGTAACCCCGGCCCCGTGCGGGTTACAGTCTCTCGCGCAGTTTCTGGTATGCGCTTCGGGGCCAGGGCAACCTTGTTTACCAAACGGACTTTAGGATGATGCGATACCAGACGTAGCGCTTGACGCCTTGCTTGTAGACTCTGACCCTTCTGGTCCCCCAGCGGTGCATCTTAGATACGTCCGTGAATCCAACGTCCACTCTGTTGCGTCCCTTGACGGCACTCCCGGTGTCACAGGCACAGGCAAAACCATATCCCTGAACGTATAATCTGATACTAAGCGGCCAAAATGCGGGGTCAACTGCAACATGACCATTACCCGCTCGATGTCCTAGCGCGGTTCTTGGACCTCCGCCTATTGACCCCTCGTTCGGGGAGTATGCGGTCGCTTTCCACAGCCCCAGCGACTTCTTGATTCTCTTTACCTTCACCGAACGTTTCTTCGATGCGAGCCGCCAGTTTGGGAGACAGTAGAAATCTTCGTTTGGCGGTAATGGGCGGTAATACCATGGAGCGCGGCGCGGTCGTGTTCGGGGGTCCTTGGAGACGATTACGAGAATGGCTTGCCAGACTGTCTCGTGCTTGAGGCCGTGCTTGCTCCGTATCTCTAGGAGGCGGGGACGGTACTTGATCTTCCACGATAGCGGCGTCGAGCCCTTCCACAATCTCTTGGGCTTTGTCGGCGGCGTCCTGCGCCAGTAGGCCATTGGCCCAACGTGCCGGCGATTGATACTTCCAAGGTATCCACTGGAAGAAACGCTCTGCGATGCCTCTGCTACGGTAGGCCCCGCCCCACCCTGAACGACTCCGGCGATGATAGCCCCGGAGAAGCAGAGCAATGATAGCAAAGCAGATACCTCCGACCACCATCGCACGCTGAGCCGGATACGTGGTAGGGATTTGTCGCCCTGTCCAGGCGATGATGTCTCTTGTCGCTTGTGCTGCGTGTACTGTTGCGTCGGCCATCTCATGCACGACTCCTTTGCTAGAGTGCAGGACTTCCCACAGTCAGCGGCGAAGAAGACAATGCCGTCCTTAGCAGCTTTCCTTGGCAGGGGAGTTTGCGGGGGCGGCTCTTGTGTTCAGTCACGGGGTTCTCCTGTCTTTGGTGCGGCGAGCTATACGCTGACGACGATCCGCACCACGACGCTCCCCTTCTCGGCAATCAACAAATGCACTACAAACCGAGTTCTCGCAACCACACGCTCCGTCCTCCCGGTGCCGAAGCTGACACCAATCGCAACTGACCTCCACGCCTGCAATTAATGTGTCGAGTTGACCAACAATCGTGTGTAGTCGCCTAGTGTCATTAACGGTCGTTGATGTTAGCATCCTGCCCAGCTCTTGGATTAGCTCTGTGTCCGTCATAGTTTTCTCCTTCTCACCCATCAGCGTTCCTCCTGCACTACTTCAGACCTATCGTCGTCTTCTTGCCGTGATAGGGGCACAGTCTCGTATAGCTGATGGCCGTGCCCATCCTTCCCATCCTTGCGAAGGTCGCGATAGATGTCTCGTCGCCGCCACCACCACGGTGCATCCTCTGTCAATCCAAGATAGCCATTACCGGCCTCATCCCAGACCAGATTCGCTGGAAAGTTGACGTTACCCTCCCGATAGTCCCGAAACGAAAAAGCACCGTCTTCGGTATAGACCACAAACCCAATGTCGCAGTACGAGCAGATGAACCGGCCATGAGCCTTGTCCCTGCTAATGCATTGTCTGTGGCAAGAAGGACATTCGACGAGGTAGTAATCACCATCCCGATTGATGGCCCACTTGCCGGTCCCGTAGTTGTCCCTTGGTCGATTATCGAATGGTCGTTTGATGTTGTGGAAGCGGACCAGCGGACAGTGTTTTCCTTTGCCACTAAGCCAGCCAATTTCGAGGACACGAACCCTGCGACGGGTTATGAATCGTAGCCGACCAAGGTATGCTCGGCCTTCACGTCCAAGTTTGTATTTGAGTTCCATCCCTACTCCTCCCACCCAAACATCTGCTCATTAGCATCATCCAGCGGAGCACACCAACCGTAGCCCTCACCCTGGCTGTGGATGTGCGGGAACTCGAAGTTGTCGCAGGTCGCTACGGCCATCCAGCTTATCGCCACGTCCGGCTCTACCACGTCTGAGGTGTCCTCAATTGCTGGCTCGTCCTCCTGCACACATCCGTCACACTCGTCCTCGACCGCTTGCTGCACGGCCTGGACTGTGGCTGCAAGCGGGGTGAGGGTTGAGGCGTGGGCATAACCCGCCCACAGCAGCCACAGAGCCGCAACGGCAACAAGAACTAGTGAGGTGTCGGCTAGCCACCGAAAAGGCTTGCCTCTTGCGTACATGATGCCACTCCACTGAGCTGCCAGAACAGCCAATGACATAAGCACAACAGCCGCTAATACTGCCATTATCCAGAAGTACATGAGTCCTCCTTCTCCTTGAGGGCGGCTCGTGTGTGTGGCCATGAAGCAGCCCAGGCCTCCTGGCATACTTCGTTCAAAGAAACCTCGCTCATTGCCGCTGGGTCGTCGTCGAGCCTGGACCCGTTCCAGTCCGATAGACCAACCGGCCAACCTGGGGTCGGGTCTTGCCGAACAACTCGACCGCCCGCACACTGCAACCACCGCACGTTCTCTTGATGTTCCTGGCGTTCATCCTTCGAAACCACTTCATCCAAATCCATAAGTGTAATGAGCGGATTAATGCCTACAACAACTAGCGCCGTAATAGCCTCCGCAATACGAGCCACGGTAGTTCCCTTTTTGAGTTTTCGGAGAACGCTGTCGCTCAAGTACTCAGCCCCTACGGACACCCACACACACGAGACTTTTCTTAGCCGTTCAGCAAGGTCGGGTGTAACCTGGTTTGCTTGTAGATAGGTCGTCCACCTGGGCGGAACCCATTCGGAGGCATCGCGGGCCGGATGATGCTCAATCGCATCGCAGAGGGCCTCAATCCAAGCGGTAGAGGGGCCATCTTGAGACGTTCGCACCCCAACGTGCATGTGGTAGTTCGCTGCGATACGACCCATAACCTCAAGAGAGGCAGCCGGGTCACGTTCAAAGAGAGGTTGTTGGGCCGCATGGACCGCACAGAAGCGACATCGACCATAAGAGCAACCGTGGCCGGTAGAAAGAATGACATACCGCGTGTTGTAGTTGATGGCCCCTTCGCTAAATAGGGGCACAAGCGGAGTGATATCATTCAGGCCTAAATGGATTAGCTCTCCGCCCTGAACGGAAAGATGGCAGAGGCGGAGGTTCTCGACATGACCGGTGTAATAAGTAACCGGCGAGGACGAAACAACTCTGCCACCCCAGGCGACACCGGCCCCGCCGACAAGTATATGCCGAGCAGCTGTGCGAACAACTAGGGGCGTCCCCCCAAACGGGAGGGTTATACACAATGTCTCGTCAACTCGTGCTGCCATTGGATGCGCTACCCAACGCCAATGACATCCTAGTTGGGCGAGGCGTGCGGCCACATATGCAATGCCGCTAGGCTGATCCCATTGGCGAGGCTCCATGAGCAACGCATAACTGCTCCCCATTCTTACTCTCCCTCCTTCTCCTTGACCTTGGGGGCGGCTTGGATAGCTAGTCTTGGTTTGCAGTTGATATGGTCGCCACTCTGGCAGTTTCTACAACCGTTCCCTAGCGTGTACGCGCAGTTATCTACTGCTTCCTTCAGCAGCCCCAGCAGCTCTTGCTTGTTCTGCTCCTTGACCAGGATGAGCTTGCTTTGTCGGTCCACTCGTGCTTCCAGCTCGGCTATCCTCGCGTCCTTGGCGGCAAGTATCGGTTCAAACTTACCAACAAGTGCCCTGATGTGGTGCTCTTCAAGTTGTCGGAGACCGACGCCAGGCCTCCTGCTCATGTACTGAAACCGGGACAGAATCTCACGCAACTCATCGCGAACTCTTCTACTGCTCATCCCGCTTCTCCCTTCTTGATAGCGGTTTGTAGTTCATCAATCACTACAGACACGCCGCCTGACGGAACCACGCCCTTGAGTGCCCAGATTGCATCGTGTAGTTTGGTTTCCAGCTCCGCTATGCGAGTGTCTTTGGTGGCGCAGTCGGGGCAGGGAGCTTGGGCAGGACGTACCTCCCCGCTCCCATGACACACACCGCAAGCCGTCTCACCGTCTACCGCATATCCACTGCCGGAACAACGAGGGCAAATACTTGTCTGGTCGCTCATCCCCGCTCCCCCTTCTCATGTTCATACATCTGCTCGATGGTGATAGCGTATCCTGGGTCGTCCAGCGCGTACTGCTTCGAGGCTGAGATGTTGCAGATAGCACCGTCGTCCTGCCATGCTAGACCGTTCAGCGCGTCCAGCAAGAGCTTGATGTAGTTGTCCAGGTCGGGCCGGACACTCGGCCAGTATCGCTGGACCGTCTTGGGCTTGGTGAGCAGGAAGGTCATGTAGACCATAATCGGTCCCTTGACCAAGCCCGGTCCGTTGGCTAGCCACCAGTAGCGGATGCGCTCGATCTCTGTGCGCGCCTTGGCCGGGGTGTAGGTCATCACGTGGCTGCCCTTCGTCACGGTACGTGCTCGTGGCATTGGGACCGGTTCGCCGGGAATGGTTGTCGTAATGCGGTCAGTCATTCTGGGAACTCCCGCGGCAGTCCTAGCTCCTGCCAGTCCTTACCCTTGTAAAAGTAGGCCACGCCCGCAGCTTGGCATTGCCGGTAGAGATCATGCGCCCACTCTGGGTCGAAGGGTCGTTTGCCAGGGCCGGTTTCGGGGCCGCAGATGATCCACCGTAAACCATCAGACCCCCAACACACATCGCACAAATCGTCACAACCAGGCCTTGGTCCATGGCAGGGCTTAGAGCGTGGACAGTGCAGCCACCGCCATATCTCAACCGGCCCCAACATCGGCTCCACCGACACAAACCGGAGCGCAGCCGGAGTCTCCAAGAGAATCGGTATCCGCTCGTTAGCCCGCTTCTGGTTCTCAATCGTTGCTCCGAGCCAGAGGTTGGGGAGATAGTCACCGCCGCCTAGCTCTCGACACGGCACCGACTCCGTAACCTCATACAGCTTCGTGGCAAAGTTCTCCGGTCGCTTGGTCAGCAGCATGAACGTGTGCTCTTCACAACGGTCGATAGCGTGCAATACGCTGTCAATGTCGGCAAGAGAAACACAACGGTGGAGAAGATCACCCATCGAACAGACAAAGACCCGACACGGCTTCTTCCACTTGGCCGGGTCGTTGAGTGTAAACGGATGTAAGACTCCGGGGCGGAACGGCTCGTCTTCGGGATACCCGAATCGCCCGGCAAGGCGCTTCGCCATCCGCGCCGCGTAACAATGCTCGCGTCAGCAGCCCTCCGAGATGGGCGAACATCCAGTCACAGGATTCCAGGTTTCATCCGTCCAAGGGATTCGGCTAGGCATTGGGCATCACCCCCTTATTTCCAGTTCGGGTTCCTCTCAAGGACCTGTGCCCCCTGCTGCTCACGACTGTCTCCGATGGATGATGCCCTCAAGACCACGCACGCGCACACTCCAAAGAAGTGCAGCAGGCCCGTCCAGTAGCACACGAGCCCACACACGACGGTCATGGCTCCACCACCAACACAAAGCCCTCCACCACGGACGTAGTCCCCAATGACGAGACAGTCTGTTTCCGTGCTTAATGTTCATCTCTGCCTCCGGTCCTTCTTGCCCAACCGGCGGTCCGCAGCGCAATGCGCACAAGAACTAACGAAACGGGTGCGCCTCTCTCCCTTGCGGCGGTCGGAGAAGTCGTGACAGACAGGCTCATAGGTGGGGCGAAGCGGGTCTGGACAAGCCGAGGGGCGTACATTACACCACCCGCACTGCCGCTCCAGCCCTTCGAGTTCAACTACTTTGTCGAGGGCAACGTTGGCCCATCGATGTGCTGAATCCCCCATAGTTGTCCAGGCCGCGTCAGTCTCAAGCCACTTCTTCAACTCTTCCCACCGCTCTTCAGCGTTCATGTCGCCTCCGCTCTTCAAACTCAGCCATCCAGAACTCACAAGGACCCTCCGAGCAATACGCTTCGACCTCGACCTGCGTCGCGGACCTACCCCACAATGATGCATAGCCCCAGCAGTAACCTAGTCGGTCAGGTGTCCAAGGATAGCTGCAACGCCTGTCAGGGTTGCGGTAGTGTCGAAACGCCAGCCTGCCAATCAGAACAGCGACCGGGCGCGGAAGGTTCGCGTCAGGACACCATTTCTTGAAGGGCCGCAACATGAAGTGTGCTATTCTTCGCGCTCTTGGTTCCGGATTCATCATTCCCCTCTCCTCCGCTTCTCAAACACGAAGCGCAATAGTGCTGTGTCCACGATCCGGGGATGCTTGGGGATAGAACGGCAGTCACTCACTAAAACCCCTTCGAATCAGGTTCCAACTCTTTCTCTTCGAGCTGCTCTTCGTAGAACATGATGGCTACTCTCAGTTGGTTCTCGTCAAGCTCACCAGGATCGCGAGTCTCAAACGAGCCTTCAAGGAAGTCGGCCAGGGCTCCGGCATCATGGCCCGCCTTTATGGCCAACTGGCGTAGGTCCAGCTCAGAGGGACCAGACTTAGGCTCAGGTTGAGGTTGAGAGTCCGGTGTGTCTTGGGTATCCTCGGTTTCGGCTGGGAGTTCGACGATGGATGCTGGCACGTCGGTTCTTACCACTCCTTGCGCTTTCCAGTCGAAGATACCTTCATCGCCCTCTGACGCCACAGCGACCTCTGAGGCTGAGGGGAGCATCTTACAGAGTCGTCGGACGCCGCCCTTCTTGTCCATTTCTTCAGGCCAATCCACTCGTGGTCCACTCTTGGCTTTGGACACAGACGCCAGCTTATCAAGTTCTCGGCGGCTCAGAACAACGAACTGTTCCTGCCCGTTTCTATAGGTCGCCAGTGCCCAGGCGTGTGTGACAGGGCCAGGGTCTTCGTCGTCGCATGGGCGGTGCTTGATATATGCCTTGCTGCCCAGGGCGTAATCGAAGTCATCCTTCTCATGGACGACGTAGGCATCGAACGGCCCAATTTCCCCTGATCGCCGCGCCAGCTTCATCAAGCCCTTGTAGCCGATGATGAACTGCGCTTCGTGGGTCTTCTTCTTACTGCTGTAGAAAGGTACTAGGTAACATTCGCCTGCTGGCCCAGGCTCTAAGCCCATACTGACGGCGTTCACAGCCCCGCCGATGATAGAGGGCAGGGTGCATTTCGCCAGGTCAGGATTCACATAGTACGTGTTGAGCAGCAGCCGGAGTAGCCGGTCGATAGAAAGGTGCCGTGGGAGTGCCTGCTCCAACTTCTGCTTGTTGGCGTCGAGGAAGGCTTTGAGTTCTGCCCCCACATCGCGTTTCTCGATGCTCTTTCCCTGCGTGGCTTCAATCAACCCGTCGCTCTTTACTGCCTCTCCATTACTCACTGTGTTCATCCCTTCCCGCCGCTCACGTTTATCTTGCGGAACTCGGATATCTTCACGTTATCTGCTGGCACAAGGTCGATGTTTTTGGCACTACGGCGCTGCTGGAACTTCCATGAAACCTTGTAGATACCAGCGCGCCCAGCTTCGCTGTCTCCTAAAGCCAGCCTTAGGGTGTTCCCGATAGACTCCTTGTCCTTCTTGGCGGCAGTCTCTCGCTTGCCTGCTTCCTTGTATGCTTTGGCCTTTGCTTCATACTCTGCGGGTAGCTCGATCAGGCTGTTCTGCTCCGCATGAGGGTAGAGGTCAAAGAGAGCGTCCTTTTCACTCTCGGCCTGCTCCCCGCCGACCAGTGCCGGTGGAACATCGTCCTTGACGCACTTCATGTATTGCTCGCCCATCCGTACAATCTCCCTCACCACATCAGGGTCCGGGTCGATTCTCCACCACCTGAAAGCTCTCCCGCCGACCAGAGACGCAAGAATCATGTAGTCTGGGGGAACCAGTTTCTCCAGCGGACACACGGCCCGCATGACTTCAAGCTGTTGTTGACACTGGGCGATGTAGTTCAGGGGTGGGGTCTTCTCGCCGTCCTCACCCACCGGCCAAGAGTCATAGTACCGCTGGCCGGTGTTCTTGCCTTCTGCGCCGAATGGCCCATCCCCCGCAAAAGCTACCCGCGAGTCTGGTGTGGCTATCATCCACTCATGTTCTGGGTGTCGCCAAAGGGTGTACGGCGGGGCTTGGGCAACCTCGACGCCGAGCCGCTTTGACAGCAGCCGCAGGATGGTTGCTTCCATCTCCAAGCCGATTTCCATAGCCTCGGTCCTGTCGCCCCATTCCTTGCGGCCAGTGTCGTACAGCCACTGCTCCAGCGGTGAGGACATCCCCACTCCCATGACGTTACCAATTGCCGACGCCCCGATTCCGCCCTTGCGGGCCTCCAGCCATGATTCCTCGTCTGGGTAAGTCTTTACCAGTTCAGTCATACTACCTTGCCCCCGTTATCTCGTCGGGCCGGCTCTGCGATGATGTTCGCAGACTTGAGTTCATGAGCGATGTTGCAGAGTGATATGACACACATTATCGAGCCAACTGCGACAATCCAAAGAAACAGCAGTCCTGCTACCATGGGATACGATGTCCAATCCATCTCACTTCTCCTTCTCTGGGAAGAATACGTTTAGCATGTCAAGGGCGTAGGACAGTGCGTCTGCCTGACCGAAGTAGTAGTGATCCAAATTCTTGTCTTGGTTGGCGAGCCGCTCACACCGGACACGCTCCCGTTTGAGCCTTTCCCGCAGCCGCCCCACGTCCTCTGCTACCAGTCCTGCGTCCATCCTAAGCCCTCCTGCTGACAAAGAAGGGACCGGAGACTACTGTTGTCACAACCGCTATCGCTCGATTGTCTACCTAGCAGTCTCCGACCCTAGTGCCGCCTCACTCCCCATGAAGCGGTCAAGCCCCGCCTTCCGCGGCGGCTTAGTCGGGGTGGCGGCTTGCACTTTCGCGGTTGACCGGCTGGGCACAAGCCGTGCCGCTCACCCCGAGGACTAATCCTTCCGGTCTAGCTTCTCCTGACAGGCGTTCAAAATGAAGCTCCTGATCGTCATCCCCATCTTCAACGCTTCTAGTTGAATCGCCTTGTGCAAATCCGGCGGTACCTTGAGCTGATAGGTGATGGTGGGTTCTGCTTCTTTCCGTATGTCAGACATTGGCCCTCCTGTCTCGTCAAGGCCAAGCTAACATACTATGTAGGTGCTGTCAAGTCTTTTCGCCCACTATGTTTGCAATCTGCGAATCGCGCTGTTAGGATAATCTCATGACAGTCGATGCTCAGTTGGAATCCCAAGGCAAATGCGGGGCCGGACGACGCAAACACCCCGGCGAACACTGTACCAGGCCCGCCGGATGGGGGACCGACCACGTCGGGTCTGGTAGGTGAAAGCTCCATGGTGGCCGGGCCGGTCGGCCCATCGAACACGGTCTCGACAGTAAGAAAATCCCCCAAAGTCTGGCGGCGAAACGCGATGCCCTTCTTGAGGACCGCCGCAAGCTCGCCGACATCGGGCCGACCATTGCTATTCTGAAAGCCCGTGTTGACGAATGGAACGAGAAGTACGCCGATGAGAAAGACTTCCTGCCTTTGGACGCCATCGACACCCTAGCGACCGTGACCGACAAGCTCTCCAAGATGCAGGACAGAATGGTGAGGCTGGCCGCGCATGAGCGGTCCGCCGTCACCCCTGAAGAGTTGGCCCGCTTCATGCGGGGGATTGAATACGCCGTCGGGCAGGTTGTTCCGAAAAAGGAAGTTGAGCGGTTCCGGGCCATCGTTGTTTCCCTCGACCAAGCTATCGCGCTGCCGGTGGACTCTGAGGTTGTTGAGGGTTGAGCCGATAGTAGGTCCGCCTGGCTCTTCTCAACCGCTCCCCTTCGCGGCACTCGATATGATAGCCAGCGGCGCGCAGTTCCGAGACACGTTGCCGGTAGGACACTAGGCCGGTGTCGCGGACGATGGTTAGCGGTGTCACCCAGCCGTCCTGGCCTTGTAGGTAGTTCAAGAGCTGCTGGCATTGTGGCGATAGTGTTTTCATCTCATTCCTCCTTCATGGCCCCGAAGCTATTCTCCATCGCGGCCGATACCGGACAGTTGCAAACCGCGATCCGGTAGTGCCGGGCGGCACCGTTTTTGCTCGCGGTGAAGCTCTCATCGTCGGGAAACTCGACCGCCCAACCGAGAGACGTTCGCAACGCCGCGTCGCTGATGAGCTTGCGTTGTAGCTCTTCTTTGCTGTACAGGTGGCGTTTGGCGCGAGCATGGCAGGGCCGCTCAGACTCTACCCACTCGATGTGATAGCAGGACTGTTGGCCTCCGGGTCTCCACTTGCCGGTACTCATCGGTCGTCGCCGTCCTCGTTCATACAGTCTGGGCATCCTCGTGTGTCTCTGGGGTCGTCCTTGTCGCGGCCGCAGGTCGGACACTCTTGGGCCTCTTCGATCTCGACCAGTGTTTCGTGCTCCTCGCGATTTTCGGGGTTCATAGCTCCTCCTCTACTTAGCCAACTCTCTAAAGTCGGCGCGTTTGGCGATGATTTCACGTACTAGTCGCCGCCGCTCTTTGCGCTTCAAGCAGTCCAGCCGCTTGATCAGAAGACTTGCGGCCCGTCGGACGCGCCAACAATACAAAACTTAAATCAAATACAACTATACC
>Ga0180009_10001829_pt1 | contig 25443 bp, 18 predicted proteins | sample OS_PC_MetaG_FD_123537 | JGI IMG/M metagenome (GOLD analysis project Ga0180009, IMG submission 123537) | Groundwater microbial communities from the Aspo Hard Rock Laboratory (HRL) deep subsurface site, Sweden - OS_PC_MetaG | ecosystem: Environmental > Aquatic > Deep subsurface > Groundwater...
ACCAGATACTCATTGGGGAGAACACCTACCAACTGGTGAAAAGTAAATTCAATATCAGGGAGATTGGTGAAAAGTTAGTAAAGGGTAAAAAGCAGGCGGTCATGGTGTATGAGGTGCTGGATTAATCTATTCGGTATAAATACATCATCTACCTTCCTCCTTCTCACTCCCGGAAAATCCTAACTTGAGCCTCTGACCCGGATAGATATGTTTTTTAGCGTCTAGATCGTTCAGGCGACACAATTCTGAGATGGAGATTCCATAACGACGGCCAATACGATACAGCGACTCACCGTAACGGACCTTGTGATAACATACTACAGTAGTCTGAGATTCTCTCCCTTTGGATGGAATTGAAGCTACGGTCTTCTCTTTAGTCTTTTTTAACTCCATTTTTAGCTCATCCAGCTCTTCTGACAATTGGTCCATACGTTTAGACAGGCTCTTCTTCAATCCATCTATATTCATCCGAACTTGTGAGAAATCCTTATCATGCCCTTCAAGTCTAATTAATCTAGTCTCCAGCAGATCGAGCTTTGACTCAAGGGGCTGCAAGTCAACACCTATGGCTGTTTTTTGACTCCTGTTGATAAAAAAGAAAGAGATAACCAGTAAAACCAAAAGTCCTGCACCTAAAAAGATGAGAGTTGTCTTGTTCCCTTTAGGTGGTTGTGGCTCCATTACAGCATCTACTCTCTTCGGGGGTTCATACTCTTCGATTCTCTCCTCCTTCAGTTGCTGCCTTCTGAAGCTCTCCTTGGCATCGGATGACGATTCGTAAATCAATGCCAATCCGTCAAGTCCCAACAAATTGAGCACCTGCATGATATTCAGAGGTACTTCCGCTATCTTCACTAACCCTCCAACCTTTTTGACCCACTTGAAAAAGGATATGAGTACGCCGAGCCCCTTGCTGTTGATGTATTCCAGGTCTTTCAAGATTAACAGGATATTTTTTTTGCCGGTCTTCATGACCTTGTCAAAACCTCTGTTAAGCTCATCAATGGAAAAAGAATCGATTCTACCTGCCAACTCCAGCAATGCTATCTCTTTCTCCTCAGAGATCGTTATCTTAAGGGCCATAATGCTAAACCTTCTCTTTTCGAAAATTCTTGCCTAATTAAGATATATACTATATAGAAAAATTTAGGGGTATTCAATCGTTAATGAGATGATATATCTATTAGATTAATCATGAAAGACGACTTTTATCAGTATCAAAAGGAGATAACCATCCAGAACCTGGTCTTTGAAACCAGACGTCTTGAAAAGGAGATAAAAAGATTTCAAGAAAAAGCTGCCAAGAGTAAGAGTATTTTAGATTTTCATGACCAACTGGAGAAGGATTTCTTTTCCGCAGACTCTCTGGAAAACCTCATCATTAAATTGATCAATTGTCTTCAGATAAGGCCGAATATAGATTTTGTTTCTATATGTTTGAGCAAGCAATACCTGGAAACGATGGTGGGCCCTGATCTATATGAACAATACTTAGATAGAATTGGCGTGTCCACGAAGTTGGGTTATCTATCCATCATAGATGAATCTGATCTTAGAAAATATCTTGGTCACCACGATAAAACCCAGTTTCAAAAGACACCCCAAGGATCGCACCATATCCTCTTTCCTAATCATGGTGATGAGGTTCGATCCCACGCCCTTATTCCCCTCATCTTACGCTCCCAAATGATTGGCAGCCTAAACATAGGTTCCATTCTTGTGAGACACTACTATACCACGGAAGAAGGACCGGATCTGCTAGATCGTCTTTCAGCAAAACTTGCCATAGCTATCGATAACATCTTGTCCCATAAGAGACAGGCCCTTCAGAACGAGATATTGGACCGGGATATTAATAGCGCAGCCGTACTCCAGAAAAGCCTATTGCCCGCCTCTTCGTTGCAGACCGAGTCATTGGAGATTTTGACCTCTTTTCATCCATGTCAAAAACTTGGAGGGGATTTTTATGATTATATGATACTGTCACCATCTAGATTGGCAGTAATTGTTGCTGATGTGGCTGGGCATGGCATATCTGCAGCCCTCATTGCCGCCATGTTAAAAGTAAGTTTACAGATGGATAATATTGGGGATCTAACCCCAGAAGATATCGTTTCAAAAATTAATAGAAAATTCTGCCAGATTCTCAAACATAACGACTATATGACACTCTGTTATGGAATAATAGACACAAAAGATTCAGTCTTAAATCTAGTCAGGGCCGGTCATCCATACCCCATACTTTATCGCGCATCTCTAAAGGATGCCGTTGAGTTGAGACCTTCCGGACCGCCTGTTGGTATTGAAATGGAAGCATCCTACGAAAATATGGAAGTCAGATTACACCCTGGTGATATGATCTTTTTTTATACAGATGGTTTGACAGATGCTATCTCCCACAAAAGCCAATCCTTTGAGATAAATCAGTTGGTATCACTTTGGGGAGAAAAATCTGATGCGGATTATCTATTGGAAGGATTTCATTCGATAATAGAGGGGGTTATTAAGGAAAAAGAATTGGGGGATGACACAAGTCTTCTGATCGTTAAATTAAAGTAGGCGTTCAGAGGTTTTGAGTTCAGACGTTCAAGGTTGCTTTTCTTTTGTTAACGTTCAATAACTCCGGCGGATTAAAACAGATCCAATTTAGGATTCCTCAAAGATAACCACTTGATCTCTACCTCTTCTCTTTGCTTCATATAATGCCTTATCCGCATTATTGAGAAGGCTCTGCAAATCATCAGAGCTCTCCCTATAATGTGAGATGCCGATACTGATGGTAATACCGCAAGCCTCCTTAACATTCTTCCTTAAACGATCTCCAATGTTAAATGAATCTGTAGGTGTGATATCGGGAATGATGACCACAAATTCCTCTCCTCCATATCTATAGAGATGTATCTGGTCATAATATCGTAGACTATTCTCTATGGCTCTAGTTACCTCCCTTAAAACTTGATCTCCCTTCTGATGACCATATTGATCATTGAATCTCTTAAAATGATCAATATCAAGGATAAGCAAGCTCGTCCCCCTATTCATTCTATCAGACATTGCAACCACCAATTCAATGTCTCTGTCGAACTTCCTCCTGTTATACACACCAGTCAATGGGTCTTTATCTATCAAACCACTAACAAATACCTGCTCTTCCGGCGAAAGTTTGCTTAATATCTTTTCCAATTCCATAATATTATTTTCATTGTTGACGAATCAGGTTATCTATTTGCCGCATGCCTCCTGGCATGTTGGTCTGAGGGGACAGAAATACCTGTTTTTTTCGAGGGTTAGGCCTATATGGACAGCCAATGAAGAAAGGATTGACTCATCGTAATAATTAAAATCTCCCGTCTTTTTATTCAAAATCTGAATAACGCCTAAAAGTTCCACCTGACTGCCTAGAATAGGCATACAGATCATGTTGCGCGTTCTAAAACCGGTCTTACGGTCCACTTCCTTGTTGAAACGTGGATCATTATAAGGGTCATTGATAACCTCGGTCCTCAAATCCCGGGCCACAATTCCTGCTATGCCTACCCCAAGAGGCAGACGAATGATCTTCCCCTCCAACCCTTCAGCTACCTTTGCCCAGATCTCTTGTGTATCCGGATCATAGATATAAAGCGTACTTCTCTCCGCATTCATGGCGATGGTTATCTCATGAACCACCCTTAGGAGCAGTGTGTCCAGGTCTCTCTCCTGTCCAATCACTTTATTCACTTCAAAAATGGCCATCATATCGCTCAGTCGGGTTGCATCATCTCTCTCCTCCATAAACCAGTGTCTGCCTTCCGCATCAATGGTCCTTGTGCGATCCTCTTTTAATAGGCTTAGTTCATGGATGACCTCTTCCATGCTCGAAAAACGCTCCTTAGGTCGTTTGGCCATCATCTTTTGGATAATATTACAGAGCCCCTTGCCTAGATTAGGATTAATCTCTCTCGGCGATCTGGGGTAATCGGTGACATGTTTCGCAATAATCACTCCCGGTGTTTTCCCCGTAAAAGGAGGTACCGATGTAACCATATGATATAAAGTTGCCCCCAGGGAGTATATATCCGATGTAAAATTTACTTCCCCTCGCATGGCCTGTTCCGGAGACATATAATGAGGAGACCCCTCTATCTTCACTGGGCCTCCTTGCCTTTTTGTCTCACCTAGATCCTGGGCCAGCCCAAAATCGGCAACCTTCACCTCTCCCTGTCTGTTGATCATCAGATTATCGGGTTTGATATCCCGATGTAAAATATTCATATCATGGGCTCTTTTCAGGCCGAGAGAGGTCTGATAAATAAGATCTAGAACCTTCTCTTCCGGGATTCCCTTCTCTTCATTAATGAGTTCTCTCACACTATTGCCATCCACATATTCCATAGCGATGAAAAATGTATTTTGCTCCTTACCTACATAATAGATCTGAACAATGTTATTGTGGATGATCTGTGCCGCTGTTTTAGCCTCTTTTGTAAAACGGTGTATGAAGTTCTCATTTTGCGCAATACTCTGTTTCAGGGCTTTAATGGCCACGGGACGATCCAGAGAGAGCTGTCTGCCCAGATAAACAATCCCCATCCCCCCACGTCCTATTCTCTTTTCCACAACAAAATCACCAAGAACGGTTCCCTGCTTTAGGGTCTCATCATAATCGGTGATCACACAGAAGGCATGGCACTGTGGGCATTCAAATTTATATCCAACGGGATACCCCGTTACATTGAATTCTTTCCCACAACTACACCTGAAGATCTGAATCTTCTTATCTTCAACCACCGTTGATGTATCCAATTGTGCGGAATTTGACATCTCTTTATAGCCCTGATAGAGATCTATTTAATTTTAAATAGTTGTAGGATTTCCTGACCGCTAGGTTGCGTCCTCTGAATAAAGAACAGAACACAGTATGATTAAATAAGAATATTATTTATGGGACTATATTTTGTCAAATTATTAATTAAGCAGAATTCCTCAAACGAATTATTGATCCTTCTTAGAGCCCTTCTCAATCCTATCTATGATCTGCCCATAAGCCCTGTTTATCTCAAGATCGCTCTTTTTCATGAGTAGCGCAAGCTCCCCTTTATCGCCCAGGTCAACCATCTCGGGCTCTATGGGAATTTCACCCAGCATGGAAACTCCCATGTGGGCTGCCATCTTTGCTCCTCCCCCCATCCCGAAGATAGATATCTCTTTATTGCAATGGGGGCAGGCAAATCCACTCATGTTCTCAATGATTCCAATAATTTTTATGTTCACCTGCCGGCAGAAATTGATGGACTTTCTCACATCAGCAAGAGAGATCTCCTGAGGTGTGGTCACGATAAGGGTCTCTGCATCAGGTATGGTCTGAGCAACCGTCAGGGGTTCGTCACCCGTACCCGGTGGTGAGTCAATGATAAGATAGTCAATCTCACCCCATTCCATATCCGATATAAATTGCCTGATTGCACTGATCTTTAATGGTCCCCGCCAGATAACCGCTGTATCTCTATCACCCAGAACCATCTCCAGAGAGACCACCTGAAGTCTTTCTGAAAATTGGTAAGGTCTTACAAGGCCTCCACCCAGTATCTCCAAGCCCCCTTGAATATGCAGGAGATGGGGAATGCTGGGTCCGTGAAGATCCACATCCAGGAGACCAACTCTGTGCCCATTATGACTTAATAATAAAGCCAAATAGGCCGCCACTGTGCTCTTTCCAACACCACCCTTGCCGCTCATCACAAGGATCTTTCTCTTAATATAGGACAACCTCTTCTTGATAATCTGATCCTGCTCTAATCTCTCCATATCACCAGGAGTCATAACCTCTACGTCCTTATTAATCTTATCCAATTCTTTTTCTTCTCCGAAAAAAAACCTCCCCACAATTATCTATGGGGAGGTTAATGATTTTAAAACATTATATTTTCAAGCGGCATCTTCCGACTGACACCATCTTAGTGGGTCCGTTATGGACTATGATAAATAACTCTAAATCTCCAGCCATGAATCGGAAAAAAGGGAATGCCCAAGGATCACCTTAGCTGTCTTTACATAGTCCTGCATCTCTTTTGAGAGAGAATCCATGTCAATATCCTCTTCATCCATCACTTTGTGGATAATCTCCACAATATCCGGCCTCTCTCCTCTGGCTATGGCGATGAGGGTGTCATCATAGGCATCCGCAATACAGGAATACATACCTTTTCTCTCAAGCATCACCACATAGGTCTGGTTTAAGATGGGCCGAAGATGGTCAGGAGGGCCATTGGAGACATTTGAGAGTCCGCATGTAGACTTAACACCGGGAAACATATCCTGAAGCATCTCCTGAAAGGCCATAAGGCTTATGGCCTGGGGCTGCTGTATATTAATCGGCGTAACGATTCCGTCCACAAATATATCCTCATTGGGGACCCCTGCCTCATTGGCAGCATATATGAGTTCAGCAGCCAGAGCACCCCTTTCATTTTCATCCCTGGGAAGACCTTCCAGGCCCCACATGAGCGCAATCATATTGGCCTTGTATTTTACCGCCAATGGGATCATCTTCTCATAACGTTCGGGCCTACACATGATGGAATTAATAATGGCTTTGCCTTTGTGGATAGCCAGCCCGGCTTCAAGTGCCTCAATGTTGGAAGTATCCAGACAGAGAGGGGGCGTATCCCCGATAGCATCTTGGACTGTCTTCACCACGAATTCCATCAATTCCGGCCCCCCCTTTCTGGCGGGTCCCAGATTGATGTCTATCCAATCCATGCCTTTCTCTTTCTGCTTTTTGGCCTCCTCAGCTATAGGACCGGGATCCTTTTCCTTAAAGGCCTTTCCGATGACCATGCTGATAACATTTAAATTCTCTCCAATCAATAACATGGGTCTACTCCCCCTTTTAATCGAATCTTTATCGAGTTTGTTGTTTTTTACGAACTCAATAAGCTATTAATTATTTTATCATATCCTTCAGGAACTTGGGTATCAGGGATGCATCCCTGGGCCCGATTAGGACCTCCCAATCGGGCAGCTCCTCTTCCATGTCTCCGCTGATGGCTGCGGCATAGCCAGGGATAATGATTCTTTTATGGGCGATCTTATCGGCAATGCCGCATTTTTTCACAAACATTCCCACCACGTCTCCCGAGAACTTGCCAGCTGCCCAGGCAGTCATAACTGATAGACCCTCTGTGTCCATGATGAGGAGCCAGCTGGGTACTCTGCTTCCTTCAATTTCACCACTGACAATAAAATAGGTCAAGGAGAAATTGGTGGTGACCAACACGGGTGAATTCTCATCAGGGGTCCCTATCTCATATATACCCTGTTTGACGGTCATCGGGCGTTGTGGATCAGTGAAGATATTCAACCTCTCCAGTAACAATGGAAACAGACTATCCCCCCTGAAATCTGACAGTATAACGATACCTGCATACTTGGCGATCAGCATGGAGGCGATGACTGTCTCCATATCAAGGTTTCCGGCCATCTCACAAGGGAAAGTTATAGTGGGGAAACCCAAAGACCTATTCCCTGCCTTTAGTGGTGCCCTACGAATTCCCACCTGGTCCGCAAAGACCTGTTTCATCTCTCGAGACCCTGAATCTAGGACAAGATCCTTCAACCCCATGCCCGTCAGTTGGTCGCTAAGGGTGATAAGACCATCGATATTATCCGCTTTAACGGCGAGAGGCAGCCCTTTATCATTGGCCAGGTTTCCCATATCTTCGGCATTATCGGAAGTGGCCGCATAAAGGAGCGGTTTCTTGAAAGCACAGGCCTCAACACCGGCCTTCATGGTATCCATGTTGTAACTCATCAGAATGAGACCAAACTCACTCTCTTCTGCAATCTTTTTTGCAGCGGCAGCAAAGGCCGCCCCATCACCGTTAACGTCTTTAAGGGCAACCAACTCCGGCCTCAAGTTCAAGCCCACCCTCTCATATTGGAGGGCATTCCACTCTTTCAGTTTCTTGTCAAGGGCTTCCGAATCCATGTCGGAGGTAACCATGGCAGCGAGTCCCGTTGGATTATAAAAAGTCTTCTCATGCCTGAAAAGGACTGTCTCCCCGCCAATCTTAAAGGCCCTCACCCCGGCACCTATGGCAACAGGCCTGATGGGAGGAGCAGAAGCTTCTGCTAATTGTTCTTTGGCCTCGTCAGACACATACGGGCAGGAATCCAATTCCGCCTTTCCCGAGGCAAGATTCATGGCAAAGGCCAGGCAGGTGGGCACCTCGCACTCCCCGCAGTTTGTTTTTGGCAACAGCTTAAAGATCTGTATTCCAGTTAATCCCATAATATACTCCTATCATTCCAATGTTTAGATTTCAGATTCAATGCCTTAGCCGACGATGGGATCCATCTTCAATGCGGGATGGTCTTTCTCCTGGAGGAAGGGAAGAATCTCCTCCTCGGTTATCCCGACCGTCTCGTCAGCAATCCTGTCAACGAGATCAGGGACGCCCAGCTCTTCACCCCGCTTGATGAGTCTCTCTCTGATCTCCTCTTTCAAGGACTTGGGCATCCAGACCATGCGAAGAATACCACCATCACCCGTGATGAATTTCCTCTGGGTTATATTGTATTTGGAATGACCCACAAAACCAGGAGATGATTGCCCGCCTCCCATGACACCGGCCAGTGTGGTGAATTTCATGCCGCAGGGCGTCTCTCCGGTGTAATCACGGTGGACGGTCATCACCCCATTGCATGAAGGCAGCACCGCCGCAATACACTCACAACAGCCGCAGGTGGTCATGGGATCGATAAGCATACTGTAAAAGTTATAATGGTCTACTGTCTGACGTGACGTCTTGTAGACAAAATCATTAACGCCCTTCCATTGCCCCATTTTCTCATCAAGGCATTCTCCCTTTTCAACAGGCTGGTTAGGCCCGGTGGGATTGATCTCAAAAGAGGCCTTACAGTCCATCCAGTTATAGGCCCCGCATAGACCCGTCCTCTCCGGGCTCACCATGCAGACATGGCTGGGTGCAAATGACTGGCAGAGGGTGCATGAATAATAGGTCTCCATACTCTCATCGGTCATCTTCTCCACCCGATCATCTCTTTTGGTGTATTCACCCCTTGCCCTCTTTGTCAATTTATCCACATCTTCCTTTTTGGTGTACAGGGTGACCTGAACCTTATCCAGGATGCTACCAAAATCCTGATGGAATTTAGCATGGAGGATCACACCTATATCCTTTAAAGTAAACCCTTTTTCAATGGCCGGTTCGCCCACCCTGATCCACGAAATATCCCGCTGTCCTATGTGCATGGCACCCTGGGCATAGTTGATCAGGTGATGGATCTGCCTCTCCAGGATAGGCTCAAAATCCTCCTGCATCTCTCTTCCGGCTACCTGTACATAGATACCTAAGGGTAAAGTATCTCCTTTCTTTATATCCTTAACATCCGGACCGATCACTTCCACCTTTCCATCTTCGATTGCATTCATATCAGCCATCTTACATAGCTCGGTGCACTGGGTCTTTCCACCACCCATCTCAAGATAGAGATCATCCTTTCGTACTCGCTCTCCCTCAAATGCAGGGCCATAGGCCAAGGGGATATCGATCTCTGTGATAGTAACCTTGAGACCCCTAATCTCGATGGATTTCTGGGGCATCTCATCATGTTTCACATTGGCCACCACGTGCTCGTAGGTGCAGACACCCGAGGGAAGAACTTCTGGTATATCCGTATCGGCCAAGGTTGGGAAACCCCAGTTGATGGCTCCAGCCGCATTGGCCGCCCACTCTGCATTCACGTCTCCCAGGGCATTCACAAAGGCAAAGATCCTGTCCTTCTGATACTTGAGTTGTCTCTTGAAATCACCGGGCTCAATCCCGCCAAAGGCCATACCGGCCCTGTTGGCAAAACCCAGTGCAAATACGGCAGCGGATATATCCGGTCCGAATGGAACAAGGCGGGTATTCCACCCGATCTGAACGTTCTCCTCAAGGAGCTGTTCTGCAAATGTGGTTCCGTTCTGGTTGGCTGCCATAAATACGTAGATGGTCTTCAACTGGTACTCTTCAGCCATCTTTTTAGCCGTGGCCGAATCCGGAGCAGATCCAACAATCGCCGCAAAACCGGGAGCCGTTCCATCCACAAACTCCACTCCCCGCTTTCTCATGATGGCATCATCGGCCGCACCTAACCAGATCTTACCATTCTCAACGTCCGGATCTTCCATCTCGGGCTGGTAAAAATCTGGGTCTTCCACATATCGTATGGCCTCCACGATCTCTTCGGCAAAAAGAGATGCCATACCCGCATCCAATAAGGGTCCCAGATAGGGAAGATGGCAATCCTTTTTTATATGTGGGGGTAAGAGTTTTCGTGCAAATTCAAGTGGCTTCTTTGCCGAGTCAAGATCCGTGACCTTGATCCCAGTTAAAGAATAGATGATTGGCAGAAAATACGCGGTATTGGGAAATTCAAGTTTCTGACTCCCACCATAGGTCTCCAGGGCTCTCTTATACTTCCCTTCTGCCTTGGAAACAATATTGTATGCGCCCTGTATCGCTGCAAATGCTACTAACTTTGACATATCCTTCTTCCTCCCTTCCTTAAGCCGCTTCCAGTTTCTGTCGGTCGGCCATATCCATAAGTACCCTCTCACGGGCCTTATCAATCCCTAAAGCCTTTCTTTTTTTATCAATATGAGCGATCATCTTATGGGCGTGTTCGATGGGATCGGCAACCATGTCCCACATGCCCCCGTATATGCCTTCCAGTTTATTATACAGATAATCCTCAAAAACCGGGGCCCCACTAACGGGGAGGGTTACACCAAATACCGTATAAACACCCGATGTAACAAAGTAGTGACCGATGCTAATGGCCTTTTCACTCATCCACTCCGGTGCCGACCCGGCGGCTGGAAGATCACTGATATCGTTCCCCAGCCCCCCTGCCTTCACCACTTCGGTGGCGGCCATGAGGATCCGGCTGTTATCCACACAGGACCCCATATGAAGCACCGGCGGTATACCAACCGTCTCACAGACCTCGGCCAGACCTGGTCCGCAATAGACCTTTGCCGATTCAGGGGTTAAAAGACCCGCCTTTCCGCAAGTGATGGCATTGCACCCTGTGGTGAGTACGATCACATCATGTTTTATTAATTCCTTAACGATGGTTATGTGTCCGTCATCGTGGGTGGTCCGTGCGTTGTTACAACCAACTACGCCGGCCACACCCCGTATGCGACCGTTAATAATATTATCATTAAGGGGTACATAGGACCCCCGGAACGTACCGCCCAGGTGATAGTTGATGGCCTCATAGCTGAAACCGGCAATTATATCGGATTTGTTATCCGGAATCATCACCTCTTTCTCCCTGTTAGGGAAATTCTCGATGGCAGTCTTTACGATCTTCTTGGCATCTTCAAAGGCGGTATGTTCGTCAAATTCGATATGAATCGTATGACCTGAGGCGATCCTGGCCCTCGGGTTGGTGGTGATGATCTTGGTGTGAAAACAGTCCGCCACATTGGCTACATTCTCCATGATGCACTGGACATCCACCACCATGGCCTCCACAGCCCCCGTCACTATGGCCAGTTCTTGCTGAAGATAATTACCGGCGAGGGGCACACCGTGGCGTATGAGGATCTCGTTGGCCGTGCAGCATATACCGCTAAGTTGAATCCCATTGGCTCCTTTCTCTTTGGCCAGCGCAATCATCTCAGGAAGCTCCGCGGCCTGGACGATCATCTCGCTTAGGAGTGGTTCGTGCCCGTGGATAATGATGTTGACGTGGTCTTCCTTGAGAACACCTAAATTGGCAGCACTCTTCAAGGGATATGGGCACCCGAAAAGCACGTCTTGGAGATCCGTGGCGATCATGGAACCGCCCCAGCCGTCTGCAAGGGCTGCTCGCGTACACTGCTCAACCATGTTCTCATAATGCTGATCCACCCCCATATGGGTCCTGTGCATGATCTCCACGATCTCACGGTCGATTCCCCTGGGAATGACACCGAGCTTTTTCCAGAGTTCATATCGGGGAGCCGGTGCCCTTTTAACTGTACAGATTTCGCCCGTCTGTTGCCCCCACTGGGCCAACGCCTTTTCACCCACTTCTACGGCGATTTCGTCAATATCTCGATCAAGAATCGCTCCGTCTTCTCCCTCAACGGTGATATCCACTCCGAAATCAGGAGCAATCTCAAGGAGTTTTTTAGTATCCTTGATCTTATAATCCTCTGTCTCCTTTCTGGCCGCTGCCAGGAATGTTTCAGCCACACTCCGACCGTGGTCTGAGTGGGACGCAGCACCTGACGCCACCATCCTCGCAAAATTTCGGGACGCAATGGTCTCCGCCGTGGCACCACATAGGCCTTTTCTGGTATCCTCTCCCTCTATGCCACTCTTAGGTAACGGTAGTCTGCAAGGTCCCTGAGCACAGTTCTTACAACAGGTTCCTTGAATACCAATATTGCATGCCTTCATGGTCTGGGCCCGATCAAAGATGGTATCAATCCCCATCTCTCTGGACCTCTCGATCATATCGACGGTCGCCTGATCAATGGTCAGATCCTGTGGCCTAGCGACCTTTTTCTCTTTTTCTTTAGCTATTACTTCCTCTTTTGCCATGTTGAAGTTCCCTCCTATCTCTATCTTCTATTCCTTAAAGGCGCCTGTGTATACGATCAATATGTCTGCTTAATCTTTCCACGAGATCCAGCTGCTCAGATGCCGGTGTTTTAGCCACCTTCTCTCCTTCGAGCGCTCTCCTCTCGGCTTCGTGTTTCTCCCTTTCCAAGACCCGCTGGTACCTTAAGGCCTTTAGGTCTTCTTTCTCTTTAGCTTTAGCATCCGCGTTGGCTTTGGCTTCTGCCTTGGCCTTGGCTTCTGCTTCTGCCTCTGCTTTGTCTTTAGCCTCTTCTTCTGCCTTGGCTTTGGCCTTGGCCTCTGCTTTGGCCTTGGCCTCTGCCTCTGCCTCTGCTTTGGCCTTAGCCTCTTCTTCTGCCTTGGCCTTCGCTTCTGCTTCTTCCTCTTTAGGCTTTAACTCCACAACCTTCTCTTCTGGTTTTGGAGCCTCCTTTGGTTTCTCCTCTTTCTTCTCCGGTTTGGGTGCCTCCTTTTTCGGTTTGGCAGCCTTCTCTTTAACCTCTTCTTGGACTATGGAGAGGTCAGGCTCTGGTGATATGGAGACCAAGTCAGCCTCTTTCAGTTCGGTTCTTTTGGAGATCTCCTCTACATCCGTGGCCATCCCACCTTTTATCATCAGGTCAATAAATGAACGGATAAGCCTTACGCTTTCAGGATGTCTGAGGATGACCACATCAGCTCCGCTCAGTAGATAGCTCACAGCCGCAGTAGTCTCCATCAGAACGCCTCGCCTCTCAGGGTCACCAAGCGTGGGGGCATCATCTATAGTTTCACCAGCCTCCTTGCACTTCCAAACCTCATTCCCAATATTTGATATCATGGGAACCTGGAGCTTCTCATCTTCCTGGGTCAAGGCAGCCATCCGAATCCGTTCCATGACCGAATAGGTATATTCTAGGCCATACCCCAATCCCCCTGTTGTGGGGTCAATGATAATTTTATCATTCTTCACCCCTAGGTTTCCCAAGAGTATGTTTAGCTGTTTGGCAAGATTCACATCGATCGGTGTAGAGGCCACAATAGTATGGCCGTATCCGAGAGCACTTGCTCCAACTCCCTTATGGTTACCTTCCTCAACCGGCCCCAAGGCCACATTTTTCCCTTCACATAATTCCGAGATCTTTTTTAATACCTCTTCATCTTTCTGGTTGTTTGCGGTGCCCCAAAAAATGAGTGGAACACCCACAGTATCTGAAACCTTTTTCGCCACTTCTGCGGCCTCATCTGCACTTCGGTCCATGCCATTGGGGTCAGTACTCTTCAACTGAAGTACAATGAGATCTGCACCGTATTCATCAACACATCTCTTGGCCCAGGCACCCGGTGAGGAAACAACATCTTTGAACGGCTCAATGGCCGCGGCCGGCCATTCATCTGAAGGATCATAATCCCAAACCTCCATGGCTATCTTTGGGATATCTGGCATCTCTCCTTCAAAAAGATGAAATGGATACGAGTCTTCCCCTCCTACCTTGACCGCATCACTTCCAGTACCGATTGTTGTTTCACCGATTTTTCCGGAATAGGGCTGTTTTGGGATACTAAAGGCCAATTTCTTTACCTCCTTCTTAGATTATAAGATATGATTGTTTTTGTAATTTAATGTAAGTATTTGAAATCAAAAACATTTAAGTTATGTGAAAAATATTACAAAGCCATGCAAAAAAAATTACCTCTTTTAAGAGGATTCGGTAAAACTAATTTAGAAAAGAAATCTTGTCAAGTATTTTTATAAATAAAATATAAAGATTGAATTTTCTGTTTAATACTATATATTGTGTTAATAGATTAAATAATGCTATATATTGATATTAATTTTCTAATATTTTTGTAAAAATGCCGAAAGCAGCCCTCAGTGCACGACTTTCCATTCCCAGTTCAATCGTTGGCTTTCCGTGTAAATCAAAATCTCGCACCTGAATATCCTCGGGTATGATCCCTATCAAATCCAGATTATACTCATTAACGGCTGCTTCTATGGCTCCCAGTTGTTCATCTTTTGCTTGATTTACGATCAATAATTTTCTGTCTATATTCAAGCCCAACTCGTCCGTTAATTCAATTATTCTCGCAGCGGATTGAATACCCCTCCTGGAGGCATCAGACACGATGAGGAGAAGATCAATATTATTGGTGGTTAATCGACTGATATGTTCCATTCCAGCCTCGTTATCAATCACCACGTAGGCATAATTATCTATCAACCTCTCAAGATACTGGGTAAGTAAGGTGTTTGCAGCACAGTAACAGCCAGCCCCTTCCGGTCTACCCATAACGATGAGATCAAAACCCTGAGCCTCTACCACCGCCTGCTCCAACTTCATCTCCATAAAGATATCTTTTGTCATACCCGTTGCCACACCCTTCTTCATCTCCTCTCTAGCATCTCCCAGCGTCTCGTTAACTTTAAGTCCAATCACCTCATTTAGATTAGCATTTGAATCGGCATCCACTGCCAGGACCGGAATTTTTCCATGTTCCACAAGATATTTGATAAGTAACCCTGATATGGTCGTTTTGCCTGTTCCTCCCTTACCAGCAAGCCCAATTGAATACGGCATTATATCCTCCTCATCCAGAAATTTTAGTTGCTATTCAAGTATTATTTTTCTAAAATTTAAAGGTTTTTAAATCAATAATAATACTGATAGTAATTATTCTTATGTACCATAAAAAAGATATATGGAATCAGATTACCGGCAGCTTAGAATCTAAATTATCGAAATTAGAGTACAGAACTTGGTTCCCCCAAACAACCCTTAAAAAATTAAGTAATGATATAGCGATTGTGGAGGTACCGAACAAATTTGTTGCCAATTGGTTAAGTGATAGATACCTCATCGAAATCAAAAAAGAATTCAAAAAAATATTAAAAGAATCGCCAGAGATACATTTCATATATGATCATCAATTAACCAAACCGGAGCTGTCAAAATCTCAAAAAAACCATCAATCTGATTTATATCAAAATCAGAATTTAAACCCAGCAATGACCTTTAATAGATTTATTATAGATGAGAATAATAGATTTGCCTATTCCTCTGCATTAGAGGTGGCAAAAAGACCGGCAGATCATTACAATCCATTATATATATTCTCAACATCCAGCATGGGTAAAACTCATCTGCTACATGCAATAGGTAACTATATACTCAGAAAAGATCCATTCCTTCGGCTTTTGTATATCTCTTCCGAACACCTTATTTTAGATTTTAATCTTTCTCAAAAAAATAAAAGATACCATGAATTTAGAGAAAAATACCATAATACGGATATTTTACTGTTAGATGATATTCAATTACTTGCTAGTAAAAAAAGGATACAGAAAGAATTCCTATTCATCTTTAATTCTCTGTATGGAGCTAGCAAACAGATTGTTGTTACTGGAGATAGACCTCCAAATCGATTAAACAGCATGGATTCTCAACTCAAGTCAAGATTAGAATCTGGATTATTAACAGAGATTCAAGCTGTTGATCAGAAGACTAAAATCGATATCATTAAGAAAAAAGTGAAAGAAGAAAACCTTAGTATTCCAGATGATATCATTCTATTTTTAGCTAAATATAGTTATAACATGAAGGCCTTAATAAAAAACATAATTCGGGTTCAAACCTATTTCTCCCTCAATGATGGGGATATCAATATCTCAACAGTACAATCTCTTATTAAGGATAAAGATAAGAGAGAGATAGGAGTAGAAGATATTAAGTCCATAACGGTTGGTTATTTTAATATCTCTCTATCTGAAATTATCTCTCACAAAAAACAGCGGGTTCTTTCATATCCGAGACAGTTGGCTATGTATCTATGCAGAAAGCATACCGATCTTTCTTATAAGGAGATTGGTTATTCATTTGGACGTAAAGACCACTCTACAGTTATCTATTCTGTAAGGCGGGTAGAGAAACTGAGGAATAAAAGAAAAGATATTCAGGATGATCTTAATAGAATTGAGAATCTGCTCTCTTGATTTTATTGAAATTTTTTCAACATTACTTTTAAAATACCTATCTCCTATATTGGATTTGCTAGATAATTTTGCTAAAGAAATATTAAAGAATATTTTTTTAAAAAAAACATTAATTTTTCTAAATTTATTTATGAAAAAATCTTATTTATTCTTAGTAAGTTATAAAATATTTCAACAATTCAACAATTCATATTATTATTACTATTATTATTGATTATATAAATCTATCATAAATATAGGAGGAGATTATGGAGATAAAAATAGACAAAGATGAACTTTACAAAGCTATTTCAAAAGTTCAAAGCATTGTAGAAAAAAGGAGTAACATGCCAATTCTCTCAACGGTTCATATATCAACAGTCGACTCAGATATCTATATTACAGCCACCGATCTGGAGATAAGCCTTCAACAGAAAATCCCGTGTGAAATCATCAATCCAGGAAGCATTACAATCTCGGGAAGAAAACTTTATGAGATCTTAAAGGAGAGTAAAAGCTCCAGTATCCTCATAAAAGAGAAAGAGAATAACTGGGTTTTCATCACAGATGAGAAAACCCGTTATAACCTAGCCTGTCTTCCTTCTGAAGAATATCCGGTATTTACTGAACCTGAAGGAGTAGATACTGTTGAAATGGAGGGAAAAGTGCTACAAGAGATGATTAACAAAACCATCTATTCAGTAACATTAGAAGAGGCTGGATTTAAACTTTCAGGCATTTTTACTGAAAAAGTAACCCTGCAAGGCAAAACATTATTAAGAATGGTTTCCACTGATGGGCATCGTTTATCCATGATGGATAAGGAGATCAAAAATATTGAAGACTTAAAGATTGATAGCGGCGTTATGATACCCAAAAAGGGAATGTTAGAGTTAAATAGATTAGTATCCGAAGGGGAGAAGATCTATTTAGGATTCAAACAGAATAACTGTGTGGCAAAAAAGGGAAATTCGACTATTGTCATTCGACTATTGGAGAGTAAGTTTCCTGATTATAATGTGGTTATTCCCAAAAAAGCCAAACACTATATCAAGATGAAAAGAGAGTTCCTTCTAGATGGCATGAAGAAAATGATTATCCTTAGCAATGAAAGTTACAGGGGAGTCAAGATTATTTTGGAAAATAATAATATGGAATTGGTCTCAATCAACCCTGATCTTGGAGACGCCCAAGAGAGCCTGGAAGTGGAATATGAAGATGAGCGATTGGAGATGGGTTTTAATTCTAGGTATTTTATAGATGCTCTCCAATCTATGGATAGTGAAATTATTGATTTGGGGTTTATTGATAATTCAAGTCCATGTTTAATTACAGGTAAAGATGATATAGGCTTTCTAGGTCTAGTTATGCCAATGAGGCTTTAAGATGGTAGGGATAGATTTAAGCTACGGTGCTAAAGATATAAAGGTCCTGGAGGGTTTGACCGCCGTCCGGAAAAGACCTGCCATGTATATTGGGAATACCGGTTTTGAAGGTTTGCACCATCTGGTCTATGAAGTGGTGGATAACAGTATTGACGAAGCTATGGCGGGATATTGTGACCGTATTGATATAGAGATATTAAGTGATGATAGTGTTGTTGTTCTTGATAACGGGCGTGGAATCCCGGTTGACATGCATAAAACTGAAAACATGCCGGCTTTAGAAGTTGTGATGACAAAGCTCCATTCGGGAGGAAAATTTGATAACAAGAGTTATAAGGTATCAGGAGGTCTGCATGGTGTCGGTGTATCCGTAGTGAATGCACTTTCTGAACTTCTTAATGTGGAGGTATTCCTTGACGGAAAGGTCTATTCTCAGAGTTTTGAGAGAGGTAAGGTAAAGACTCAATTAAAGGTAATCAGGGAGACAAAAAGAAGAGGCACAAAAATTCACTTTAAGCCTGATTATAAAATTTTTGAGAATATCAATTTTGATTTTGACACCATTGCGAGAAGGATGAGAGAACTCTGCTTTTTAACGATGGGCTTGAGAATTAAGATTTCCGATGAGCGTACCGGGAGGAAAAAGGAGTTTATCTATGAAGGAGGAATTAAGTCTTTTGTTGAATATCTAAACAAGAACCGCGAAGTTCTTCATGAAAAACCCATTTACATATATAATGAAAAAGATCGTTTAATTACAGAGATAGCTGTTCAGTATAACAACTCTTACCAAGAAAACATCTTCACTTTTGCCAATAATATCAATACTCGTGAAGGTGGAACTCACCTGAGTGGATTCAAGTCAGCCCTCACTAGAAGTATCAATCAATATCTACAGAACTCTCCATTGGCCAAAAACTTTAAAGATAAGTTAAGTGGAGATGATGTCAGAGAAGGTTTAACTGCCGTGATCAGTGTTAAGCTTCAAAACCCTCAATTTGAAGGTCAAACTAAGACAAAGCTGGGAAATAGTGATGTAAAGGGGCTGGTTGAAAATGTGGTGAATGATGGATTAAGCAGTTTTTTCGAGGAGAATCCGCCCGTCATTAAATCGATTCTATCCAAGGTGATTGAAGCAGCACGAGCAAGGGAAGCTGCAAGAAAAGCGAGAGATCTTGCACGTCGAAAGGGTGTACTTTCAGACCATTCTCTTCCTGGAAAGCTTGCTGATTGTCAGGAAAGGGATCCAAGAAAAAGCGAGATATTCATGGTGGAGGGTGATTCTGCGGGCGGTTCTGCAAAGCAGGGTAGAGATAGGAGATTTCAAGCTATTCTGCCATTGAAGGGAAAAATTCTAAATGTTGAAAAAGCGCGTTTTGACAAGATGTTATTGAGCGAAGAGATAAGAACCATGATCATTGCCCTTGGAACAGGCATTGGGGACAAGGAGTATGATATCAACTCATTAAGGTATCATAAGGTGATTATCATGACGGACGCAGATGTGGACGGATCTCACATCAGGACACTTCTTCTTACATTCTTTTTCAGGCAGATGCCGGAGCTCATTGAGAAAGGACATCTTTACGTTGCCAGACCACCTCTTTACCGATTATTGGAAGGGAAGAAAGAGTTATTTATCAAGGATGAAGATGGTTTTAATGAGTTCCTTTTAAATAGGATATCGAAAAAAGAGAAAGTTATTTTGGATAACGGAGACGAGATCTCAGGTCAGAAGCTCATGAGATTTCTCGAAGGCCTCATTAAGTTTTATGACAGTGTGGCTAGACTTTCGAGAAAGGGGTATAGCCCGAGATTCATCGAATTTTTAGCGTCCTCAAGTATTACAGATAGAAGGTTTTTTAAAAACAGAGAGTTCATGGAGAGTTTTTTCCAGGAGCTTCAAGAAAATAATTTTAAATTGAGTAAAATTCAAGTGAACGAAGACGATGGATTTTATGAATTTTATGTGACGGAGACCCGCAATGGGGGTCAGTCATTTGCCGTGAACTGGGAGTTTTGGTCATCTCCCGAATTGAGTCAGTTGATGAAATTTTCAGAGGAATTTCGCCAGTTAAAAAATAGCAACTGTATTATTGGTGGCGATAGTGGGAATAAAAAAATCGATACTCCGCAACAACTTCTCAATGAGCTTATGGATAAAAGTAAAAAAGGATTAACGATTCAGAGATATAAAGGACTTGGTGAGATGAATCCAGAGCAGTTGTGGATGACCACTATGGATCCAGGAAGAAGAACGCTGCTTAAAGTGCGAATAGGGGATGTGGTTGAGGCCGACGAAATATTTACAATCCTCATGGGGGATAAGGTTGAGCCTAGGAGAGAATTTATTCAGCGTAATGCTCTGGAAGTCAGTGAATTGGATATATAATGGAAAAGCATCTATTCCTTCGTTCCTAACCATTCCTTTTTTTTATTCCTTCAATTCGTTTTTTTACAAATCCATATCCTTTATAGAAAAAGATAATTATATTTTATATGATAATGATCCAAATGGATCATTGCAATCCGGGGGTTGGTTAAGAAAGAAAGAGTCACTATATCAGGAGATTTCAAATGATTGCGAGCTTAGTTGAGAACACCGTAAACATAGAAGATGAGATGAAAAGATCTTATCTTGAATATTCAATGAGTGTCATAGTGGGGAGGGCATTGCCGGATATCCGCGATGGTCTCAAACCGGTCCATAGGCGAGTGCTTTTTGGCATGTATGAGCTACAAAACTACTACAACAGGCCCTTTAAAAAATCCGCAAGGGTGGTTGGAGATGTGATCGGGAAGTTCCACCCCCATGGTGACGCCGCGGTCTATGATACCATTGTAAGGATGGCTCAAGATTTCTCAATGAGATATCCTCTCATTGATGGTCAGGGAAATTTTGGATCAATCGATGGGGACCCGCCAGCTGCTATGCGTTATACGGAAGTAAGAATGACGCGGTTAGCCCAAGAGTTTCTTTTGGACATTGACAAAGAGACAATCGATTTCAACCCCAATTATGATGGGACTATTTCAGAACCTGCTTTACTTCCTACGACCATACCCAATTTGCTTATCAATGGATCATCAGGGATCGCCGTTGGAATGGCCACTAACATCCCGCCCCAAAATCTATCGGAGATATGCGAGGCCATAGTCAGGATGATCGACCAACCTGATATTGATTTAAAAGATCTGATGACCATCATTCAAGGGCCGGACTTCCCGACGGCAGGATTCATCCTCGGTAAAAGGGGAATTTTAGATGCCTATAAGACAGGCAGGGGCATTATAAAAATTAGAGCCAGGGCATTTGTGGAGAAGATAGGGCAGAACCGAGAGAGAATTGTCATTTCAGAGATACCCTACCAGGTAAACAAAACAAAGCTTCTGGAAAAGATAGCCGAGTTGGTTAAAGACAAAAAAATAGAGGGTGTTTCTGATATCAGAGATGAATCGGACAGGGATGGAATGAGAATAGCCATTGAGGTGAGGAGAGATGGGAAGGCCCTCGTCATTCTGAATCGGTTGTATAAATACACACAGATGGAGATATCCTTTGGGATCATTCTTTTGGCCATTGTAAATGGTAGACCTGAAATCTTAAATCTAAAGGAGGTTCTCGAGCATTTTATTAATCACCGTCGCGAAATCATCGTAAGAAGAACAATACATAATCTCAAGAAGGCAGAAGAGCGGGCACATATTCTTGAAGGTTTAAAAAAAGCCCTCGATTTTCTGGACAACGTTATAGAAGTGATACGTTCTTCCTCCGAACCAAAAGAGGCAAAAGTGAGACTTATGGATGATTTTGAGCTGTCGGAGGCCCAGGCACAAGCCATACTGGAGATGAGACTGCAGAGGCTAACCGGCCTGGAAAGAGAGAAGATAAATTCAGAATACGCAGATTTGATAAAGAATATATCCGAGTTCAAGGCGATTCTTGAGAGCCCCGCCATGGTGCTTCAAATAATCAAGGACGAGATCCAAGAGATAAAAAACAGACATGGTGATGAGCGGAGAACAGAGATCCTCCCTGAGACCGGGGAGATCGATGTTGAAGATCTCATTGCAGAAGAGGATATGGTGGTCACCATTAGCCATAATGGATATATAAAGAGGAATCCCATAAGTCTATACAGAGCTCAACGCCGGGGAGGCAAGGGAATGACCGGCGTAAAGCCCAAGGAAGAAGATTTCGTTGAACTTTTATTTGTAGCATCTTCACATGATTATCTTCTGTTTTTTACCAATAAGGGCAGGGTTCACTGGAAAAAAGTGCATGAAATTCCAGAGGCAGGACGGATGTCCCGGGGAAAGGCTATCGTCAATCTTTTGGACCTAAAACGGGATGAGAAGGTGGCAACAACTCTTTCCTTAAGAGATTTTCAAGAGGGCAGATATGTTGTAATGGCCACAAAAGAAGGGCTGGTTAAAAAGACGGATCTTTTATCTTACAGCCATCCAAGAACAGGTGGTATCGTTGCCTTAAAGATCAGGGAAAGAGACGAACTCATCGCCGCCCATGTCACCAATGGTGAACAAGATATATTTTTAACTACCAGAAAGGGGAAATCAATACGTTTTGGCGAGTCTGGATTACGTAGTATGGGAAGAGTAGCGAGTGGAAATATCGGCATCAGACTGGAAAAAGAGGATGAGGTCGTTGGCATGGAGGTATTGAATGAAGGCGCCACGATCCTGACGGTGACAGAGAACGGCTATGGAAAGCGCACAAGGACTGAAGAGTATAGGAGTCAGTCACGGAGGGGCAAAGGGATATTAACCATAAAGACAACGGAGAGAAATGGTCCAGTAGTCTGTGCGTATCAGGTTACCAATCAGGATCAATTGATGATTATCACTGAACATGGAAAGATCATCCGATTGAGGGTAATGGATATATCTGTAATAGGTCGTAACACACAAGGAGTAAAGCTTATAGGATTGGGAGAGGGGGGAAAAGTGGTAGGCGTGGCAAGGTTGATGGAGGAGTAAGTGACAATGGTTAATGATATGGATCTCCTTGAGGTGGAACGAATCCGTAAGGGATTAGGTCAGTCCATCTTCTCAACCAACATCGTTTTCCATAGGTCTCTGAATTCCACAAACATCTTAGCAAAGGAACTAGCCACAAAAGGTGCCCCTGAGGGTACCATTGTTGTTACAGAAGAACAGACAAAGGGCATGGGAAGGATGGGAAGACGCTGGTTTTCGCCGGGCTATGTGAACCTCCTATTTTCACTTTTATTATATCCCAATATTAAGCCGGATCGTATATTTGTCCTGACCATGACATTGGCATTGGCCGCCATTGAGGCCATAAAAGAGATGAGCGGTTTAACACCCATGATTAAATGGCCTAATGATCTTTATGTTGATAGAAGAAAATTGGCAGGGATTCTTGCGGAATTTTCCTTAAGCCGCGGTAGGATAGAATATGTTATTTTGGGCCTTGGCCTGAATGTCAACTGGAACCCTAATGACGAAGCGGATGTCACGAATCCTGCCACAAGCATTCTTCAAGAGACAGGCCTTAAGTTATCAAGAAATGATCTTTTAGCGGGAATTTTAAGATTATTTGAAGATTACTACCGAGATGTGTTGGCAGGAAATATCGATGATTTTTATAAAAGATGGAACGATCTATCCCTGATTATGGGACAGGAGGTTGAGATCCAATCAGCAAAAGAGAGGATGCGTGGAACGGCACTCAGGATTGATAAGAAAGGAGCCCTGGTGATTAAAGACAATCACGGAAAGGAACAGAAGATTATCAGTGGCGATGTGTCCGTTAGGTTTTAGTATTTTTCAATTCTTTTATTTTCCTGGCTTGAATGTGCGGTATTCATGAGTATCGTGTCGGCGATTACAGCGCATTCCACCCCGAATGGTAGATAACCTGCGTAGCCGAGGATTGGCATCTCAAATATCTGGAAGCGATGAACGAAAGGTATATTATATTTCCATTTTGCAAGACTATAGAAGTTCCACATCTCCCAAAAAAATCCACATATCAGAGCGGCCACAGCGGATGACACAATGAATTGCCAATCACCATGGGTAATATCTGAAAAGATGTGTCGCTCCTTAAAAATAGCCTTCAGGGAGACGAAAATAATAAGGGGAGATATCCAGAGTAGAGGGAACAGGTAGTTTGGCCAGATCCCTATCCCTGCCAGTCCTACACCGGCTGTCAAGAGAAAGATCCAAGCCAACACCCTCGGGTGGGAAATCCTGAGTGGAAGAAAGCATTGGAATCTCTTCCATGGCCAGAGAAAACCATTGAGCCATTCCCTGGTTCCCAAGACAGCAGGCAGCACTGTTGAGAAAGGCAGGGTTGCGTAAAAGAAATACTCCCAGGGTCCGAAATTACCTCCCACGTAATACCAGTTCTGCACAAACCGGTTCAGGTATTCGAAGAACCACCAAAATGCCGCGCCAGTTGGAAAAAGAAGAAGAAAAAAACGAGTACGATCTAGCAGCATGCAGTGTCCTGTTCGTCTATAGGTAAGGGCATTGATCGTTAGGATATAGGCGAGCCACAGGGGGGTGAAAGTGTGTGCCTGAAAATTCTCAAGCCAATGAAAGCGGTTCCAGGCTAACAACCACGCAGCTATACCAAATAGGATGCCGAACCAGCCCCACCAAGGAAACGGTAAAGGACTTGAAGTGGGGACACTTTCTTGGCCTTGTCCTTTAAAACCGCGGATAATGTAGGGAACAATAACTATTAATATAAAAAGACTGTAACCTATGAAGGCGATCCAAGAAAACGGCGCATGTTGAACATAGAAGGTTCGGGGAGGAAACTCAAGGTATTGTCCAATTGGTTTATTGGTAAGTGTAACGCCAACAAGGGGAAGCCCCAACAACATAATGGTAAGAATAAGGATTTTGATGAAAGTGGTTTTCATTTTATTTAAATCTTGAAAATAGTGACTAAATATACTCACAGTGATTCATTTCTTCAATCTCAAAGCTCTATACAAATAGAGTTATTTTTAAAACGTGAAGAAATATAAAATGATAAAAATGGAATAGGTATGTAATAATTGCTGGAAAGGGAGGTTTTCAATGACAACCATTCAACCAAAAGGCGAGAAAATCAGGCAGGCGGTGAAATGGCTCTCTGGGGAACGACTTGAAGATGAGAATAGGTCGATCCCCTTGCTTATTCAAGATGCCGCACTAAAATTTAATTTATCTCCAAAGGATGAGGAATTTTTGATCTCTTTTTATAAAGAAGAAGAGAAAGACTAAGCATCCACTCTCGTAACTACTCAGGTATTTAGGTTGAAGACTGAAGGCTGAAGACCAAAGTATTCAATAGGTCTCCTGGCTTCCACCTTCCACCTTCAGTCTAAATCCGCAACGATCGAATCAAACCACTCAAGACCTTCTCTGTACAACTCTTCTTTTGGAAACCCTGCGGTCACCCGCTAAACCCATACAGCTGCCTCGTCAGCCAGCTCAAATGCCCTAAAAACCTTCCACCTTC
>Ga0180009_10001830_pt1 | contig 25439 bp, 27 predicted proteins | sample OS_PC_MetaG_FD_123537 | JGI IMG/M metagenome (GOLD analysis project Ga0180009, IMG submission 123537) | Groundwater microbial communities from the Aspo Hard Rock Laboratory (HRL) deep subsurface site, Sweden - OS_PC_MetaG | ecosystem: Environmental > Aquatic > Deep subsurface > Groundwater...
AAGAGTTGATCTCGATGCCTAAGGGTTCAAGTTTTTTTTATTTGCCCGGCCGAAAACCTCTGGGGTTTAACCCAGCCACCAGGGCGATTGAAACTTTAGAGGAATTTAATGGTAAACCGGCTTTTGCGGTGGCGGCATTTCCCATACCGGGTTATTTAAGATTATATACGCCTTCAGCCGAAGTTTTATCTAAAAAAATTCTTCCGCTCTGGGCCTATACTGCCTGTGGTTTTAGCCGTGGTGGTTTCTATATTGCCGCCAAAAAAGTAGACCCAAGAGTCCGCCAAAGCCCGCGATTTTACGATAACCGTTTGGTTAAACAAGGGGTTAAGTCTTTTCTCAGCCGGAACCCTAAAAATCGCCTTTACCTTCACTTAGCCAACTGTGCTGTCAATTATAACTGTTTAGCGGCAAAAAATCTTTTTTTGAGGCGTTGGGAAGCGCCTTTGCCTACAGCCAGAAGTTGCAATGCCGGTTGCCTGGGTTGTTTAAGTTTTCAGGATAAAGGCCCTTGTGCTTCGCATAACCGGATTAACTTTGGCCCCCGGGTAGAGGAATTAAGCGAAGTTATGGTGAATCATTTAAAAGTAGCCAAAGAGGCTATCGTCAGCTTTGGCCAGGGTTGTGAAGGTGAACCATTGCTTGAGGCTGACATTATTGCTAAAGCTATAGTTAAGACGCGGCAGTTAACTAAACGCGGCACAATCAATATGAACACCAATGGCAGTCTGCCCAAAAAGATCAAGTTGCTTTGTGAATCCGGAATCGATTCTTTCCGGGTGAGTTTAAACTCACCCAGCGAGAAGTTTTATAACCTTTATTTTAAACCCAGGGGTTATCGGTTCGGGGATGTATTGAAGTCGATAGCCGAAGCTAAAAAATATAAAAAATTCGTTTCGATAAACCTGCTTGTTTTTCCCGGGTTTTCCGATTCAAACAGCCAGACAAAAACTTTGGTTAAGTTTGTAAGAAACACCGGAATCGATATGATCCAGTGGCGTAATTTGAATATTGATCCGGAAAGCTATCGGAAGCTTATCACTAGCGAGAATTTAAAACCCCAAGGGGTTTTAAATCTTGTAGCGGCAATCAAGAAGGAATTTCCCAGAGTAAAACTAGGCTATTTTAACCTTCCCCGGGAGCAGCTTAAGTCATTTAAAAATTTATAGCTGCAGGATATATTCTAATACCGCGTCAGCCTGCTTGGCTGCAGCGATATTTACCCGGGGTGCCAGAGGTGGAAGGTTGGATGAGGCTTCGGATTTTAAATCTCCCACTAAAACTAAATTATTTTTAATCCGGCGGATTTTTATTTCGTCACTTTTTCCATGGCCGGCTAACCCCGAGGCCGAGACAATGAATTTACCAGTAGGCAGCAGGGTTTGGACGATTAAACTTTTGTATTCAGCCTGATCAAAAGCTTCGACTACCGCAAGGCAGTCTTCAAAAACACTTAAGATATTATCTTTCTCTAGCCTCAGGCAGTGACCGGTTATATTTAGGCCGGGGTTTATCTTTAAAAGGGTTTCTTTGAGGGCGCTGACTTTATTTTTTCCGAGCTGATCCAAGAAGTAAAACTGGCGGTTCAGATTAGAGGCTTCGACTTTATCAAAATCAACCAGGACCAGGTTTTTTACTCCGCAGCGCACCAGGCTGTTTGCGCAGTTTGAGCCCAGGCCCCCCAGGCCGGCAATACCCACTTTGGCTGTTTGGATTTTTTTCAGATCTTCGGGGCTAAAATATTTTAAAAGGGCTTTTTCAAACTCATTCATAAAACACCGATCCAGTCTTTTAATACCGGTTCATAACCTTTTTCCAGAATAGTTTTTTTAATTTCAGCGATATCGCGTTTATCGGATATCTCAAATTGGATTGAATTTTTTATAAACGGGTCGCTTTGGGTGCGACCGCCGACTGCGGTTGTCGAGCCGGCACTCATTTTAGTGATCCCTAAGCCGATAAGGTTATCGCGCAACGCCGGTTTTTCCCTGGTGGATAAGGTAATGCCTAAACGCGGCATAAATATTCTTGCGGCAGTGATTAATCGGACAATATCTCTATCGCTAACTTCATCAGTGGCAGTAAAGTTGTTAAATTGCGGCTGCAACCTTGGCAGGGAAATACTGACCTCGACTTCGGGATATTTATCTTGTAAGTATCGGGCGTGCGATAGCAACCATAAAGCTTCTTTTGGCCAGGGAGCTAAGCCGAGCAGAGCCCCGATATTGATCGTGCGCATTCCGGCTTGGGCAGCTCTTTGGGGAGTGTCTAACCTAAATCGATAATCTTGTTTAGGCCCCCTAGGATGTAATTTTTTATATATTTCCTGATCGTAAGTTTCTTGATAGATAGTTAAACCGTCAACGCCCTCAGCGATAAGTTCTCGATATTCGGATTCAGTTAAGGGATAGATTTCAATCGAAATAGAACTAAACAGAGGTCTTAAAATTTTCAGGCAGTCCTTTATATAGGAAAGCGGCGTCAAGGTTCTTGATTCACCACTGAGGATTAAAATATGTTTAAGACCGGTTTTAGCGATAAATTCGGCTTCCTGTTTTAACTCTTGGGGGTTTAATTTTTTTCTTGGGATATCATTCTGAGTATTGAATCCACAATAAAGGCATTGGTTATCGCAGTAGTTGGCCAGATAAAGCGGCGTATAAAGGGTGATGGTTTTTCCGAAGTTTTTTAAGCTTAGCTCCTGGGCTTTTCGGGCCATCGCTTCCAGTTGGCTGTCAGTTTTGGGGCTAAGCAGTTCTCGCAGGTTTTCAGCCGGCGGATTGTCAAGACAGTAATAAAAGCTCATAATTATTCGTTAGTTCGCAGAAAACCAGTAAGCGGAGAAGAAGCTTCGGCCGTATTCGAGCCGCCGGTGGCATTAAGGAAGGCCAAACGGCCGGCCCGGGTTGCCAGGTTAAAGCCCATGGCCATTTCCACCGGATTTCTAGAAGTAGCTATTGCCGTATTGACTAAGACTGCTGCGCAGCCGATTTCCATGCAATAAGCGGCGTCCGAAGGAAGGCCGATCCCGGCATCAACGATAACCGGGCAGTTGACTTCTTTGATCAGGATTTTAACCAGCTCGGCAGTTTTTACGCCCCGTTTTGAACCGATCGGTGAGCCTAAAGGCATAACTGCGGCTACCCCGGCCTGGGCCAGGCGTTTAGCAATCGATAGGTCCGGGCTGATATAAGGAAAAACCGCAAAGCCTTCAGCGACTAATTTTTCGGCGGCCTTAAGGGTTTCTAAATTATCGGGAAGCAAGTACTCGTTATCAGCGATTACTTCCAGTTTTATCCAGTTGCCGCAGCCCGAGGCTTTAGCTAGATGAGCAATCCGGATGGCTTCGTTGGCATTTCTGGCTCCTGAGGTATTGATCATCAGAGTACAATTTTTGGGTATGTAATCGAGGATATTATCGCTTTTTGACTCAATATCTACCCGGCGCAGAGCCACAGTCACTACCTCAGCCTGAATAGTTTCCAAGACTTCTTTGACTACCGGCATGTTGGGAAATTTTCCAGTCCCCACCAACAGGCGGTTTGAGATTGTTTTTCCGGCCAGGGTCAGGTTATCGTTCATTTATCCTCCAGTAACAAAGCTTACTATTTCAATTGAATCGCCTTCCTTGATCAGGGTGTTTTCCATTTTTTCCTGAGGGACGATTTCCAGATTTAGTTCGACTACTACTCTTTTTTTGTCCAGGCCTTTTTCGCTTAGCAGTTTAAGTAAAGACAGGCCGCCGGATAAGGTTTGGGGTTTGCCATTAACGGTTACTTGCATTTTTGTATTCTAACAGCTTAGTTTTGAGCTGTCGGGTTTTTTCGGTTATATCTCGGCTTTGGGTAATCTCCCGGATCACGGCGATATTGGTTGCTCCGAGCTTTAACAGCTGGCCGATGTTTTCTAAGTTTATGCCGCCGATACAGATTACCGGAAACTTTGAGCGGGCCAGGGCCTGGTTTAAGTCTTTGGTGCCAAGAAAGTAATTTTTAGTTTTGGTTTCAAACAGCGGCCCGAAAGCAATATAGTTTATATCCAGGCTATTGGCCTCTTCGACTTCTTTTAAGGAGTGAGTCGATAAGCCGATCAGTTTATCTTTGCCGAGGAGGGCTCTGGCTTTTTCTATCGGATATTTTTTTATATCTTCCTGGCCAAAGTGAACCCCGTCAGCATCTATCTCAACCGTTAATTCCGGATCATCGTTAGCGATAAATACTATATTGCTTTTTTTGCATAATGTCGAGAGTTTTTTACCCAGGCTAACCAACTCAGGCCGGGGCAGGGTTTTTTCCCGCAGCTGTAAAATGTCAATTCCACCTCCGATAGCTGCTTCGGCTACCTCTAAGGTGTTTCTTCCGGCCGAGTATTCATGACTAGTGACTAAGTAGAGGCTGTAGGTTGGTATTTTTTGCACCTCTAATAATACCATATTCGGGCGGCTTGACAATCTTAAAAAACCGGCCCCAAAAAAAGCAAAAAAATAACCTTGACAATAAGAGAAAATATGTTATCTTTTAATCACTACCAATTAGATAGTATAAGTAGTAATTGAATAATCCAATATTCTAAGGGGTTTTTAGAATCTAACTTATGGAACATATTAGACGATCAGTGGCTAAAGCTTTAAGTTGGCGGTTGTTTGGGTTCGCTACTACGGTATTTTTAGTCTATTTTTACTCACGTGATATCAAACAGGCTTTAGCGGTAGGCGTGGGTTTAGATGGTTTGAAGATAGTGCTTTATTTTGTTCATGAGCGGATTTGGAACCGGGTGGGTTTTGGACGGCGTAAACCACCGGAATATCAGATTTAAACTAAAAACGGAGGTGAAACTATGAGTTTGTTGAAGAATCAGGATGATTTAAAGGTTTTGGTAGAGACTTTAAATTTTAAGGAAAAAGTCGAGCGTTCTTTGCAGTTGATCGACGAGGCTTACCGCCAGTACGCCGATGGCTTGGTAGTTGCTAACAGTCTGGGAAAAGATTCAGTGGTAGTTTGGGATTTGGCTAAAAAAGTTAATCCTAAAATTCAGGGTTTTATCGTGACTACCCGCTTTAAACCCAAAGAGACAATTGATTTTATGAACCAGGAGGTAGCCAGGTATCCGGAGTTAAAGGTTTATAAAAGCGACATCCCGATACCGGATAGACTTTATGAGACTGATCCTGACCGCTGCTGTGACATTTTAAAAGTTGAGCCAGTAAAACGGGCAGTTTATAGAATGGGGGTTACCTGTTGGGTTACTGGCTTGCGTTGTACCGAGGGCCGCACCCGGACCGATTACAAAGAAGTTGAAGAACGTGACCGCGGCCTGGTTAAACTTAATCCGATCTTGATCTGGAAGGAAAGGGAAGTTTGGCAATATCTAGCGCTTTACGGAGTAAAAGTCAACCCGCTTTACGCCGAGGGGTATCGCTCTTTAGGTTGTGCTCCCTGCACCAAAATTACCAATGAAGACAATGAGCGTTCCGGTCGCTGGATCGGCACTTCCAAATGCGGCGGAGAATGCGGGATTCATACCCGGCCGTTAAAGACTAATTTAGACGGAGACGGAATCTGATTGGATTATGAACTATTTACCGATAGCTTTAAGAATTAGCGGCAGAAAAGTGGTGGTTGTTGGCGCCGGTAAGGTAGCCCAGCGCAAGGTTAAAACTTTAGTTGCTGCCGGGGCTAAAGTCACGCTAGTGGCTCCTCAGGCGACCCCGGCTTTAAAACGACTGGCCCAGGCCCGACGCATAAAATGGTTGAGGCGTCCGATAGCTAAGTCGGATCTTTCCCGAGCCAATTTAGTTATATCGGCCACCAATCAAGCTGCGGTAAATGCCCGGATCAGCCAATGGGCCAGGCAAAAGAAAATCGCGGTCAACGTAGTGGATAAGCCAGGCTTAAGCGATTTTATTTCACCGGCGATATTAAAAAAAGGCCTGGCTTTGATTGCCGTATATACTGACGGTAAAGATCCGGTTTTGTCCCGGGACTTAAAGAACTATTTAGGAGATAATTGGGATGATTTTTTATTGTTTAGGCATAGACCATAGAAAGACTGATCTGGCAACTCGAGAACAGGCCTATTTTAAGAAGCGCCAGATCTTAGAATTTTGGCGGCAACCGGCCAGAAAAGCCGAGGTGCTTTTTACCTGTAATCGTATAGAAATATACGGATTTTCTCAGAGCCGGTCAGCTCTGGAAGAAGCGGTTTCGGCTTTTAAAAGAGAATTGGCGCCGCTTTTTAAGCAAGCTTATTTAAAATTGGGAACCGACGAAGTCACCGGCCACGCCTTGCGCTTAGCCTGCGGTTTAGAGTCGCAAATTTTAGCTGAAAAACAGATTTTTCTACAACTGCAGTCTTGGCTGGGAGAAGAGACTTTTCTTTGGCCGCTAAAACAGCTTTGGTTAGAAGTCTTAGCTAAGACTAAAGGCTTACGTCAAAGCTTAGCCCTAGAAGGACTCTCCAGCAGTCTTTCCGATATCGTTTTAGAAGATCTGATTCTAAATACCGGCTGGGGTTTGAGGAAAAAAGTATTGATTGTGGGAACCGGAAAAGTTGCCGAAAGTTTTTCCGAAACTAAATTTCCCGATATCGACTTATACTTTTTCGCCAGAAAGTCGATTAACCAAGCCAGGCGGCTGGCTAAAAATTCAGCAGCCAAAGTTTTTTTATTAAAATATTTACCCGGGCAGCTTTTAACTGCCGACAGTTTGATTACAGCTTCTTCCAGCCCGCATTATATATTGAAGAAAGAATTTTTGGCCGCAGCCCTGACTTTGAGAAAAAGGCCGCTTTATATCTATGATTTAGCCCTACCGCGGGATATCCAGCCTCAGGCTAAAGAGATCCCCCAGGTAGTTTTAAAGAATTTAGAAGATTTAGCCGAAAATTTTAGGAGGCATAATGAAGCTTTGTTTCAAAGTAGGCAGCCGGCCGAGCCGATTAGCTTTACGGCAAGTCGAGGAAGTGTTTGAAAAACTTCCCGGTTTTAAGTTTGAAGTTATCCCTATCTTGAGCCAGGGGGATAAAGATAAGAAAACTCCCTTGGCTTTTAAGGAAGGAAGCAATTTTTTTACTTACGAAATCGAACAGGCGCTTTTAGAAGGCCGGATAGACCTTGCGGTTCATAGCGCAAAAGACCTAGAGGATAATCCGCCGCCGGGCTTGGTGATCGCGGCCTTGACTGATTCGCTTAGCCGCTTTGACTGCCTGGTGGCCGCCGGTAATTTTAATTTAGATTCTCTGCCGCCGGGTTCCCGAATCGGCACTAGCAGCCAGAACCGCAAACAGGCAATTTCTAAATATCGAAACGATTTAGTCACTTTAGATATCCGGGGAAATGTTCCAGAGAGGCTTTTTCAGCTTGATCGCGGTAACTTTGAAGCTGTGATTGTAGCAGAGGCCGCGCTCAAACGCTTAGGCTTAGAGAAACGTATTTCTCAAGTTATTCCTTTGGACATTTTAGAGCCGCACTTTTTGCAGGGGCGTTTGGCAATTCAGGTTAGGGATACCAGAAAGGATTTATTGAAAATATTCAGGAGTATCGATGTCAGTTAATAACGGTAAGGTGTATATCGTTGGCGCCGGGCCGGGAGATCCGGAGTTGATCAGCTTGAAGGGTTATCGGATCTTGAAAACAGCCGATTGTTTGCTCTATGATTTTTTGTCGGCCCCCGAACTTTTAAAAGAGGTTAAGCCGTCGTGCGCGAAGGTTTGTGTTGGTAAAAAAGACGGCTTGCATCTAAAGGAGCAGAAGGAAATTAACCGTTTGCTTTATGAAAAATCACTTAAATACAAAAAGGTGGTCCGGCTTAAAGGCGGCGACCCGTTTATTTTCAGCCGGGGCATTGATGAAGCTCGGTATCTTTCCCGGAAAAAAGTAGACTATGAGATTATTCCGGGAATAACTTCAGGTCTTGCCGCTCCGGAAAGCGTAGGCATTCCCTTGACCATAAAGAACCGGATTTCTTCGGTAGCCATATTGACCGGAAGAAAGAAAAATATCGACGCGCCGATAGATGCTCCGGCTTGCCAGACTTTAATTTATCTTATGGCGGTAGCTAACATCCGGAATGTAGTGAAAGCACTAAAGAGATCCGGCCGCCGCGACGATACTCCTTGTGCTTTTATCGAGCAGGCGACTACTAAGAATTCCCGGATGGTCCAAGCGACCGTAGCTACCATAGAAGAACGTTCCCGGAAAGCCAAGGTTAAACCGCCGGCGGTGTTGATCGTCGGAGAAGTAGTTAAACAAAGAGTGGGGTCTAAATAAAATGAGCGAAGAAAATAAAAAAAAGATTTACTTGGAAAGCTTGATCTACCCTTTATTCGTTAAGCAGGGTTTATCTTTCGATGAGCCGGTTGAATCTATGCCGGGAGTGTTTAGATATTCTTTAGCCGGATTAAAAGATAAGTTAACCCAGCTTAACAACCTGGGAATTAAGAATCTTTTGTTGTTTGGGATTCCCCAAGAAAAAACTTGGCAGGGTGAAACTGCCTGGCAGGCCAATAACTTTCTTAACTGGGCAATAAGTTTTATTAAAGCCTATTATCCAGGCTTTAAGATTTTTAGCGATGTTTGCCTTTGTGCTTATACCCAGCATGGCCATTGTGGTATTATCCCCCAAGGCCAAAGCCAGCTTGACCGAGAGGCTACGCTTTCAGCCTTAACCGAGATAGCAGTTTCTCAAGCTAAGGCTGGGGCTGATTTTGTTTGCCCTTCAGCCATGGCCAGACATCAAGTAAAAGCTATCCGTCAGGGTTTAGACCGGGCCGGATTCAGAGAAGTAAAGATTATGAGTTATTCGGTCAAGTTTGCTTCTAATTTCTATGGCCCCTTTCGGCAGATTGCCGATTCCTCACCGCGTTTTGGCGACCGCAAGGCCTATCAATTAGACTATCAGTGCAAAGAAGTTGCCTTGGCTAGAATAGAGCAGGAGATCCAAGAGGGTGCAGAGATAATTATGGTTAAACCCGGCTTAGCCTATTTAGATATTGTTTATCAGGCTAAAGAAAAATTTAAGGCCCCCCTTGCAGTTTATAATGTCAGCGGTGAATACGCCTTGGTTAAGTTGGGGGCCAAGCAGGGTTTCTGGTCGGAGCAAGAACTCGTTTATGAACTAATCGCCAGCTTCAAACGGGCCGGGGCCGATTATATCATCACTTATCATGCAGCAGATATTGCTGCTTGGCAGATAAAATATGAACAGCAAGAATCAGCAATTATTCAGTAAAGCCCAGAACTGTCTGGTGGGAGGAGTTAATAGCCCTTTGCGTTCCTTTAAGCAGGCTCAAGCCGCCCCGCTGCTTTTAGCCAGCGGTAAAGGAGCCTATGTTTTTGATTATGATCAAAAAAAATATCTGGATTATGTGCTTTGTTTTGGAGCAGTTATCCTTGGCCATGCTCATCCGCAGGTAATTAGAGCCCTTAAGAGGCAATTAGATCAAGGGTTTAGTTTCGGCACTACCCATGAAACCGAGGTCAGGCTTGCCGAAATCATCACCGGAGCCATTGGGTTTATTGAAAAAATACGTTTTGTTAACTCCGGAAGCGAAGCAGTAATCGCAGCTATACACTTGGCGCGTACTTATACCCAGAGAAAAAGAGTATTGAGATTTAGCAACTCTTACCACGGCCATGCCGATTATTTATTTACCGATGTTATTGCTTATGGCCAGAAGGAAGCCTTGACCGATATTTTTCAACAAGCCGGCCAGGATATCGCCGCCGTTATCTTTGAGCCGGTAGGCGGAAATTGCGGAGTGATTCCTCCGGATAAAGAGTTTTTTAGCCAGCTGCGGGCGATAACTAAAAAATATGGTAGCTTGCTTATCGCCGATGAGGTGATTACCGGCTTTCGTTTTGGCTTCGGCTCTTTTAGCCAGCTAAGCGGTATCCAGCCGGATTTAATCTGTCTGGGAAAGATCATTGGCGGCGGCCTGCCAATTGGTGCTTATGCCGGAGGGTCAAAACTAATGGACAGTTTAAGTCCTCTAGGCAAAATTTATCAGGCTTCCACTTTTGCCGGAAACCCTTTAGTCATGCAAGCCGGTTTAATTACCTTGAAAGTCTTAAACAGTCAGCCGCAGGACTATAAAAAAACTTTCCGGCTGGCTCAATATTTTTCCGATTCTTTTAAGCGGCAAATAGCAGCCAATGGCCTTAAGATAGATCTAATAAATTACGGGCCAATGTTTAGTTTTAGGTTTCCCGCTGAAGATTCGTTTAAGGTTTTTTACCGAGAGATGTTAAAACGAGGTATTTATTTTGCGCCTTCTCAAAGAGAAGCTAATTTTTTATCTTTTGCCCATACTGAGAGCCAGGTTGAAAAAACTTTGAAAGCAGCAAAGCCAGTTTTTTCTCAGCTTAAAAAAGGAGCGTCGAAATGAACAGCAATTATGATTTAGAAGCCTTGAAGAAACGAGGTTTTTTAAAGGCCCGCCAGGAAGGGTTTTTTACCTTGCGGACCAGTGTGGCAGCAGGAAATTATCAGGCTCGGCATCTTTTGGCTTTAGAGAATATCGCTAATAAATACGCAAGAGGTTTTGTCCATCTGACCGTACGCCAGGGTATAGAGATTCCTTTTATCAAAGCCGAAGATATAGATAAAGTAGAGCAGGAAGTTAAAGCCGCCGGGATTAAAACCGGAGCTTCTGGGCCGCGTTTGAGAGCTACCACTTCCTGTCCGGGGAATAACTGGTGTAAACGGGGCTTGGTAGATACTTTTTATCTTTTTCGGCGAATAGAAGAGCTAGGTATATCTTGCGGTCTGGATTTACCACATAAATTTAAAATCGTGATCTCCGGTTGCCCTAACCACTGCACCCGGGCAGAAACTTCGGAGATCGGTATTAGCGGCGAAGTCGATTTTAAAAGCCCGGATAAAAAAATTGGCTATGTAGTTTATCTGGGCGGCTGCGGAGGAACAGCTCCGAGAGTCGGGTTTAAGCTAGGCAAGATTTTTAATCTTGAGGAGGTACTTTTGATAGTTAAGTCAGTGGTAACTCTTTTTAAAGTTAAAGCTAAACCCCGGCAAAGGCTGGCCTTGTTGATAGAGGAAATCGGCCGCGATAAGTTTTTGCAAGAGATAGGGTTGTAGGCATGTATACCACAGCTAGATTGTTTCCTTGACAAATCATAAGCTAGTATTACAATTTGGTTCAGGGTTTATTTTCTATTAAAACAATGGAGTTAGTAGTGATTGGAGTTTTTCAATGAAGATTTCAACCCGCAGTCGATACGGAATACGTTTGATGCTGGCTTTAGCTTTAGGATATCAGAAAGGCCCGCTGTTTTTAAAGGACATTGCCAAGAAAGAGGCCATTTCTGAAAAATACCTTAGTCAGATCATTATTCCTCTCCGGTCCCAAGGGTTAGTTAACTCTTTTCGCGGCGCTCACGGCGGTTATGTTTTGGCTAAAGGGCCTGAAGAGATAACCGTCAGAGAGATAGTAGAAACTCTTGAAGGTGGCCTGGTGCTGATCGATGAGCTAAACGGTTCGGATGATTCGCGGTCGGCATCTCTTTTGGTGACCCGTCAAATTTGGGATGAAATAGCTGACAGTATCATTCGGAATTTAGAGGCAATAACTTTAAGAATTTTGGTTGAGCGATATCAGGAAAAAACTAGCAAAACAGCAGTCAACTATAATATTTAAGGAAAGAGGCGAAAATGCCCAAGAGAAAAATAATCAAGATCGACTTGGACAAATGCAATGGCTGCGGAGATTGTATACCGGGATGCCCTGAAGGGGCGATCCAGCTTATTGACGGAAAAGCCCGCCTGATCAGCGATCTTTTTTGTGATGGTTTGGGGGCTTGTTTGGGAACTTGCCCAGTAGCAGCAATCAGCATTGAAGAGCGACAGGCCGAGGAGTATGAGGAAAAAAAAGTTATGGCCAACATTGTAAAGCAAGGGCCTAACACCATCAAAGCACACTTGGAGCATTTGAAGAGCCATGGCCAGAAAAAATACTTAGACCAAGCCCTGGAGTTTTTAAAAGAGCAGAAGATTGATCTTCCAAAAGTTGAAGCCAGCCATGGTTGTCCGGGCATGAAGATGATGGATTTTTCCGATAAACCGCAAACACCGGCCAGTCGCGGCGGTCAACCATCGGCTCTTAGGCAATGGCCGATACAATTACATTTAGTTTCTCCTTTGGCACTGTATTTTCAAGGCAAAGACGTGCTGTTATCGGCTGATTGCGTGGCTTACAGCCTGGGTGGGTTTCATGCTCAGTATTTGTTGGGGAAATCCCTGGCTATTGCTTGTCCGAAGTTAGACAGCAATAAAGACGTCTATATAGAGAAGATAAAAATGTTAGCTGATCAGGCTAAGATCAATACTTTAACCGTAATGATCATGGAGGTTCCCTGCTGCGGCGGGCTTTTAGCCCTGGCCAAGGAAGGTTTAAGCCAGGCTAAGCGAAAAGTACCCTTGAAGCTGATGGTCGTAGGCATAAAAGGCGATATTATGTCTGAGGAGTGGGTGACTCTATGAAAGCGGTAGCTTTATTCTCCGGCGGCCTAGACAGCACCTTGGCGATCAAGGTGATGGTGGACCAGGGCACAGAAGTGGTGGCTTTGAATTTTACCAGCCCTTTTTGCCGCTGCCAGCGGGGAGAAGGCTGCAGCGTGCCAATCAGCAGCCGGGCCAAAGATTTAGGCGTAACCTTTAAGTCTATGTATTTAGGCGAGGAATATCTAGAGATAGTAAAAAATCCCAAGCATGGCTATGGTCGAAACTGCAATCCCTGCATAGACTGCCGGATTTTAAAGCTTAAAAAGGCAAGAATTCTCATGGAAACAATCGGAGCCTCTTTTTTAATTACCGGGGAAGTTTTAGGCCAGCGGCCAATGTCTCAGCACAGAGAGGCTTTAAGAATTATTGAAAAAGAATCTGGCTTGGAAGGTTTGATTTTGCGCCCCTTGTCAGCAAAACTTTTTGAGCCGACTTTGCCTGAAAAAAAAGGCTGGGTAAATAGAGAGGCTTTATTGGATATCTCGGGGCGGACCAGAAAGCCTCAGATTCAATTGGCCGACCAGCTAGGAATAAAAGATTATCCTTGTCCGGCCGGCGGATGTTTGCTTGCCGATCCCGGTTTTTCTAAAAGATTGAGGGATATTTTTCAACACGATGAGTTTAATCTTGATAATGTAGAGTTGTTGAAAATCGGCCGGCATTTCAGGATCAACCCCGATTATAAACTGATTGTAGGAAGGAATGAGGCAGAAAATAACCGTTTAAGCCAATTCCGGCGCAAACCAGATCTGTACTTTGAACCTAAGGATCTGCCCGGGCCCAGCGGGCTAGGCCGGGGAAAAACCGGATTTCAAGTGAGACAAATTTCATCTCAAATCATCAGCCGCTATGTTTCGGAAAATCAAAAGGTAAATATTGTCGTAAGCGGAGGTTCTGAAAAAAACCAAGAGGTTCTGTCGGTTGAAGCTATCGAGAAGGATAGATTGAGAGAATTAATTATTAATTAAAGGGAGGAGGCGTAGATGAAAATAGCCGATAATATCACTCAACTGGTAGGCAATACCCCTTTGGTGCGCTTAAAAAAGCTGAGCCAAGGTTTAGATGTAGATTTAGTAGCCAAATTGGAATTTTTTAACCCCTGTTCAAGCGTTAAAGACAGGATCGGTTTGTCGATGATCGAAGCCGCCGAAAAACAGGGGCTGCTTAAAAAGGGAACCGTAGTTATTGAGCCGACCAGCGGTAATACCGGCATCGGCCTGGCCTTTGTTTGTGCTCAAAGGGGCTACCAGTTGATTTTGACTATGCCTGAGAGTATGTCTTTGGAAAGAAGAAAATTGCTTGCTTGGTTTGGGGCTAAACTGGTTTTGACCCCGGCCGATAAAGGCATGAAAGGAGCGGTAGAAAAGGCCGAAGAATTAGTTAAAGAAAACAAAAATTCTTTTATGCCCCAGCAGTTTAATAACCCGGCTAACCCCCAGATACATCGCGAGACTACCGCTGAGGAAATTTGGAAAGATACTGAAGGTAAGATTGATATTCTGGTCGTCGGCATCGGCACCGGAGGGACTGTAACCGGCGTAGCCGAAGTTATCAAAAAAAGAAAACCCCAGCTTAAAGTAATTGCTTTGGAACCTAAGAAGTCTCCGGTTCTTTCCGGCGGCAGCCCCGGGTCGCACAAGATCCAAGGTATTGGCGCCGGGTTTATCCCCGAAGTTTTAAACCGGGATTTAATCGATGAGATTATCTGCGTTGACGACGAAGATGCTATAACCATTGCCGGACGCCTGGCCAAAGAGGAAGGTATTTTAGCCGGAAACTCTTCAGGGGCAGCAACCTGGGCGGCTTTGCAGGTAGCTAAAAGAAAAGAAAACAAAGGTAAATTAATCGTAATCGTGTTACCGGATACTGGTGAAAGATATTTATCAACCTGGTCTTAATTGACTAAGATAGTTTAAGGAGGTGCAGCGATGGCAAAAACCATAGCCGAAATCAATGCTAAGATCAAGAAGGGTCAAGTAGTGGTGGTCACTGCTGAGGAAATGATCGATATTGTTAAGAAGAAAGGAACTAAATCAGCAGCCGAAGAGGTAGATGTAGTGACTACCGGGACTTTCGGCCCGATGTGCTCTTCCGGGGCTTACCTTAATGTAGGTCACGCCAAACCAAAAATTAAACTCGGTGGCGGTTCAGCTACTTTAAACGGAGTAGAAGCTTATGCCGGATTTGCCGCAGTAGATATCTACATCGGAGCTACGGCGTTGTCCAAAGACGATCCTAAGAACAAGGTATACCCGGGAGCTTTTAGTTACGGTGGAGCCCATGTGATCGAGGAGCTGGTTTCCGGTAAAGATATCGTTTTAGAAGGAACAGCTTACGGGACTGACTGTTATCCTTCAAAAGGCATTAAGACTTTGATTAACATTAAGGATATAAACGAGGCGGTGCTGTTTAATCCCAGGAATATTTATCAGAACTACAATATTGCGGTAAACCTTTCCGATAAGCCGATCTACACTTACATGGGAACGCTTTTGCCCAAATTAGGCAATGCTAATTACTGCAGTGCCGGCCAGCTTTCGCCGTTTCTCAACGACCCTTTTTACCGGACTATCGGTATTGGAACCAAGATTTTCTTAGGCGGCGGCATCGGCTATGTTGCCTGGTGGGGGACTCAGCATAATCCCTCGGCACCAAGAGCCGAGAACGGAACTACTCTGGTTCCGGCCGGAACCGCAGCGGTTATCGGCGATTTAAAACAGATGAGTGATAAATGGCTTAAGGGCGTAAGCTTTTTAGGCTACGGGGTGACCTTATCCGTAGGTATCGGCGTACCGATACCAATACTTGATGAGGAGATGGCCAAATTTACTGCGGTTTCCGACAAAGAGATTACTGCCAGTATCGTTGATTACAGCAAAGCCTATCCTCAAGGTATCGCTGAAAGCCTGGGAAGAGCCAGTTACGCTGAACTTAAATCGGGAAAGATCCAAGTCCAAGGCAAAGAAATCCGCACCGGAGGAATATCCAGCTATGTTAAAGCCAAAGAGATCGCCGAGGAGTTAAAGCAGTGGATAAGCAAGGGGAAATTTTCGCTTACCGAGCCGGTAGCCTTTTTTCCCGGGCGAGATTCCGGCTATAAATTTAAACCGTTGCCAATACGCCAGCCCAAGGGAGGTGAATAGTCATGTTTTCCAAAAAAATAGTGCTTCATTTCCCTTCTAACTTAGTGGACAAGCCGATAATCAGCAAATTAGCTAAAGACTATGATCTGGAGTTTAATATCTTAAAGGCTTTGGTCAATCCCAAGGAGGAAGGCCTGATGGTTTTAGAATTGATCGGCGATCGCAAACATTATGATCGGGCCATCGAATATCTTAAAAAGGAAAAAGTCAAAGTTCAAAACCTGGATAAAGATATTAAGCGTAACGATAAAAAATGCGTCCATTGCGGCCTTTGCGCCGGGGTTTGCCCTTCCGGGGCTTTAGAAGTCGACACTCAGTCGATGGAGATAGTATTCACCGACGATAAATGCATTGCCTGTGAGATGTGCGTAAAGGTCTGTCCCTACAAGGCAATGGAGGTTAATTTCTAACCGTTTTTCCTGCTCATCTTAGCTCTCACCATTTTAAAGGCTGGTTTAATTTTAACCTTGACATACCATAGGGGAGTATGGTATATTAGAATTGACTTTGATTTAACAGGAGGTTTATGATGAAGGCAATTTGGGTTTTGATTTTTCTGATATTTTTAAATTTCGGCCGGGGTTATGCTCAGGAGCATCATATGAATGGCCACCAGGATCAAATCGGTGGGCAAATTATGCCGGCAGCCAAAAATTTAGGTATTTGCCCGGTTATGGGCGGTGAGGCTAAAGAAGAATATTCTTATGTCTATGAGGGAAAAACTTATTATTTCTGTTGCCCCTCCTGCACTGAAGACTTTAAAAGCGATCCTCAAAAGTACATTTCCCAGATCAAGGAATTTAAATTAGAAGCCTATCAGTTTGGTTTTGAACCCGAGGAAATCGTGATCAATCAAGGCGACCGAGTAACCATAATAGCCACTTCCCGGGATGTTGCCCATGGTGTGTATATTAAAGAATACGCGATAAATGTAACGGTGAATAAGGGAGAAGAAAAGAAAATAGAGTTTATTGCTGAACTTGCCGGAGAATTTCCGATTCTTTGTTCGGTTTATTGCGGCAAAGGCCATAGTAAAATGAAGGCGAAATTGATTGTTAAGGAATGAAGAAACTATTGAAAGACAAAAAAAATGTCGTGATTGCCCTGCTGAGTGTTTTATTTATCACAATACTGCCTCAGGAGGGCTTGCGATTTTTGCTCTGGGTTCTTGCCGGTTTGGTTAGCGCTAGCTTAGCCGATTATTGGCTCAGTAAATTGATTTTCCGTCGGACAATTGTTCCCAAGAGTGCAATAATCACCGGATTTATTGTTTCAGGACTTTTAGATTACCATCAACCTCTATATATAGCAGTTATTTTTTCTTTTTTAGCCGTTTTTTCCAAGTATGTTTTAAGGTTTAGAAAAAAACACATATTCAACCCGGCAGTTTTTGCCCTTTTTCTGGCTGTTCTTTTCAGGCTGCCGCTAACTTGGCATATTGAATCCAATATTTTTCTTATCGCTGTGGTTGGCGTTTATCTAGCTTATACCCTTAAGAAAATTCCTCATATTTTAGGATTCCTTATTTTTTTCACAGCCCTATTCCTGGTTGACAAAGTAAAGGCTTTTGCTATTTTAAGCTTTTTTTTCCTTTTTGTTATGCTGATTGAACCTAAAACATCCGGATACGGCTTATCACGGGGTTTTGGTTTTGGAGGTCTAGCGGGTATATTTGCTTTTTTAATTTTTAAATTTTTTCCCGGCCGGGATTTTTTCGTTAGTGCTTTATTTTTAGCCAATGCTTTTAATCCGTTTTTAGATAGAATAAAGGTAAGGGGAGGTAATTGGTATGCCGCATAAAACAACGCATTCCGAAAATCTGATGGCTTTAAAAAGGGTCGAAGGCCAGATTAAAGGAATTCAGAAAATGATCGATGACAAAAAATACTGTATTGATATTGCCAATCAAGTCTATGCTTCAATTGGCGGTCTGCGGCGGGTGGCCGAAAAGATTTTGGCTAAACACATGGAGCACTGCGTAGTTGATGCTTTGTCCGGAAAATCAGAAAAAGAAAAGCAGCAAAAAATAGATGAAATAATCGGCGTAATCAAACGTTTAAATAAACTATGAGTAGAAGAATAATAGTTGTATTTATAGTTTTTATTTTTATCGGCTTAACGCCTCTCTATCTGCTGGCCGAAAATGATGATACCTTGGAATCTTTAATCGACGAAGCCTTAGCTAATAATCTTCAGGTAAAAGTCTTAAAAAAAGAATGGAAAGCTAAAAAAGCAATAATTCCGGCTGAAAGGAGCCTACCTCAGCCCGAGATAGGCTTTGGTTTTTGGGGCGAGTCAATTCAAACTAAAGTCGGGCCGATGAAGCGAAAATACAGCATAAAACAAGGGATTCCTTTTCCCGGCAAACTCTTCCTTAAGGGCCGGATAGCTGAAAAGGAAGCTGGGGTGGCTTATGCCGCTTATATTCTGGGAATAAGAGGGGTGATTGAAGGCCTGAAGACTTATTTCTATGACTATTATTTCGTAAGCCAGTCTATACATATTGTTGAGGCCGAGAAACTTATTTTAGAAAGTGTTGCCGTAAGCATAAAGAGTAGATACGAATCCTTTAGGGCTCCGCAACAGGATTTGGTAAAAGTGAATTTAGAGATCGCGAAATTAGAGGATAAACTTTTAGGTTTAAATCAGCAAAAAAACCTTTTGCGAGCTCAGATAAACCGGATTTTAAACCGGCCTCAAGACAGCTATCTTAACCTTCCCCTGGGGTTTAGGCTATTGAGTCAGGAAATCGAAATCGAAAAAAAGGAGCTGATCGACAAAGCTTATAGCGAAAGCCCCCATATACTTATAGATCTTTTATTGCTTGAGAAACAAAAGGACAAGTTTTCTTTGGCTAAGCAAGGCTATATACCGGATTTCGGGATTGTGGCTGAATATATAGAAGTCGGCAGTGGCACGACCATGTTGGACAAAGATGGCCAGGATGCCTGGATGGTGGGTTTTAACGTAAATGTTCCTTTATGGTTTTGGAAAGTCCGTTCTGAAGTCGCGGCCGAGAAAGCTAGGTTAGAGGCCCAGGAATACAAGCTTGGCGATAAAGAAAGTTTCCTTTCCTTTAAAATAGAGGATTTATCTTTTAAGTTGGATACCGAAAGGCAACTCATAGATCTATATGAAAATGTAATTTTACCTGAAAGTATGCATAATTTTTCGGTTTCGCGGATTGGTTATGAAAATGGAGCAGTTGATTTTTTAAGTTTTCTTGATGCCGAAAGAAATGTAATCTCGATAAAAATAGCCGAACTTAAACAGACCATAGATTATTTAAAGACATTAGCTCAAATCGAATATATTATCGGAGAAGATCTCTAGGAGGTAAATAATGAAAAAAATAATTATTGTAATATTAATATTGGCTTTTTTCGGCGGGGGAATTTATTATTTTCAATCCCAGAAACATAAAGACCACAAGGAAAGCGTGTCTTCAAACGAGATACGAGATACTAGCAACCAGATACGATATTATACCTGCGGGATGCATCCTTCAGTAAGAGTCAGCCCCGAGGAGTACGCTAAAGGAAATACAAAATGTCCGATCTGCTTTATGGATTTAATACCAATATATTCAGCTTCTCAAAGCTCTTTGAGTAGTGAAACTGGGGAAGAAATTCAGGAAAAAACCAACATTACCACTATTAATCCTGCTGAATTGGCTTTGGTCGGAGTGGAGACTTTTAAGGTTAGAGTCATACCTTTATATAAACAAATGCGGACCGTAGGGATAACCGCTTATGATCCAGGTTTACGAACTGCCGAGGAGGAATATCTACAGGCTTTGGAGACCTACAAGAAAGTAGCTCAGTCTGGATTCGAGGATGCTAAAGCCAGGTCTCGGGATATGGTTGAAGCTTCAAAGATAAAACTTGAGCTTCTCGGCTTGGATCCGGAATCGATCAAAGAGCTCCAAGACAAGGGCCAGGCCGACAAAAGCTTAATTCTACCCGATGATTATATGTGGGTTTATGCTCAATTTTATGAATATGAGATTCTTTGGCCTAAAAAGAGAGATAGAGTTAAGATAACTCTGGCCGCAAACCCTTCTTTAATTTTAGAAGGAGAAGTTAAGAGCATCGAACCCCTGATTAAAGAGAAGACCCGGACCGAACAGCTGAAGATCAGCGTTGCTAATAAGGACAATATTTTGAAACCCAATATGTATGTAGATGTTTGGTTGCAAAGCGATTTAGGCCCGAGTTTAGCCCTGCCCAAAGAAGCGATTTTAGATACCGGCCAGAGGAAGGTGGTTTATGTAGATTTAGGCGGCGGGCGTTTCCAATTAAGAGAAGTAGTTGTTGGTCCCTTAGTTCAAGGCCTTATCGACGGCATGAAAATGGACTTTTACCCTTTAGTTTCCGGAGCTAAAGAAGGAGAGCCAGTGGTTTTAAAAGGAAACTTTTTAATTGATTCTCAATCACAGTTGGGAGCGGCGGCTTCAGCTTACAGCGGGGCCTTAGGCGAGGAAGAACCGATGCCGGCTGGGCACCAGCACTAAAGGTAAACAATGATAGACAAAATCATAGAAATTTGTCTGAAAAACCGCTTTTTAGTAATAGCAGTTTTTATTTTACTGATTGTTTGGGGGTATTCTTCGATGAAGGATACTCCGGTAGATGCCATACCGGATATCGGTGAGCTTCAGATTTTGGTTTACGCTGACTGGCCGGGAAGAAGCCCCAAAGATGTAGAGGACCAGGTTATTTATCCCTTAACTACTGGACTCATGGGTGTGCCGGAGATAAAAGTAGTCCGCTCTACTTCAGCCTTTGGTTTTGGTTTAGTCAATATGATTTTTAAAGAAGGGACTGACTTTTATTGGGCTAGAACCCGAGTCTTAGAGCGCCTTGATTTTGCCAAAAAAAATATCCCTCCCGATGCTTCAATCACTTTAGGCCCGGATGCAACTGCTTTAGGTCAGATATTCTGGTATACCGTAGAGGGCGATGGCTACGATTTAGCCGAACTTCGCTCGATACAGGATTGGTATGTCCGCTATCAGTTGACTTCGGTTGAAGGAGTTTCAGAAGTCGCTTCGGTAGGTGGTTTCATCAGGCAGTATCAGATAGATTTAGATCCGAATAAGCTTTTCGCTTATGATATTCAAATCCAGCAGGTTATTAACGCAGTCCAGAAATCCAATATAGACGTGGGGGCAAAAGTGTTTGAGGAAGGCGGAGCTGAATTTTTAGTCAGAGGGCTAGGCTTTATTAAAAATACCGAAGATATCGAGAATATCGTGATCGATTCCCGGGAAGGCGTGCCGCTATATGTAAAAAATATCGCCAAAGTAACTATCGGTCCGGATTTCAGAAGAGGGGCTTTAGATAAAGAAGGCAAGGAAGTCACCGGCGGCGTGGTTGTAATGCGCTACGGAGAAAATCCCCTAAAAGTTATCCGGCGGATTAAGGAAAAAATTACCGAGTTATCCGTGGGCTTGCCCGAGGGCGTTAAAATAGTGCCGTTTTATGACCGCACCGGCTTGATCATACGTTCCATAGATACTTTAAAGTCAGCTTTGATTCAGGAAATTCTGATTACAGTTTTTGTGATCGCGGTATTCTTGTTGCATTTAGGCGGCAGCATAGTCATCTCACTAGTCCTGCCTATCGGGGTGTTGATTTCTTTTATTTTAATGCGCCAGGCCGGAGTCGACGCCAATATTATGTCTTTAGGCGGCATTGCCATAGCTATCGGAGTTATGGTTGATTCCGGGTGTGTCTTGGTCGAAAATATTTACCGTCGGATTGCCGAAAGGCGAAAAGAGTTAGCGACCGAAAAACTTTCTAATCAAGAAAGGCTTGATACCTGTATAAGCGCAGCCCAGGAGGTAGGCAAACCGGTATTGTTTGCTTTGCTCACTACCATTGTAGGTTTTATCCCGGTGTTTGTTTTAACCGGCCAGGCCGGAAAATTATTCCGGCCGCTGGCTTTCACTAAAACTTTTGCTATGGCCGCAGCCGCAGCCATTGCTTTAACCCTTTTGCCCACTCTTTGTTACTATTTTTTGCGCGGCCGTCTGCGGCCGGTTGAAGAAAACAGGACTACCAGGGTTTTAAGCAAGGCTTATAAGCCGAGTGTAAGCTGGGCTTTAAGGCATAAAAAAAGTGTGGTGGCGATTTCTTTAGCCTTAGTATTTCTAGGTATTTTATGCGGTTCATTAATGAAACAGGAATTTATGCCGCCTTTAAACGAAGGAGATCTTTTGTTTATGCCGGTGCTTTTACCGGGGGCATCTTTGACTCAGGTTATGGAAGTACTGAAAAAACAGGATGTTATCATCAAAAATAATATTCCTGAAGTAGAGTGGGTGGTGGGAAAGCTTGGCCGGGCCGAAACAGCAACTGACCCGGCTCCGGTTACAATGATTGAAACCATAATCCATCTTAAAGATAAAAAGCTCTGGCGGCCAGGCTTAACCCGGGAAAAGTTAATTCAAGAAATACAGGAAAAAACCCGTATGCCCGGAGTGAGCCCGATTATGACCCAGCCGATACGAAATAGAATCGATATGTTAGCTACTGGAATTCAGACTCCGGTAGGAGTTAAGGTTTTCGGTTCGGATTTAAACAAAATAGTCGAAATTGCTACCCAAGTTGAAAGAATCGTAGCCGGAGTTCCCGGAGCAGTCAGTCCTTATGCTGAGCGGGCTTCCAGCCGGCCGTATTTTGAGATTGAAATTGACCGCCAGCAGGCTGCCCGTTACGGGATAAAGGTTTCCGATATCCAGCAGATTATCATGACCGCGATCGGCGGCATGAATTTGACCACTACCGTTGAAGGCAGAGAGCGTTACCCGGTAAGAGTCAGGTATCTGCGCGAACTCAGAGACAGCCCTGAAGCTTTGGAGAGGATTTTTGTTTCTACTTCTTCCGGCGGCCATATTCCTCTGGCTCAGCTGGCAAAGTTAAAAAAAGTGTTAGGCCCGGCAGTAATTAATGCCGAAAATACCTTGGTTTACGCAAGAGTGTTCATTAATGTTGACCAGGACCAGGCCGGCTTAATCGATTTTGTCAAAAATGCTCAAAAGGCAGTTAAGGCTAGTATCGACAAGGGTGTGCTTAAACTCCCTTCGGGGTATTTCATTTCTTGGTCAGGGCAGTTTGAGTCAGAGATGGAATCAAGAAAAAGGCTCATTCCTTCGCTGGTCATAGCTTTGAGTGTCATTCTTCTACTTCTCTACATTGCCTTTAGGAATTTAAGTTCTTTGGTAATCCTTTCAACCGGTATCCCGGTTTCCTTAATCGGCGGGGTTATTCTGCTTTTTATTTTAGGTTTTAAATTTTCCACTGCAGTTTGGGTCGGTTTTATTGCTTTGTTCGGGGTAGCTACTGATAACGCCGTAGTTTTGCTTTCGACTTTAGATAATCTGTTTAGAGAAAAAGCTCCCAAGACCATTGAAGAAATAAGAAAAACAGTCGTTCAGGGCGGATTGCTGCGCCTGCGCCCGGCGTTAATGACCAGTGCTACTACCATCATCGCGCTTCTGCCGGTTATGCTAGCCACCAGCACCGGTTCTGAGATCATGAAGCCGATGGCTGCGCCTACGGTTGGCGGTTTGCTCACCGCGACTTTATCTAATTTAATACTGGTGCCGGTTCTTTATAGCTGGCTTAAAGAAAAACAGCTTTCCCGGCAAGGGGTTTAGATAGTGAAAAAATCGTTTGCTATATTTTTAGCTTTGATAGCAACCTTGACTCTGATAAATTCGGCCCTGGGTCATTCTCAGCCTAGAATAGAGGCTGAAACTTATCTTTGGGATTTTGGATCAGCTAGAAATCAAGAGGTTTTGGAGAAAACAATTGTGGTCAACAATATAGGAGATATCGATTTAGAGCTGAAGTCAGTTTTGACCAGTTGCGGTTGTGTACAAGCTAAGATTGTCCATAAGAAAATTGCCCCTGGCGGCCAGACTGAATTGAAGATAATATACACCCCCGAGGGTGAGCCCGAAGGCAAGAACAGCAAAGATATCTATATCTTTTCTAATGATCCGGAAAATCCGCAGCTAACAATCACTATCCAGGCGGAGATTATAAAATAAAACTTTATCAAGGAAGGAGGTTTATGGCCAAAAAATTGTTTATATTTAATTTGTTGCTTGTATTTTTAATCCAATTGTCTTTCGCTGGAACAAAAGAGGATGTTTATTCTAAGCTAAAATGTTGTGATTGTAGCGAAAAGTTTACCGCTTGTTCTTGCCAGCATTCTAAAGAAATGAAAGCTTATATTGATGCTTTGCTGGAATCTGGATTAACCGCTGATGAAATTTTTGTAAAGACAGCAAAAAAATTCGGGTTAGATGTAATTGACGAACCCGATTTAAAAAATAAAATTAAGGAATCAATAACAGCAGAAATCGGCGTAAAAAGGCCACAGATTCTCATCGAGCCGTTAGAGTATAATTTGGGTAAAGTAAGCAAAACTAGCTCCCAGTTAGAATTAAAGGCAAGCATAGAAAATAAAGGTAGCGAAAATCTAATTATAAACGATATAAAAAGTTCCTGTGTCTGCACTACGGTCATATTTAAAAAAGGAAAATATAAAAGCCCGGTTTTTAGCACCAAAGGGTCCGAATCGGGCTGGGAAACTATTCTTAAACCCAAACAAAAGGCAGAGCTTATTATTACTACTGATTTAACCCACCCCTATGTTAAAGTAGGGCAGCTAGTTAGGATTGTTGAGCTTAAAAGTAACGACCCGCTGCAGCCATTGATAAAGGTGAAATTCCAGGTTGAGATCACTGAATAGAATCGCTAAAATCCGGCTCAAGTTATTTTATTTTCCCTATTTTGAATTTAATAGTATAATCCACTATGTAAAATCATGAACAAACGCAAAGTTTACCTAGACCACAACGCTACCACGCCTCTGCATCCTCAAGTCGAGCGTAGCTTAAAAGAAGCCATCGGCTTATTCGGTAACCCCTCGAGCCTCCATACTTTTGGTCGCAGGGCTAAGGGTGAGATCGAGGAGGCCAGGATAAAGATAGCCTCATTTATCGGGGCCGAGGCCGGAGAGATAATCTTTACCGGCAGCGGTTCAGAAGCCAACAATACCGTTCTTTCAATTTTTTCCTGTCCTTCTTCACAGTGCACATCTTTACGTGGCGGCCGCAGTGAGATCATGATTACTTCTATTGAGCATCCCTGTATTTTAGAAACAGCAAAATGTTTAGAGGAGAAAGGAACCAAAGTTTCCTATTTGGATGTAGATAAGTACGGAAAGGTTAATTTGGAAAGCTTGAAGCAGAAAGTTCATCAAAAAGTAGGTTTGGTTTCGGTGATGATGGCTAATAATGAAATAGGCACTACCCAAGACATTAAGGCGATTGCTAAAATCGTTCATTCGCAAGGGGCTCTTTTCCATACTGATGCAGTTCAGGCAGTAGGTAAAATTCCTTTGGAAGTAAAGGAATTAGAAGTAGATTTTTTAACCCTTTCCGGTCATAAAATATACGGGCCTAAAGGAATCGGCGCCTTGTATGTAAGGAAAGGAGTTCCTTTTTCTCCTCTGATCAGAGGCGGCCACCAGGAAAAAGGCCGCCGGGCCGGTACTGAAAACACTTTAGGGATTATCGGTTTGGCCAAGGCAATAGAAATGCGCGCTAAAGAGATGAAGGAGGAAAAAACACGCTTGCTTAAGCTAAAATTAATTTTAAGCCAGGCTATAGAGAAAAATATTCCTGATATTTACTTCAACGGCCATCCTTCTGATTGTTTGCCGGGTACTTTAAATGTATCCTTTGCCGGCGCCGAGGGCGAGG
>Ga0180009_10001831_pt1 | contig 25433 bp, 18 predicted proteins | sample OS_PC_MetaG_FD_123537 | JGI IMG/M metagenome (GOLD analysis project Ga0180009, IMG submission 123537) | Groundwater microbial communities from the Aspo Hard Rock Laboratory (HRL) deep subsurface site, Sweden - OS_PC_MetaG | ecosystem: Environmental > Aquatic > Deep subsurface > Groundwater...
TCGCCGAAGTCCAGGCCTTCCATTTCCTCTTCCGGGGTGACCCGCAGGCCCACGGTGCTGGCGATGAGCTTGAAGAGGATGAAGCCCGTGCCGAAGGCCCACGCAAAGGCCACGGCGATGCCCAGGAGTTGGACCCCCACCACCGCGGCGGAGAAGCCGCCCATGTTGAAGAGACCGGCGGCCAGGGTGCCCCAGGCGCCGTTCACGCCGTGGACCGAGACAGCGCCCACCGGGTCGTCCACCTTGATGCGGTCAAAGAAGAGCACCGACAGGACCACCAGCACTCCGGCGATGAGGCCGATGATGATGGAGGAGCCGGGGGACACGTTGGCGCATCCGGCCGTGATGGCCACGAGACCCGCCAGGGCGCCGTTCAAGCTCATGCCCACGTCAGGCTTGTCGAACTTGAGCCAGGCGGTGATCATGGCGGCCACGGCTCCGGCTGCGGCGGCCAGGTTGGTGTTCACGAAGATCATGGCGATATCCGTGTTGGCCGCTGTGGTGGAGCCGGGGTTGAACCCGAACCAGCCCAGCCACAGGATGAACACCCCCAGGGCGGCCAGGGGCAGGTTGTGGCCCGGGATGGGCCGGACCGAGCCGTCCTTGCCGAACTTGCCGATGCGGGGACCGAGCACGATGGCTCCGGCCAGGGCGACCCATCCGCCGATGGAATGGACCACCGTGGACCCGGCGAAGTCGATGAATCCCAGGCCTTCCAGCCAGCCGTTGCCGTTGAAGAGCGATCCCCAGGCCCAGGACCCGAAGACCGGGTAGATGAGGGCGGACAGGACCGCGCTATAAATGAGGTAGGATGAGAATTTCGTCCGTTCGGCCATGGCGCCGGACACGATGGTGGCCGCCGTGGCCGCGAACACCACCTGGAACATCCAGAAGGCCAGGACCCAGGGATCGCCCCCGGGCACCCAGTCCGAGAGGAAGAACCCCGTGGTGCCGAACCAGCCCGTGGCGCTGGCCCCGAACATGATTCCGAAGCCGACGGCCCAGTAGAAGAGGGTTCCCATGGCAAAGTCCATGAGGTTCTTCATCATGATGTTGACGGCGTTTTTCGCCCGGGTGAAGCCCGTCTCCACCATGGCGAAACCGGCCTGCATGAAGAAGACCAGGGCGGCGGCCACCAGAGTCCACACGTAGTCCACGTGGGTCTGGACCGCAGCGATGGCGTTGGCCATGCTGGCGGGATCGGCGGATGGTTCGGCGGCATGGACCGTGGCGGCGGCCAGGAGTCCGAGGGCCGGGGGGATGACGAGGGTTTTGATTTTCATGCTGTCCTCCAGGGTTCGCGTCCTTGTGGGTCTTGGTTGTCTTTTCCTGTTATCGGCCGGAGAGCTTACAGGGCCCCGTCCCCCTCCTCGCCGGTGCGGATGCGCAGGGCGTTTTCCACGGGGATCACGAAGATCTTGCCGTCCCCGATCTCCCCGGTCCGGGCGCTTTCCATGATGGCGGTGACCACTTCTTCGGCCCGGTTGTCTGGCACCACGATCTCCAGCTTGAGTTTGGGAACGAAGTCCACCTGGTATTCGGCCCCCCGGTAGATTTCGCTGTGTCCCTTCTGGCGTCCGAATCCCTTGACCTCGCTCACGGTCATGCCCTGGATGTCCAGGCCAGCCAATCGGGCTTTCACGTATTCCAGTTTGAAGGGCTTGATGATGACCTCGATTTTTTTCATGACGGTCTCCTTTGTTGGGGTCCAGGGCGCTTGCCTTTGTCTTATGGATATCAAGGGTTGTGCCAAGGTCTGCCTTGAGAGATAACATGTTGATATAGATATGGAATTGATTGATAGCGGGTTCTTGGAGGAATGGGTTTCCAGAAATATATCTACAAATTTGTGATGTCTAAACAGATAATATACAAAATTGTATAGCATGCCGCGTTGATCAGGGCCGGGAATGGGAGGAAGGGGAAGGGGGGAGGCAAAGGCCGGGGAAACCGGGAAGGACCCATCGCGGAAAAGGGGGCCGCGACTCGGAATGGGGTGGATGGAGCGGGGTTTTGTCCGTGTAAGCCGAAAACTCCTGCCCGGGATAGCCCGGCGGGATCAGCTCGTGGACAGGGAGTCCTGGGGGGAGGGGGCCGGGGCTTTTTCAGCGGCCACGGCCTGGACCTTGGCTATGCTGTCCACCTCACCCATGACCACCAGGGTGTCCTGGGCCGCCAGGAGGGTGCCGGCCGGAGGATTGAAGACGATCTCCGGTTCCCCGGGCCGCCGGATGCCCAGGATGAGCAGGCCGAACCTGCCCTTCAGGTTGCTCTGGGCGATGGTGCGCCCGGCCAGGGAGGAGCCCTGGGACACCACCACCTCGTTGATGCGCAGGGTCTGGGATTTGGTGCGGAGCATCTGGTCCAGAAAGCTCACCGCCGTGGGCCGGATGAGTTCCGAGGCCATGCGGAGTCCGCCGATGAAGTTGGGGGAGACCACGCTGTTGGCCCCGGCCTTGCGGAGCTTGGGCTCCAGCTTGGGGTCTGACATGCGGCTGATGATGCGCGCCCTGGGGTTCAGCATCCGGGCGGTCATGGTGACGTAGAGGGTGTCCTTGTCCGAGGGGAGGGCCACAACGATGCCTCGGGCCTGCTCGATGCCGCAGGTGACGAGGTTCTGGTCATCGGTGGCATCGCCCTGGATGTAGAGGATTTCCCCCAGCTCCCGGCAAAGGTCGATGCGGGCCTCGTCCTGCTCGATGAGCACGGCGGGCTCCCGGTTGGCCAAAAGCTCCTCCAGCACGTAGCGTCCCGTCTGGCCGCCTCCGCACACGATGTAATGGCCGTGCAGCTTGGCGATGCGTTTTTCCATCTGCCTTCTCCTCAGCATGCCGCTGACTTCGCCCTCCACGATGATGGCCGTCAGGGTGGAAATGCCGTACATGATGATCCCCAGCCCGAAGGTGATGAGGAGCATGGTGAAGATTTCGGCCCTGGGGTTGCCGGTCACGGGCAGGACCTCGCCGTAGCCCACGCTGGTGAGCGAGATGACCGTCATGTAGAAGCAGTCCAGGAGCGGGGCTTCGCCTTCGTAGATATGGTAGTACCCGCCCGCCCCGGCCACGATGACCAGCAGGATGACCAGCAGGATGAACCGCAGGCGGGTGCCTATATTCATGAGACGTTCCGGTTTCTTCCCCAGGGGGTTGCCCGGCAAAACCGGGGAATGGGGGGCGGGAACCCTGATGCATAAATGCCCCAAGGGGCTGAAAAAGGCAAGTCATTGCCCCTTCGCTTTTCTTGACAACCACCCCGGTGAAGTCTTTACTGAATGACAGGCACACACCCTTTCAAGGAGAAGGCATGGAAAAGATCGGCGCTGGATCCACCTCCCTGAAGGGGCATTTCCTGGTGGCCATGCCGGGGCTCGATGATCCCAACTTCCACCTCACCGTGACCTTCCTTTGCGAGCACAACGAGGACGGCGCCTTCGGCCTGGTCATCAACCGGATTCTGCCAGGGGCCGAGGCGTCCATCGTATTCAGGGAGCTGGGCCTGGACGCCCTGCCCCGGGCCATGTCCATGCCCCTGTACGTGGGAGGGCCCGTGAACCCCCGCCTCCTGTTCGTGCTCCACGGCCCGCCCCTGCAATGGGACGCCACCCTCCCGGTTTCAGACACCGTGGCCATGACCTCCTCCCCGGATGTCCTGGAAGCCCTGGCCCGGGGCGAGGGGCCTGAATCGGCCCTCCTGGTCCTGGGTTGCGCCGGATGGGCCCCGGGGCAGCTGGACGCCGAAGTCCTGGAAAACGCCTGGCTCACCTGCCCGGCCCCGGACCGCATTCTGTTCGAGACCCCAGTGGAGAACCGTTGGGAGGCGGCGGCCAGGAGCATGGGCGTTGATCCACGGCTCTTGTCCGACATTCCCGGCCACGCCTAGCAGGCTGACCAGAAACGCGATCTGCGGCGTTGCGCTTCACCGGGAAAGGGCTCAACGTACAAAAGTACGCCTCGCCCTTTCCCGGCTCTCGCGCCTTGCAGCTCACGTTTTTGATCAGCCTGCTCATCTGGCTGACCAGAAACGCGATCTGCGGCGTTGCGCTTCATCCCTCGTCACTGCGGCGTACCGTTTCAGAGCCACGTCCCCCGTTCCACGGCTCCCCTATTTGGGCAGAAACATGTCCCAGGGGTCCTCGGGTTGGATTTCGGGAAGCTGGGGGGAGGGGAGGGCAGCCTTGTGGCAGGCCACTTCCTGCTCGTACAGGGTCCAGTCCGTGAGTTTCACGGCGTTGCCGGTCTTGCGGTCGCTGTCCTCGGTGTTGTGCTGGAGGATGAGGCTGATGCGGTGGCCCTTTTCATCCCTAAAGGACCACTTCCAGGCCACGAACACATGGAAGGGGTCCCCCCGCCACTCTCCGGGCTTGCCGAACCGTTTCAGGAACCGCTTGTACAACTTGTCGTAAAACGCCTCGCTGGAATCCTCGTACTTGAGCTTGATCCGGGTTATCCGGCCTTCCAGTGCGCAGGTGCCAAAACAGACCGTCCCGCTTTTGACCCCCTTGATGGGCCGGATTTCCGCTTCCTTCATGGATTCCGCGAACCGGACGGGCAGGGCCTCGTCCAGGAAAAGACGGTCTTTGAAATCCCAAACCGGCACCCCCATCTCGAAGCCCGCCAGCTCGCCGGGGGCCAGGGTTTTGTCGGCCGCCCAGGTGGAAGCGGCCGCAACGACGACCGCCAGAACGATTGCGACTTGCCATGGCTTCATGAAACGCCTCCCTTGGGGTTGGATTCCCGGTCCTCCCCATGGACCAGTTGATAATAGACACCCCGTTTTTTCAGAAGTTCTTCGGGGGTTCCGATCTCCACGATACGGCCGGATTTCATCACCGCCACCCGGTCGTAATCCGGCACCAGGTCCAGGCGGTGGACCACGGACACCACCGTTGTGTCCGTGTGGAACCGTGTGTTCAGGAGGTTCTGGACCCGGGTCTGGCTGCTGTTGTCCAGGCTGGAGGTGGCCTCGTCCAGGACCAGGAGCCGGGGTTCCTTCAGGAGGGCCCGGGCCAGGGCGATCTTCTGGCGCTGGCCCCCGGACAGGCGGTCCCCCTTGGAGCCCACGGAAAAATCCAGGCCGATATCCATGACATCCTCCAGGACTCCCTCCTCCGCGATGAGCCTCATGGCCATTTCCTCCACCCGTCGGGCAGCCTTGTCGTCCGTGCCCTTAAGGGCGCCGAAGAGGATGTTGTCCATGAGGCTGTTGGAGCACACGTAGGAACGGGGGCAGTAGAACACAAAGGCCGGGTGTTTTTCCTGCACAAAGGGGTCGGAGATGTGGTCCCAGTGGGCCGGATGGTCATGCAGGCCACAGGCCGCGAGGTCCTGCCCTTCCGTCCCGGGACCGCCCACGGCTTTCAGGTGGCCACAGGCTCCGATGTTCATCTCCCCCAGCTCGGTGATGATCCATTGCCGGGCGGCCACAATGCGGTCTCCCATGCCTTTGGGAAAGGGGATCTCCGGATTGTCGGCAGGGACATGGGCCAGGGCCAGGGTGAGGAGAGTGCGGTAATCCTTCCTCCGAAGCCGGTTGCGGATGGCCTCCATCCTTTTTTTTCTCCGGGCCCGGAGATGCAGGAGGATTTTCCGTAGGCCGGCCACTTCCGAAAGGTGGGCCTCGGTCTCCCTCTGGAAGTTTTCCTCATGATCGTCGTGCTTCCGCACCGCCTGGGCGGCCAGGTCCCTGCCCAGGGCCAGCATGTCTTCGTCCAGGTCCAAATCCCGCAGGAATTTCATGAACCGCTTTCTCTTGGGCAGATTTTCCAGCATGTAATCCGGCACCTGGGACTCGCCGAAAACCAGGTTGTTGTAAAGGCTGGTCCTGTCATGGAACCGGTCCACCTGGAAGAACTCGATGTCCAGGTCCCCGGCCTCCCGGATTTCCTTTTGCAGCTTTATGCGGATGCGGATGAAGCTGTCCACCAGGTGGCAGCAACGGTCCCGGGAAATGGTGGCGTTGCACCCCAGGCGCACCAGGTCGCTTTCCAGGCCCACAGCCCGGGCCATGGCCAGGATCTCCCCGTCCGTGGGCAGGGGTTTGCGTTTGGCGGGGTCTTTTTCGATGAGGTACATGGAACGGCAGGCGTACAGGAGGTTCTCCCGGATGGTGCCGTCGAAGATGAAGGGAGCCTGAGCCACCACCCCCAGGATGCGCCCGGTGTCCTGGCGGGAGAGGGAGGCAAGCTCGTGGCCGTCCAAAAGGGCATGGCCCTGGGTGGCCCGGTATAACTGGCCCAGGATGTAGGCCAGGGTGGATTTGCCGGAGCCGGAAAAACCCACCAGAGCCAGGTGTTCCCCTGGCTCCAGGGAGAGGTTCACCCCGTCCAGGATGCGGGTGCCGTTTTCCAGGGAGTAGCCCACGTTGGACAGTTCCAGGCGGGGGGCCAGGTTCAGGGGCTCCCGGCCCTCGGGGGCCAGGTCGAACTCCGGGGCCTCGTCGAAGTACTCCATGATGCGGTGGTACCGCACCTTGGAGTCCTGATACTGCTCGTAATATTCCAGAAGCTCCTTCCAGGGGTCGTAGATTTTTTCGTAGGCCGAGAGAAAGGCCACCAGGGCGCCCAGGGTGAACTGGCCCCGGATGGCCAGGGTGCCGCCGATGAGGAACAGGAGGAAAGGCCCCACGCTCTGAAAGTAGTTGCTCACCATCTTGATGAGGTATTTGAAGGTGAAGAGGCGGTTCATGATGGAAAACAGGCTGTTCACGTGGATGGAGAGCTTTTCCTGCTCCAGGCGGGTGGCGGCGTTCCCCTGGATTTCGTGGATGCCGGAAATGGCCTCGGAAATGACCCCGCTCATGTTCCGGGTGGCGTCCACCCGCTGGATGTTCTCCCGGTTGTAGCGCCGCTGGAGCAGGGGCACCACGATGACTTCCAGGGGGTAGATGGCCAGACTCACCGCAGCCAGGAAGGGGTCCAGAAAGAACATGTAGCCCCCCAGGGTCACCAGGGTGAGGAGGGAGGTCACGGGCACGGCCAGGGCGCCGCCGATGAAGAACCCGATGGCGTTCAGTTCCGAGGAAAGGGCCGTGATGGCCGTGCCGGGGCTGGTGCGGCGGAAGAACTGCATGGGAAGGGAGAGGATGTGCTCGTAGAGTTCGTTGCGCATCTGGACCAGGATCTTCTGGCCCATCCAGGCCTGGAGCTTGCTCGTGGCGTACTTGAGGAGCCCGTTGGCCACAACGGCCGCGAGATAGGCCCCGCAGTAGAGGTACAGGAGCTGAACATCCGACAGGCGGATGGCCTGGTTGACGATGCGCCGCTGCATCTCCAGGGGCACCAGCCGGAAGAAAACCCCGGCCACGATGAGGGCAAGAAGGCCGATCTGCCAGGTCTTTTTGACTCTCCAGGCCCAGGAGAACAGAGATTTGTCGGTGATCAAGGCGAATCCTTTCTCAACGCAGCGGGGTGCATGGCATTTTCCCCATTATAATCATCCTCGATGGTCCGGCAAAAAGCCCGAAATTCATCCCCTCCGTCATTCGGGCGAAGGAGGTTGTGCCGTAATTCAAATGGAACACCATCCGGCCACAATTGTTGATGAGTTCGTAAAAAGCCAAAAGGTTCGTCATCCTCGCGAAAGCGGGGATTCATAACCATTTTAAATAACTGGATTCCGGCCTTCGCCGGAATGATGGTTTTGGTAGGTTCCCGACTTGCCGCATCTCCATCACGCCTAAAGCTCCACCCGGGCCTGGGTCCACAGCCTTTCGGCCACCACAGCGGCCAGGGGCTCCCAGGAGGGGGGGTCTCCATGGGCCGGGCGGATGACGGCCACCCGCCGCCGGGTTTCCGCAGAAAGCCCCTCCAGGGCGTGGGCCAGGGCCGGGTTGGGGCAAAAGGCCAGGCCCGTGCCCCCGGACCGGGCCACGTACTCCAGGGCCGGGAAATCCCCCAGGCTGTCCCCAACGTGGAACAGGAGGACCGGCCCATCCGCTCCGGCGGTCAGGTCCCGGATGACCTCCACCTTGTCCTCCTCCCGGCTCACCCGGCGGATGAGGCAGGCCCGTTCTTCGGGCGTCAGGAGGTCCTCCAGGACCGGTGAGGCGGCCACCAGGAGCCGGCCGTGGTGTCGGAACCGGTTCACCAGGGTCATGAGCCCGGCGAAGCCGGTGGTGGAAAGGGCCACCCGGGCCCGGACCGACTCGGAGGCAACCAGGCGGTCCAGGGTTTCGGCCGCCCCCGGGAACAGGGGCATTTCCCGGGCGTAGGCTGCCAGGCGCTCCCGGTCCACGCCCCGGGCCAGGTCTGCCATGGGGGCCAGGACCTGGGAGAACGGCCTCTCCCCGGAGGTGTACGCGGCCATATGCCGGGCCATTTCCCGGTTCCGGCCCAGGGGGCGCACCAGTTCGGCGAAGCTGTTTTCCGGCGTGGTGGTGCCGTTCACGTCCGTGGTGAAAATGAGGTGGGGCCGCTTTTCCATGGGAATGGCCGGGAGCGCCGGGCTCTGAGTCCGGGACGGGGGTTTGCCGGAAGCGGGGCCTTCGTGGCTTCCGCCGAGGCTTTGAGCTTACCAGAGCCCCGGAGTCCTGGCAACGAGGTGGCGGTTCCGGGTCCCGGGTCCCTTTTCCCTTGTTGAACCCGGGGACTTGTGTAATCTACACCCGATGGAAATCCGGGGGAGCCATCCAGAGGATGGGTGGGAAGAGCCCACCCCCGGGCAACGAATTTATATCCCGGCGGCGCGCCCTGGCCAGGGTGCCGGGCGGCCGTGAGGGGTTTTGGGAGGTTGGATGGACGCGAAAAAGACGGTGCTGGAAGCCAAGGAGCAAGGCCGGGCCCTCACCGAGGCCGAGAGCAAGAGGCTCTTGTCCGCCTATGGGGTGCCCGTGGTTGTGGAGGTCGTGGCCCAAACCCCCGCCGAGGCGGCCGGGGCGGCCGGGCGGATGGGTTTTCCCGTGGTGGTGAAGGGCCTGGGCGCGGCGCTGACCCACAAGACCGAACTGGGACTGGTGCGCCTGTCGGTGCCGGATGCCGCCGGCGTGATCCGGGCCACGGAAGAGATCGCCGCCGCCGCCGGGGAGGCCCTGGAGGGGTTCCTGGTCCAGCCCCAGGTGGCCGGGGCCCGGGAGTTCGTGGCCGGGCTCATCCGGGACCCCCAGTTCGGGCCGGTGGTGCTTTTCGGCGTGGGCGGGGTGTTCACCGAGGCGTTGAACGACGTGGTCCTGGGTATCGCGCCCCTGTCCGAGGCCGACGCCCGCGACATGATCGGCCGCATCCGGTCCCAGGCCCTCCTGGGCCCCTTCCGGGGGGAGGCGGCCGTGGACCGGGAGCAACTGGTTTCCGTGCTCACCGGGCTTTCCCGCCTGGGCATGGAGATCCCGGAAGTGGAAACCGTGGATGTGAACCCGCTCAAAGCCGGGCCGGACGGGAGGCTCACGGCCGTGGACGCCCTGGTGATCCCGGCCGACGCCCAGGCCCCCCCGGCCAGGGCCCTGCCTGTTCCGCCGGAAAAGGTGGGGGCCTTTTTCTACCCCAAATCCATCGCCTTCATCGGCGCGTCCTCCCGGTTCGGCAAGTGGGGCCACATGCTCTACACCTGCCTCATCGCCGGGGGATACGCCGGGGACATCCACCTGGTGAACCCCAAGGGCGGAACCCTGGCGGGCCGGGAGGCCTTTTCGTCCATTTCCGAATTGCCCGACAACGTGGACCTGGCCGTGGTGTCCATCCCCGTGGCCGGGGTGCTCCAGGCCATCGAGGAAATGGCCCAAAAGGGCATCCACCGGGTGGTCCTCATCACCTCCGGGTTCGGGGAGACGGGCCCCGAGGGCAAGGAGCTGGAAAAACGCCTGGCCGATACCGCCCGGCGTTTGGGGGTCCTCATCATGGGGCCCAACACCATGGGCCTGTGCAACCCCCACGTCTCCCTGTACTGCATGGGCAGCCACGTGCGCCCCGGCCCCGGGTCCACGGCCCTGGTGGCCCAGTCGGGCAACATGGGCACCCAGCTTCTGGCCTTCGCGGAAAAGGAGGGCATCGGCATCCGGGCCTTTGCCGGGTCGGGCAACGAGGCCATGATCACCATTGAGGACTTCATGGACGGGTTCGCCGTGGACGACAAGACCCGCGCCGTGGTTCTGTACCTGGAGAGCGTGAAGGACGGCAGGAGGTTCTACGAGAGCGCCCGGCGGGTGGGCAGGACCAAGCCCGTGGTGGTGTTGAAGGGCGGCCGTACCCGGGCCGGGGGTCGGGCCGCCGCCAGCCACACCGGGGCCATGGCCACGGACAACCGAGTGTTCGACGCCGCCTGCCGCCAGTCCGGCATCGTCCAGGTCCAGCAGCCCATGGATCTCCTGGACCTCTCGGCCGCCTTTTCCAGCCTGCCCCTGCCCCGGGGCCCCCGGGTGGCCATCATGAGCCTGGGAGGCGGCTGGGCCGTGGTCACCAGCGACCTGTGCAACGAATACGGCCTGGATGTGCCCGATCTGGAGGAAGGCATCGTTCAGCGCATCGACCAGATCCTTCCCCCCTACTGGAGCCGGAGCAATCCCGTGGACCTGGTGGGGGAGAGCGACCCCAACATTCCGTTGACCGTGAGCGAGGTCCTGGCCGCCTGGGACGGTTGCGATGCGGTGATCAACCTGGGCATCATGGGCCGCCGCCACGCCCTGCGCCGGATGATTTCCAGCGCCGTGGCGGCCGACCCGGACGCGGACCCGGCTTTCCTGGAAAAGCTCCACCAGGCCCTGACGGCGTTCGAGATGCGCTACACCGAGCACCTGATCCGTCTCATGGAAACCTACCACAAGCCCATCCTGGGGGTCCCGCTCATCACGGACGAAACGGACAAGACCCTGCTCCAGTTCCCGGACCACGACTACGCCGGGGTGTTTTTCAAGACCCCGGAGCGGGCCGTGAAGGCCCTGGCCCGCATGTGGGAGTACAAGAGCTTCCTGGAGCGGGAGGAGATGGGATAGGGGAGGGCGGGCTCGGGAAAACCCGTGACCGGAGATTCGTATACCCGGAAATTTCTGATGTTCCCGGAAAAATTATGATCCGGGAAGATTCGGACGAAAAAAAGCCCCCCAGAGGCCATGAGCCTTTGGGGGGCTTTTGCGTATGGCGGAAAGAAGCGCAGGCCGCAGATCGCGTTTTTGGGCAGCTAAAGAACAGGCTGTTCAAAAACGATGAGCTGCAAGGCGCGCGAGCCGGGAAAGGGCGAGGCGTACTTTTGTACGTTGAGTCCTTTCCCGGTGAAGCGCAACGCCGCAGATCGCGTTTTTGGGCAGCCTGCTAGCTTGCCCGGACGCGGGAGAGGTACGCCAGGGCATCCTGGCTGCCGGCCTGGGCGGCCATGGCAAAGTCCACCATGGCTGCGTCCTTGTTGCCGGAAAGCAGGTGGATTCTGGCCCGGCCGTAAAGGAAGTTGGCGTTTTGCGGGTCCTTTTCCAGGGCCATGTTCACCGCCTCGAGGGCCTTGCCGTAATCCCCACGGTCCGCCAGGGCCAGGGCCAGGCCGAACCGGGCTTCGGCATTGTCCGGGGCCTTGTCCAGGGCCTTTTTGTAGTAGCGGGCGGCAGCCTTGTCCCCACCGTAAATGGCCGCCAGTTCGGCCTGTTCGATGATTTGCTCCACGGGCCTGCGTTCCCGGGGCGGCTCCAGGCCCAGGGGCGGCCGGGCGGAAACCGGGGCAGGGCGAGCCTCGGCTGTGGCCGCCATGGGCTCGGAGGCTGTGGACACCGGAGCCGGAGCGGGCACCGGGGTCGGCGCCTGGGCCACGGTCGTTGATTCCGGGGCCGCCCCGGATTCCATCCCCCCGGCCATGGCCATCATCCGGCCCATGGGGAAGGAGTAGGAAGCCCAGGCCCGGCCGGGCTCCATGTCGGCCTCAAAGGAGAGGGTCATGTTCTCGGGCACGGTGGCCGGGGCCAGTCCCTGGGGCATCATGGAGGCCATCATGGACCCCAGGTCCATGGTCCCCGCGAACATGGCCCCCTGGGCCGGGCTGTCCTCCAGCCCCCTGGCCTGGGCCACGAGTCCAGCCAGACGATCGTCGCCGGTGGCGGTCACCAGCTTGTTTCCCACCACGGTAAAGCGCACCTGGAAGTCTTCGAAGGGTATGGGGGGAACGGGCTGGCCCTGGGCATCCTTCATCTGGGAGAGGTCCGGCATTTTCATGCGGAACCCCACGGTGCGCAGGCCACCCACCTTGCCGTCCGGAAGGCGGACCAGGAGGTCGCCCATGAGGAAGGGCGGCTTCTCCTGCTGTTTCAGCATGAAGTCGTCCATGCTCTTCATGTAGGCGAAAATGGACTGGGTCATGTTGTCCAGGAAGGGGTCGTCCGGGGCCATTTCGTTCTTCAGGACCATGATCCCTTCCAGGCTGAGCCTTTTGTCCTTCATCGAGAAGCCGGCCACGGTCTCCCCGGTCATCTGGCCGGCCACAGTCCGGAAGGCGGAGATGTCTATGCCCATTTTGGCGTAGAGACCGCCCATCCAGTCCAGGAACCCCTCCATGTTGTAGGGCAGGGTCCGGAACACGGATTGTTGGCCCTGGGGCCGGTAGCCCCCCAGGATGCTCTCGGCTTTCCCTGCCTGGTTTTTCTGGAGGAATTCCGCGAAGGGCGACCCCTCCACGGGATTGGCGGCCATGGCCACCTTCAAGTCCCCGTTGGTCAGGTCCAGGCCCAGGGACAGGGTGGCGACCTGGGCGGCCATCGTCTCCACCTGGGTCATCATGTTCCGGAGCTGTTCCGGCGAGGCGGCAGGCGGGGTCCCGGGGGCCGCAGGCGGAGCCTGGGCCATGGCGTTGATCTGCTGGTCGATCAGGGGCTTGGCCGCAGCCATGAGGCTGGCAGGGGAAAGATCCAGGGTGAAGGCTTCCCGGGGCAGTTCCCGGCTGGCCGTTTCCAGGGCTCCGGCCGTCTCCCCGGAGACCTGGGCCGTGGGCGGGAAGGCGAACAGATAATAGTCCGGGCCGGTGGTCACCTTGCCGAATTTTCCGGCGATGACCAGGAAGTTTTCACTGGGCTTGGTGAAGGGGATCAGGACCCGGGCCTCCATGACGTCGGCTCCCAGGCGGGCCCTGGCCACAATGGCCCGGTCCCGGTCGATCCAGTCCGTGCCCCCCAGGAAGGCCCCTACCTGCGCCGAGGGCGGGGGCTGGCCGCCGGCCTCGGCCGTGCCGCCGCTCCAGCGGTCCAGAGCCTCCAGGGTATCCTCCAGGCGGGCCACTTTCAGGGTGAATTCCCCGGGCTGGGCAGCCAGCTCCGTTGGCTGGCCGGTCGTCTCGGGCAGCCCGGCGATCTTGCCCCTGACCTTGGAGACCTTTCCGGCCACCGTCCCCCGGACGATGGTCTTCTCGGGCGAAAGGGCCAGCATGGCGCCCACCACCACGGCGGCCGCCAGGATGGGAACGGCCACCAAAAGGATCCATTTTTTGCTCATGGAAGGCTCCTTCATTCGGAGGATGGCACTCAACCTCGGAAGGCTTTGGAAACGGATGCGCGCCGTGGCCTTCTCCCGCAGCCCGGGCGATTTCGTATTTTTTTAAGACTTCAAGAATCGTGCCGGATTGAGGCACTCATATAGATAGCAATTCCTTGGGGCAAAGGCAACCTTTTTGGCCCGGAAAGCCCTCCCCGGCCCACCTCCCCGGCATAGGAGCCTCTTCCGGGCCGCCCGGCGGGGTCCCGACCGTGTCGCGCCAGGGCCTGCAAAAAAGCTGGTGAAGCGCAGATTACCTTTCCTCTTCGGGTTTTGCAACGAAACACCGGAAAAAGGTCTTGCATTCCCCCCACAAGGCGCTTAAGGTTTTTTGAATCAGATTCAATGAATGAAGATTGTTCATATTTGAAACGGAATTACAGTGGGCCGGGCCGGGCCCGAACCTGATCCGGAACAAGGGAGGGCAGCATGGCAGACAGACTGAACCTGGTCACCGGGGCCTGCGGATTTTCCGGGTCCAATCTCGTCAAGAAACTCCTGGAAGACGGCCAGAATGTCATTGCCACGGATCTTCCCCGGGCCTTTGAGCATCCCAAGAACCGGATGATTTTCAAGAACACGGGCGTGGATTTTTCCCAGTCCAACTGCCAGGTCATCCCCTCGGACCTGACAGACGCCAAATCCCTGAAAAAACTTTTCAAGAAGCCCGTGACCCACGTTTTTCACACCGCGAGCCTGTACGACTACTCCGCGCCCATGGAAATCCTCGAGCGGATCAACATCCACGGGTCCAACAATCTTTTTGACCTGGTGCTGGCCCAGGGGGGCATCGAGCGGTTTGTCCACTGGTCCACCAACGGCGTGTTCGGCAAGCCCTACACCAGCGGCGAGGCGAACGCCCTTTGCAACGTCCCCTTTGTCGAGGACAACCCCTCGCCCAAGAACACGCCCATGTCCCAGGACCACCCGGCCGGGACCCACCTGGTGAACGACTATTCGGTGACCAAGTTCCGCCAGGAGCAGATCGCCTGGAAGCACCACCGGGAATCCGGCCTGCCCCTGACCGTGATCCGGCCCGCGCCCATCTACGGCCCGGGGAGCGACTACGGCCACGGCGGCATCGTGCTGGCCATCAACAAGGGCCTGGTCCCCGTGATCCCCAAGGACAGCAAGAACTACATCACCACCAGCATCCACGTGGAGGACATCGCCGGGTTCGCGTTTTACATCGCGGACAAGGATTTCGGCCTGGGCGAGGATTACAATGTGGTGGATGATTCCGTCATCTCCTACTACGACTTCATACACTACCTGGCGCTGCTCCTGGGCCGCAGGATCAGGGACGTGCCCCTGGTGAGGCAGAAACACCTCCAGCCCGTCATGATCCAGGTGGCCAAGGCCTGGACCAGGCTGGAAAGGAAGTACAACGTGCCCCGGGTGCGGATCCTGGAGGTGGGTTCCGCCACCTACATGTCGTCCTCCTACTGGATTTCCAACCGGAAAACCAAGGGCGCGGGCTATGTGTACCGCTACCCGGATGTGAAGGAAGGCATGCGCGACACCATCGAATGGTTCCGCCGCGTGGGCTGGCTCCGCCGCTCCCACGACCCCAAGGGCATCTGGCAGGAAAACATCAAGGCGTAGCAGGCTGCCCAAAAAGGCGATCTGCGGCGTTGCGCTTCACCGGCCAGTGGCTCTCAACGTACATAACGTACGCCTCGCCCCTGTCCGGCTCGCGCGCCTTGCATATCGCATTTTTGAACAGCCTGCTTATTCGGCTGCCCAAAAAGGCGATCTGCGGCGTTGCGCTTCACCGGGAATATCCGGGCGTCCCGGGCAGACACCCCCCCTTTTTCAAAGGGGGGCAGGGGGGATTCGTTCGGGAGGCAGGGCGGCGTTGCGCGCTACCGGGTGACCGTCATCTCATCGTTTTTGAACAGCCTGTCAGTAGCCTGTTTTTCAACAGGTTGCCAAGTTTGACAAGCTCCTAACAAGTCGAAAAGCCAAGATATTCGTTATTCCTGCGAAAGCAGGAATCCACGTCATTCCGGCGTAGGCCGGAATCCAGGGTTTTTGTAACGCATAGGAAAAAACCTTTTGCGATTTCCGTTGGTTGTGTGGTTGCATGGTGAAAGAGGTGGGGCATCTGGTGGTGATGCTGCCTGGATGATTCCCTTTGAAATCGGCCGGGTTCCCCTCTTCATAAAAGGTGGCAGAGGGGATTTTTTCCTGCCCCTCCCGGAACAAGAAACTCCCTTTCCGCGTTCCCATACCCCAAGGAGGCCCCGTGAAAACCTTTTTTTTAGCCCTCTTGGCCCTCTCCCTGGCCGCCGCGCCGGTCCAGGCCGGGCAGCCCATGCCCTACCCCCCGGCGTTCCCGGATCATCTGACGAAAATTGAGGTGCCCCTGGATATGAACCTGTTGAAGGCCGGGGACCTCCAGATCAGCGTGGAGGAGTTCTCCCCGGGGGGGGAGGGGACCCGGAAGCGCGTGGTGGGCGTGGTCCTGGTGGACGCCCCGCCGGACATCGTGTGGAATGTGCTCCTGGACTGGGAGACCATGCACGAGTTCGTGCCCAACCTGAAGAGCTACAAGGTGGTGCACGAGTTCCCGGCCCCGGGCAACCCCGGCGACCTGCGCAAGATCATCGCGGGCAAGATCAAGGTGCTTTTCTTCACCATCGGCTACAGCATGGACGTGCTCTTTGACCCGGAGAACATGCGCCAGGAATGGCGGCTGGTGCCTGACGAGGAGGCCGAGGCCTACCGCGACAACGGCATTTCGGCCACAGACCCTGTGTTCGGCTTGAAAAGCGTGGAAGGCTTCGAATACCTGGAACCCTTTGAGGGCGGCAAAAAAACCCTGTACTACTACGCCCCGGTCATCGAGTCCTCCATCCCGGTCCCCGGCTTCATCGAACGCGCCATGGCCAAATCCAGCCTCCGGGGCTACATGAAAGGCGTAAAGGAAAAAGCCGAACGCCTCTGCCCCTTTGACCGCTAGCCCGCGAACCCGTTTGCATCAGGTGCCCTTTTGCATGGGAACCGGTGTCAACGCCCCCCTCCCAAGGCCTCCCCCTCCCCCCTTTTCCCAAAGGGGGGAGGGGGGGGATTTGCCCGAAACGCCGAAACAATCCCTGAAAAATACCTTGCCGTAACCGGGCGTTGACGCTCCCTCGCGGTCCCTTTTCCGATATCTGCGTGCTCTGCAGGTTCCTTTTGCTTTTGGAAACCCGTGGAATGGATGCGACCGGGTGTCAGGCGGGAAAGGAAAGGAGAGCCAGGACTTCGGCGGCCGGGTCCCATTCCACGCAGAGCCCCCGGGTGAGCGCCCCGCAGGTCAGGGCCATGGGCCGGGAGACCGCCACGGACTCGCCCGGGGACAGGGGGACGTGCTCCACCCCGGCGCCCGACGGCCGCACCAGGACCGGGGCGTGGGAATGGCCCCTGAACAGCACGCCCCGGGGGTTTTCGGAGAAGAACAGGGCAAACTCCTTGTCCCCCATGGGCCGGGCCATGGCCGAAAGCCCCATGCGCCGGACAAAAGGGAGGGAATGGGCCATGACCGCTCCGGCCACGGTGCGGGCCGGGGGCAGGCTTTCCAGGAAGGCGAAGGTAGCCGCTGACACGAACCGGGCCGGCCGCCCTTCCCGGGCCGCCAGGAGCCAGTGGTCGTTGTTGCCCCGGACGCAGAGAATTCCAGCTTCTTTCAGGATGCCCACGCACTCGTCCGCAGTCTCGGGGCGCTCGGAGTCGCAGATGTCCCCCAGGTGCACCAGGGTCTGGCAGCCCCGGCCCCGGAGAAGCTCCACCGCCCGGGAGATGGCATCCGCCCGGCCGTGGCTGTCGGCCATGACGCCGATTTTTTCAAGAGACTCTTGCATGACGCCCCTTTCAACCACGAACCGGGAGCCTTGGCAACAAGCCGATGAACTCCAGGGCCGGGCTTTCGGGAACAGGCGGCTGTATTTTTGTCCTTTTTCGGGTCACAATTCGTTTTCAGCACCGTCCAATTCAACAGAGACCTGGAAATCCATGCGGGAGGCCATGTTGGAAGAACTTGTCTACAGGGCGAAAAACGGGGACGCCCGGGCGCTGGAGGAACTGGTGGCCGGGGTCCAGGACCGGGTGTTCAACCTTTCCCTGCGCATGTTGGGCCATCCCGAGGACGCCCGGGACGCCTCCCAGGAGATCCTGGTGAAGGTCGTCACCGGCCTGGGGTCGTTTTCCGGCCGCAGCAGCTTCACCACCTGGGTCCACGCCGTGGCCGCCAACCACCTCCGGGATCTATTGAGGAAGCGCCCCCGGCAACCCGATGACAGCCTGGACCAGTGCGCCGAACTCATCGAGCGCATGGCCGCCCGGGGCTGGAACGAGGACCGATCCAGGCCGGTGCAGAAGCTGGTGGTGGAGGAGATGCGCCACGCCTGCCTCATGGGGCTTTTGTCCTGCCTGGACGATGACCAGCGCATGGCCTACGTGCTGGGGGAGATCTTCGAGGTCTCGGGAGCTGAAGGAGCGAAAATCCTGGACATCAACGAAGCGGCTTTCCGCAAGCGCCTTTCCCGGGCCCGGGAGAAGCTCCGGGACTTCATGACCCGCTACTGCGCCCAGGTGAACCCGGACGCGCCCTGCACCTGCGAGGGTTGCGCGAGAAAATCCGTGCATCATGGCCTGGACCCGTCCCTGGCCCCCCTGGCCCGGCTTCCCCGGCGAGGGACAGCGAAAGATGCCGTCCGCCGCCTGGATGGCCTCCAGGAGGAAAGCCGGGTAGCAAACCTGTTCCGGGATCTCCCGGACTACGCGGCCCCCGGGGATTTCATCGACCATCTGCGCGGCCTGATGGATTCGGGCCGCATCCATTCCCTGCTTCAGGAACCTACAAAAGGAGGAACACCATGATCGCCTATTGCGGACTGGATTGCGAAAAATGCGACATCTTCCGGGCCACGAGGTCCGACGAGGCCGAGAGGGAACGGGTGGCTACAGACTGGTCCCGGCGGTTCGGCTTCAAGCTTGCCGCCCCGGACATCGCCTGCGACGGCTGCTCCTCGGACGGGGCGCGCCAGTTCTCCTTCTGCGCCGCCTGCAAGGTCCGGACCTGCTGCCGGGAAAAGGAACTGGCCCACTGCGCCAAGTGCGGGGACGCACCTTGTGGGAAACTCACGGAGGTGTTTTCCCTATCAGGAAACATCAAGAAGGCGTTTGAGGCGTTGGCGGGGAAGTGATTTCCTTTTCCATTCAAGAAAAATGTTGGGTGAACCCGCGTGGCGCGGAATGGCCTAAGATTTTGAAATGATGGGATAGGAAGCGCCACGAGGTGGCACGAAATTGGGCAGGTGTCAACGAGGGGGTGAAGGATTATTTGTCCTTACGGGTGCCGGGGGGGCTGTGCTGTTTGGAACGAATCCCCCCTGCCCCCCTTTGGGAAAGGGGGGTGTCGGCCCGGGGGGTGACAAGCGGGTGGTGCAAGTTTTTTTGGGAAGGGGGGCGCGGGGGGGAACCCTTTTTTTTCAAAAAAAGGGTTCCCCCCCGCACTTTTCTACCCCTACAACCCCATGAACCTCGCCGCGATGATCTTCATGATTTCGTTGGTGCCGGCGAAGATGGAGAGGATGCGCACGTCCCGGAAGGCCCGGGCCAGGGGGAACTTCTCCAGGTAGGCGAGCTCGCCCACCAGGTCCATGGACCGGTCCACCACCCGCTTGGCCAACTCCGTGGTCCAGTACTTGGCCATGGAGACATCCACCACCACGTTGGCCCCGGAGATGTGCTCGGCGATGAGCTTGTCCAGGAAGGTCCGGGCCAGCTTGCATTCCGTGGTCATTTCCACGATGGCGAACTGGGTGGCCTGGAACTTGGACAGGGGCTTGCCGTCCCGGTTCCTGGTCTCCTTCAGGTACTGGGTCACGTGTTCCACCACCAGTTCGGAGGCGGCCACCGCACCGATGGCGCACACCAGCCGCTCCTGCTGGAGCTTCTGCATGAGCATGATGAAACCCGCGCCCTTATCCCCCAGGCGGTTGGCCACGGGGATGCGGCAGTTGGTGAAGAACAGCTCGGCCGTGTCCTGGCTGTGGAATCCCATCTTCTCCAGGTGCCGCCCCCGGGTGAACCCCGGGGTGCCGTCCTCCACCAGGTACAGGCTGAGGGCCTGGTAGGGGTTTTCCACGTCCGGGTCCCGGGCCGCCACCACGCACAAGCCGGTGCAGATGCCGTTGGATATGAACGTTTTGACCCCGTTCAACACCACTGTGTCGCCCTCCTCCACGGCCGTGGAGGTCATGGAGGACAGGTCGCTGCCCGTGCCGGGCTCGGTCATGGCCACGGAGGTGATGATTTCCCCGGACACGCAGCCGGGCAGGTACTTCTTCTTCTGCTCCTCCGTGCCAAAGCTCTCGATGTAGGGCACCACGATGTCCGAGTGGAGGCTCGCCACCAGGCCCGAATGGTTGGTGCGCGCCATTTCCTCGGCCAGGATCACGGAGTGGAGGAAGTCCTTGCCATGGCCGCCGTATTCGCAGGCCGTGGCCGTGCACAAAAAGCCCGCTTCCCCCATCCTGCGCCAGGCTTCCTTGGGCACCATGTGGTCCTCTTCCCATTGGTCCACGTGGGGGACGACCTCGGCGGCCAGAAATTCCCGGGCCTTCTGGCGGAAGGCGTGGTGCTCTTCGGTGTAGGGCAGAATTTCCATGCTCAGGCTCCTTTGACGATGGAAAAACAATGCCGGGCTCCCCGGCCGTCCGTGAGTTCAACGGTATGGTACCGGTCCCACAGGTCCGGGTCCAGGCTCACGTAAAACGCGCCCGTCTCGCCCGGGGCCAGGGTCCAGCCGCCGGGGGGATAGAGGTTGTTCACCACATACTCTTGTCCGCCGCCCGAGAGAATCATGCGCGGGGCCACGAAGACGGTTTCCGTGCCCAGGTTCTCCACATGGATCTCCAAATTCTGGTCAGCCATGTTGCAGCATTTGAACGCCAGCACATCCTCGATGCCGGAGTTCATGTAGAAGCGTGCGGCCAGCATGGCGGGTTTCCACGAACCGGAAGGCCCCGCCGCCCCCGAGGAACACCCGGGGACGGCGGGGCGGACAGTTTTCCATGGGATGCCAGGGAGTTGGGGCGTCCCGAAACTTCCGGGCCGCTCCATCCAATTCCCCCGCCCCCCTTTGAAAAAGGGGGGGAGGACAGCCCCTGGAAAAGGGGGCGGGCGTGGATGTCCTATCCCTCGTACTTGCCCACGATGCTGATGGCGCACACGTTCTGGAAGGGAAAGCCTCCCAGGTTGTGGGTGAGCCCGTACTTGGGGTTGTCCAGCTGGCGGTCTTCGGCGCGGCCGTTCAGCTGGAGGTACATTTCATAAAGCATCCTCAGGCCCGACGCGCCGATGGGGTGGCCGAAGCACTTCAGGCCGCCGTCGATCTGGCAGGGCACGCCGCCCGTGGCGTCGTAGAACCCGGCCATGGTGTCCTTCACCCCCTGGCCCGGCGGGGAGATGTGCAGGTCCTCATAAGTCACCAGCTCGGTGATGGAAAAGCAGTCGTGGACCTCCATCATGCTGATTTCCTCACGCGGGTCCGTGATGCCGGCCTCGGCGTAGGCCCTCTTGGACGCGACGCGGGTGGTGGCGAAACCATCGCCCTCCCACTCGTTGAAAGCCATTTCACTGCCGTTGCTAAGCGCCAGCTGGATGGCCTTCACCGTGACGAAGTCCTTCTTGCCCAGTTTCTTCGCGATCTCCGGGGTGGTGACGATGGCGCAGGCCGAACCGTCGGACACGCCGCAGCAGTCAAAGAGCCCCAGGGGATAGGCGATGATGGGCGACGCCTTCACTTGGGCGGCGGTGACCACTTTCCGGAGGTGGGCCTTGGGGTTCTTGGCGCCGTTCACGTGGCTTTTGGCCGAAATGTGGGCAATGGCGTCCTTCACCTGGTCCATGGGGATCTTGTGTTTCGCGCTGTAGGCCGAAGCGAGCTGGGCGAACGATCCCGGGGCCGAGAGGTTGGGCCACCACTGCCAGGGCAGGGTGCCGCCAGCCGAGCCCGGGTTGGGCAGGCCGCCGTAGCCCGAGTCCTTCAATTTCTCCACGCCCTGGGCCAGGCAGATGTCATACGCCCCCGAGGCCACGGCGTAGACCGCCCCCCGGAAAGCCTCGGTGCCCGTGGCGCAGTAGTTCTCCACCCGGGTCACGGGGATAAAGGGGAGCCTGAGCGTCACCGAAAGCGGCAGCGCGCTCTTGCCCACGTTCACCTCGTCCAGGCAGCAGCCGAACCAGGCGGCCCCGATGTCTTTCTTGTCTATTCCCGCGTCCGCGACACACTCGTTGAACGCCTCCACCATCAGTTCCTCGGCGCCCATGTCCCAGCGCTCGCCGAACCTGCTGCAGCCCATGCCGATGATTGCAACCTTGTCCCGAATTCCAGTGGCCATGGCTATTCCCTCCTCCTTATTTGGGTGGGGAAAAGAGTTTTTCAAGAAGCTGGGACTTCATGATGTCGCCCTCGATCTTGAGCTTGCCCGAGGTGTAGGCCTTCATGGGGTTCAGCTTGCCCAGGGAAAGGTCTAGGAAGTCGCCGACCTCCATCTTCAGGGTCGTGGTGGGCGAATCGGCCTTCTTGTTCTCCACGGAGCACTTGCCGTCCTTCACCGCGACTGCCCATTCCCCGCCGCCCGTGCCGGATATGACGTATTGGAACACCACGTCAACACCCGCCGAAGCGCCCGCGTTGAACACGGAGGGCATCATCTCGAACACGTCCTTCACCGAGACCGCCGGGGCTCCGCCAGCCGCCGGGGGCGCCTCGCCGCCGCCCGCCGCCGGAGCGGCCGGGGCCGGGGCCGCCGACGGGGGCTTGGCCTCGGACAGGGCGATCAAGGCGCCGGTGGCGTCGGCGATCTCCTTCGCGCCGGCCATGTTGTTGATGGCGTCCCAGGCATCGGCGATGTCCTCCAGGCTGGGGGCCTTGCCGCCCTCTCCCAGCTTGGCGCCCGGGCCCGTGAGGATCTGGGCGCGCTGGAAGTAGCCCATGCCCGCGCAGTAGATCTCGCCGGACTGGTCGCAACGGTCCGAGCAGAGGTAGAGCACCATGGGGGACACGAACTCGGGCTTGCTCTTGGCGAACAGGTCCGGAGGCATGATGTCCTCGGTGAGGCGGGAAGCGGCCAGGGGCGCGACCGTGTTCACCTTGATGTTGTACTTCGCGCCCTCGATCTTCAGGGTGTTCATGAGGCCCACCAGGGCCATCTTGGCCGAGGAGTAGTTGGTCTGGCCGAAGTTGCCGTACAGGCCCGCGGCGCTGGTGGTCATGATGACGCGGCCGTAGCCCTTGTCCTTCATGATCTCCCAGGCGGGCTTGGTGACGTTGTAGGCTCCGGTGAGATGCACGGCCACCACGGCGTTCCAGTTGTCCGACTCCATTTTCAGGAAGCTCTTGTCCCGGAGGATGCCCGCGTTGTTGATGACGATGTCCACGGTGCCGAAGGCGTCCACGGCGGATTTTACGATACCCGCGCCGCCCTCGGCGGTGGCCACGTTGTCGTAGTTGGCCACGGCCGAACCTCCGGCGGCCACGATCTCGTCCACCACCTTCTGGGCCGGGGTGGCGGAGCCGCCGCCCGAGCCGTCCCGGGAGCCGCCGAGATCGTTCACCACCACCTTGGCCCCCAGGGCCGCGAGTTGCAGGGCGTACACCCTGCCCAGGCCGCCGCCCGCGCCCGTGATGATGGCCACCTTGCCGTCAAAGCGGATCTTCTTCATCTCCTCGATGGCGTCCCGGTCCGGGGTGGCCTTCCAGAAGTAGTTGGTGAAGCCGCGGTCGCGGTCCACCACCCGGCGGCGGAAGACCATCTTCATGGGCAGGCCCACGGAAAGCTCGTCCTGGTCGCAGTCCGTGAAGTCCGAAAAGAACCGGCCGCCCTTGTTGAACTGGACCATGCCGTACTTGTTGGGCGGGTCCACGGACACGGAGAGCATGTCGCCCGTGAAGGAGCGGATGAACGCCTTCTGATCCGCGAACTCGCAGTCGTCCTGGGATTTGTGCGCCCCGCAGGCCGGGTTCACGCAGATGTCCATCCTGGGGAACTGGGGCGTACCGCACTCCCGGCACTTGCCGCCCACCATGCCCAGGAGCATCTTGCGATTGCGCCACAGGCTGCTCATGGCCGTCTGGGTGGGGCACTCGGCCCGGATGCCCATTTCCGGATGAAGGAGGTCGCGCCACACCAGGAACTTGGCGTAGTTGTCCACCATCTTCTGGTCCGCGATGTGACCGGCAAAGCCCTTGCGGGGGGCCAGCTTCGCGATGTTTTCCGTGACCTTGAAGGCCATGGCGTCGCAGCCCTGGCCGAAGCCTGCCATGACCACGATGTCGCCGGGTTTGGCCTGCTCCAGGGCTGCCACCAGAAGCACCAGGCTGTGGGCGCAACCCGTCTCGCCGCATTCCTCGTGCATGTTGCTCACGAGCTTGTCGCCCGTGGCCCCCAGGATCTTGCCGATGTTCTTGTGCTCGGCCTTGAAGAAGCAGGGGTACGCCACCTTGGCCACCTGGTCCATGGTGAGGTTGCACTTCTTCAAGAGCCCGTTGATGGCCTCGGGGATGATTTTGCTGTAGCCCTCGTCCCGGGCCCAGCGCTCCTCCCACACGTAGTCGAAGGCGTGGTCCTGGCCCCGGTAGTGGTCCACGAAGTCGTAGGACACGGAAAAGGTGCCCAGGTGCTCGGCCACGACATCCTTGTCGCCCACCGTCAACGCCGCCGCGCCATCGCCGTACCACATCTCGTAGAAGTAGGCGGGTTTGGTCTGGCGCTTGTCCGCCGCAGCCACCAGGATGTTCTTTTTGCCGCCGCCGCTAACCGCGTCCAGGGCCGTGGCCAGAGCGCTGGAACCCGCCTTGATGGCCCCGGTGAAGTCCGTGGAGCCGATGTCGTCGCGCAGGTTCAAGGCCGTGGCCAGGACGCCCGCGTTCTGGCGGTCGGCAAAGGGGAAAGTGGTGGATGCGAAATAGGCGGCGTCCAGGGCCAGCTTGTCCTGCCCTGTGAGGCAGTCCCGGGCCGCGGCCACGGCCATGGTGAGGGAATCTTCATCCCAGTAGCACATGGAGCGCTGGCCCTGGGCCACCATCATGATGGCCGGGGCGAACCACCCCATGCTCTGGAAAATGGTCATGCGGTCCAGCCTCAATCGAGGAATGTACGCACCGTAGGAAGTGATGCCGATCATGATCCTCTCCTTTTCCGTTGTTGGATATTCGTTTCACCCCGGGACTTGGCGCCGGGGTTTTGGTCCTAGGCCTTGAAAAGCTTCTCCAACAGCTGGGACTTCATGATGTCACCCTCGATCTTCAGCTTCCCCGAGGTGTAGGCCTTCATGGGCGTCAGATCCTTGTTGCTCATGGCCAGAAAGTCCGCATCGGACATGACCAGCGTGGTGGTGGGCGCCGTTGCCGCACCCTCGGAAAGCTTGCACTTGCCTCCGGTGATGACCGCGTTCCACTGCTTGCCGCCGATGTTGTACTGGAAGGTCACTTCCACGCCTGCCGCAGCCTCGGGAATGAACCGGCTTTCCATCTGGGCCATGACCGCTTCCACGGAGGTGAACCCGGCGGGAGCCGCCGCGGCGGCCGCGGGGGCCGCGCTTGCCGCCTGGGCCACCGGGGGCTTGGTGTGGGCCATGATGACGTCCCCCACCTGGTCGTTCAGCTGGAAGTACTCCCTGGACCCGGCCATGTTGCGGATCTGGGCCAGGCTGGCGGCCACGTCGTCCACGCCGGGGATCTTGTCGTCTCCGCCCAGGACCGCGCCCGGGGAGGTGAACACGGCGGCCCGGTTGTAGCAGCCCATGCCCGCGTTGTAGATCCTGCCCGTGTCCGGGCACTGGTCCGAGCAGAGGAACAGCACGATGGGCACCACGAAATCCGGGGAGGTCTTTTCCAGGAAATCCGGGGGAAGCACGTCCTCGGTGAGGCGGCTGGCCGCCAGGGGGGCGATGGTGTTCACCTTGATGTCGTACTTGCCGCCTTCGAGCTTCAGGGTGTTCATGAAGCCCGCCA
>Ga0180009_10001832_pt1 | contig 25426 bp, 26 predicted proteins | sample OS_PC_MetaG_FD_123537 | JGI IMG/M metagenome (GOLD analysis project Ga0180009, IMG submission 123537) | Groundwater microbial communities from the Aspo Hard Rock Laboratory (HRL) deep subsurface site, Sweden - OS_PC_MetaG | ecosystem: Environmental > Aquatic > Deep subsurface > Groundwater...
ACAGGATCTCTGAGTCGTTCCGATCGTGTTGCCAAATACAATCGTTTAATGAAGATCGAGGACGAATTGGGTTCTCAGGCGAAATACGCGGGTCGCAGTGCATTCAAAATGCTCTGATTTGTCTGAAAAGGGGCGGCACTGTCGCCGCCCGGATTCAGGATGGCCCGCTCAATGAATAATTTCAAGATTTTCGTCGCGGTACTGATTGCGATCATCGTGCATTAGCAGTATCGCCTTTGGTTCGGCGACGGCGGCATTGTTCAGATCAATCAATATCAAAGCCGATTGGATGAGCTCGCGATGCAAGTTCAGGAAAAAAAGGAACGCAATGCGGCCCTTTACGGCGAAGTTCTGGATTTGAGAAAAGGACAAGAGGCGATCGAGGAAAGAGCCCGCTATGAATTAGGGATGATTAAGGAAGGCGAGACTTTTTTTCAGGTTCTGGAGTAGGGCAGATCGGCTGGAATGGGATCAGCAATGTGAGCTCCGACTTTACAATGCAAGGAACGCTGGGTATCGCTGATGCTCAACCCAGTCTACGACATTCTGTCTGTGGGAGCGCCCCCCTTGATCGCGATGTCGAATCGAAGCCCGGGTTGCCAGTGAATGTTAATGGTATCGAGGTCACAAAGGCTCAGATACCATAATGATGGTTACCAGTTATTCATAACGATGAGCGGTCCACCGTAGGATCCCATAGACAAGCATAGATTTTTACCTTATCGATGACAAATACCCGATCCATATGGGCGGTAGTTCCGGCTGCCGGTGTCGGCAAACGCATGCAGGCCGACCGCCCCAAACAATATCTCGAATTAGTAGGCAAAACTGTCTTGGAACATACATTGACGCGTTTGTTGCAAGCCGAAATTTTTACTGCGATTTCGGTTGCGATTTCTATCGAAGATCCGTATTGGCCGGAACTGGTGATTTCGAAAAATGAGTATGTGCAGACCGCGCCGGGTGGCAAGGAGCGTTCGGATTCAGTGCTTTCTGCGTTACAGGCGATATCCGGATCAGCATCTGAACAAGATTGGGTGTTGGTTCACGATGCGGCGAGACCTTGTATTACCACCGCCGATATTCGGTTTCTGATTGACTCATTGCAAGATGACGAAATAGGCGGAATTTTGGCGCTATCGTCGCATGATACGCTAAAAAACGTCCAAGGCGGCAGTATTGTCGGAACCTTGGACAGAACGCATATTTGGCGCGCGTTGACGCCGCAGATGTTTCGCTACGGCCAGTTGAAACAGGCGCTTGAAGCGTCGGTCGGCAATCCGGCCGTGACCGATGAGGCGAGTGCGCTCGAATTGCTCGGCTTTCAACCCAAGATCGTCGAAGGACGTCCCGACAATATCAAGATTACCCGACCCGAAGACTTACCCTTAGCGCAATTTTATTTGGAACAGCAACAATGAGCAGGCAACAACAATGATCAGAGTCGGTCAAGGTTACGATGTGCATCGTTTCAAGGAAGGTGGAGACGTTATTTTGGGTGGCGTGAAGATTCCTTATGAAAAAGGTCTCGACGCGCATTCGGACGGAGACGTCGTGCTGCATGCTTTGTCTGATGCGCTTTTGGGCGCGGCCGCGTTAGGCGATATCGGTAAGCACTTTCCCGATACCGATCCAAGTTTCAAAGGAGCCGATAGCCGCGTATTGCTTCGCCATGTTTATCAGATTGTGCAAAATAAAGGTTATTTTCTCGTCAATGCCGATATTACGATTATTGCCCAAGCGCCGAAAATGGCACCACATATCGAGGGGATGTGCCGTAATATTGCTGAAGATTTGAAGGTCGAACTCGACTGTATCAATGTCAAGGCGACCACGACCGAAAAGCTCGGTTTTGAAGGCCGCGGAGAAGGCATTGCCGTCCAGGCGGCCGTATTGATTGAAAGGTAGAGCGACGCAGATAGAGCCGGATTTGTAAACCCGTCCTACAGGCATTGTTCAAACTTGTAGTAGGGCAAACCTTAAACCTAGAAAAAGCATTTCACCATGAAGATCATGAAGAATAAGAAGGTTGTTCAATAACTTGATATACGTTTGTATAAAACTTTCGCTCACCAAAAAGGCTAGCAAGAAAATTTAGGTGATTTCTTGAAATTTTTTCATGTTCTTTATGGTTAAACCGGTTCCGAAGAGGGTGCGGTTGCTTGATCGATAGGCATCGGCGGCAGGGCAAATTTTTGCTCCTCGGCAATTGCTGAGTTACATGGATGTAATGAATGCAGAAAATGCAGGAGCATTTTTCTGCCCTGCATCGCCTAAAGCGCCTACTGTTGGTGCCCTAATGCACGCCATCCATGGCGTCCTGTCGGGCGAGTGACCGCACCCTCCGCCACGCACTTTCATTTGCCGGGCCTTCATGAACGTTAGAATGAAAGATTATTTTCTCAAAGCCGGATAATTGCCGCAATTACCTTGGATACATCGGCAAGAACCCGCCTGATCGACATCATCCAAGTTTCAATAGTTAAACCAACGGATCCCTCCTAGTCTTGAAAAACATCGAAATACCGCAGTGGCCCTATGCTTACGGAGGCCCATCTGGAACCGGAAAGATCCGCACTGAGCCCGAGGACTTTATCGTCAATGAAGTGCTGTCGTTCGAACCCTCAAGCGAAGGCGAGCATGTTTTCCTGCTCATTGAGAAAAAAGGCGAAAATACCGAGTTTGTGGCGAGACAACTGGCTCGTTTTGCCGGCGTTAGGCAGCGCGATATCGGATATGCCGGCTTGAAGGATCGTCATGCCGTTACGACGCAATGGTTCAGTGTATGGTTACCGGGCAAGGAAGCGCCACAATGGTCCGGTTTCGAATCGGAAACGATTACGGTTCATCGGTCAATACGTCATGCTCGTAAATTGAAACGCGGCATATTATCCGGTAATCGTTTCGAACTATTGATTAGAGATTGGCAAGGTGACGAAAAGCGACTTGAAGATCAGTTGAGTCGGATCAAGACCTGCGGTGTGCCAAATTATTTCGGCGAGCAACGCTTCGGAAATCTCGGACAGAATGTCAATAAAGCTCTGGCTCTATTCGAAGGCGCTAAGGTTAAGCGTGAACAACGCGGTATTTACTTATCGGCGGCACGTTCGTTTTTGTTCAATCATATTTTGGCTGAAAGAATCAAGCTAGAGAGTTGGAATAAACCGGTCGATGGTGATGTTTTCATTGTTGACGGCTCCCGAGGGTTTTTTAAAGTCGACCAAATCGATCAATCCATTTCTAAAAGGGTCGACGCGTGCGAAATTCACCCGAGCGCTGTGCTTTGCGGGCAGGGGGCTTCCGAAGTAGCCGGTAAGGCTCGGGCGATCGAATCCGCAGTTATAGAACGTTTCGATTTTATAGGTCGCGGTTTGTCCAACTGCGGCCTCGAAAGCGCTCGCAGGGCGCTTAGGATGTGTGTGTCAGATTTAGAGTGGCGTTTTATTTCGCTAGACAGATTGCAACTAAAATTTACTTTACCGGCGGGTAGCTATGCGACCGCTTTGCTTCGAGAAATAATAGAGAGTTAAATCATGGATATTATTCAAGCCACAGCGTTGGCTTTGCTACAGGGGTTGACTGAATTCTTACCGATTTCGAGTTCCGCGCATTTGATTTTATTGCCGGTTATCTTGGGTTGGGAGGATCAGGGGCTCGCATTCGATGTTGCGGTGCATGTCGGTACCTTAACGGCTGTTGTAGCCTATTACCGTAAAGATTTATTAACGATCATTGTGGCATGGTTCGGTTCGTTCACCGGCAATGGAGCTTCGGACGATTCCCGTTTAGCCTGGTATGTGGTGTTGGGCACGATTCCGGTGGGCCTTTCGGGCTTATTGATGCCTCACTCGCTTGAAGAGTCATTAAGATCGCCTCTGGTTATTGCGAGTTCGACCATCGTTTTCGCGATGTTGCTGTGGGTTTCGGAAAAATTCGCTAAAGAGCGCCGGACTGTTGTGACTTTATTCGATGCTTTGCTGGTCGGCGTATTTCAAGCGATTGCATTGATTCCCGGCACTTCCCGTGCGGGTATTACGATCACGGCCGGCTTGTTTTCCGGTTTACAGCGCGAGCAAGCTGCTCGTTTCTCGTTTCTGCTGTCGATTCCGGTAATTGCATTGGCCGGTATGCTAAAGGCTTTTGAATTGTTCAAGTCCGATATCGAAGTCATGTGGGACTTTATGGCGACCGGGGCGGCGGTTTCCTGTGTCGTTGCTTACTTAACAATCGGTTGGTTTTTGAAATTGCTGAATCGGATCGGCATGATTCCTTTCGTTTGGTATCGTTTAGCGCTCGGCATCGTCTTGATCGTCGTATTTATCCGTTAAACGCAGCAGAACAAAAACCGCCCCCGTGCCGCCTTCTCTGTGCGGCGCGGAACAAAAGGCTTGTACATCCCGGTGTTGGCGAAGCCATAAATTGAGGCTGTTTTTCAAAATCGGTAGGTTATCCGGTGAGCGATAGCCCTTGCCATGTACGATACACACGCAACGGAAACCTTCCTCCACACAGCTATGCAGAAAGCGTAATAATTGCTTTTTTGCCTCGTGGCTACTCAGGCCGTGTAAGTCGATTTCGGCATCGAGTCCGTAACGCCCTTTCCGCATTTTTCGCAAAACATTTTTTTGTAAACCGGGGCCTAAAAAGCTCAGGCTATCCTCGAGACTTAGCAATTCAGTGACCAATATTGATTCGTCAAGCGATTGAGCATTATCAACTGAACGTTTAGCGGGTATGGGTTTGGGTTTAGGTGTGGTGCTCAGGTGCAGTTTGTCGCTGTCTATCGATATGACTTTCCCAACTGCTTGGCGAAACAGATCCCGATCTTCTTGTGTTAGGCTTTTTTTTCTCACGTTAGCTGATTTAAATACGATAAGTTGTTAATATTAGGTATTTTATAAACTATTTGCGCGCGGGGCGACTTAAAATGCACATTTTGTTGAGCAATGATGACGGCTATCTGGCGGAAGGCCTGAATGCATTGGCGGGTGCATTAAGCGTTCATGCCGAAATTTCGGTTGTGGCGCCGGACCGAAACCGTAGCGCGGCCAGTAATTCACTGACTCTGGAAAGACCGCTCAGAGCTTACCAAACCTCTAACGGTTTTATTAGAGTAGACGGCACGCCGACCGATTGCGTTCATTTAGCGATCACCGGCTTGTTGGCACAAGAGCCTGATATGGTATTTGCCGGAATCAATCACGGTTCCAATTTGGGCGATGACGTACTCTATTCCGGCACCGTGGCGGCGGCGACCGAAGGCCGGTTTTTAGGCCTGCCGGCTGTGGCGATTTCGTTGGCCGGCAATAATCCGAGGTATTTCGATACGGCGGGGCAAGTTGCGGTTATATTACTACAAAGATTGATAGAAGAGCCTTTGCCTCAAGATAGTATTTTGAATGTCAATGTACCCGATATTCCTTTTAGCGAGCTTAAAGGATTTCAGGCAACGCGTTTGGGCCAACGCCATAAAGCCGAGCCGGTGGTCAAAAGTGTCGATCCTCGAGAAAGACCTATTTACTGGGTTGGGCCGCCAGGAGTCGAACAAGATGCGGGGCCGGGAACCGACTTTTACGCGATTAAATCGGGTTATGTTTCGGTTAGCCCCTTGCAAGTCGATTTGACACGCTATGAACGTATAGGCGCTTTAGAAAAATGGTTGCCTTAGGAGAAATATAATAATGATGATGCTTAATGTAAAAGGAATAGGCATGACTTCCATGCGAACCCGGGAGCGTATGGTGGGGCGTTTGAAGGAGCAGGGGATCACCAATCATAAAATTCTCGATGCGTTGCGTAATACTCCGCGTCATTTGTTCGTCGATGAAGCGCTCGCTAGTCGGGCCTACGAAGATACCGCTTTGCCGATCGGTTATAACCAGACGATATCGCAGCCTTATATTGTCGCTAAAATGACCGAATTGCTTCTGGCATCAGGCCCGCTTGCCAAGGTCCTGGAAATCGGTACAGGTTGCGGTTATCAGACGGCGGTGTTGTCGCAATTGGTTGATTATGTGTATACAGTCGAACGGATTCAGCCGTTGCAGAAGAAAGCCAAAAATTTGGTATGGAGTTTGAAACATAAAAACATCAGCTATTTGCACAGCGATGGCGGCTGGGGATGGCCGGAACATGCTCCTTACGATGGGATTTTGGTAACGGCGGCTCCGCCCGAAATTCCCGAAATGCTTCTACGGCAACTGGCTGTCGGCGGCGTGATGGTGATTCCGATCGGTCATGCCGGCGGACAGGAGCTACAACGGGTTACGCGAAACGCATCAGGGTTCGAAGTCGAAATCCTGGAGTCGGTCAATTTCGTGCCGTTTTTGTCGGGCAGGGAGTAAGTATGTTTCAAGCGCTATACGATAAGACGCTATTGTGGTCCCGGCATCGGCATGCCTTGAAGTATCTTTGCGCTTTGAGCTTTGCAGAATCGTCTTTTTTTCCGATTCCGCCCGATGTCATGTTGGCGCCGATGGCACTCGGCCGTCCTCAACACGCTTTCCAATTTGCGCTATGGACCACGTTATTTTCGGTCTTGGGAGGCATCTTTGGTTATGCGATCGGTTTTTTTATGTTCGACCAGCTTGAGCCTTGGTTAAAAACCACGCATTATTGGGAGGGTTTTTTATTGGCCCGGCAATGGTTTACCAATTGGGGGTTCTGGGCAGTCTTGGTGGCCGGTTTTTCGCCGATACCTTACAAAGTATTCACGATAGCGGCCGGCGTGATGAGTATGGTGTTTTTACCGTTCGTGCTGGCATCGACAGTCGGGCGTGGAGCGAGGTTTTTTTTGGTTTCGTTGCTAATCGTGGCAGGTGGCGAAAAACTCGAAGCGAAACTACGCGAATATATGGATTGTCTGGGCTGGGCTTTGGTTGCACTGGTAGTTATCGGAGGGGTGGCTTATAAGTTGATGGCGGGTGGTCAATAGTTTGTTGTTATCGCTACTTCACTTACTACCCATCGTAGATGAAAATTCGGCCTTGGGGTACCCCGTCAAAGGACGCCGTAAACCCAGCACCTAAATTCCATAGGTCTTTGGCAATGATTTAAAATCATGGCTTATTTAGGTGCTGGGTAAATACGTCCATGTAGGTGCTGGGTAAATACGTCCATGTAGGTTCTATGCCTGCTCCATACTGGCAAAGCCTTTACCGAGCACCCCAAGGCCTCCTCCAACAATGCCGAAATTTGAAGTGCGAAAGGTATATATAGAAACTTAATTGACGAATGGATTACTTCTGGGAGTCGCAATGAATGATAAAGAATTGGTGGCAGTCCATGCCGCAAAGCTTGTTAAAGACGGGATGCGGGTCGGACTCGGGACCGGTTCCACGGCAGACTGTTTTATTAAAGAGTTGTCTCGCCTCCATAAAGATGAAGGTTTAAAAGTGATCGTGATCGCCAGTTCGGTTGTCAGCGCGATTAAGGCTCGTGAATTGGGTTTGCCTCTGCAGTCGATCGAACAAACCGAGCGAATCGATCTCTATGTCGATGGCGCCGATGAAGTCACCCTCGATAAGACGCTGCTTAAAGGACGGGGCTACGATTTGGTGCGAGAAAAATTGTTGGCGAAGGCGGCCGACCGATTCGTTGTTCTGATCGATAAAAGCAAGTTGGTTGGGCGTATCGGCGAACGTTTTCCAATTCCAATCGAGGTAATGCCGTTTGCCTGGCGAATGGTTAAAGAAAGTTTGGTAAAACTAGGCGGCAGGCCGGCATTACGACGTACTGCAAACGGTGACGGATTGGTGGTGACGTCTTACGGAAGCTTGGTACTCGATACCGTATTTGATGCCACGATTGATACCGTTGATCTCGACGACGCGCTTAACGCCATGCCGGGCGTTATCGAGCACGGTATATTTCGGGGCTTGGCAAGTTCAGTATTGATAGGCGCTGATGGCGCCATCCAAGAATTAGATCCTGAAACTAGGTCCGATTCTCAAGATGTCGATAGTCGGGATTTTGTCGATGACGGCTCTGCAGATGGCGATTGAAGTAATTATTTGCCAAATATTCCTCGTTCCCACGGTTTCAGCGTGGGAACGCATGTCGGTTTTGCCTCGGAAGCCAAGGTATGGGTTCCTACGAAGTACCGTGGGAACCAGAAATAGAAATCTTACGAAATTTTAAAATACTGCGATGAGTTACTTTAAACACCATGTTTTTTTCTGTACCAATCAGCGCGAGAATGGAGCGGCCTGCTGCCAAGATCATGACGCGCAGTGTTTTCGAGATTATGCGAAAGCGCAATTGAAAAAGCTAAAAATGAGCGGGCCCGGCAAATGTCGCATCAACAATGCCGGTTGTCTGGATCGTTGTAAGGAAGGGCCGGTAATGGTCGTCTATCCCGATGCCATTTGGTATCGTTATGAAAATCAAGCCGATATCGATGAGATTATCGAGGAACATTTGCAGAATGGACGAGTTGTCGAACGCTTGAAAGTTTGAGATTAACCGTTGTTTTCCAGTTCGCTTGGCTTGCGTCTTTTACCGATTTTTTTTCGGTCACGATGGCGATCTTTGATTTTGGATGCTTTCTTCTTCGGTTCCGCTTTTTTGTTTTTACTACTGGCCGCTTTTCCCGAGGCTTTGAGCTTTTTGGGTCCTTTATAGCGACCTTCCAACTCCTTGATCGTGCGCCGGGTCAGTCGCTGTTGTAGATAGCGTTCGATACCCGCCAAGACGTTCCATTCGGTAGAGTTGATCAATGCGATTGCAAGTCCCGGTCGACCGGCTCGTCCGGTACGGCCGATTCTGTGCAGATAGTCATTACCGTTACGGGCTAAGTCGAAATTAATGACCAGGTCCACACCTTCGATATCGAGACCGCGCGCGGCAACGTCGGTTGTGACCAATATATCGATGGTTCCATCTCGGAAAAACCCCATGGTTTTGTTGCGTTCGCTTTGGTCCATGTCGCCATGCAGCGAGCCTACGCGCAGTTTTTGCCCTCTCAATGGGCCGCGCAATTGATCGGTATGGACTTTGGTGTTGGTGAAGACCAAGGCTTTTACATATGTTTCGTGGCTTAGCAGCCAGATCAATAATTTTTTCTTATGTTCGAAATCGTCGGCCAGCAACATTTGCTGTTCGATATCTTCATGTTCTGCGTGTATGCCATCGAGATAGACTTTTTCCGGCTCTTTAAGAAGTGTGAGAGCAATGCCTTTGATCGTCGGATTAAGTGTCGCGGAAAATAACAGGGTTTGGCGTTCCGGCTTGCAAACGCTTGCGATTTTCAGTAAATCGTTTTTGAAGCCCATGTCGAGCATACGGTCGGCTTCATCGAGAATGAGTAGGTCGAGTCGGCTGAAATCGGCGGAGCCTTCCTCGATGACTTCGATTAGGCGTCCTGGAGTTGCGATGATGATGGCGGTACTTTTCGCAAATAAAGTGGATTGTTTTTTGAAATCTTCGCCGCCGATAATCATACCGGACTTGATCGGAGTGAATTCGGCCAACTGTCGGCATTGTTTATATGTTTGTTTGGCCAGTTCCCTTGTAGGCGCGAGTATCAAGACTTTTGCCGCGTTGTCTGCAGGGCAATTTTGCAGCAGATACTGTAAAGCGGGTATTAGAAAGGCTGCGGTTTTACCGCTTCCGGTTTTTGCACAAACCCAAAGATCTTTGGATTCGGTGGCCAAAGGTATGACGGCAGCCTGTACTTCGGTTGGGCGATCGAAACCCATGGCTTCCGTGGCTTGTCGGATGCGTGAATCAAGCTCGAATTGGCCGAATGTTAAAGAGGGCGTTGGTCCCGGTTGTGTTTCCATAAAACCTTGAATGAGTTGGCTGAGCTGGCAGTTTTCCAATTTAGCAGAAGCGCCGTAAAGATAAATCCGACAATGTTACGTTTTGTTTAAAATATAAGCAACTTCGAATAAAAGTTCTTAGTGTCGTTGAGATCTGTATGAAGCGTCATTGATTTGGCTATGCTCGCGTTAGCAGTTGAAACGGTTCTCTTTCCTACTACTCCCTTTTGATTGAAAAACCGCCTAAGAATAAAAGGTATGAGATGTGTCTATCGAGGACCTCCGTGAACCCATCCATGGGGGCTTGACGGCAGCGCTCTGCTGCCGACATCCTCGTTAGCCACACCCTATACCTTCATAAAGTTAGCTAATTTTTGAGTATAAAGGGAATATACCCATCGTAGATAAAAATTCGGCGCCGGGGTGTCCGTCAAAGGACGCCGTGAATACGTCCATGTAGGCTCTATGCCAGCTCCATGCTGGCAAAGCCTTTATCGGACACCCCGGCGCCTCCTCGGGCACTGCCGAAATTTGAAGTGCGAAAGGTATTAATAAACCATTTAGGAAATAGTCAATGATTACTTTCCAATACTCTGAGCGTGGAAGAGGGTGCGATTATTCGCTTGACAGGACGCCGTAAATACGTCCATGTAGGCTTGACGGCGGCGACTGATTGCCAAGGATGGCGTGTATTAGGGCACCAACAGTAGGCGCTTTAGGCGATACAGGGCAGAAAATGCTCCTGCATTTTCTGCATTCATTACATCCATGTAACTCAGCAATTGCCGAGGAGCAAAAATTTGCAAACGCCATGGATGGCGTGAATGCAGATTTTGCAGGAGCAAAAATCTGCCCTGCCGCAGACATCTGCCAATCGAGCAACCGTACCCTCCTTTCAACAATTCGCTTAATATTGAAAAAAGCAAGTTATTTAGAGCTATATCCTTTGGTTTCTGCGGACTTTGAGTTCAAATAGGTATCAACTATTAACGCGAACATAGCCATTGATTTTATCTTTTTCAGCATGCTGATATGCTAAGCAGCAAAGTCGCCGGGCACGGAATATAAAATTTAATGCGCCGGTTTTATCTTTAAGATTGGGTTTTAAGGAGGATTGTTATTTATGAGGGCTTTAGCGAATTTTGTTATGCAGGGACCGTATCAGGCCTTGGCCGCTGCTTGCGTGTTGGGTGCTTTATCTCAATTTGTTTTGCCGTTGGCGCTATTTTGTTGCGGCATCATCGCATTATGCGTATTGTCGCGTTCGGATAGCTACTGGTTGATTGTTTTGATCGGAACGGCTTTGGTTGTTTATGTTAGTAGTCTTTTTGTCGAAAGCAGACCGGGCCTCGAGACTCCGGTGGTTTTGTTTTTGTTGGTGCCGTTGGCGGCTTCGGCGAAAGTATTGCGTGTTACCCAATCGCAAAGTTTGGCGATAATGGTCGCGGCGGTGTTTGCGGCCCTCTTGGCGGTTTCGATACAGGTCGTATCAGGCGATGCCGCGCAATGGTGGGCTAATTGGTTGGAAGGGGCTGTTGAAGGCGTTAAAGGCGCTACTTATCAAGGTTTCGAGGCCGATGGTACTTTACGGTTGATGAATGGATTGGTGGCGATGATGTTCGGTTTCGCAGTGACTTCATCGTTGTTGATCGGACGTTGGATGCAGGCGGCTTTATACAACCCTGGAGGATTCGCCGAGGAATTTTACCGAGTTAGATATCCCATTTATGCATTGGGCGTTTTGAGTGTAGTGTTGATCGTGACAGCGGTATTAAGCGAAGCCTTGCTTTATGATTTGTTATTGGTTTTTACGATGCCATTTTTCTTCCATGGTATGGCGGTTTTACATTGTACGGTTGACGTTTCCGAGCGCAGCAAAAATTATTTGCTGCCGCCGTATTTGTTATTGTTTGTTATGCCTCAATATGCGATCGTCGGCATGGCTTTTCTCGGCATGGCCGATATTTTTTTAAATTTTAGAAAAGCTGTTTATAAACGGAAAGATCATGATTCCAATTAGAGATACCGCTCCGTGTTATTCAAGGCCGATTGTTTCTTGGAGTTTAATGGTTTTATGTATCGTGATCTTTATCGCGATGGAAATTAGTCCCGATCAATTGAAACACCGTTTGACTTATCTATTCGGTATGGTGCCGTTGCGTTATTCAAGCCCCGCTTGGGCGGCTCATTTCGGCTTGCCCCCCGATTATTATTTATCGTTTTTGACCAGTCTTTTTTTGCATGGAGGCTGGTTTCATTTAGTTACTAACATGTTGTTCATGTGGATTTTTGCCGATAATGTCGAAGACCGGATGGGCAAGGCTCGCTTTTTGGTTTTTTATGTGGTTTGCGGGTTATCGGCTCAGGCTTTGCAGTTTTATTTCGACCCCTATTTAACGATACCGGTCGTTGGCGCATCGGGAGCCATCGCCGGCGTATTGGGGGCTTATTTTTTTCTATATCCGTTTGAGCGCGTCATTGTTTTTATACCGATCTTATTTTTTCCATTGGTTTTTCATGTGCCGGCGATAGCTTTTTTGGGGTTTTGGATCATTCTTCAATTGCAAAAAGCCACGACTTCAGTGATGTTTGATGGCGTGATGGTTGATGTGGCTTGGTGGGCGCATTTAGGCGGTTTTATTGCAGGAGCGATTTTATATCGGTTTTTCCTGCGCAACGAGCCTGAGCAATAAAAAATGAAATTGGATCGCATTTCTGTATAATAAGCGCCTTTTAAAGGCTTGCCCTTTCACGATTAAAGGGCCGAACATGTTGCGGCCTTCGAGGCTTCTTAGTATTGTCGGGAAATTAAAATTACAATGAAAAATATTAACGTCGCATTAGTTAGACTTCTCCAGTTCGTCGTATTCGTTCTGTTTACATTCATGGTATTGATTTATTTCGGAGCGATGGTTTTATTGCCGCTGGATGCCGCCGTATTATTGATCAAGTTGATGACCTTGTTCGGTTTAAACGGATTTATTGCGGCTTTTATTGCGATTCCGATAGTGGCTTATTTAGGTTTGAGAGTCTATCGAATTCCTGGTCTTGTCAAAATGGTCATCGATACCGGAGTCGAATTGGTCAACACCGGCAAAGCTAAAATCGATGCGTTCAACGCGCTAGCCGAATCAGAAAAAGTATAACGCTTTTGCAATGTAAAAAAGGCCGGAAAGAGCGTTCTTTCCGGCCTTTTTTGTTTTCAATCCTTATTTCGTAATATTGATCTAGAAAGACATGAAGATAGCGAATAAGATTGAGCCGCGTTAAAAAATCGAATCAATTCGCCAAATCAGCTAAAAAATCGTTTTAAATAATGCCCGGTATGAGAGGCGTTGTTTTTACTCAGTTGTTTAGGAGTACCTTCGGCGACCAGTGTGCCTCCTGCATCGCCGCCTTCCGGCCCCATATCAATAATCCAATCCGCCGTTTTGATCACGTCCAGGTTATGCTCGATGACAATCACGGTATTGCCGTGATCTCGTAGTGTATGTAATACGCGCAATAATTGTTTGATATCGTGGAAATGCAGGCCGGTTGTGGGCTCGTCGAGAATATAGAGCGTCTTTCCGGTATCGCGTTTCGACAATTCCTTTGCGAGCTTGACGCGCTGCGCCTCGCCGCCGGAAAGCGTGACTGCATTTTGTTCGAGCGTGATGTAATTCAATCCCACTTCGGTCAAAGTATGGAGTTTTTTGGATAACACCGGGACGGCACTGAAAAATTGCGCGGCGTCCTCTACGGTCATGTCCAATACTTCGTTGATTGCTTTGCCTTTGTAGCGAATTTCCAGCGTTTCACGGTTATAACGTTTACCGCCGCAGACGTCGCAATGTACGAAAATATCCGGCAAGAAATGCATTTCGACTTTGATGACTCCATCTCCTTTGCAGGCCTCGCAACGCCCCCCTTTGACGTTGAAGCTGAAGCGCCCCGGCGTGTAACCGCGTGAACGAGCTTCTGGCGTTGCCGCAAATAATTCCCGGATGGGCGTAAAAATTCCGGTATAAGTGGCGGGATTCGAACGGGGTGTTCGGCCGATCGGGCTTTGATTAATATCAATGACTTTATCGAAATATTCAATGCCTTCGATTTCATCGCACGGTGAGGGCAGGGCGCCGGCTCGGTTGATTGCGCGCGCAGCATAGCGGTAGAGCGTATCGTTTATGAGCGTCGACTTCCCTGAGCCGGATACGCCGGTAATGCAGGTAAGTAGGCCGACCGGCAGAGCAATATGGACGTTTTTCAGGTTATTGCCTTGAGCGTTGCGGATCACGATACGCTTTTCCGGGTCGACCGGCGTCGTGCTTTCCGGAATCGAAATCATTTGTTTTCCCGACAAGTACTGGCCGGTCAACGAGTCGGGTGAGTCGATGATGTCTTGCGGCGAACCCTGTGCGACGATTCTACCGCCGTGAATACCGGCGCCGGGGCCGATATCGACGATATGATTGGCCGAGCGAATCGCATCTTCGTCGTGTTCTACGACGATTACGGTATTACCCAGATCCCTGAGCCGGAACAGGGTATTCAACAAGCGATCGTTATCGCGCTGATGCAGGCCGATTGAAGGTTCGTCGAGCACATACATCACGCCGACTAAGCCCGCGCCTATTTGGCTGGCCAGTCGGATACGTTGTGCTTCGCCGCCGGACAACGTATCGGCGCTACGATCTAGGGTCAGATAGTCCAGCCCGACATTGACCAAGAACTCTTGTCGTTCGACGATTTCCTTGATGATTTTTGCAGCCACTTCGCCCTGTTTTCCAGGTAAGTCCAATTCTTCGAAAAACTGTAAAGATTTGCGTATCGGAAAACGGGTAAGTTCGTGCAAGGGGCGTTCGTTGACGAAAACATGGCGGGCGGCCTTGTTTAGGCGCGCTCCGCCGCAGTCGGGACAGGTTTTTTGCGATAGATATTTGGCCAGTTCCTCACGGACCATCGGAGAGTCGGTTTCATGGTAACGGCGATCCATGTTCGCAATGATGCCTTCAAAGCTGTAGCGTTTGGTTTGGCCGGCGCGCGGACCGCCAAGTAATTTGAAATCGATCGCTTCGTTGCCGCTGCCGAACAATAATACTTTTTTGATGTTGTCAGGTAGTTCCTGATAAGGGATTTCCGGATCGAAACCGAAGTGTTCGGCCAGCGAGCAGATGATTTGATAATAATAAGCGTTGCGCCGATCCCAGCCTCGAATCGCCCCGCCGGCTAGGCTGATATTGGGATTATGCACCACCAGTGCCGGATCGAAGTGTTGGCGGACGCCAAGTCCATCGCAAGTTGGGCAAGCGCCTTTCGGGTTGTTGAACGAAAAAATGCGCGGTTCCAATTCGCTGATGCTGTATCCGCAGTGGGGGCAGGCGTAGCGTTCGGAAAATAATAAGGTCGTGTTGTCGTCCATGGAAACGGCCAGCGCAATACCGTCTGCGATGCGAAGTGCCGTTTCGAATGACTCGGAAAGGCGCAATGCGATGTCGTCACGAATTTTGAATCGATCGACGATCACTTCGATCGTGTGTTTTTTCTTGGGGTCGAGCACCGGCGTTTCGTCGAGATCGTATACGGTGCCGTCAATACGTGCTCTGATAAAGCCTTGCGCGCGTAAGTCCTCGAACAATTGCAGGTATTCCCCTTTGCGCTGGCTGATGACGGGTGCCAATAACATCCAGCGCCCGCCTTCCGGTTGTTCGAGCACGCTATCTACCATCTGGCTGACGGTTTGTGCGGCTAATGAAACGTTATGGTCAGGGCAACGAGGCGTGCCTGCCCGCGCATACAGCAAACGCAAGTAATCATAGATTTCGGTAATTGTGCCGACTGTCGATCGTGGATTATGCGATGTTGATTTTTGTTCGATCGAAATCGCCGGGGATAGTCCTTCAATATGATCGACATCCGGTTTTTCCATCATCGACAGGAATTGCCGGGCGTAGGCGGATAGCGACTCGACATAACGCCGTTGGCCTTCGGCATAAATCGTGTCGAAAGCCAGTGAGGATTTGCCGGAACCGGAGAGGCCGGTAATGACAATCAATGAATCGCGGGGCAGATCCAGGTCGATGTTTTTTAAATTGTGGGTGCGCGCGCCGCGAATGCTGATGGTGTCCATTGATGAAATGTCGCTTTAGGAAACAGGCCGTTAATATACGGCGAAACCAGGCCGATTTCAAAACTCGGTAGGATGAAGTCTCTTACAAGTCTGCTTTATCGCTTTCTAGCAGTTTGCAATTCCGACGATTTCGAGTACATTGTGTTTATTCGAAACCTAACATAGCGTAATTGATGTGAATCACTTTTTTTCTTTTCAAATTCATGGCGGCGCCGATCATGGCGGCGGGGTAGCTGAGTCAGTCGGGCATTTTTTGGGATTTCTGGAAAGTCTAGCGGCTCAAGAGCCTTCGGACATATTTGCGAGCATATTTCCGGGAATCGCAGAACTGGATAATATTCATCCTTTGCTAGTACATTTTCCAATCGCTTTATTAATCGGTTTTTTTATTCTCGACTTATTAGGGACTTTGATTCGTAACCCGGTTTGGCGCAGTGCCGCTTCGGCGATGCTTTATTTTGGGACGATTGGCGCAGCAGTGACTGTTTATACCGGTTTGCAAGCCGGTGAAACGGTTGCGCACGGCGGTAATGTTCATGACATCATGGAAAGGCATGAGCAAATTGGTATTACGGTGTTGAGTTTGTCGGCGTTGTTATCTGTTTGGCGTCTGTTGGCCGGCAGGTCGCTTAAAGGTGCTGCAAACGGTTTTTTTCTATTGCTGTCGGCGGGTCTGTCTGTGTTGGTCGTATTGGGCGCCGATTTGGGCGGATTGATGGTCTATCGTTACGGCGTTGCAGTCGAAGGGGCAATCGATCTCCAAGAAGCCAGTGTGCATGAGCACGGGCAACCGCAAGTCAATGAGCATAGACATGATTCGGGTGGTGAGCCCCCTCACTCTGATTCATCTCAGAGCCATCACCCGAGTGATAATCATCTACATCCTGACAATCACGAGCACTCCGAATCAAATCATACTCATTAGTCGTTGTATTAACCACCTTAGATCAAAATTCGGCCCCGCACCCTGAACACGGAGAAATTTCTCGAACTGGGAATTGCTGAGGCCATTTTAGCCTTAGCTTAGAGCTTTTGTTTTATGTTATTCTATTCGGCTAAATTTTTTATTAAATCCCTTATCTCTTTATGCGTACTCGCGTGAAAATTTGCGGCTTTACCCGGGTTAATGACGCAGTCCGTGCGGCGCATCTAGGCGTAGATGCGATCGGGTTGGTTTTTTATCCGTCTAGTCCGAGAAATATTGATATCGATCAAGCTCTTGCGATTGCCGAAGCTTTACCGCCCTTTACCAGTGTTGTCGGTTTGTTCGTCGACGAGCAAGAGGCGCGTATTCGTGAAGTGTTGAGTCGAGTGCCGATCGACTGTTTGCAATTTCACGGCGATGAGGCGCCAGATGCTTGCGAGCTGTACAATAAACCTTATATCAAGGCAATTAGGATGCGACAGGACGTTGATATAGCTGATTTGGCTAAACGGTATTCCGGTGCCGCCGGTTTGTTACTCGATGCCTATCATCCGGGAGTGAAAGGCGGTTCTGGAAACCGTTTCGATTGGGATTTGATTCCGCAATCTTGCCCGAAACCGATTATTTTGGCCGGCGGTTTGGAACCCTGCAATGTCAGGCAGGCAATGGAATCGGTCGGCCCTTATGCATTGGATGTTAGCAGCGGCGTGGAATCGGAAAAAGGTATTAAGGATGCCGGTAAAATGGCGGCATTCGTAAGAATAATTAACGAGGGTAATAGAAGTTAGTAACATGACACAGCATTATAACTTGCCGGACGAGCGCGGACATTTCGGTCCTTATGGCGGAAAATTCGTTGCCGAAACATTAATGGGGCCTATTCAAGAGTTAGAAGAGGCTTATCTGCGCTATATGCAGGATCCTGAATTTTTAACCGAACTGGATGCCGATTTACAGCATTATGTCGGGCGCCCTTCACCGCTTTACCATGCCGAACGCTGGAGTCGGCATTTAGGCGGTGCACAGCTTTATTTGAAACGAGAAGACCTCAATCATACCGGCGCGCATAAAGTTAATAATACGATCGGTCAGGCGTTATTGGCTAAGCGCATGGGAAAAACCCGGATCATCGCTGAAACCGGCGCGGGTCAACATGGTGTAGCTACGGCTACGGTTGCTGCCAGATTGGGACTCGAGTGCGTTGTTTATATGGGGGCGGTCGATGTCGCGCGACAGTCCTTGAATGTTTACCGAATGAAACTGCTTGGCGCAAAAGTCGTTGCGGTCGAATCGGGTTCGAAGACTCTGAAAGACGCGTTAAACGAAGCGCTCCGTGATTGGGTTACTAATGTCGACAATACATTCTACATCATTGGAACGGTAGCAGGGCCTCATCCTTATCCTGCGATGGTGCGCGATTTTCAAACCGTGATCGGCCGTGAAGCCAAAGAACAATGTTTGACCATGACCGGGCGGTTGCCCGATGCGCTGGTCGCTTGTGTCGGGGGCGGGTCGAACGCGATCGGTTTGTTTTATCCTTTTATCGACGATGCGTCGGTCAAAATGTACGGCGTCGAAGCGGCCGGAGACGGCGTCGAAACAGGACGTCATTCTGCTCCGCTTTGTGCGGGACGTCCGGGAGTTTTACACGGCAATCGGACTTATTTGATCGAGGATGATGATGGTGAAATCATCGAAACGCATTCAATCTCGGCGGGCTTGGATTATCCCGGCGTCGGACCCGAGCATGCTTGGTTGAAAGACAGCGGGCGCGCCGAATATGTCAACATAACCGATGATGAAGCCTTGAAGGGTTTCCATGATCTAACCGAAATGGAAGGCATTATCCCTGCGCTGGAATCGAGTCATGCGATTGCTTATACGACAAAGCTGGCGCCGACCATGCCCAAAGACAGCATTATTATTATCAATCTTTCCGGTCGTGGCGATAAAGATATCATGACCTTGGCGCAACGCGAGGGAATAGAACTGTGAGCCGTTTAGCCGCAAAATTCGATGAGCTTTCCAAATCAGGCCGTAAGGCTTTAATTCCATTTTTGACGGCCGGCGATCCGCATCCGAATTTTACCGTGCCGATGATGCATGCGATGGTGGAAGCGGGCGTTGATATTATTGAGCTTGGCGTACCGTTTTCCGATCCGATGGCAGACGGGCCGGTTATTCAGAAAGCCAGTGAACGTGCCTTGGCGCATAAAATGAGTTTAAGAAAAGTACTCAATATAGTCGCCGAATTCAGAAGAAAGGATGACCAAACGCCGGTCGTGTTGATGGGCTATTTAAATCCGATCGAAGCAATGGGTTATGAAGACTTTGCCAATGCGGCGCAACGCGTCGAAATCGATGGTGTGCTGACGGTTGATTTGCCGCCTGAGGAGGCCGATTTCTGTGTTTCGTTGCTGAAAGAACGCGGTATCGATCCGGTTTTTTTGTTGGCTCCTAATAGTAATGAAGAACGCATTCGTAAAATGGATGCGGCGGGCAGCGGCTATATTTACTACGTTTCACTCAAAGGTGTGACCGGTGCCGGGCACTTGAACACCGCCGATGTCGAGGAAAGGCTGAAGTTAATCCGTGCCAATACTCGATTGCCGATCGGAATCGGCTTCGGTGTCAAGGATGCCGAAACGGCAAAGACAGTGGCTCATTTAGGTGATGGTGTCGTTGTCGGTAGTGCCTTGATCAGTAAAATCGAAGCGAATTTGGATAATCCGGAGCAGGCCTGTTCCGAAATAGTCGATTTACTTAAAGCCATGCGCGCCGCTATGGATGAATAAGTCGTCGATCACATGAGCGAATTCGGAGTTTAAAATATGAGTTGGTTTGAAAAATTGGTCCCCTCAACAATCAGAACAGACGGGACTAACAAGAAAAAAGGCGCTGTGCCAGAGGGCTTATGGACCAAATGTCCGAGTTGTAACGCGATTCTCTATAACAACGAATTGGAACGAAATTCCAGTGTGTGCCCTAAATGCAATCATCACATGCGGATATCGGCAAGAGTACGGTTGGAATTATTTCTCGATGAGCAGGATCAAGAAGAAATCGGTCAACATATCAAACCGACCGACCCGCTTAGATTCAAGGATTCCAAACGCTATAAAGACCGTATCAGCCAAGCGCAAAAACAGACCAAGGAAAGCGATGCCCTCGTAGTGATTAAGGGTAAGCTCAAGAATAAAGATATCGTAGCCGCTGCGTTCGATTTTAGTTTTATGGGCGGTTCGATGGGGTCGGTGGTCGGTGAGCGTTTCGTGCGAGGCGTGAATGAAAGCCTCGAAATGGGTGCGCCGTTCATTGTTTTTACCGCCAGCGGTGGCGCTCGCATGCAGGAATCGTTGTTTTCATTGTTTCAAATGGCGAAAACCAGTGCGGCCTTGACACGGTTGTCGGAAGCGGGATTGCCGTTTATTTCTTGTATGACCGACCCTACGATGGGCGGTGTTTCCGCAAGTTTGGCGATGCTTGGCGATATTAATGTCGCCGAACCGAATGCCTTAATCGGTTTTGCAGGGCCTCGCGTCATCGAGCAAACCGTTCGAGAAAAGTTGCCGGAAGGTTTTCAACGTAGCGAGTTTTTGCAAGAGCACGGCGCTATCGACATGATTGTCGATAGGCGTGAAATGCGCGATAAAATTGCTGCAATGCTGGCAATTTTGATGGCCTCGCGGATGGAAACGAAAATAAGCCCGAATATAGAAGAGCCTATTATCTTGGCCGAATCCGAGCCTTTGCCTGCCGTTCAGGATTCAGTACAATTATAAATGGCCGAATGATCCTACTGTTGCGTTTAAGTCATGAGAAACACAACAAAAATCGGTCCGCAATAGGGCTTAAGTCTGCAGTTATTGGATGGGACAATCCACGATTTTCTATCTCGTTGGCGTTTTCGTGCTTTTTTATGTTTTCGTGGAACTCACAATTTGTCTAAGATGAAGCATTTCGATACGCTCGAAGGCTGGCTGAGGTGGCAGGAAGGTTTGCATCCGCAAACGATCGATCTAGGCTTGGAGCGAGTGCAGAGCGTATTTCGAGCATTGCAACCGGATTACGATAAACCGACGACGATCACGGTAGCAGGGACCAATGGCAAAGGTTCATGCGTGGCTTTCTTAGAATTCATTTATCGGGCTCAAGGTTATCGAGTCGGTACATATACTTCTCCGCATATTCTAAGTTATAACGAACGTATAAAAATTAACGGCAAACCGGTTAGCAACGATTTGATCTGTTCGGCTTTCGAGCGAATTGAATCGGTTCGAGCCGGTGTATCGTTGAGTTACTTTGAATTCGGTACCTTGGCCGCGCTCGATATTTTTTCCAGGGCCGATCTCGATGTGCAATTGTTGGAGGTAGGTTTGGGCGGGCGTCTTGATGCCGTCAATATTGTGGACCCTGACGTTTCTATTATTTCCAGCATCGGGATCGATCATGCGGACTGGCTCGGCGAAACGCGCGAGCTGATTGGTCGTGAAAAGGCCGGTATTTTTAGAAAGCACGTTCCTGCGATTATCAGCGATCCTGAATCACCTGACTCGATATACGACTATGCAAACGAAATCGAGGCCCCGGCTTTTTTCATCGGGTGCGATTTTGCGTATCGTAAGCAGCCGAAAGGTTGGATATGGTATACACCCGATCGGCAGATCGAAGAATTGCCGGAACCTAATCTCAAAGGCGAGCATCAATATCGAAATGCGGCTGCTGTGGTCATGGCCGTGACCCAAATGTCTTCACGGCTGCCGATTAGTGTGGATTCGATAAGGCAGGGCATCGAATCCGTTGAACTAACCGGGCGTTTTCAAATCATTCATGACGAGATACCTGTCTTACTCGATGTCGGGCATAATCCGCAAGCCGTTCAGACCTTGGCCGACTATCTGAGTGATAATTTTTCCGGCAAACGCATTCATGCCGTGTTTACGATGATGAAGGATAAAGATATTCCTGGCGTTATCAGTATCATGAAACCATTGGTTCATCAGTGGTATTTTGTGCCGTTAAAAGACAATCCTCGGTGCGCCTCCGAGGCAATGATGCAAGATTATTTTGAACAGTGCAAAATTACGGGTGTTGATTTCGGTTTTTCAGGATTGCAAGATGCATTGGATAGCGCCAAGACTAAAGCCGGAAAAAACGATTTATTATTGGTTTTCGGTTCTTTCTTTTTAGTATCTGAATATTTAGGAATATGCACAAGATAACTTCTACAAGTACTGCGCTGTGCAGCGGTTCGGTGGCTCGCTTGACAGGACGCTGTAAATGCGTCCATGTAGGCTTGACGGCAGCTACCCCTGCCGCCGACACCTGCCAATCGAGCCGCCGACTCTTCTTCCAACCGTTGTCGAAGTTATTTCATGCTCGTTCCTTAGCTGGTTTAGCTTAGAGGTTAACGATGGACCAGGAATTAAAACAAAGATTGATCGGCGCAGTTGTCATCACCGCGTTGGCCGCTATTTTTGTACCGATGCTGTTTGACGATCCGATTGAGGAGAGCGGTCAATTGGTCAACGAATTAGCCTTGCCTGAGTCGCCAGTGCAAGAATTTGCCAAGACTGCCGAGCGTCTTCCGGACAGCAGTCGGCCTCAGTGGGCCGAAGAGTCGGTTGACGAGCCCGAGCCTGATGCCGATGAAGTAGAGGGTTTGACTCCTGAAGAGCTCGAATACATTGGGCCTGTCGATGACGGGTCTGAGCTTAAGCCTATTGATAAGAAAAAATTGCCGGCCTCTTTGACGGAAACGGATAAGCCGGCTGTGATAGCTGAGAAGGCTCCGGTTTCCGAAGTCAGGGTTCCGGAAACGAAAACGGAGTCGGTGGCGGCATTGCCGATTGCGGAACTTGTGACTTGGTATATACAGCCGGGCAGTTTTAGTAAGAAAGATAATGCATTCGCATTGCGCGATAAATTGCGCTCTCAAAGTTTTCCTGCTGCGGTCGAGGAGATCGATATCCGAGGCGGAAAATCCTATCGGGTCTTGGTGGGGCCCGAAACCGATAAAAGCAAAGCCCAGGCGCTTAAAACACGACTGGATGCCGACAATAATCTCAAGAGTCTGTTATTGTCGGTCAATAAACCCAAGGCCATCGAACCGGCAGCGGCTAGTGCTCAAGTAAGTCAAGCGGCGCCTCAACAAAGCGGTCCGGCTGCAAGCACGGGCCTGGTTAAGTGGTATATACAATTAGGCAGTTTCAGTAAACAGGAAAATGCCGCTTCACTCCGTGATAAACTGCGCGCAAAAGGTTTTCCTGCCTCCGTTACCGAAGTCGATACCGCACAAGGTAAGGCGTATCGTCTTCGTGTCGGTCCCGAGCTCGATAAAAAACGGGCTGAAACCCAACTGATGCAATTGGACAGCCAACACAGTCTCAAAGGTTTTCTGGTTTCCGAGTGAGCTTTATAGGAGATGCGGATATGATCTGGGTCGATTATGCCATTTTGGGGTTGATTTCCATTTCTTTGGTGATCGGTTTATTTAGAGGCTTTATCGAAGAAGCATTCTCGCTGGTATTGTGGGTCGTCGCGATTTGGCTAGGGTTAACGTTTAGTCGGGAGTTTTCCTCGCTTTTGGAGCCGGTTTTTAGCGTGCCTTCGGCCCGTGTTGCCGCAGCCTTTGCGGCATTGTTTTTTGCCGTGTTGATTGGCGGTGCATTGATCAATTTAATGTTACGAAAATTGGTCAAGCAAACCGGATTAACCGGGTCGGATCGTTTCGCCGGAATGATTTTCGGTATCGCTCGCGGATTGTTGGTCGTCACGGTTTGCATCATGTTGGCCGGTTTGACGCCGCTTCCGGAGGATGCTTGGTGGAAAGAGTCGACTTTGATTCCGCCTTTTCAATCGCTTGCCGTTTGGTTACGGGATCATATCCCGGCAGACGTGATGAGCTATGTTAATTATCGTTGATTAAAATTTTAGGTTTAAAGCATGTGTGGTATTGCCGGTATTGTTGCTCATAACAACGTTAATCAAGAACTGTATGATGCGTTGACCGTATTGCAGCATAGGGGGCAGGATGCGAGCGGCATCGTGACCTGTGAAAACGGACGTTTGCATTTACGTAAGGATAACGGCTTGGTTAGGGATGTTTTTACTAATAGTCAAATGCTGAAGCTCAAGGGTAATATGGGTATCGGTCATGTGCGCTATCCGACCGCCGGATGCACGAGCTCGGCCGAAGCGCAGCCTTTTTATGTGAATTCGCCGTTCGGCTTGACGCTGGCGCATAACGGCAATTTAACCAACACCGAAGCGTTGAAGCACGTTTTATTCATCGAAGATCAACGTCATATCAATACCGACTCCGACTCCGAAGTGTTGCTCAATGTGTTTGCGCATGAGTTGCAGCAACTGCGTAAGTTAAAATTGACTGTGGACGATGTGTTTACCGCGGTTTCCAGAGTTCATCAACGTGTTCGCGGCGCTTATGCGGTCGTCGTAATGATAGCTGGCTTCGGTATTTTAGGCTTTCGCGACCCGCATGGTATTCGGCCTATCGTATTCGGCGAAAGAAAAACCGATAAAGGCAGCGAATTTATGATCGCTTCCGAAAGCGTCGCGCTGGATGTCTTGGGCTTTGATCTGATTCGGGATATCGATCCCGGAGAGGCTGTGTTCATCGAGGAATCGGGTGCCTTGCATACCGAGCAATGTTCCGATTTCGTCGATCATTGTCCTTGTATGTTCGAATATGTCTATTTTGCCCGTCCCGATTCGATCATCGATGATATCCAAGTTTATAAGGCCCGCTTGAGAATGGGTGAAAAATTGGCCGAAAAAATTATGCGGATTTGGCCGGATCACGATATCGATGTGGTGATTCCGATTCCCGATACCAGTCGAACCGCGGCATTGCAGTTGGCTAACAAACTTCATGTCAAATATCGGGAAGGTTTTATCAAAAACCGTTATATCGGACGGACTTTCATCATGCCGGGGCAACAAAAGCGCAAAAAATCGGTTAAGCAAAAGCTCAATGCAATCGATTTGGAATTCGACGGTAAAAATGTTCTGCTAATCGACGACTCTGTCGTCAGAGGAACGACTTCGGAGCAAATCATACAAATGGCCCGTGAAGCCGGTGCTAAAAAAGTTTATTTTGCATCGGCGGCACCGCCGGTCAGATATCCTAATGTCTACGGTATCGATATGCCGGTAGTGGAAGAATTAATTGCGCACGGCCGTACCGAAGACGAGGTTTGCGAGGCGATCGGCGCAGATCGTTTAATTTATCAGGATTTAGAAGACTTGATTGAGGCGGTAAGACGAGGCAATAGAGATATTCAGCATTTCGATACATCGTGCTTCAGCCGCGAATATATTACCGGCGATATCGACGATGCCTATTTGGAGAATGTTCAAGCCTTGCGTAACGATGATGCTCAGGCGAAAAGAAATTCGGAAAATTTTATTATAGAAATGCAGAACTCAGACTGAGCAAAGTTTATGCTTGAAACATATACCCATCGTAGGTCAAAATTCGGCACCAGAGTGTCCGTCAAAGGACGCCGTGAATACATCCCTGTAGGCTCTATGCCAGCTCCATGCTGGCAAAGCCTTTGCCGCACACCCTGGCGCCTCCTCAGGCACTGCCGAAATTTGAAGTGCGAAAGG
>Ga0180009_10001833_pt1 | contig 25425 bp, 18 predicted proteins | sample OS_PC_MetaG_FD_123537 | JGI IMG/M metagenome (GOLD analysis project Ga0180009, IMG submission 123537) | Groundwater microbial communities from the Aspo Hard Rock Laboratory (HRL) deep subsurface site, Sweden - OS_PC_MetaG | ecosystem: Environmental > Aquatic > Deep subsurface > Groundwater...
AATATTATAATAAGAATCCGGATTATCACTACTGAACCCATCAATTCTGATTTTATAATTGTGGCCATTTATGGCTAGTACTTCAGAATAAGTATTGTAGTGACCTCCTCCTCCATATCCATTTGGAATAATAATGTTATAAAGATTATTCAATTTATTATTTTCAAACGCTTTATGGCAAGATTGAAAAATATCTTGTATGGGGGTTGATGATTCCAAAATGTTTGTACGGTAATCCTCTCCTGTTTGGGCTAATAAATTACCAGAGTGTCCACGCGAAGCAGCTTGCCATTCAGCAGAGTGATCTTGTATTGCCGCATCAATTGACCCTTCAGCATTTTGTTCAGGGGCAGTATAATTATAGCCCGGATAATAAAAAGCACTATTCCCTCTTCCATCAGAATAACCCATACCAAAACCCTGCTCTGAACTATACGAAACACCTGGATTATAGTTCCCTGGTCCTGCAGTTATCGAAGTTGAGAAACTATTAAAACTTGAGTTTGTACTCACAGATATTTGTACTTGAAAATCTTCATCTTTCCCCCATTTGGTAATATCCCATGCCCATTTTCCATTCTCATCCCTGTTTTCATAAGCTGTTTTCAAATAAAAAAAGGCGGCAACTGCTGCAACTGCAAGAAATGCGAATTCTCCACTCGGATCTGTATATTTCAATGGATTATTCAAAACATAGCTGTACCTGTTAAAATTCTGTGTATAATCAGGCATTTGTACATAATTGTCAGGAGAGAGGAATCGTCCCAGCATGGGGTCGTACATGCGGCCATTCATGTTGATCAGGCCAAAGGCTTCCAGGTGTTCGTGCCCTGTGTAGCCGCGATCGAAGGTGTAGCTTTCGGGAACATCAGTAAATGTCCATGTGTGGGGATTTCGGCGCTGGCCCCAGGGGTCGTAACTGAGTTTCTCAACAACAGCCCCTTGTTCATCCGTAATGGTTTCAAAACTGCCCTGATAGTCTTTGTGGATGTAGTTCATGGCTGCTTTGCCATCCTGGTCGGTTACGTAAATGGCAAAAAGGCCATCGCCACCGCTGAGGTAATGCAATTGGCGCAGGTTACCGTTGGCATCTTCTTCGATTTCAAAGGTTCCGTCTACGAAAGTTTTTGTTTTAACCAAATCACCTGCCAGGTAAAGTTTGGTCAACTTTCGTGATTGCCCGGGACCATAGGTAATTTCCAAAGCAGAGGCCTGTTCCGGGTTTGCAGGGTTATACTGCCTGATGGTGGCGGTTTTATCAAAACCTGTATAAGTTAGTTCCTGCTTGTTGATTTTGGCCATGGCCAGATAAGCCGCATCAGGGTCTTTAATTCTGCTTACCGCATGTGGACCAGCATCTCCTGTATTGTACTCATAGGTTCCCACTCCTGTCTTGGTATTCATGTTACCATTGGTGACGTAATCCACACTGTATTGTGTATTTCCTCCTCCTTGCACCTGCCATGTCAAGAGCCTGTTGTTAAGGCCGTCTTCGTCGTAGGTAAAGTCTTCAGTTAAGGAATAATTACCATAAGGAGGGTGCAATACGGCTTTGCGCCAGTTTAAATTGCCTGACTCTACATTAAAACCATAACTTAAATCCTGAACTCCGCCTTCGGTATAGATGGACTTGGGAAAGCCATAATCATCATATACTTTGGTAGTCAACAATCCATTTCCAAGCTGAAATTGAGTAATTTGCCCACGTGCATTCACATCGGTAAGCTCCCATATCTTATTTCCTGTACTATTCTCTTCCACGGCGCTAAGGTAGCCATTTTTGTAACGGTACTTAACAGAAAACCCGGTGGGCCAGGTCATGTTTTGGGATTTTCCGTAAATATTGTAATCGTAGGTAAAACTAAATTTTTCCCCATCGATGACCTGATTTTTTTCAATTACACGTGATTTATCATCATAAATATAGCTTGTTTTTATGCCATTGCCACTCGATACAGTTTGTATTTGCCCAAAACCATGGACTCCTTCCGGACAGTAGGTGTAGGTGGTGTTGTCGTCCAGACTCCCTTCCAGTGTTTTGTTAGTCACACGACCCAAACCATCGTAGGTCATCACATATTTCTGCAAATTGGCATTGGTTTGCGAGATGAGCTCCCCAAAAGGATTGTAATCGTAGAGGATGGTTCCTGCATCGGGTTCTATTAATTTTTCTTGAAATCCTGCATCATCATATAATAAATGCGTTGTGCTTCCTCCCGCAGTAATGGTTTTGGGTTGTCCTGAACTGTAATAGGTGTAGTTGATGGAACCTCCCGGATCGGTTGCCTTAATCACTTGCCCGATGGCATTGGCTTCTTTGGAAGTTTCCATTTCCAGAGTGGTGTTATTGGTAGTCGTTATCCGGCCATTATATATATATTCAGTGGTAGCAGTAGGACTGGTAATGTTTTTAACTGCTCCGGTATTGATATAGTCATAGGTTGTCCATAACAGGTCAGCGGTTGTGTAATAAGGATTGGAGGTTTGACTTACCTGCCCCCATTGGTCATACTTGGTTTCGGTATATATTTTTTGATCTTTTATGTCAAGACTGACAGTTTTTAATTTTCTGCCCAACTGATCGAAAAACAACAATGCTTCTTGTTCTCCAGATCGTTTGGTCCAGGAATAGTAAACGCCATACTCTGGATAATCCGGATGGTCATCGCTATCTAAAGCCCAAAAAAGGAGGTTTTTATCGATTATACCATCAGGATAGGTGGTCTGTTGAAGCCTGCCAAAACCATCGTACATGTACGTGGTTACTAAACCGTTCAAATCGGCAGAAGTAGTAGGCAAACCCGTAGCAGGATCATATATTGTGGAGGTAATGTAATCTATCCCATACAAAGTGTTCTTTGTTTCAGTAACAAAACGATGTTGATACTCTTCAGCATAGGTATAAACGGTGATTCTGTTAGCCGGAGCAGGAGAAAAGGAGGGCGCAGAAACAGTCAATTTTATCAGGTTCCCATAGTCGTCGTACTCATAAGTGTGCAGTGTTTTCATAGAAGTACTATTGTTGGGTGTATGCGTTTTATACTGAACCAAAGGCGATGCCACGTAATAGTCAAATATATTTTTCTGCTTATCGACGATGGGGTCAGTTTTGTCCCAAGTGCTTGTTGTTGCCGTTTCTGTTCTGCTTATCAACCAATTGGGTTCGTCCACATCGTAGGTAAATTCTGTTTTCGTATAAAAATCAAAACTCTGTTCCGGCTCACTTATCTCAACTTCATCTGGATGAGCATATATGGTAGAAGATGTAAGATTTCCAAAAAGAATATCATAAGGTGAATATTCTAGTTTATTAAGGGTTGTTTTGACGTAAGAACTACCTGCATCGCCTGTACTATAGATTTTGTTGAGAGATTTCGGCGTATAATAAAAGAACCTTTTGTCTGCACTTGGTTCAAAAAGTTTGATCTCAGGTGCATCATTAATTGTTTCCGAATTTGGATTGTTAAAATTCGGAAATGCATAAGAGCTACTTTTTTCAATCCATCTAAAATAATACTCTTCATTTAATGCGTATTTAGTAATTGTTTTTGATTCATTATTTGTTCCTGGATTACCTATGGAAGTAATCTCATCGAACCCAAGAAATCCTTTCCCCTCATGATGCATTTTTGCTCCTGCATAGACATATGTGGTTAATGATTTACCCCCTACTCCATTATCTACTGAAACAGAGTTCACTACATTTATGGGTGGTTGAACATCTGTAACAACAGGAAAAGTGGCTCCAGATCCTTTTGTATACACATTATTATTTGTGAGACGGCCATAATTAATATCAGTTTCATGACCTAATCCATTGGTAACATTGTGAAGTATTGTGTATTCATTGTTGATATCAAATAAAAAAATATTGTCATCATTTAATCCATTATTAAAATAAATATCCGCTTTTCCATCTCCGTTAAAATCATTGTAATTTTCAAGATGTCTGTACATTATGTTGTTTTCACCAAAACTAACAAACCCACCACTCGAGGGCACTTCTCCTGTGAATTGTTCAAAATGATCACCGTTGCTATAGAAAATATCATAATCAGCAACATCTTGAGTTTCTCTTAAATGAAATTGAGCAATATCTGATTTTCCATCGCCATTATAATCAGCAACACTAAAAGAATACCAATAAGAGTTTACTAAACCGCCACTTATTCCAAATGGATCAACAGGATACAAATCATCAAGGGGAGTATTCCACGGCAACCATTGATCTTTTCCATTAAAAAGTAAAACTTTCCACCCATTATTTGAACTGTAGGTTAGGGCATCTGTAATCCCATCACCATTAAAATCACCAGTAAATATTCTATCGTAGGTTGCAGGACTTCCTTCTGCTACACAATAAATAGAACTACAATGGTTATCAAAATCAAGCTCATATATATACCACTTATAAAAATGCGGTTCTCCTGGAGGTGCTCCCCATTCCGTAACTGTCATAACATCTGCTTTGCCATCACCATTAAAATCACCTATATGCAATTGTGAACCCTCCCAATTGGTATTTCCGAAAGCAAATCTTGTTTCTAGAATTACTTGATAATATGGTTGCGTTGAATTAAACTTAATAACACATGAATTAGCACTTGTTCCCATAGCATCAAACCCTTTTTGTGCTAGCAATATTTCATCAATACCATCACCATTAAAATCGCCACTCTTCAACACTGGCATTTCGCATTTATAGAAGGTGTAATCAGATATTGGATGGCTAATAAAGCTTGTTCCATTGGAAAGCATTAATAAATCCATTTTTATATCTGTCATAGCTTCGTTTGTGTATACAAAACGAACAAAATCTTCTAGGCCATCTCCATTATAGTCTCCATTGACAAAGGAAAAAGTATAATTATTAATATCTTCGTTAAATGACAATTGTTCAGAGAACCCTATATCTAGCCTTTTGCGGTATTTCCAATCAATATATTTTTTTCTGTTTGCGCCATCTATTATACTATATAACTCAACCATATCTGTTTTTCCATCGCCAGTAAAATCGAAAAATAATTTATCAGTATTTGTGTAGTTGTATTCCAAAATTTCTTGTTGGGGTTGGTGGTTCTCAGTACTCCAGTCAAATGTAGTTGGATTAAATTTAGTTCCTTCGTCATTAGTCAGTGTAACACTACCTAGTCGTGTATAGAATCGGTCATTCCAGTTTTCTTCTTCCACATATTGTAAAATATACTCTCTTATTTTACTCTGAGGGTCAACATATGATATTTTAATGTTTGTCAAAAGATATACAAGCTTAGACCTGTGACCATAAACAAATGTAAGATTACGATCAGTGCGAGCAGTTGTATAATCAAAATAAATTTCAAACACTGGTAGTTGACCTGTATTAATGTTTGCACCATAGGTTATTTTGTCAACTCTTATTACATGATACTGTTCAGATTTATAAGTATAATCAATATAATTTCCCTGTCGATCAATAACTCTATTCAGATGCCATGAAAATACTTCGTTTCTATTTTCCACAATTTTCTTTGAATCTATGGTATTTCCATATTCGAGTATCCTTCCATCTTTAGTCCACACCTCAAAACAAACCGGTCCGTAGGCATTGGATTCTTTCACCACGATCTTCGAAAAGCTCTCGATCTCCGTCCTAAACTCCGTTTTTTCCTCATTTATGGGTATCAAGCGCTGTCCATCCAACATCAACTGGTCGTTTCCATCAAAATCTACTCCATCGATATATCCATCATTATACAAGTTAGTTCCCGTTCGTGTAATGGCCGAAAGTCCCGAAAGCGACCATCCAATACCCAACAGCCCATTGCCACCCTGACTGTTATAAACCAATCCCAGTTGGGGTGTCATTCCGGCAACACCGGGAGGTACTTCAATGGGTATATTGTAAACCGCTGCTCCGGTGGGAGAAACCATTAAATTTCCAGGCAATGTGCCCACTACACCTCCATTGTTATTGTTTGTAGCTCCACCTGTTTCTTCACCATCTTCTGGAGGAAAAACGAGCAATGGATCTATTTTTGCCGATACCTGGGAATATCCGTCAGAGGGATGTGCAGCAAAGTTAGGAATCATGTGTATATATTCACTGGCTACATAGTCCTTTGTAACATAGGGTGATATAGGATCACTAAGTTCAAAATTGGGCTGTGGATCCTGACCAAACAAAACAGTGGCTAAAATCAGGAAAACTATGGTGGAAATAAATGGTTTCATGTGTTTGTTTTGTTAAATTCTTATCGCTTGATGATGGTCCAAGTGGTGGTTTGTGAATTGACCACCAACTTAAACAGATAGCTGCCATTTTCATAATCTTGCAAATCCAACTCTGTTTCTGTAGTGTTGATTGCCCCCTTAAACAATATTTGGCCTGTGAGTGCATACAACGCATAGGTCACCTGATCTGATGCTGCAAGGTTGTTAAGCCTGACTTTGAACCTTCCTCGAGTGGGGTTAGGGAAAATTTGAACTGTTATCTCACCCATAGAAACTTCATCTACCGGAATAGTTTCCTCAAAAGTGTTTTTCTGAATTGTATCTATAATATCTCCAGCTTTGACTATCGTCTCTGGAACATAGATTGTGTGTCGAAGTGTTCGGTTCCCGGCATCATCATAATTAAACTCCACAGTGTTATGATCTTGGGCAAACATAGCCATCGGTAATAAGCAAAGAGCAAATAGAAGGTTTACATATTTTTTCATCTTTTTCTGTTTTATTTTTTCAGCAATACACTCGTTTTTTAAGACAATCAGCACCCTATTCTTCCATTTAAGGCACTACAGGCTTGTTGGTTTTCCAATTCGAGGATTGGATATTAACTGTTGTAATAATTTATGTTGATCACCCATATCTCTTCAATCCATCGTGTCATCCTCATCAAAGGCCGTGGATAAGCATCCATTGAATGGCGCATCAAACCAACAAGAAACTCAACATCTTATAAGTAAAATCTTAATCCGCAGGCGTGCCGCATAGTGCTCATCCATGCCAAACTAACATTAGTTTCCTAACTTTTCTTTTATCATATTGAGCTCTTCTCTTTGTGTTTCAAGTACCTTTTGCTGTTCAAGAATATACAAGGTCAGTTCTTCCACTTTCTTGAGCAGAATCCCGTTCATCTCAGCCAATCCAAAACCATTTTCTTTGACTTCATTTTCTGAAGGCACATCTGGAAGGTGATGATGTTGGCTAATAAATTCAGAGAGCTGGTTGAGTGGCATTAATTTATAATCTGGTTTTAACACAAAGTCATACCATTCCTCTTGAACCCTTACCATCACCTCGTCCGTAATAATAGATCCCTGAACAGCCAAAGCAAAACTTGTGTTATTGATGGTTCCAATCCCCACTTTACTATTGCCTCCATTGAAATAAATATCACCCGTTTCTAATGATGTCCACGGACTAGGATCAGGCAATTCAACGGGAGCCCACCGAGCCGTTCCATCATCATCGGCACATACCAATACATAACCTGTACGAGCATCTTTACCAATTTTAAGGTACCCTTCATTAAAATTATAATACGATGAAGTACTGAAAGTAAGCCCTTTACTTTTTGATGCACTCATCCCATGAGACATATCTCCAAGTGCCAAACCTGCGGCATCTCCTTCAAGCCAATTGTATGGCTGGATAAAAATAGCAGCATCTTCGCCTTCATCGGCACGGAGGTGGAGCTTGGCTAAGGGTTTTAAAATGCCGAACTCATCAACTACATTGCCAATGCCTACTGTTCCTGTTCCTTCATAGGGTGACCTACTTACAAACATGGTTGGTTTTGAACTATTAAAACCAATCATTAAAGATTCTTGAAAGGTATTCGTTAACATGGCGTTAACACCTGATCCACAACCTATAACAATGGATTTTCCTGCAATGGTTTTTACCATAGTTCCAATAGCAATACTACTAGTCGCATTGGATAGCGCATGAGCATTGGTGCCAATGGCAATAGAGCCTTGCCCATCGGCTGTACTTACATTTCCAATAATACTTGCTCCTGTTCCAAGTGGGGTTTGATCACAGAAGACACATGTTTGACCTACAACAAAAGCGACTTGTGATAATACAAGTGCCGCAATTAAAAATACCTTTTTCATAGATTTAGTTGTTATTTGTTTTAATAATTTTTCCGGTTTCAATGAGCTTATTCTGTTGAATAACACTCCAGATATAAGTTCCTTCAACAATATTTTCTAATTTGATTGGTGTAATTAAGTTGGTTAACGGTTTGCTTATTAATTTTTTTCCTGACAAGTCATACAACTCAAAAACGGCATTTTTTATAGCAGTTCTAATATTTATTAAATCACAGGTTGGATTGGGATAAACGATGGCATCTACAAGTTTCTTTTCCTTTCGTTCAGTAATACCCACCGTTAAATCCATGCTGTCAAGCTTGATGATATAGGCATCGTGTTCATGATACTGAGTCAAATAATCGTATCTGAGGGTGGTAATTAATGCCCCTCCATCACTGGTGGCTGTGATGGTATTAAAATGATAATAAGCATCTCCTCCCAGGTATTTTTCTGTCAGTAAATTTAAATCACTGTCCATTTTGCCAAGCACGATCCATGAAGGACGTTGAGGCCAGTTGTTTGTTGTAAAATCGAAAGTTCCTGCAACAAAAATTGAATTGGGGTAGTAAAAATCCATTGACCTAAAACCATTGTCTTTTCTAATGTCGTAATCAGGATCGCCCACATAACATTCAGCCAGCAAGTTAAAGCTGGTATCATGTTTTAATACTGCCATATTCGAGGCTTCAGCTGGAGGCAAATTAGAATTCTGATATAACCCTCCTGTGATTAAATTACCATCGGGAAGTATTTTGCCAGTAAGTCCATCATCAAAATGACGAGGGTAATGCTTAACATCGGTCTGGTTTAAATTGAAATCGACAGTAATGCATTGTGCCATACCCTCATAGGGTATGTAATGTGCTCCCCATGTATAGAGTTGGTAAGCTGTAGAATCATAGTTATAACTTATGCTCATCAGTGTAAAACCAGCACTGTCATCTTCATACACTCGATAGGCCAGGCTATCCCCTTCTTCCGACAATTCAAAGAGTACTAACCGTTCGTCTCCCGGTTTGTCAAAATTGGATGCAAAAAAGTATCCGCCGTCCTTCTTTCTTATCACATGGCGCCAAAGCTCGTTCAGAGATGTAACCCCTTCAGGTCGTAGAATATATTTTTTCTCCCAAATCTTATTAAAATCATTATCTAATTTGATAAAATAATTGAAGAGCCTATATGGAGTGTCTGTTGTGTCGAATCCTGACCCATAAACCAAATATTCGATCGGATTTTCATTCGATTGGATGAGAGTCGAAATTTCCATCAAAGTATCAGGTTTCTGAAACTGTTTGCTAAATATAGTGTCACCAGTGCCACTTATTTTATAAAGGGATCCTATACTATAGGATATCGTGGAATTACGGCGAGCAATAACACCAATAAATTCACCATCTGCATTCTGAATGAATGGGCCAATGTATTCGTCTACAGGGGAATTAAATTTTGTTACAAAGCTTGTTTGTGCACTGAGCCTTAGTAGACTCAACGCACAAATAGTTATTAATATAATATGTTTAATTTTAAGTAGTACCATAACCAATATTAATACACAAGAATGTCATCTTTTATATAACTATCAACTAATGAAACATGTCCAAGATATATTCGTAGTGTATGCCAGATTTTAATATAATCACCAAGAGCATTGAACGTCGAATAATCTTCGATGACGCATCTGGTAAAATCCAAGTTATTATCCTCTTCAGCATCCAGAATAAATTGGTTGTATTGGTTTCTGTAAAAAACCATTTCATTATAAGTTGTAAGGCAGCAGGTGTTGTCAGTTATTATGCCATAAATATCTTCAGCATAAAATAGTCTGGAATCCTCAAAATTATCTCTGTCCTGTGGGTCAACTATATAGTAATCCCAAGGTAATAAAGGATCAAGTGGATAAATCTCTGTTACTATTCTAACTTTTCCTGGAGGGGGTGCAGGTAATTGCACTGCTGTAATATCATCTGTCAGTACCATAGTGGCATCCAATTGACCAAAGTAATTGTGCTGGCAATCACCGCCTTCGTTTCCATACCACCATCCCGGAGCTTGGGATGGTGCAGGGGGTATGTTTGTTCTATTACCAACAACTACCCCCACGCTAATCATGGCATCTCCGTTGCTGTCCATTCCACTTAAATCTAAATCAACTAATAAAAGCTTCATATTACTGTAATTAACACGGCCCATCATGGCTTGAATTGTATCAATTGCTCTGTCATAGTATACTTCCATCAATTTTGGATCGTTAATTTTTTCAACATCATCCAATGGCATTATGATTTCAGAATTTATTGCTTTTACCAAGCTACAAATAGAATCTGTATAACAAAAATTATAATTGAGTAAATTCTCCAATTCGATGACAGCCTCAGAAGCGGAATATAGCTGGCCTCCTGTTTTAAGGTTTGGATTTTCATGGTAGTATGCCATCCGTTCCTTAAAATCAAGAATATGAGCTACTATTGCTTCTGATGCGTCATCGACAATGGTCTGTTGTGCTTGGTCGGTTTGAAGGTCTTTTTTGCAACCATTAATAAAAATTACTCCCACTACCATCATCCCGGCGATCGTAAATAAGGTAATAGCTCTTCGCATTTGTTTTAATGTGGTCTTTTTCATTTTTTTTGTTTTTGTTGTTCGGTTAATTAACTTGTTAATGATTAATGAATATTTGTATTGCTTTTCTATTTACTATGTTGGTTGTTATTTCTTGATAAATTCGATTCATTTTAACTGCACTATGTAGATGGATTTTTCAACTTCAGATATCAAATCCATCGTTTAAGCTCAATACTTAATTATTAGATTTTAAACTTAAAACTTATATTAGTTCGTGTCAATCACAAAATTAAGTAGCTTAATACTATAGGAAAGGATAGGGAAATGAGGTTAATGATTTTACAAATGTTTTATTTGAAATAAGTTGTAAATCTCAATGTGTGCCGATTGTTTTCAGGTGGAAAAATCAATTTTCGCCAGTTTCTGTCATTTGGGCATAACAACTTAATAATTCCAACCCTAATTTTACTTCGTTTTTCATCCTTAAAATGGCTTTGACGTTCATAACCCAAATATCAAGTTGAGCCCTGTCGCTTTTCTTACAATCAACTTCACAGCGAAGAAATGTCATGCTGACTTTGATCAATAGGTTCGCCTATGAGCAAGATTCCAATTTAGATTTTATAAACAGGCGTAAACCCTATTGCATACTTTAATCTACATTGGCTCCCAGTTTATCCTTAAAATAATCTAGAAACTCATTCTGCTTTTTTGGATCATAAGGAAGGACTCCTTTTCTGGACACGAATACCTGATAGCCCCTTATCCGTTATAACAGCTTCACCCACTTCCCCTTTTTAAACACCGTATCCTGATTATAAATCCGATAGAAATATATCCCTGGTGCCAGGTTAGCTGGTGTAAAAACAAACACATTAGCATACACACGTTCCAACAACACCCGCTGTCCGGTGCCATCCGACAACTCTATCCAGGCATCTTGTGTGTTTTCGGGCAATGCCACCATAATCCGATCGGTACCCGGATTGGGATACACTTTTATTTGATCGGCAAAAGCAGGTGAATCGTTTATCTTGACCCACACATGCTGGTTTTCGTAGGCTCCCATATCGATGCGGTTGCCATAGATGCGGGAATTGCCGGCTAAATCAACGTTTGGCAAATTGAGCCCTGTGGTATCGGGTGTACCGGTGTTAATGCAGGGGGAGTTGTCTTGTAGGGTCCAGTCGGCTAATAATCCGTTGTAGTTAGGGCCACATCCTTCTGTTGGATTAACAAAAAGGGGGGCATTATCAATATTTCCTTCGCCTTCAAAACCAAATTCCACATTGCAGTATTTTACTGTTGGAGGTCCCGGAACACTTGGCCCCCAATGGATTTGCTCGATGGGTATATTTGGTAAGGCGTAATTTCCCCAGACAATATTGTTTATGAGTTGGGCATCTGGTGTACTTGTAACTATTCCACTCCAAATGGTTCCAACATTATTAATTACAGTATTGTTGCTTATTAACGGGTAGTTAAAATAATGTGCCTGCCAAAGTCCTAAACCGTAGTTGTTGCAAATAATATTTCCAATGACATCAGCGTTATAATAACCAGTATATAGAATTCCGCCAGAGGTTTTGTTGTTAAAAAATTTGTTATTCTCAAGAAGGGCGTAACTGGAATAACCAAGCCCATCTAAAATAGCAATCCCGCCACCGTTACCACCTTCAAATACATATCCTCCCGAATATGTAATGCTAAAACAAGTATTGTGAAAAAACAAACAGTTTCTAACCTTTAAAGATTCTACCTCTCTAATACAAGCACCCCCGCCAAAAGTATAATAGGAATGATTATATTCAAAACTACTTCTATTTAGTACCACATAATTTCCACTTTCTAAATATAGACCACCTCCATCGGCCTTAACTCTTCCATTCCCAATAACACAATCTTCCACAATCAAATTACCAAAGTTTAGCGCATATAGATTTCCACCAAGGTTATCAGGATTGTCTCTATATGGAATCCATGATCCAGGAACTGCAGCTTTGCCATTACTTATTTTGCAGTATTTAAAGTAAGATGTGTCGTTTGTGGATCGAGGCAATAGTCGGATTCCATGCCAACCACCTTCTATTGTTGAGGTGTCGGCGTGTTGTATTGTATCTAAATGCGTGAACACGATGCTGTCAGATATTGTTCCAATGGCTCGGATACTTCCGTAAGACTGGATGCTATAGTACCCAAGAATATGCACAAAAGTGCCCGGCATTACCGTAAGCGTCACGTTGCTGTCAATCAATACATCTCCGGTAATATCAAGCGTATCCGCCGCCCAGATGGTATCTACTGTAATATGTCCGCTAAAAGTGTAGTTCTGAGTAAAGGCCGATACTATATTTCCAAAAAAAAGAATGAATAATATGTATTTTGTACGAAACATGAGAATATATTTTAGGTTTAAAAATGTGAAAGGTAGCTCACCCAAATAAATGGGTGAGCTTGAATGATTAATTATTTAATCTGGAATAGGAATGTTAACTCTCGTGCCATAATTTGCCCAAAATCTATGTTCCCACCAAAATACGCCATTGTCAAAACCATTGGGCGTATATATTTCGATATCAATAAATGACTTTCCTTCAGGACGCTTACCATAAAGAGTTGTGTTTGGCAGATAATCGTCATCGTACGTGTAGATTATATTATGAAGGTTGTTGAGGTAAAAAGTTAGCTCTTCATTCTCAAGGCAAGGTCCGACAGTGTCACTTGCCAATTCTTGATAAAATATCATGTAACCTACAAGCGTATCTGGATTTTGATTATTAACATCAGGATAACCCTCACTGGGTATATAGACTTGCTCAGGATCAATAAAGGACCCCGGGCCAGCCCATTGGAAGAATGGATTATTCAACCTGGTTATTAGCTCCTGTCCCCCATCAGAGTCCCCATAAGGTAGAGGATTGTCACAATTTCCAAGCATATTACCAAATTTCCAATCATCGTCAGCATAAAATGGTGCATAATTCCCACTATAGTATGAGCCGAAACCTGTAATTAGCATAAAGTCCGCTGAAGTTAAAGTGCTTTGGATAAGGCTTAGGCTTGCATACATTGGCATTAGACTTGCATCCGCAATCACATATTCCAGACTATCCAAATCGGAAAGCATTGCGTTGTACATTGCATTAATATCACTATATTCAGCTAAATTGGCTCCAACCAATGGTAAAGTATAATATGTGGTATCCTTTCTCTGTAATTTAACGGGATCTTCCGTCCGAGCTTCTTCAACATTAAAGTTTGTTTCCATGTACCACTCTGCTTCAGTTAGAGAAATGGGATCAAGGCCACGCTCTCCACTATTCAGCTTCTGCTTCACATCCTGAAGTTTATAGTATACCTGCCACTCGTAATCAGTATACTGCTTCTCCGTGTTATTGTCGTTTTGCATGGGGTCTCTATTCTTCTTACAGGCATTAAAAATGGTGGCTGATAACCCAACAAATAGTAATAAAACAAAAATTTTCTTCATTGTTTAATTGTTAAAATTAATAAATAATGTCTTGTTCTTGGATTATTTTTCATTAACCAGAAATTTTTAGACAAGCTGGCAGAGCTAATGTTAATTTCAGGCTATTAAAATAGATTACTTTTGCCAATACCTCCTTTCGTGTTTTGAGAAATATAGTTGTCGTTATATTCAAGAGATATGGTAACGGAGGTATTTGCTTTCTTATAAAATATATTCATGGAATAAAATCTTTTAATATTTTTGATTAAAACAAGGCCTTAATCAAATAGTATTAAATAAAGAAAGGACAATTCTACATAGTAGTCAAGCACAAAATCAAGTAGGTTTATGCTAATGAAAAGGTTATAGTAATTAACACGGGAAAAATGCAATATACTGATTACATGATTAATGCAGAATTATTTGCATGCTGTCTTTTTTTTCTTGAAATTATTTTTATCGTCAGAAATCAGAATACATAGCATACCATTCACGTAATTTAACCCTTTTGAAACTAAATTGTTTTAGTGGAAAATCAATGGACAATAGGACTAAAATGAATGCATTATTAAACTAAATCATTTTGTAAGATCTAGCCTCTTCGATAACGCTGATTAATTTTCGATTATTAAATTTTCGGAAAATGTTATTGCAATGGAAATCAACAGCATTCTCACTTGTTTTAAGCATTTCACCGACCACTTTCCTTGTATGTCCATGGGCTAGTAAATTGAGTACCTTTAGTTCACTGGGGGTGAGTCGTGGTTGACCACCCATAATTGATTCAATTTTAGGCTGAAAATTAGGAACGTCTCTCCCAATAATCCTCCTTCCTGATAGTACATCATAAATAGTGTCGATTAACTCTGTTCTACCACAATACTTCATCAGAATAGCATCTACGTTATTAATCCAAGTATTGTACAATACAGTTTGATCAAGCTCTCCTGTAAGCACTATTACTTTCTTCTCTGGAAACTCATTTTTTAAAATGACTGAAAATTCAACGCCGCCCATACCTGGCATAATTAGATCCAAAAGAATGACTTTTGACTGTGATTTTTTAAGTTTTGGCAATGCCTCTTGAGCTGAGTTTGCTGATCCGGACACTTTTATTTTCTCTTCCCCATCTGTAAAAAGCGAACGTATTCCGTCAATAAAAAAAGGATGATCGTCAATTACAAATAAATTAATCATGGTTTCGCGTCTTTTTACTTACTTTCTTTGTCCGTATTTGAATTTGTAAAAATACAATTGGCAATTGGTATTGTCAAGGGAGGAAAATAAGAGGTTCTCTCCTAACCTAAATGCTAGCTATTGTATGATTGGTATACACGCCAAAAGTTTATAATTTTCAATTAAGTTACTATTTAAATAATAATGCGAGCCTTTCTGGCTTCGTCAAGTATTATCTTGATGCTATTACTGTTAAACTTTTTAAAAATATTCTTGCAGTGAAAATCGACCGAGTACATAGTGGCGTTCGATATATTTGCCACTTCTTTTCTTGAAAGTCCTGTGGCTAATAATTTTAATATCTCAAGTTCCTTTTTCGTAAGCCTGGGTATTTCATTTGTGGGCGTTGCGTCATAGGTAAAAAAATTAGGGACGTCATCACCAAAAATCGTTCGATTATTCATTACTCCTTTTATGGTAGCAAGTAATTCATCTAATCCACAACTTTTGAGCAAAATGGCATTAGCATTACTACGCCACATCTCAAAAAGCAACTTTGACTCCACCTCACCAGTAAGTCCAATCACCTTAATCTCAGGATTCTGCTGTTTTATTTTACGACAACAGTCTATACCATTCATTTCAGGCATAAGGATATCTAATAATACAACATCAACATCCAATTCACCAAACATTTCAAGAGCCTGGATGCATGATGTCGAACTACCAACAATATTTATATCACTATCTGAGTGTCTTATGGAATCTGATACACCATCGATAAAGAATTTGTGATCATCAACAAGAAATATATTTATCATAAGTTTCCAAGAGGTATTTCAATTAAAAAAAGCGTGCATTGATTCTCTGACGAAATTTCAAGCTTTCCCCCAAGATATTCTATACGTGTCTTAATATTTTTAAGCCCCATTCCATTATGGCCCTTGGTTTGATCAAATCCCTGGCCATCATCCTCCACCGAGAGATTAATACCCTGATCCTGTTCAATCAATTGTACAAATATCGATTTACCGTTGGAATGCTTGATAGCATTGTTAATCAATTCAAATATTAAATAGTAAATGTTGATTTCAAGTTTATCAGAAAGCCTTCCTTTTATGTTTGACTCGAAATCAGCAGTAAACTTACCCGATTTATTCACGTTTTCGATCATATTCTCGAGGGTCTTAAGCAAACCCTGTTCCCGCAAATGAGTGGGTAACATCCTGTGTGAAATTTCTCTTACCTGTTTATTTATGGATAATATACAATCTGTTATCTCATCATATTTATTGTAGTTACGGAAATGGGCATCAACCATAAAACGTAGAGTTCCAATACTTGCTACAGGGCCATCGTGCAAATCCATTGCCAAGCGTTTACGTTCCACATCCTGTCCTTTTATTAGCGCTTCAGCCAATTCCAAGGCCTTCCCTTTCTCAAATGCTTCTAATTTGGATTTACTTAGCGTAAGTTTCTGCCTATAATACAGCCCAAAAGCAAAAGCAGCTATAAAAAAGGCCAGAAATCCAATGGCAAATATCCATAACCGAGTGATCTGGTTTTCCTGTTGCAACAATTCATTCTCTTTTGTTTCAGACTCAAAAACCGCGGATAGTAAAAGAGATTCTTTAATACGTTGTTTGTTTCTGTATTCATCTCTTAATGCAATTGATGTATCTTTATAGGCAAGCGACATTTTGAAATCATTAATAAATGCATGATAGTCACTATATGAATCGTAAATGCTTGCCTCCAAATCTAAATCGTTTAATTCCTTCGCCAATTTAATTGCAATTCCTAATACAAGGTTAACACTATCAGAATTGCTCTCAGACATCAATTGATAAGCATAATTGTTATATAGATTTGCAAGAAAATTATTGAAATTATTTTGCTTTGCTATGGTAATCGCTTCAAGATATTTAGATTTGCTTAACTTCAAATTTCCCATCGCTTTATTGATCAACGCTTGGTTATTTAATAGTGTCACTTTTTCGAATTTCAAAGTTTCGTTTTTCTCTATTATTTCCTCCGCCTTAACCAAGTATTTGGCTATTGAATCGATATCATAATTTATATTTGATAAAAGAATATATGATTTTAGTATCCGTCTATCATCATTGAATTCTTCTAACTTTAAAATACTAGCAAATAGATTTTCCCTGCACTTCTTCAATTCGTTAATATCAGCATAAACTGATCCCAAATAATAGTATATATCTCCTTCTTTTCGTAAAAATTCAGATTGCTTCGCTACATTAAGAGCTTGTAAATAATAGTCAATTGCCCTAAAAGACAAACCGGTAGATTGATAAATATTTCCTGTATAAACCATGAGGTCGACATGAGTTTCGATGTCATTGAGCTGAATTGCAAGCACGTCAGCCTGCTTGCAATGATTTATTGCATCAGCATATTTCCCTGTTTTAATCTCTGAAACGATAATCGTCTTAAAAGCTTCTAATTGGTTTACGGGATCACTTTTCCCATTAACCTTTTGATCTGTAGGCATGCCTTTGTGTGGGGTCGAAAAACAGTTTTCTCCAGGAGTCAAATATTCACTTTTACTATTCGATCCCTTGCTGCATTCCGCTAGTGAATCTTCTTCAGAAATACCTTTTGTTGTGTATGTTAAGACAATAATGGCAACAAGTAATATGCTCTTTATTTTTATCAACCTTTTGTAATTAAATCATTAAGCTTCTGACAAAGATACTTATCATTGAAGGACTAATCAAACATTATTTTATACATAAAGAAATTTGTCTTAACTTGTATAACGCATCACTCCCATCTCTAATTAAATAGTCTATTATGTTATTATTTCTATAAATTTCGCAAATATAAATTCACAAAAAAACTTTTCAGAGTTTGGGATTATAACTATTAATCAATCCAAACGGATAATCTACATCCTGGTGAGCTGTTAAGCACCTTCACTCCCCATTGCCTTTCGTCAATAGTTGTCTCATGAATTTCACCTTCATAGACTGTAAAAGGACCATAAATTGTCTGTTGGTCTAAAGAATATACACTAAAGATTACCCATATAATTTCTTTATCATCGTCTGGTTGAACATTTACCTTTAACTTTCGTTCTTCAATATTTTCTGGCTGTCGCGATAAGTTATCTATTTGGTTAAGGTATACTCCTGTTGGAAGAACTGCTTCCTCAAAAACAGTAGGATCTACGATCACAGGTACATTAAAAGCAGGAATTGGGTTTTGCGCTGATAATTTATTAAAAAAGATAACAGCGGTAAAAAGGATAATTGAAGTGATAATAATTTTTTTCATTTTATATATTTTTTTCTCTGTAAAGATGCTAAAGAATATATCAGGTGTCAAGGGAGGAAAATAGTAGGGTTGTAACTAATGTTTCCCCTAGCTATTTAATGCTATTATAATGTTATCCATTTCATTTTAAGTTATTTTACGATTTAACAATCGTCCGATTTTGCAAAACTGTTTTTCTCAAAACAACCCCGTTGATTGTCACATCTCAATATCAAAACTCATTCTCTATTGAGCCTATTTGTGGCAAGCACATTTTGTCCACAAAAATATGTTTTCCATAAACTCTGCCATATCACTGGGAAAGTCTTACTCCCACTGAAACACCTTAGGGCAAAATACTACCAGGCATATTTGTTCGTTGGAACTTGTATTAAATCACTATTATTCACCTTCATCAACATCCCCCTAGCCTTTCCACATTTGTCGTAGAATCAAAATAGGGGGGCGGCAAATAGGAGTTCACTGGCCGCTTGGTCTCCATAAGTCCGCCAAACCTGCTAAGGGCAGTAGTGGCAGGTGGGGGCGTGGGCTGCACCCACCAACCACCACAGCCCTGCATCCCTTCGGGTTTCCGGTCTGCAAGCAGCCCTCCAAGTCTGTCACACTTTTGGGTTCCTTCACGTCCAGCTCACCCGGCGGCATGCGTGTTCCTGGTGCAGCTCGTTGCCATGGGCGCTGGGCAAAGGGCTGCAATTGCCCAGCACTCCACGTCCCCAAACAGCACCATGCCCACAGCCGCCTCAGTATCTACCGGGCACCGTGCAGGGATGGCGGCGGTGCAGGGCTGTCATGGTTTTTGTGTGCGCCGCCTGGCCCCAGAAGTCGGCGCAAAACAAAAACCCCGCCAGCCCTTTCCGTAAACGCACGCGTGGCTATATTTTTACACCTTTTGTTTTTATTATCGGAATTTCTTCTTTGTTGCAAAAACAAAAGGTGCAAAAATCCCGCCCCACGGCGCCACCACCCAATGCCCTACGGTGCCCCACGATCCGACTAAATATCAAAATCGGTCTTCTAATCAACATCTTTGGATTCGTCCTCCCAAAAACAATTCACCAATCACATCAAATTAATCCATCTAATTCAATGCCGGTATTTCCATAGCAAATTCCGACCAAATTCAATACAGTATCATTTCCGCTGCTCTCCAATGCTACCGTATCACAACACCCATCTTCGATTCAAAAACATTTAGGATGGCGAGTGTGGCAGAAGCCTCAAAGCCACACCCGCCCAAAATCAGACTAAAGCCCTGCAGAAATAGCAAGGCTTATCACCATCCATTTTTCAACTCAAAATCTTTTGAAATCATCTTCCAAACCGCCCCATGGCCAGATCCACCAAGGTTCAATCCTTCACCTTGTTGGCCAGTCCAAGCGGCATCCCGACAACAAACCACGTATTTCCCACCACTCAAATTCCGGAGAATCCATAGCACATAACGACCAATTCAATACAGTATCATTTCCGCTGCTCTCCAATGCTACCGTATCACAACACCCATCTTCGATTCAAAAACATTTAGGATGGCGAGTGTGGCAGAAGCCTCAATGCCACACCCGCCCAACATCCTCCTAAACTCAACACCCAAAAAAGCTTCAGCTTTCAAAATCCGCGCAAATCGATCATGCCACCGAAGCTTTTGCTTTAAAAATCTGCGTAAATCAGTTAAATCAGCGTCATCTGCGTCCAATTACTCAGGCGTCAGCCAGCCAATAGCCAACAGCTAACAGCCTCCCCTATAAACCAACTTCTCAATTCTACTCACACTCCAATCATACTTCAAACTCAATATTTCCTTAATCTCCTTGTATTTGATTCCCTGTTTCGCCATTTCAACATACTCATGTTGAATCAAAACCCGCTTCAAATCATCCTCCCCAACCATACCAATCTTTACCGACTCCAGCACATCAAGCCCTAGTTTTTGACTGACTTCCTCAACGAGCCACATCATCCGCTGATTCATTCTCCTGGTTCTGATTTTTAAATTGGATCTTTCTTTTGATCTGATCTCGAGCTGCTCTTTCAGTTTGTACAATCCCCGTTTTGCCGTCATAATCCCATCAATCGGTTCATCATGCATGGCCAAAACCTGCACATGATCACTGATTTTATCCAGGAACTCATGATAAGCTTCATTCAACTTTTGCCCTGACTGTTTGATTTCCACCGTTTTCATATTGTTTTCTGACAAAGTTACGTATCATTTGGGAATTTCACAAGCCTGGTAATCAATTCAGTAGGATTATGTTTCTCCAAACAAGATGAGGTACTTACATTTGGGTCGTTAACAAATTATTTCACCATGGCGAAATACAATTCACAGTTTAAGCCCAAATCCGGATTTCCCGAACTGACTTCAGGTAAAAGTTTGTCTTCTGATTCCGTTAAATCAAGCGTTCACAAAGAGGGTGTTCCTCATTCGTTTTTCAGTAAAAAAGTCGCTTGTTTTTCAGTCAACATGGTCTGCTTTTTCTCCGTAGTAAGTCCATACCAACTCCGTACCAAGGCCGCTTAAACTTAGTATTCACTCTTAAAAACTAATTGTTATGGCAATTGTTCAAAATCCCATTACCGGTAGAACGCGAAAAGCGTTCGGTACGGCGGTATTTTCCAAGTCTTATGGAAACAATACCATGCGCACAAAACCCATGGACGTAAAAAATCCAAGAACCGAAGGTCAGGTCAGACAGCGCAATAAATTTACGACTACCGTTGAGTTGGTCAGACAGGTACTTCCTCTAATTAACGAGGTGTATGCCGGCAGCTTGACTACCATGTCACCTTTCAATAAAATCACCAGCATCAATGTGAAAAATGCTTTCGTGGGTGAGCCACCTGAGTTGGATCACACATTGGTGGTGCTGTGCGACTTTGTCGGCAGTACAGTGCAAAATGTGACCTTAACTGGTCAGGATGATCAGATAATGGATATTACCTGGGATCCTGCGACAGTTGATCCGGATGAATTGGCCAGCTTGTTGACTTTCGTTTTGTTTAACTGCGATACCAACAAGGCCATGATCTTCCGCGATGCTGCTGCACGTAGCGTAGGTACCGCTTCTGTCACGGTGCCATCTGATTGGGTAGGTGCCCAAACAGCACTGCATGTAGTTACTTCCGATGCCAGCCAAATTTTGGCAGGCAAGCCCAAGAAAATTGTGCATTACAAGGCTGGGGCTGATTTAACCAGCATTGTGAAATAGGGTCGCTCTTTTCCACTCAAGTCTCCGGGCAATGCCCGGGGGCTTTTTTTTAAACCTTTTTCCCATGAACTGTAATTCACAATCGTCATCAACCAAATACGGCTTCTTTGAAGATGCCAAAGGCAACAAAAGCTCCACCAGGCTCAAAACCTTTCTTGCGGCCATTACAGCCATGTTAATCGCTATTTCGAGTGTATACTTTCAGGTGGTCACCATCACCGAAAGCTTGCCCATCATCATCACCTTGCTGGCCTTTTCTTCAGGGGAAAAATCCTATCAAAGTTTTCTCGAGTCAAAATCAAAAACCTTCAACCATGAGTAACCAGGAATCCAACTTCATCAAATGGTTTGGTAGTATTGCAACTACACTCATCATTGCTTCAATCATCGGATTGGTAGGCATGTACCACACCTCCGGCATCGTATCTGCAAAAGTCGAAACCAACGAAAAGAAAATCGTTGAGGTTCAGACCTATCACGAAAAAGATGTTGAACTCATACGCAACAACATCAAAGAAATCAAATCCGACCAAAAAGTCATCATGACTGACATCAAACAAATCCTCAAAGAAGTCAAATAACCTTTTTTCAACTTTTAACTTTAGCTCACTTTTAACTTTTAACTCTCCCACATGAAACTCTCCCGTCACCAACAGATCTTCACCCAAAACCTCGCTTTACTCATCCTCAAGGCCAACAGTCTTGGCATCAACCTCACCCTGGGCGAAGCCTATCGAACCATGGAACAACAAGAGCTCTATTATTTCGGCAAATCCATCCGGGTCGAAGACCGCGAACTAGAACTTATTTCTGCCAAAAAGCGAACCAATACACTGCAAAGCAACCACCTCAAACGGTTAGCCATCGACTTTAATTTCTTCATCCGTGGCCAGCTCTTATACCAGCATCCTTTAATCGAAGAACTCGGCAACTATTGGGAATCCCTCGACCCGCTTAACCGCTGGGGCGGCCACTTCAAGTATTTCTATGACGCTCCCCACTTCGAAAGGCACATTCCATGAAGCCCAACTTTTTCCTTTTTCCTTTTAACTTGATCATGAAATCCATCCCGTACATCATCATCACCATTCTCCTCCTGTTGCTCTTCCTCCAACACAAATTCACTCCGGAGCCAAAGTCCATCATAGATATCCACACCACCACAGACACCATCCATGATACCATTTTCAGTACCATCCACCATTACTCTCCCAAACCCATTTACACCGATACCGGTAGCACCAAATGGCGTTGGCATCCAATCGACACCAATCAAATTATAACAACGTATTTTGTTAAATATTTCTACCAGGACACACTTCAAAACGACTCCAACGCACTCATAGTTATTCTCGATACCGTTTCACAAAACCACATCACTTGCCGTCAACCCCTTATCACCCTCTATCCAAAAACCATCAAGCAAACAAGTATTGTTGAGGTTTCCCAAGCTACATCTAACAAAATATATCTGGGTATGGCCATCGGTCGAAATCCAAACCAATTTAGTCTGGCTCCATCTATCATGTTGCAATCAAAAAGAAGTGTTTATTCACTTTCCTACGATATCCTCAATAAAGATTTGTATGTGGGCTTCCATTGGCAATTGTCGTTCAACAGATAATCTGCTAAAAGGATTCTTTGCTCACTTTGTCCAATTGTCCTAAATAAGTCATTTAGGCCTTCTGTAGCCATCCCTTTACCCGCTTTGCAAACATACTCGTTCCACCAGCAAATGCAAGGGTACATAAACGGCGTCAGGGCTTACCCGCCAAAAACCTTCCCAATTTCCGCCGCCCTTGCATTTCCCGCCTCCACTACGTTAAAAAGGATGCTAAGCGGGTCAAGCGATTTTTGTGGCAATGCGCAAACGAAATCAAAGAAAATTTCAAGATATTTTGAAAATAATTGAATGTTCTGGGATCTAAACCAAAAAGAATACAACCATCCAATTTCGGATAGAAAATTACGAATATGGATATCTAACTGTCAGATTATAAAACAATTGTCATATTCAAATACCTACAAAATACACCAAATTAAAGTTGCTTTCTTGATTGATTTTGATTACTTTTGTACTAATTAACAGTACGTTCTTACAAAGCATAAATATCAAATTGAGTGAGACCAATAAGGGACCCAATTTTCCTTACCTCTACAACAGTTTGACAATCAACTATTAAAAACAAAAGTTCTGATCCTGTCTGGATCACTTTAAAAATCAAATGGTTACGGTATTTTTTTACTGTAACCATTTTTTTTGCTCACACCTTTTCAAAGCAACAGTTTGAGTTAGCACATTTTACAACCCGCTCCCGCAAGTTTGCAACTTGTGGATACACCACCCGCTCCCGCAAGTTTGCAACTTGTGGATACACCTCTGACTAAAAATCAAAGTCACTTAGCTCCGGTACGACTGGCACAACATGAATCGGCACAAGTGGCACAAGTTACTCCGGTACAGAGGGCATTTTGGAGTCCTTGCTACCCCTTACAGTGGAATAAGTTAGCAGTAAACTAAAAACCAAGGGCTTATTGAAGTGTTCTTTGGGAATAAATACTATTTTAGCACAAAAAAAGCTATGGCCATTTTATTCCTTTCCTATTTTCTATCCATGGGCGCCGTTGTGTTACAAAAAAAGAAACTTGCAATTTTTCTATTTGTAATCAGCACGTTATCAAGTATTGGTATGTTTTTCTACCACACAACTTCATCACTAAATCTAAATTTTTGATATGAATTTAAAAGGACTTTACACGCTAAACAGTCTGGCCCAACTAATTGTTTTATCTATTCTTCTTGGTGCTTTTTACTTTCAATTTGGACTACATGAGAATCCATGCCCTTTATGCTTACTGCAACGCATGGGCATGATGGGGATAATAATCGGGCTCTCACTAAACACATGGTTTGGAATGCGTAAAGCGCACTTTGGCATCGTGATACTTTCGGCAATTGTTGGAGCTGCTTTTTCCTTCAGACAAATACTGCTTCATATTTGCCCCGCAGCTGGCGAACCCACAGGTTATGGCACGGCTGTTTTGGGCATGCACCTCTACACATGGGGTCTGATTGCTTTTGTGATGAGTATTGCAGGCGCAGCAGTTTTTCTGTTTTTTAAGGAAGAAAAAGAGGTTAAAAAACGGACACCGATGGTCTTTGAAAAGGTTGTGTCATATCTGTTTCTGGCAGTGATACTTGTTAATATTATTGCTAGCATATTTGAATGTCAGTTAGGGCCGTGCTGCGATGACGGTCCCTGCATCCATTAGTCGGTTTAGCGGAAACGATTTGAACTGTACAATTCTGATAGCAAACCCCACTCTCGTCCGCGTTTGCAACGCGGATGCTCCCCCGAACTCAGCGTAGCTTTTAACTACCTCCCGCATCCCAATGGCAATCGGGATGCAACTTGTGGGCATCAACCCCCTCCGGTAATTCCCCCTTTTCTGTCATTCCGAGACCCAACTCCCCCGGAAAAAAGCCCCGATGGCCATCGGGGCACATAGTATGATGACAAGGGGACTGAATATCGAATATCGATTAACGAATAATGAATGATGAAGTTTAATTCGTACGCTGATTCACACTTCTTCCTACTTCTGAAATCGGTGTTCAGTGTTC
>Ga0180009_10001834_pt1 | contig 25425 bp, 18 predicted proteins | sample OS_PC_MetaG_FD_123537 | JGI IMG/M metagenome (GOLD analysis project Ga0180009, IMG submission 123537) | Groundwater microbial communities from the Aspo Hard Rock Laboratory (HRL) deep subsurface site, Sweden - OS_PC_MetaG | ecosystem: Environmental > Aquatic > Deep subsurface > Groundwater...
ACTATTTCAAGAGAATCAAATCAACACAACAATTTAGCATTCAGCGGTATACATATTATTGAACCCGAATTGCTCAAAAAAATGACACAAACCGGTCCATTTTCCATAATCGATGCCTACCTGAAGCTTTCAACCCATTGTCAGATCAAAGGATTTGAGCATTCTGACGGAATCTGGCTTGATGCCGGAAATCCCGAAGCATTGATACCCGTTTCTGATTTTATCCGTAATCAATCTCATCTTTTTCAACCCTGATATCATGAATTACTTCCTGGAAAAAACTGCCCGATATATTATCGATAATTACCCGGAAAAAATCGGGAGCCTTTGTATTGTCCTGCCCAATAAGAGAGGCAGCCTGTATCTTAGAAAATATATCCGGGAATTGCTGGGAAAAACTTCATTAACGCCTTCCTATTTATCAATCAGCGATCTTGTTCAGTTTCTCTCCGGATACACCATTATTGATCCTGTACAACAACTCTTCTTTTTCTACGGGGTTTACAAGGAAGTAACCCAGGATGAACCGGATGATCTGGAGACTTTTATGGACTGGGCCCCACTGGTACTCTCCGATTTCAACGACATCGATCTTTATCTGGCAGATGCCTCTGAGGTTTTCGGCTATCTTTCGGAAGCACGCGCTATAGATCTCTGGAATCCAGGAAAAACCGAACTTACACCCCTTCAGTTAAAATACCTGCGCTTTTACCGTTCCCTTGACGATCTGTATAAAAACCTGAACAAACAGTTAAGAAATTCAGGACTGGCATATGAAGGCATGGCTTACCGCCGTATTGCAGAAACCATAGATACAATATCCCGAAATCTTCCCTGGAGTAAAATCATTTTCGCAGGATTCAATGCCTTTTCCAAAAGCGAAGAGATTATAACAGCATATCTGCAGAAAAACGGTTTGGCCGATATGCTATGGGATACCGATGAATGGTACCTGAATAATGAAATGCAGGAGGCCGGATATTTCATCAGAAAACATTTGCAGCACTTTCAAAACAAAGAATTGTTATGGAACGAAAGCCTCCTGAAAAATCTTGACAGGCAAATTAATATTCTGGGTCTTCCAGGAAACACTGCCCAGGCGAAAATGGCAGGCAGCATCATTGATGAATGGATCAGGGATGGTCGTGACTTAAATAAAAGCGCTCTGATACTCGCTGATGAACAATTGCTCCTCCCGGTTTTAAACTCCCTCCCCGAATCCGCCGGTTCTTTCAACGTAACCATGGGCTATCCGTTCCGATTTACCCCTGTCTTCACTTTTTTCGATAATTGGCTGAAAATGCTTGATAATTCAGAAAAATATGCTGTCTCAAAACCTGATGGCAATAATCTCCTCTATAAGAATGATCTGCTAAACGTATTACAACATCCCTATTTCCCTCTCATAAGCAAAGTCTCAAACATTCCCGATTTGATAGCCGCAATTATAAAATCGAACAATTTTTTCTTCAGAGGTTTTCATTTATCTACCATTGCAAGCAATGACCCGGCTGTTCAGGAATTTCTCCAGGAAGCAGTGTTCAAAATCCCTGAATCCATAACAAAACTGATTGTTACGATCCGTAACTTATGTACGCAGATATTGGATGCACTCAATTCGGACCTAAATAACGGGGATCGAAGTGCAAATAAAGCAATAGACCTGGAATACATATTTCATTTTACGGTCATGTTAGCGCACATCGACGAATATTGGGATATTGCAGGGCATGATAGCAATCTTCACACATTCAGAAAAGTCCTTCAGAAGATGGCCAACAGAACAGCTATACCATTTTTTGGCGAACCTCTGAAAGGACTACAGGTTATGGGATTCCTCGAAACACGTACCCTTGATTTCGACAATATTATCATCCTTTCCATGAACGAAGGTATTTATCCCGATAGTAAACCGGGTAATACTTTCGTGTCTTCGGATATCAGACAAATCTTCGGACTTCCTGGCAACAAAGAAAAAACGAGCATCTTTGCTTACCATTTTTACCGTTTACTGCAGCGCGCACAAAATGTAACAATCACCTACCTCACCGAACCCGACCTCCTTGGCGGTGGAAGCAAAAGCCGGTTTCTTGAACAGATCCTTTTGGAATTAAAAGGAAACAGCAATACGCATATCCGGCATTCCGTAACCGAGTTCCCTATTGACGGATTAAACCAGGAAACAATAATTTCTATTGAAAAGTCCGGTATTATAATTGATCAACTGCATTCCCTCGGGGAAAAAGGCATTTCACCCAGCGCCTTGTCAACCTATATCCGCTGCCCGTTAAGGTTTTACTACCAGTACGTCTTACGGATTGAAGACCGTATTGAAGGGACTGAATCCATGGATGCCGCGTTGTTGGGAACATTGGTTCACGATACACTTTACAGACTCTACTATCCATTGCAGGGGAAAATCCTAAATTCAGTTAATACATCTTTTTACTCGGAGGATATACACAGGGAATTACAAAATTCTGTTCAGGAAAACTATCCTGACGGGAATATGGACTCCGGTCGGAACCTTCTTTTATACAACGTTGCCGTTAATATTGTTGAAAACTTCATAAGCTTTGAAAGACAAAACCTGAAAGAATATGAAAAAAATGGGAGCATCCTGACCCTATCCTTTTTAGAGAAACGCTATCAGGCCAACCTTCCTGTCATTATAACAGGTAAAGAAAGCAATATTTTTATCGCAGGTAAGACAGATCGCATCGACAACCTTGATGGAACGATCAGGGTCATTGATTACAAAACAGGTGCTGTAAACCGATACGACCTTTCTTTTACTTCCTGGGAAACTCTTAGGGAAAATCCTAAATACGATAAAGCCCTCCAACTTTTGGTATATGCCTGGCTTTATGAATCGAGCCATCCTAATTCAGGAATCCTGCAGCCGGGAATCATTCCTCTGCGCAGCCTGAGAGATGGCTTTATCCCGCTCAAACCTCTTAAACAGGATCATCCTGACAGGATTATTCTTGAACAAACAGAATCATTCCTGAAAGAATTAGTGCAGGAAATTTTCGACCCAACAAAACCATTTGGGCAAACAAATGACCTCGACTTATGCGGATCATGTTTTTTTAAGGATATTTGCAACCGATAAATACGAATAAATGGCCTGGTTAAACAAAAACCATCTTAAGCTTTACTACGAAACTCATGGCAAAGGACCGGCAGTATTAATGATAGCAGGACTCGCCAGCGACAGCCAGAGCTGGCAGTTCATTCTAAAAAAGATGGCTTCCCGTTTTAACGTTATCATTTATGATAACCGTGGAACGGGAAGGACACAAAACGCCGGTTATCCCTTTCAAATGAAAGATTTGGCCCAGGATGCCCTGGACCTCCTCGATCATCTTGGAGTAAATCGATGCCAGATAATCGGTCATTCCATGGGTGGATGCATTGCCCAGGAACTTGCTTTTATGGCTCCGGAAATGGTGCATAAAATGGTATTGGCAAGCACAACTCCAATCATGTCTGACCGCAACAAATCTCTATTTGATCATTTTATCCATGGCTGGGAATCCGGTATCCCGCAAGATCAGTGGTTTCGCGAACTATTTTACTGGCTTTTCAGCCCTAATGCTTTTGTGAATAAAAAATTCCTGGATGCAGCCATCATTTATACAATGTGCTATCCATACCAGCAGACCCTTGAAAGCTTTAAAGCCCAGATCGAGGCCCTTATTAACTTTGATTCCTCCCCCTTCCTGGATAAAATCAATACAGAATCCCTGATAGTCTCAGGAGCCAAGGATATTCTGGTTTATCCTGATGAATCTGCAAAATTAAAATCCATGCCGGGATTTCATGATATGATCATTCTTGAAAAAGCTGCTCATTCGATACACGCCGAATATCCTGAAGAATTTCTGGATTGTATTATTCCGTTCCTGGAAAATTAAGACAAGGCAGTCAATGGCCGCTTTCGCTGAAGACCCTCGCCTCATATACATATATGTCGGCATCCTTCCATCCGTCCCATCCTATCCGGGCTTTATCACGTGCACAGTGCCCAAGGAATTCCTCCAGGGTCCAACCGGTTTGAGTGGCTACCTGGGGAAGGAAGGTCCCTCCTGAAGCCCCCTTTTTTATGTATATACCATGTTTTCCAAGCTCTATTTCTTCAATGGATGAAATCTTTACCATTGGCGTTAATACAGATATTTCTATTTCGATCTCATCAAGCTCATCTGCCTGTACAGGAGGAAAACGGTAATCCCGGGTAGAGGCAGATATAGCCATATCCCTTACTACTAGGTATAAAGGCTCATCAGCATCAAATCTTCCAATGCATCCCCTTAGCTGGCCTTCCTTCAGTAATGTGACAAACGCCCCGCACTTTTCCCTGCAAACAGAAGGTAAATCACGGGTATTAAAATCCGGAAACTTACCCTGGCGGATATAATCGTTGAGCGTTTCTCTTGCAATTCCTAACAGGACAGTCTGATCGTGTGCGTTGATTTCGAATACGTCTTCGCTTTTCGTATCAACCAAATGCTCTCCGGTTACAACCATGGCCCAATAACCTACCACCCTCTCCTTGTCTCCATAATATGCAGCATCTCCCGAATTCATATACTTCAACTTGTGTATTTTATATCCGGGATTGTCTTCCAGCATATACAACAAAGAGTATACTGAGCTCCATCCACATAGACTGGTAGCCAAATTTGAAATCCCTTTCCGGTTATTTCGTTGAAGCACTTCAGCCAGCTTCTCAGGAGATCCCGTTTCAATGGCAGACGCTGTAAGCGCATCCGTTGTAACAGCATCCTCATAAGAAGGGTAATGAGAAAAATCTGTGCTGATAACAAAAAGGTTATTCCCTCCAAGATAGGATTTTAGCACCCTTGCTATATCCTGGCAATCCTGTATATTTTGTGTACCTATGACTATCGGAATCAACTTAAAATCATCTCCCAGCTTGTATTGCAAAAAAGGAAGCTGGACTTCAAGGCTATGTTCATACAGGTGAGCATCTTTGCGAAAGGTGAAAATATCATTCTCATCAACAAGCTTTTGTGCAAGATCCAAATCTACTTCAACCCTACCCAGCGGAGTTAAATAATCACCCTTGCAGTATATTGATGCACCAGGAAAAGTGACTCTATGACTCGATGCTATTACAAAAACCCGGTCATATTTACCGTTTTCATTAATCTGATTAAAGGCCGAGGCGGCAACTTCCCCTGAAAACATATAGCCGGCATGAGGAGAAATCACGGCCACCACATTATTGTATTGTTTCCTCTCTGCCTGTATAAAAAGACTTTTAAGTTCATTTCCCAATGCTACCGGGTCATCAGTGTAAAATTTACCGGCAGCGTAAGCTTGCCGGTCTTCCTGATTAACACGGCCATTGTCTTGTTGCGAAAAACATCCCCCGGATGTAATAACTGCGAGAATCATAATCATAAAACCCAGATTGTTGGCACACATTTTTTAATTAATTTCGTATGGTTGAGGCAAAACACAAATATACTAAAAGCTGAACGTATTTAAAAATACAAACAGATTTGGACTTCTGATCCTGGGATTTAACAGTATTATCACCCAGATCATTCTGCTTAGGGAGTTCATCACCTTATTTGGTGGCAATGAATTGATAATTGGTCTTTTCCTTTCCGGTTGGTTGCTATTATCCGGAACCGGCGCACGGCTCTCCGGTTGGATTGCAAACCGTCCTTTTATAATTTTCATCTTCTTTTTAGCTTTGTCTGGCTTACCTCCCTTTATTTTAGCTCTGGCATACTGGTTGAAAAGCATACTGTTTACCGCTGGAATATCCCTTGGCCCAATTACCATTTGGGGATTTATGCTGATCACTATTGCACCTTTCTGCTTAGCATCGGGAATCCTGTTCCCTTTGCTGGCTGCTTCCTTATCCGGCATCCCTTCCCAAAAAAAAGTCAGATTCGCTTATGGCTGGGAATCAGCAGGAAGCCTTGCCGGTGGCATTGTTTACAGCTTCCTGCTGATATTCCTTTTTAATTCATTCAAGGTACTGGTTTTGGTTTTATTAACGGGAGTATTGTTTTCCATCATACTATATCAAAAATCAAAATGGATCATGCCTGCCTTTCTTTCTATTACATTACTCATGGCGGGCGTCATCCTTTTCCGTTCACATTTCTATGAAAAACTCATTCAAAGCCTTTACCCCGGCCAAATCCTGGTAGATACAAAAGAAACCCCGTTTGGAAGATTGGATGTAACCCGGTCGGGAGAACAATTGGCTTTCTATGAAAACGGAAACATAATCTTTACATCCGGTGATACGGAACATTCGGAAGAAACAGTTCATTTCCCAATGGCACTCCACCAAAATCCCAAAAATGTTTTAATTCTCTCCGGAGGCTTTGCAGGGAACATTCAGGAAGCAATGAAATATAATCCTGACAATATTGATCTTATTGAAATCAATCCAGGATGGGCGGATCTTGTGCAAGATAACCTGCCACTTGCCTTTCCGGAAGATCAAGTTACCGTTTACTTTATGGATGGCAGGCGCTATGTCAAGCAATCCAATAACACTTATGATATAATCATTTCTGACATTCCTGGCCCCTCCACATCGCAGTTAAACCGCTACTTTACCCTTGAGTTTTTCAGGGAAGTCCATCTTCTTATGAAACCAGGAGCAATATTTTGCCTTCACCTGGACGCTCCTGCCAATTATTTGAATGCCCCTGCTGAAAATCTGCACGAAACAGTAAATAGTACACTTAAAATGGTATTCAAAAACACCCTGATGATTCCAGGATCAAGTAATTATTTCCTTGCATCCGACTCTCTCCTGGATTATGAAATCGTATCCCGCCTCCAAATATTGCAACTACCCAATCAGTATGTATCTGCTTTTCACCTGATTGACGATAGCCTGGTAAAAATGAGAGCAAAAATGCTGCTTCCCGAATCTTATACAACATCCACGACCAATACTGACTTACGACCTGTTGCATATAAATATCATTTATTGCTGTGGCTTGATGTGCATGGGTCCGGAGTATGGATCTTTTCCGGTGTCTTGCTCATACTCTCTCTGATAACCTGGATATTTTCTTCCTCTTTGAATAAAGGATTATTTATTACAGGATTTTCCGGAGTATCCCTTGAGTTTATCATTATCTTGATTATACAGTCACTTTATGGGTACAGTTATTATCTCACCGGGATAATAATTACCCTGTACATGGCAGGAATTGCAGCAGGATCTTTGTTTTTCTCCGGTATAGTGCGAAACAACATGAGAGTATTTTTACTCTTGCAACTTTCCCTTGGGATACTTTGTTTTGCCTTATTCCCCATTACCGTTTTGGCTTCTGAAATTGTATTATATGACATCCTGAACCTTATCATGCTCAGTTTAATCGTTGTTATTACAGGAGGACTTTCCGGTATGATATTTTCTGCAGCAACCGGGATAAGTAAGCTTAGCATCAGCGGAACAGCCGCTACAGCTTATGGTGCAGACCTTGCAGGATCCGCTGCCGGCGCTTTGCTGTCATCCGTTTATCTGGTTCCCGCATTGGGTTTGATTAATACTTGTTTAATTCTGGGAGGGCTTAATATTTTTAATGCTTTTTTCGTTTGGTTAAAACAAAAATAATGATTACTTTTTCGTGCATTTCATGAATCGCATTCCATGAACAAAAGATCATTCATAAAGAACAGTATCTGCGCTACCTGTGGACTTGCAGTTGCCTTTGGAACCAGGAACCTGTTCGGAAGTTTGTACCGTAATTTAAATGCGCCCCCGGATGATCCAAACCGGTTTTCCCGCGAAGCACTGCACTATATTAGCACACCCAGGGGAATTAAATGCAAACTTTGTCCCCAGGCTTGCGAACTAAAACCAGGAGAAACCGGTGATTGCAGAACAAGAGAAAATATCAACGGTAAACTGTTCACCATTGCTTATGGAAACCCTTGCGCAGTCCATATTGATCCTATAGAAAAAAAACCACTGTATCACTTTCTCCCTGCAAGTAAAGCCTATTCAATTGCAACAGCGGGATGTAATCTGGCCTGCCTGAACTGTCAGAACTGGACAATATCCCAGGAAAGCCCTCACAATACACGTAATTATGATTTATTCCCTGAAGCGGTTGTTAATGAAGCAAAAAAATATCAATGCAGAACCATAGCCTATACTTATTCTGAACCCATTGCATTTTATGAATATACGATGGATACATGCAAAATAGCCCGGACCGATGGGATTAAAAATCTGTTCATATCCGCCGGCTATATTAACGAGCAACCTCTCAGGGAATTAGCTCCGTTCCTGGATGCTGCCAATATTGATCTGAAAAGTTTTAGCAATGAAACATATGAAATGCTCAACGCGGGAACCCTGGAGCCGGTGTTAAATACTCTTAAAATATTACGGGATGAGGGAGTCTGGCTCGAAATAACAAACCTGATTGTTCCTTCATGGACAGACAATATGCAGGAAATCGAAAAAATGTGCCAATGGCTTTACTCAAACGGCTTCGAAAACACTCCTTTGCATTTTAGCCGATTCCATCCGATGTATAAACTCAAAAACCTTCCCCCTACTCCGACCGGCACATTGGATAAAGCAAGAAATATCGCGCTCGGGGAAGGATTGAATTATGTATATGTCGGGAATGCCCCCGAACTGGGCGATGAAAACACAACTTGCCCGAATTGCAGAAAAATTGCCATCAAACGCAAAGGATTTTCAGTAACCGAATTTAATATCCGCGATGGAAAATGCATATCATGCGGGTGCAAAATCGCAGGAGTATGGAACTAAACCGTAAATGTTTATTGATGTTGAAAAGTATCCGGAGGTTTTCAAAACATATTCCATATTTTTGTAAACAAATTTTATACAGAATAATCAATTAACACAACAACATGAAGATCACAGTAGTAGGAAGCGGATATGTAGGTCTGGTAACCGGAACCTGCTTTGCAGAAGTTGGCGTTGACGTCACTTGTGTAGATATCGATGAGAACAAGATTAACGGCCTGAAAAAGGGAATAATCCCCATTTTTGAACCAGGATTGGAAGATATGGTTCACCGCAATGTTGACAAAGGTCGGCTTCATTTCACCACTGACCTGGCCTCCACTTTAGAAGGCTGTGAAGTTATTTTCAGCGCTGTAGGAACACCACCCGATGAAGACGGTAGTGCTGACCTGAAATATGTGATTGATGTGGCAAAAGAAGCGGGTAAGAATATGAATGATTACATACTCATGGTAACCAAAAGTACTGTACCCGTTGGAACGGCCAACAAAGTCAGGTTAGCTATACAATCGGAACTTGATAAACGGGGTGTGAACATCCCTTTCGATGTTGCTTCCAACCCTGAATTCCTTAAGGAAGGTGCCGCTATTGACGACTTCCTTAAACCCGACCGTATCGTGATTGGCCTCGAATCGGAAAAAGCCCGGGAACTGATGAGCAAGCTCTATAAACCTTTCACTCTTAATGGACACCCGCTGATATTCATGGATATCCCTTCTGCTGAAATGACCAAATATGCCGCAAACGCGATGCTCGCCACACGAATTAGTTTCATGAACGATATTGCCAACCTTTGCGAAATCGTTGGAGCCAATGTTAATATGGTTAGAAAAGGCATTGGAAGCGACCCGAGAATAGGCAGCAAATTTATCTATCCCGGAGTGGGTTATGGCGGATCATGTTTTCCCAAGGACGTTAAAGCCCTTATACGGACTGCCCGCGCCAACAACTATGACTTAAAAGTTCTCCAGTCGGTCGAAGACGTAAACGACGAACAGAAAAAAGTCTTGTTTAATAAGGTTTATAAGTATTTTAATGGTGATATCAAAGGTAAAACCATCGGGATGTGGGGTCTTTCTTTTAAACCGGAAACCGATGACATGCGGGAAGCTCCATCTCTGGTTCTGATTGATGAATTTACCAATGCCGGTTGTAAAGTTAAAGCTTATGACCCTGTTGCAATGGACGAAACCAAACGAAAGATTGGTGATAAAATAGAATATGCCAATGATGCCTACGAAGCCCTCATTGATGCCGATTGCCTCGTTCTGGTAACTGAATGGAAAGAATTCAGGATCCCGAACCTCAATGTGATTAAAAAACTTCTGAAAAATCCGGCAATATTTGACGGAAGGAATATTTATGATCCGGAAGAAATGAAAAATACAGGATTCCATTACTTCTGCATTGGAATAAAAACCGAATATCTATAGAACTCCTGTTACGAAATGCTGATCCATACTCAGTTACCCAAATTAATGGTGCACTTATGAATAAGAAAAAAATCCTGATTACAGGCGGTGCCGGATTTCTAGGATCCCATCTTGCTGAAAGATTGTTACATGAAGGTAATGAAGTTATTTGTCTGGATAATTTTTTTACAGGGAACAAAAGCAATATCATTCACCTCATGGGAAATCCATTTTTCGAAGTGATCAGGCATGATGTTACCATGAGTTTCTTCATCGAAGTAGATGAAATCTATAACCTGGCCTGCCCGGCATCCCCGGTACAATATCAGGTTAATCCTATTAAAACTATTAAAACCTCTGTTGCTGGTGCAATGAATATGCTCGGTCTTGCCAAACGCATCAAGGCAAAAATCCTGCAGGCAAGTACCAGCGAGGTTTATGGCGATCCTGAGGTCCATCCCCAAAAAGAAGATTATTGGGGCCATGTAAACCCCATCGGCTCACGGGCTTGCTACGATGAAGGGAAACGCTGTGCTGAAGCCCTCTTCATGAATTACCACCGCCAAAACGGGGTAAAAATTAAGATTGCACGTATCTTTAACACTTATGGACCCAGAATGGATCCCGCTGATGGAAGGGTCGTCTCTAATTTTATTATGCAGGCCCTTAACAACAAACCGATTACTATTTACGGTGATGGAAGCCAAACCAGAAGCTTCTGTTTTGTTAGCGATCTGATTGACGGCCTTATAAAACTGATGAATACAGGTGATGATTTCACCGGTCCTGTTAATATTGGAAATCCCGGAGAATTCACGATTATGGAACTTGCCAGCAAGGTAATTGAATTAACAGGATCCAAATCAAAACTCACTTTTGAACCTTTACCTGAAGATGATCCCATCCAGAGGCAACCTGACATCACCCTGGCTAAAAATCGCCTGGGTTGGAAACCTACTATTCATTTGGAAGAAGGACTCTTGAAAACAATCGAATATTTCAGGAATATTAACCAGGGCTGATGCATGATATCCAAGGATCATAAGCTTTCTCCTGTGAAAATGTTTTATGGATGACCCTTACAATGTTCAATTTAAAATGTCCCCTATGAAAAACATTTTGGTAACCGGTGCAAATGGTCAGCTCGGAACGGAAATCCGGAATCGTTCACCTTTACATCCCGAATTAAATTTCCGGTTTACCGACCTGGATGATCTGAATATAGGGAAAAAAAGCAATATCATTGACTATTGCAATCATTTCACCCCCGATCTGATCATAAACTGTGCAGCATATAACCTCGTCGATAAGGCTGAGGATGACCCCGCCCCTGCAATTCTTGTCAATACTGAAGCCGTTGCAAACCTCGCTGATGTTGCAGGAATTTTTAATGCCGGATTGATCCATATCAGTACCGATTATGTTTTCGACGGAAAAGCTTTCAGACCTTACTCCGAAACCGACCAGCCTAACCCTCTTTCCGCCTATGCCCGATCAAAATATGGAGGTGAAACAGAACTGATCAACAGGAACGGAAAATTTGTGATTATCCGCACCTCCTGGCTGTACTCATCCCATGGGCAAAATTTTGTTAAAACAATCCTTAAATACGGAAAAGAAAGAGAATCTCTGAGGGTTGTCGATGACCAAACAGGTACACCTACATTTGCAGGAGATCTTGCCAAAGTAGTTCTTCAAATGATACCCGAATTTGATAAAATAAGCCAAACGGAAATATTTCACTTCTCCAATGAAGGGGTGGCATCCTGGTATGATTTTGCAAAAGCTATCCTACGGATGGCAGGGATAGGTTGCAAAGTATTCCCGGTGAGTACCGAAGATTATCCTTTGCCTGCAAAGCGACCATTCTACAGTGTAATGAACAAATCGAAAATAAAGCAATTCCTGGGAATGGAAATCCCGTACTGGCTTGACAGCCTTGAAAAATCATTGCATTCAATTAACAAATAACCCTATGGAATCATATAAATTAGAACCGGAAATCCTGAAAAAAGCTCAGATATGGTTGGGCGAAGGCTTTGATGAACAAACACGCAATGAAGTAAGTGACCTGATAAACTATAATCCTCAGGAGCTTACTGAATCTTTCTATACAAGTTTAGAGTTTGGAACCGGTGGTTTACGTGGCATCATGGGCCCCGGAACCAACCGTATGAATAAATATACTGTTGGAATGGCTACACAGGGATTGGCAAATTACCTTAAATCAGCCTTTAAAGACCTTCCAGAAATCAAAGTTGCCATAGCATATGACTCCAGAAACCGCAGCCGCTATTTCGCCGAGATTACCGCCAATGTTTTTGCTGCTAACAACATAAAAGTCTATCTTTTTGATGACCTCCGCCCTACTCCTGAATTATCTTTTGCAATTCGTCATTTTTCATGCCAGAGCGGTGTCGTTATCACTGCTTCACACAACCCTCCTGAATATAATGGCTATAAGGCCTATTGGGACGATGGAGCGCAAATGATCCCACCCCATGATAAAAACGTTATTGAAGAAGTAAACAAAATATCATCTATCGATGAAGTAAAATTCGAAGGAAACCGAAACCTGATCGAAGTGATAGGCAAAGATGTTGATGAATCTTACCTTTCCGCTGTTTTATCCCTGACACTGAATCCTGATCTTATCAGAAAACATCACAACCTGAAAATCGTTTACACCCCTCTCCACGGAACCGGAACACGATTGGTTCCTGAAATCCTGAAAAGAATGGGCTTTACCAGTGTCTATAGCGTGAAAGAACAGTCAATTCCCGATGGCAATTTCCCAACGGTTAAATCTCCAAATCCCGAAGAACAAAGTGCTCTCCAAATGGCTATGGAACTTGCCGGGAGTATTGATGCCAATCTTGTGATGGCCACAGACCCCGATGCTGACAGAGTTGGTATAGCCGTTAAAAACAGCAATGGCGAATTCATCCTGCTTAATGGTAACCAGACTGCAGCCATCCTGATTCATTATCTGCTCAGTCAGTGGAAATCCAGAAACCTCCTCAAAGGAAAGGAATATATTGTAAAAACCATTGTAACATCAGAGCTTTTGAAAGATATCGCACAACATAATAATGTAAAATGTTACGATGTATTGACAGGCTTTAAATGGATTGCCGATATAATTCGCAGAAATGAAGGCGTAGAAACTTTTATCGGCGGCGGCGAAGAAAGCTATGGCTATATGATCGGCGATTTTGTTCGTGATAAAGATGCCGTCAGCTCTTGCGCAATGATTGCTGAAACAGCCGCCTGGGCTGCGGAACAAGGAAAAACTTTATACGATATCCTTCTCGACATTTACCTTGAGTATGGGTTATATCACGAGAGACTCAAATCCCTTGTCAGAAAAGGAAAATCAGGATCAGAAGAGATAAAGAAGATTATGTCGGATTACCGTGCCGATCCTCCAACTTCAATAAACGGTAGTTTGGTCGTTATGATCCGTGATTATCAATTGGGTATAGAAAAACACTTAACCGCAAAGACGGAGACAACTATCAATCTCCCCAAATCAAACGTACTGCAGTTTTTCCTGGAAGATGGCAGTAAAATTTCCGTAAGGCCTTCAGGAACTGAACCCAAAATAAAGTTCTATTTCAGCGTTAACACAAAACTAAGTACCCTCGCTGAATACCCTGATGCTCTTACTTCCCTGGAAAGTAAACTGGATGGGATCATTCGTGATCTGAATATTTAAAAGGGATACCGAAAAAATTAAAGCCTGACAATTTTCCTGTAAATAACCTTTCCTGAATGGGTGATTCTCAGAGAATACACTCCTGTTGCCAAACCATCAAGGTTACTGATACCGGTTGCTTGCCCTTCCCTTAAAGGAATGAATGAAGAATATACCTGCCTGCCGGAAATATCAAGGATATCAATGGCTACAGTACCCAAATCCCTTCCTGCAACAATACTGAATTGGTCGGAAAAGGGATTGGGATAAACAGAGACCTCCGGATCATCCAAGAATATTCTTGAATCAATGACAGTAAGAAGGTTGTTTGCTTCAAAGAAATCAGGAATCCCGTAACCCAGGAAATCATCCGGATTATTTGCCTGATTTCCGCTTGCTTCAATGGCAGCCAGAAGTTCCATGTTTTTAAGGTTGGGATGTGTTTGCCAAAGACAGGCAACCATTCCTGCCATTACGGGTGATGAGAAGGAAGTTCCACTGGCTCCACCATAAGAGCCTCCCGGATCGGCAGCATAAGTATCGTAACCTTGTGCAGCTATGTTGGGTTTTATCCTCCCGTCATAAGAAGGCCCCCGTGAACTGAAATACACGTAACTACCATCTGAAAATACGGCTCCAACCGCAAAAACGCTATCACCATCTGCGGGTGCTCCAATGTAAAACCAGGGAGAAGACCCTGAATTTCCGGCGGAATTAACAACAATCATGCCCCTGCTTGCAGCAACATCGGCTCCAACCGTAACCGGTGCCGTGTTCCCGTCCATATCCTGATAGGTATGGTCATGGTCAGGATCAAGAGGAAAGGTTGTATAACCCAAAGAAGAGTTAATAATATCCGCCCCCAGACTGTCAGCATACTCTGCAGCCGAAACCCAATTGTATTCCTCAATAATATACTCCGAACCGGTATCTTCTGACCGAAGCAACAAATAATTCGCCTTTGGAGCAGTCCCAATCAGTGTACCAGGGACATTTGCCCCCATGGTCGACAATACCATGGTGCCATGAGGATGCGTATCGTAGGTGAGCTCACCCCCTTTAACAAAATCGCGGGTTGCTAAAATCTGACCGTTCATCCATAAACTATCAAATGCCGGAATATCATCAGCGTTAAGGAATCCACCATCGAGTACAGCAATAATAAACCCTTCACCCCGATAACCCATATCGTGTAAAAGATCACCGTTCAACATATGAATCTGATTGTATGAAGGCCCGTAATCAAAAGAAGAACGTCCCGAATTCAAATTCTCCATCACAGGATTAAGGTTGAATGACTCATTGCGAAAAAAATCACTTTCAAACTTAGGATCAACCGGATTAACATGCGACTTTACAACTCCTTTAACATAAGGTAAAGCTTGTATGACTGCAATCTTCGATGGATCATCGGTTTGTATGCTAACACCGTTCAACCATTTTGTAGGGTTGATTATCGTCACCCCCACCTCTTTAACACCTTGGATATAAGCCGGATTGACCGGTAAATCTCTTAAGTCAATGGATATCCCTTGCCTTACTCTTCGGTCTATGGCCCTTTGTGAAAGAAACTCTGACGGATTGGTTATTGAATAAGGTGAGTTATTCTTGTCGGTAAATGCAATAAAATATTTATCGGGGTATATTTGCCCAGTTAAAATCCCTGGTATTAAAACCAATAAAACTAAAATGGTAGTGATACTTTTCATCTTTCTATCTATTTCTGAAGTAACGAAAATTATTTAAAATTGTTCTAAATGAGACGTTAAAAATACTAAATTATCTACATTTTTTCGAAAATTGTAAATAAATTTTAAAAAACACTTGACAGATAATCATTCATGCATTATATTTGTCACGGCTTTTTGATTAAGTTATAAGATTTGGTTTTAGGTCGTGCATTCCCTCCTCTCAGCACGACCTTTTTATTTACAGGGATTTTCCCTGCATGTTGCTTTTGTATTTTTTTCAGAATAACTTTGCAAAACAAAAGGATTTTCCAACAATCACGCAAATGAGACTGGACATTATCACGCTATTCCCGGAAATACTGAACGGATTTTTTGCTCATTCCATAATCAAAAGGGCAGCAGAGAAAGGGCATGTTAAAATCATCCTTCACAACCTGCGCGATTATTCGTCCAACAAATACAGGAGTGTCGATGATTACCCCTTTGGAGGTGGGGCTGGAATGGTCATGATGATAGAACCCATTGCCCACTGTATTCGCAAACTCAAAGAAGAAAGGGATTACGATGAGATCATTTACCTCACTCCTGATGGTAAACTGCTCGACCAACCCTTGGCAAACACACTTTCCATGAAGGGCAATATGATCTTACTGTGTGGTCATTACAAAGGTGTTGATGAAAGGGTAAGAGAATTTTTTATTACCCAGGAGATTTCCATAGGAAACTATGTATTGTCGGGAGGAGAACTCCCGGCAGCTGTCCTCGTCGATTCCATTATCCGACTGATCCCCGGTGTCCTTGGAAACGAAAGCTCTGCCCTTTTCGATTCATTTCAAAATCAACTTCTTGCCCCACCGGTTTATACACGCCCACGAAATTTCGAAGGGATGGAGGTCCCCCCCGTCCTGCTTTCCGGAAATGAAAAGGAAATTGAAGAATGGAGATACTCGCAATCAATCGAAAGAACACGCAACAGGCGCCCTGGTTACCTTGAATAAAAATCATACCAGATTTTTACCAATTATTTTTATTATTTCAGAATAATCGACTATATTTGCAGCCATTTTTAAGAAATCTGATAAAACATTAGGAAAATGGGCAAAAATGATACGATGACTTTCGTCGAAGATATGGTCACAGTTAAAGAGTTTCCGGCTTTTAAGGCAGGCGATACCGTTACAGTTCAGTATAAAATTAAAGAAGGTGGTAAGGAGAGGATTCAGAACTTCACTGGCATCGTGATCCAGCGAAAAGGAACCGGAATAACCGCTACTTTCACTGTCAGGAAAATGTCAGGCAGCACAGGTGTTGAAAGGATATTTCCAGTTTCATCCCCATTCATTGAAGATATTACTGTAAATAAAAAAGGCGTTGTACGCCGCGCAAGAATATTCTACCTGCGAGGCCTCACAGGTAAAAAAGCAAGAATTAAAGAAAAAAGAGTGTAGTTTTCATACTTCCAAAAGCTCCGTTTCACGGAGCTTTTTTTGTATCTTCACAATCCGTTTCAATTCATATTACATCGTACAGCATGGAATTCTCTTTTTTAAAAGACATACTAATCATTTTTGCGGTTTCGGTAGCTGTAATACTGTTATTTAACAGATTACGCATACCTTCCATCCTTGGTTTCCTGATTACTGGACTCCTAATCGGTCCTAATGGTTTTCAGTTGATCGATAATATCCATGATGTGGAAGTTCTCGCTGAAATTGGTGTTATTCTGCTTCTGTTTACTATTGGCATTGAGTTTTCTTTGGGAAACCTGATCAGAATTGGAAAATCGATTTTGATATCGGGTACCTTCCAGGTTATGTCAACCATTGCCGTGATTGCCTTTATTGCCTATCATTTCGGCAATGTCGTCAATGAAGCAGTTTTCATTGGTTTTTTAATTGCGCTAAGCTCTACCGCTATAGTGCTTAAAATAATACAGGAAAAAGGGGAAATATACTCGGCTCATGGCAGAACATCCCTTGCTATCCTTATCTTTCAGGATATTATTGTTGTTCCGATGATTCTGATCACTCCAATACTTGCCGGTAGCGGACAAACCGGAGGAGAACAGATCATTTACCTCATCCTGAAATTCGTGGGTATTTTGATCCTGATTATGGTCGGGTCAAAATATATTATTCCCCTACTGCTCTTTCAGATTACTCGCACCCAAAGCAGGGAGCTATTTATACTCAGTACTATTACCATTGCTTTTGCTGTAGCCTTCCTGACCTATTCCATTGGACTTTCCCTTGCCCTAGGGGCCTTCCTAGCAGGGTTAATGATCTCCGAATCAAAATACAGCCAGCATGCTCTTGGTAATATTGTCCCATTCCTGGATGTGTTCACCAGTTTCTTTTTTGTCTCTATTGGCATGCTGCTTAATCTGAACACTATACTTGAAGATCCTGTAAGAGTACTGCTATTCACAACTATTGTCCTCACTGTTAAAACCATCCTCGCAGGCTCTGCTTCATTTATCCTGGGATACCCGCTACGAACAAGTATTATCGTAGGATTCACCATAAGCCAGGTCGGAGAGTTTTCTTTTATTCTCTCCAGGATTGGCATACAAAATGGACTTCTGAATGATGGAAATTACCAACTCTTCCTTAGCGTTTCGGTTTTAAGCATGGCAGCTACTCCCTTCCTGATAAGACTGGCCCCCAAAATAGCTGATAATATTACCAAACTACCCCTTCCTGAAAAACTTATAAACGGACTTTACCCGAAACCTGAAAGCACAATAGGAAAAATCCAGGATCACCTGATCATCGTCGGATATGGAATAAACGGAAAAAATGTGGCCAGAGCAGCAAAATATGCCGAAATACCACATGTGATCATTGAGATGAATCCTGAAACCGTCCAGAAAGAATTTGATAAAGGAGAAATTATATATTTTGGAGATGCTGCCCAGCCTTCTGTTCTGGAGCATGTCAACATCCACGAAGCTATGGTTCTGGTGGTAACAATACCCAACTTTTCTGATACCCGAAGAATCATATCCACAGCAAGGGAAATGAATTCCAATATCCATATTATTATCCGTACCAGATTCATTGAAGATGTGGAGACTTTATTCAAGCTTGGTGCCAATGAAGTTATTCCCGAAGAATTCGAAACTTCTGTGGAAATTTTCACCCGCGTATTGACTCGTTATCTGGTTCCTCATGATAAGATTGAAAAACTGGTAGCAGAAATCAGATCCGATGGATATGAAATGTTTAGAAAATTGTCTATTTACGAAGATAATACACACTTCCTGCAGGTTAAGATACCGGATTCTAAAAAAGTATCTGAAGAGAACAATACAAACTGATAAACTGAACTGGCTTTAGTGTTGGCTTGAAGCTATTGAATTTCTTTGCCTCAATGCTTCATACATAAACAATGAGGACGCAACAGAAACATTGAGCGATGAAATATTTCCTGTCACCGGGATTTGCGCAATCTCGTCGAGATACCTGAATAACCGGGAAGAAATACCGTCTTCTTCAGATCCCATAACAATACCCAAAGGGACCGTAAAATCAAGATCATAATAAAACCGTTCTGCCTTCTCACTGGCTCCTACCAGCATGACCCCACTCTCTTTGAGATAAACCAATGCATCTTCCAGCTTTGAGTATCGGCAAACAGGGATGTCATTTAAAGCTCCTGCAGAAGCTTTCATGGCATCCTCGTTAATAGCAGCACTACCCCTGGATGGTATCACCAACGCCTGTACTCCTGCACATTCAGCCGATCTGGCTATAGCTCCAAAGTTCCTTACGTCCGTTACCCTGTCAAGAACTATGATCAATGGAACATTACCTGATTCAAATATCCCGGGAAGCAAGTCTTCCAGCTTTTGATAAACCACCGGTGAAATAAATGCAATAACACCCTGGTGATTCTTGCCCGTAAACCGGTTCAATTTTTCACGCGGAACCTGATGATAAATAAGTCCGCGCTCTTTCATCATCTGGCTAAGTTCAAAAAACAACTCACCCCGTAAGCCTTTCTGCACAAAAACTTTTTCGATTTCCTTACCTGCCATTAAAGCCTCCATTAAAGGCCTTATTCCTATAAGCATTTGATTCTTGTTCACAGATACCCCATTTTATACCTCACAAAAATAATATTATAACCCATGCAACCTTAAAAACTCACCTAATGTCTGATTTTCAGAACCCATGAACAGGCTTTGATAAGAACTAACCTGATGACCGAAGCTCGCTTTTTCTATTTTTCTCTCCTAATCATCTTATCAAAGCCTGTATTTTATAAATTTATACCCTGATCTACTCGATTGTTTTAACCAACGAAATTATCATAATTACAACGATTTTATATCCGGCTTATGAAAAACAACATTTTTACCGTACTTTTAGTAATGGGATTTACCGCACTTTTTGCACAAAATCCCCCTTCTTCATTCGATCTTAGGGATTACAATGGAGAAAACTATGTTACCAGCGTTAAAAGTCAGCAGGGAGGAACCTGCTGGACACATGGAGCCATGGCAGCCATGGAGGGCAACCTCCTCATGACAGGGAATTGGGCAGCTGCCGGGGAAACCGGCGAACCCAACCTGGCAGAATACCATCTCGACTGGTGGAACGGATTTAACCAACATAATAATGACGACCTTGATCCCCCCACTGGAAGCGGCCTTGAAGTACATTATGGAGGTGATTACAGAGTAACAACTGCTTATCTTTCAAGGCTGGAAGGAGCAGTGAGAGATATCGACGGACAATCCTACAATACCCCTCCCCTGCGATATGACGATAGTTACCATTATTATTATCCACGACATGTCGAATGGTACGTTGCTGGAGAAAACCTTGAAAACATTGACTTGTTAAAAAATATGATCATGGCTCATGGGGTCATGGGAACATGTATGTGCGTCGGAGATTACTGGGGACCAGGAAACACACATTATCAACCGGCCTCCAGCACGGAGGATCCTAACCACGCGATTGCCATCGTTGGGTGGGACGACAGCAAGATTACAGAAGCCCCGGAACCAGGTGCCTGGCTCTGCAAAAATAGTTGGGGCTCTTCCTGGGGTAATAGCGGCTATTTCTGGATTTCCTATTATGATAAACATTGTGGACAACATCCCGAAATGGGCGCAATCTCCTTCCAGGATGTGGAATATCTCACCTACGACCAATGCTATTATCACGATTATCATGGCTGGCGCGACACAAAAACAGATATCCAGGAGGCTTTTAATGCTTTCATGGCCAATGATGACGAATTTCTCAAATCGGTAAGCTTCTTCACAGCTACTGATAATGTGGATTTTTCTGTCGTTGTCTTTGATACATTCCTGAATGGAAATTTGCAGGATACTCTCGCCCACACGTCAGGAAATTTTAGTTATACTGGACTGCACACTGTCGACCTGAACCAGGATGTTCATCTTGTCGAAGGAAACGATTTCTTTATATATCTCTATTTGTCTGATGGAGGACATCCTTACGACAGAACCTCCGTCGTCCCTGTATTGCTGGGAGCCCAACAAAGAACATTGGTTGAATCATCCGCCAGCCAGGAAGAAAGTTATTACAGGGAAGAAAATTCATGGCTCGACTTCTATTTTTATAAAGATCCTTCAGGATATCTAAATACTGGTAATTTCTGCATCAAGGGATTGGCAGTGGCCGATTCTACTACAGGTATTGGCTCGGGAGATTTATTACCGGATAATACTATCGGTGCCCTAAAATGTGTCCCGAATCCATTCAGTGATTTTACTACAATTTCTCTAACACTTAAGACAGATGGGGTAACAAATATCTCTATTTACGACTCTTTTGGAAGATATATAAAAACTATATGCACAAAAGAATTGAATGCAGGTGAGTATAAATTTACCTGGGATGGCAAAACTGAAATGGGAAGTGACATTTCACAGGGAATATATATTGTTCGTGTGCAATCCGGCAGCCAGTCGAAAACAACCCGCATTATTAAACTGCAGTAAAATTCACTATGCTTGTCAGCGCCTCCAGGCGCTGACGGCATCAAACCACTTTTCTTTGTATGTAAGCGATTTAACAAGAGCATAATCGTTGTTGCTAAAGGGATTTTCCATTTTTACAAATTGAAACTTCAGCGAGTTATTATTGCCTGCTTCGCCATATATCCACTCCTCAAATCCATTTGAACGGTAAACTATATTTGGCGGGCCAAAAACAATAAATATCGCCCCACGGTCTGTTTTCCAACCCTCGATGTAGGATGAAAACCATTGGTTGGCATCCCTTACTCTTCCATAAAAACGACTGATCATATTCCTTGCCCTTACAGGATTGCCTGCATTATTTAACCAGAACTGATCTATTGATGCCTTTATATTAGCAGAGTTACGTATATCCTCATATTCCTTATTTGTGGTAATATACCTTATCGGCTCCATTAATTGAACAACAGTTATTATATCTGGAAAGCCCTGATAAAAATTGAACAAAGTAAGTCCCGACCGGCTGTTTGTATCCGTCCGAAAATGATAAAATCCTGGTTTTTTCAGAAACAACGGAAGACTTTTTCCATCCCGGGTATGTACGATAAACATACTATCGGCAGAATAATTAAATGTAGAAGGCTCTTTTTCAACAAATGGAGGCAAGGCAACAGGAAAATTACGACTATAATAACGACCGTAGATTAACTCCAATCCGACCGGAACCTGAATGCATATTGGAGTGTTTTCATCTACTATATTGCCCAACAGAAAATCACCCAAATCGTCAAAAACCCTGTAATCCGCATAGGTGTTTTTATCGCGCTTGGGTATTTCCAGGAAAAATATGTATACCCTGCCCGAATACTTATCTGAAATATCAAACCTGGCGACATAGTCTTTTCCGCGATTTGCATGAAAAGAAAATGTAACCGTATCAATATCACGTTGTTCAGGCACGAAAGACGAAGAGTCAACTATTACGATACTCATACTGTCAAGTAAATCCCTGTCCGTATAGTTATAATACAAACTCCCTTTTACCATGGCCTTTGAAAGAAACGATTCTTCTTCATTAATCTCTTCATAACTAAAATCATTCATATCCATGAGTAACTTAACCACAGTTATAGAATCATTCTCATGGAATAATATTATCCCAGGCTTTGTAAAACCACCTCCCTGATAATCCTCAGCAAGGTTTACCATGCTTAACCTTGGTGATACCGCACATGAAAAAAGGAGAGATAATAAAGCAATTATTATTAACAGACGTTTCATCAACTTATAAATAATGTTTGTAAAAAAAAGGGCATTATGCAATTAGTATAGTCATAATGACCGACCGCAGTTTGTAAGTATACCTTAATAAAAAATATAGTATCTTTATCGTCAATCAATGTATATATCACATGTTTACTACAAAAATAGCATTTTTTTTACCTCTGGTTTGTTTGATTGGCTTTTTACCGTTAAAGTCTGTCTCCCAGGAATTCCAGGCGGCAGAACCTATAGGCGGACAAAAGGAACTGGACGAATTCCTGTGTAATGAGATGATCTATCCTGAAAAGGCTTCGAATACAAAAACCGAGGGAACAGTATCGATGAAGTTTATTGTACGAGCCGATGGCACCACATCGGTTCCGGTCATCACACATTCTGTGTCTGCCGATCTGGATATTGAAGCCTTGCGCCTGTTTCGCATGATTTTATGGAAAAATGCATTAAAAATGGGCAAGCCTGTTGACTCCGAGATGGACTTGAAGGTAGAGTTTAACCTGAAGAAATATAAAAAACAATGCAAAAAAAGAGGATTTGAAGACCCTGAAGACATTGGATTCCCTATAGACACATCCAATATGGTTTATTCAATGAATGAAATTGATAAATCACCTGAACCGACTTTCGAAGATGGAATGAATTATAGCCGCTTTATCACCCAAAACCTTAAATATCCGGAAACAGCCTTCCGGCAAAATATTGCAGGAAAAGTAACACTCAAGTTCGTAGTAGAACCAAACGGATACATTTCACATATGACAGTCGAAGAACCTCTGGGCGGAGGCTGCTCCCAGGAAGCCATACGGCTTGCAAAAATGATGAAATACCGGCCTGGTATCCGTAAAGGATTTGCGGTTCGGACATGGATGAATCTTTCCATTACATTCCGCCTTCCGGATAGCCAGGATTTGCAATATATTCCCACCAATCCAGCCAGTGCTTTCTGAATCAATTATCGAAATAGTCTCTGAAAAGATAAAAGGTTGATCTTGTTGCTATCGTATTCTGTCGGCTGACCTTACAAGTTTTTCGTCCCTGACAATATACCTGATTGCCAGGGTCAGAAACACCAAAGCAACAAGAGGAAAATAAATCCCCGGTTCGCTGAGATATTCCGCAGAACTTGTCGTATGTTCCTCAATCTGTGGAATATAAAAGAAAAACAACAAAACCAGCATAATTATGTCTGCAAATATTGCAAACCGAACCATCCTTAGCTGAAGTATACGTTTTTTATAAAGGAAAATACTGATAAGAATTAATAAACCCGCAATCGAGTTAAGTGCTATCAGAGGTATTGTATTCACCTGTACGGATCCACTCTGATCATGGATCTTATCAATACCGGCCAGAGATAACCGTAAGCTATAGTTCTCTGACCAAAAACTTGCTACAGGATAAAAGAAAGCAAGCACAACAGCTACTAAGGCTATTGCTAAAAATAAGGTCTGGATTCGCTGAATCATAAGTCGCCGCATTTATTTGACGCAAAGATAATCGATTTCTGCGTATTTTTTTTTCGCTTATTAAAATATGTGTTATATTTGCAGCAGTTTCAATCCTAATAAATTCTTGACCCAGAGTCAATAATCATTTTCATAACGTATTACAGCTTATTATACCTTTCCGAAAATGGAAATTATTAAATGATTCCCTGTTATAACAATTAAATAAATCACTTATACATGTACGACATTATAGAACTCAACGGAAAGTTGGTTTCAGAACTAAGAGAAATCGCAAAGGAATTAGACATTCCCAAATATGAGAAGCTTTTGAAACAGGACCTGATTTATAAAATTCTTGATCATCAGGCATTGAATCCCTCCCGGGATATCCTGGAAAAGGAGAAAAAGGAAGCCCAGAAATCTAAAAGGCCCTATCAAAAAAAGAAAATCAAACCTGAACCGAAAGAATCCCCCATTCCCAAACCCACTCCAACCATTGATCCTGTTGAAGATGTAAAAGTGGAGGAATCAAAACCCATAGAGCCGAAGAAACCAGAGCATCGCAAACATAGGAAACCTGGTAATTTTAAACCAGAACCTGCTCCCGTTGAAGAAGAAACACCAGCCATAATGCCCGAAGAAAAAATCGAACCTCAGCAGGAAAAACCTTTTCGGGAACATAAAATTAAAACCATAGAAAAGAAAAGGGAGGAATTTTCTTTTGAATATGAAGGATTCATCAATGCTGAAGGAGTCCTGGAAATTATGCCCGATGGGTATGGATTCCTGAGATCATCTGATTATAACTACCTTAACTCTCCTGATGATATTTATGTTTCACAGTCACAGATCAAATTATTCGGGCTGAAAACCGGCGACACAGTAATGGGAACTATCCGTCCTCCCAAAGACGGTGAAAAATACTTCCCCCTGATTAAAGTTGAGTTTATCAATGGCCGCTTGCCGGAAGAAGTCAGGGATCGTATTCCATTCGACTACTTAACCCCACTCTTCCCGGAAGAAAAATATAAACTTACCGGGAATCCTAATCCGGATGAAGCCTTATCTACCAGAATAATAGATCTATTCACACCCATTGGTAAGGGACAACGTGGTTTAATCGTTGCCCAGCCAAAA
>Ga0180009_10001835_pt1 | contig 25424 bp, 36 predicted proteins | sample OS_PC_MetaG_FD_123537 | JGI IMG/M metagenome (GOLD analysis project Ga0180009, IMG submission 123537) | Groundwater microbial communities from the Aspo Hard Rock Laboratory (HRL) deep subsurface site, Sweden - OS_PC_MetaG | ecosystem: Environmental > Aquatic > Deep subsurface > Groundwater...
GCCGCCACCCCCGATTTCATCGGGGTGCTCCACATCAGAAGCTACCGTGGCTTAATTGTTGTTTTTGAACTGCCGCCACCCCCGATTTCATCGGGGTGCTCCACATCAGAAGCTACCGTGGCTAATTATTATTTGAACTGCCGGTCCCGCCATGGCGGGACTCCTCCCGGGTAGGCTACCGTGCCTAAGACTTCTTCAAAGATGGTAATTATATCAGATATATAATTGAAAAGTCAAATATTTTTACTTTTTAGGCAGCTGGTTCCTGGTCTTCATGATATCATCTATTATCCCGTATTCCTTGGCCTCATCGGAGGACATCCAGAAGTTCCGATCAGTATCCTTGGCTATCTTGTCCACCGGCTGGCCGGTATGATCGGCCAGGATCCTGTTCAACTGCTCCCTGATCAGAAGGATCTCCTTGGCGTGGATCTCGATGTCGGTCGCCTGGCCCGACACCCCGCCCAGCGGCTGATGGATCATCACCCGGGCATTGGGCAGGGCGAAGCGCTTCCCCTTGGCGCCGCTGGACAGCAGCAGGGCCCCCATGGAGGCGGCCATGCCCATGCAGATGGTCACCACATCCGGCTTGATGTACTGGATGGTGTCGTAGATGGCCAGCCCCGAGGAGACCCCGCCACCGGGAGAGTTGATGTAGAGAAAGATGTCCTTCTCGGGGTCGTCGGCCTCCAGAAACAGCAGTTGGGCAATTATCAGGTTGGAGATGATATCATCTATGGGCATTCCGATAAATATTATCCGCTCCTTTAACAGCCGGGAATAGATATCGTAGGCCCGCTCCCCCCTGCCGCTCTGCTCGATCACTATCGGTACTAAACTCATGGTTGCCTCCTGATATTTTATGATTGATCTGTTTTTTCTATTGAGCCTGCCCGGATTCCATCTCCTGGCGCATCATCTCGGCCCACGAGGTGTTGGGATATTTTATGATTCCCAAGCGCCAACACTCCAGAGCCGCTTTTTTCTGTTTGATCTGATGGAAATATATCCGGCCCATCCGGTAATAGGCGTTCGCCGCGGTAATAGTGTCGGAAGTGTTTTCCGCCAGCCTCTTCAGCCTATCAATCGCCTGGTTGAAACTCCCCTGAACGAAATCCATCTCCGCCAGTTCGGTCAGGGCCAGATCCCCGGCCATGGTGCCCGAGCCCGAGTCGGCCAGTTGGGCGAAAGTTTTTCCGGCCCGGACCTGATCGCCCTGATATTTGAAAGCCATCGCCCGGCCCAGCAACTCGACATCAGAGATTTTATCAGTTTTGGACTGGGAAATCAATAGTATCCTGGCCAGGGCATCGTTGGCATATGCCCCTTCCTGGTCGGCCCGGGCCGCCTGTCCGTAATATTTCAGGGCCTCGTCCGGCTGGTTCCTGGCCAGTTTTATCTCTCCTAAAAGATAATATCCCCGCTGTTTTATCTTCGGTTGATGCATCCCCTCAGCCAGCCCGGCGCATTTGTCCCCGGCCCGCTCCCAATCGCTCAGGGCCATCAGACAAAGACAGACGGTGAAATCGCCCTCGATCTTCAATGAATCGGGCCAGTATTTTTTCTGATTGTCTATCAGAGCCATGGCCTGGCGGGGCTCGTTCTTATGTCTCAGCCAAAGCCCGGCCAAGTCCAACTGGGCCTGGGGTATTTTTTTGTCGGATAATGAGATCAACATTTTCTCGGCCTTTTGATGATCGCCTTTAGTAAGATATAACTCGGACAGCTTAATCTCCCAGTATATTCTATCGACCCTCTCTCCCTCCAGATATTCGGCAATGACCGATATAGCTATCGTGATATCCGGGCCGGGCTGGGCCGCCAGCTGGCCGACCGCCATTCGCAGGCGTTTTCCGTCCTTTATTTTCTTGTGATAATGCCAAGCCCTTTGATAATCTCCGGACTTGCGAAAAAGTTCTCCCAGCAGCCATCTGCCATCATCCGTTTCGGCATCCACCTCATTTTCGGCCAGGACGGCGACGGCCTTATATCCGGCCTGCAGGGAAAGCTCCTCGAATTTTCCCATGGCCCTTCCCGGCTGTTGTTTCAAGGCCCGGGCAAACTCCCTCGCCGCCTCCCGGTATTTCAACTGCTGCTGAAAAAGCTCGCCCAGTTCGTAAGCAAAGAGGTTTTTTTCTTTGAGGGCCTTCCGGCCCCAAAGATAGATGGCCTCAGCTTGGTTGGTGGCCTCCGATTGCTGCAATATTCGCCCGGCCTGCCGGGTCATCTCCTGGTCGGGCTTGCCGCCCAGCGATATCTTGAATTGCTCCAAAGCCGCCTCCCGGTTGCCTTCCCTCAAGTGTACCACCGCCTTCTGCCAGGTTGATTGGTCAAAGCGTTGGGGCTTCTGTCCCTGGGCCGCAAAGATGGCCAGGCATATGGCCGGCACTATCAGCAAATTAAGTTTTATTTTCATTGTCCCAGCAATCTGAAGTACTCCTCCAATATTTCTTTATATTCCAGCGGATAATACTCCTGCCGCCAGTTCTTCCAGGCCGGCAGACCCTGCGGGGTCCATTTCCCCTTATCCGTATTCGGCGGACGATAGCTGTTCTCCGGCAGGCGGCCGCTTTCGGCCTGGCGCTCCCTGGAGAAATCCCTCTCTTTTAAAGACTGCTGGGCGTCCAGCATCCGGGTCAGTATTTTCTCCTGCCTCTCTATCGTCTGGCGGCTGACCTGCTGTTTCTTAAGGTCCTCGATTACCTGTTTCATCTCCTCCACCAGGTTGTCCAGCCTTCCGGCTTTGTCCCGACGGCCGCCGTACTTTTGACCGAACTCCTCCATGCCCTGCCGGACCGCCTCCTGCTGGGCGGCCAGCCGGGACATCCGGCTGCGGGCCTGCTGCGACATCTGTCCCCCGCCCTCCTGGGGCATGGGCAGCAGGGAACTGGTGCCCTGGTTGACGGCCTGTTGCTGGCCGGAGAGGCCGGAAAGGTCCTGCATCATATCGCCGGAGCCGCCGCCCGAACTGCCGGATGATTCCATCAGGCTGATGGCGGCGCCGTTGAGCGAGGCCAGAGCCTTCTGGCCGCCCTTTTGGGCCTGGTCCCCGCGGCCCTCCGAATGGGCCTGGGCGGCCTGGCCCATCTGCCTGGCGGCCTCCTGCATCATCTGCTGGGAACGGGGGGACAGCAGCATGTTATTTCGGGCCATGTTGTCCAGCTCCCGCCTTATCCGTTCGGCCTGCCGCTGTATTATCTGCTGCTGGTTGGCCAGATCGTTCTGGTTGGCCGCCGCATTGGCCGCGCTCTGGTTCAGGCTTTCCTGCTGCCGGGAAAGGTCCAGCAGATCCCTGGCCCTTTGCTGGACGGCCTTGGCCGCCGCCTTATTTTTAGCCTGCCGCATGCTGCTGCGGGCGCTCTGCATGCCGGCGGAGATCATCGAGAGCTCCGACAGCACCTGTTTCTGCAAGTCGGCCGCCTGTGAATTATTATTCTCGGACAGCGATTGAGAGGCTTTTTCCATCTTCCGACCAGTCTGCTTCTGCTGCAGGCGATCGGAGTTTTCGCTCAGCTTCTGTGAAGCCTCCCGGTTAGACTCCTTCAACTCCCGGGCCAGCTCCTGCATCTCATTTGATATCTTCTTCAGGTCCTCCGCCAGTTGTTTCTGCTCGGACGACAGCCGTTTATTGAGGCCATCATTCGGGCGGCTCTCTGTCCTCTCCTTCAGGTCCTTCTGTCGTTGGGCCAGGTCCTGCAGCTGGCGGTCCAGCTTCTCCATCTGCTGTTCCTGCCGCAGCTCCTTCAAAAGCTCCATGGTCTGGTCCAGCTGCCGCTTGAAATCCTCCTGTGACAGTTTCAGGTTATCCAGGGCCCGGCCGACCTCCTGCTTGTCTAATTTGTCCAGGGCCTGCCTCAGCCGCTCCATATCCTGCCGCATCTGGTCGGTGGCCACCTGATCGAACAGCTCCCGCAGCTGAGCCAGCTTCTCCATGGTCTCCGGATCGAAGCTCCATTTGTTCTCCCGTTGTTTTAGATTTTCGGCCGCCTGCTCCAGGGCTTGCTCTAATTGTTCCGCCAGCTCCTGCTGTTTTTTCAACACCTGCTCGGCCGCTGCCTGCTGCTGCCAGTCGATCTTCCTGGCTTCTTTTAGGCTCTGGGCCAGTTTGTCGATCTCCTCTTTTAATTGATTGCGTGGCTCCTCGGTCTGTCCGATCTTTTCCATCACCGTGGAATCGGCCTGGGCCAGCGAGCGGTAAATATCCTCTATAGTGGGAACCCTTATTATCTGAACCCGGCTGCGCCCTAGCTTGGGTCCCGACACTGCATCGTTATCCAGGGCCTCCAGCCAGTAGGTAACCGAATCGCCCGGCAGGACATCCAGACGGCCGACGTCCCAGACATATTCCACCACGGCATCCTCAGGGTATTTTTGCCAGCGATTGATCTCTGTATTTTTTTGCCGGCCGCTGCTGATGTATCCCAGCCTTGCCGCCGAGAGACCGAAATCGTCGCTGGCCGCGCCGATTAATGATACCTTCATGCCCTCGCCCAGCATGATATCGTTCTCCGGGAAGATTATCTCTATCTCCGGAACCTCGTCATCCAGGCAGGTTATCCGATATCCTGCCGAGTTGACGAAGGTGTCCCCCTGGGCGGTTCGGCCCCAAATGTTGTATTTTTCGTTTCTGCCGATATAAAAACTTACCGACAATTGTCGGCCTTCGGATATCGCCACCTCCTTCTGTCCGCTCCGGTCAAACAACAGCCGGGCCTCTTCTAAGGGCAGAGTGGAGACAGCCGATATATCAACTCTGGATCCCCTGATGGCGGTGATATCCCCCTGGTTCTCCATCTGCCGGACCTGAAAGCCGGTATATCTTGGAGGTGTTATCTTGAGCCTGATATCCGACAGCAGCAGCGGAGTGTAGCAGTCTATCCGATAAAACCGGCTCTGTCGGCGTCCCAGCAATATGCGGTAGGAAAGCGGGGTTCGTATATCCTTGATCTTGGCCGCCAGCTTTCCCTCGGTGATGGTCATGGGAGCCGAGCCATTGGCGTCTCCCCGCCACTCTATCCTACCCGTTGTACGACCCGGATTGACGACATCGACCAGTATTTCGTTTTCCCTGGCCACCCGGACATCTCCGGGGCTGATCCCTATCCCGTCCCATTGGCCGATGACCCCGTCGGGCGACATATATCGCTCCAGGCTTATACATATCTCACTCGGTCTGATCAGGCTGCCGATGACCAGAACTATCAGCATATAAACTGTAGGCTTGCCGAGAGGCAATGCCTTAACCGGAAAAATACTCCCGCCCTGGATCCCTTTCAGCTTCTCCCCTGCCCGTTGAATAAGGTCGGCTATCAGCTGCTGGGAATAATTTTCCCGGTTTTCCTTACCCAGGCCGAACTGTACCGCAGTGGAGATCTCCTGTTTCAGTTCCGGGATGGCTTTTTCGATTTCGTAAGATATCTTGCGGTAATCCGCCGGGCGCAGCCTTAAGAACAGGAGATATATCGCCAGGACCGGCAAGGCCAACACAGTGGCGAATGATAAAATAAACCTGGCCGCCGATGGCAGAACAAGCATCCAGTCGGCCAGATGCAGCAAGAACAGCCAGCCTAAGCCGATATATAATGAAGCAATCAATATATTTATCGTGCTTACAAACCGCTGCCTCCGATAAATACCCTGAAGGGCTGTTTTTAAATCTATATTATCTCTTCTTTGGTCCATTTTAACCGTTTTAATTAAGTGCCTTACCTGTCATTCCTTCGAAGGAAGGAATCCAGGCTTTCAGGCCTCTTCCTTTGTGCACGGCATTTGTGCATAAATATTTTAAAATAACATAATGATCTTTTGATCATAAAATCATACACCTATCTGACCACCCCTTTATCCCACTTCGCTAACTTATAATAATCTGCACGGCTCAGTGCAGGCTCTCCTTGATCAAGGAGGGGACGGTATAAGGGTTAGGCCTGTAGGATATTTACGGATTTGTCACGGCATACCACAGGATGTTTATCCCCATCCTGATGGCCTGCTCCCGCACCTCCGGCGGGTCGTTATGGGCGTTGGTCCAGCCATCGGAGATATTGGTATTGAAGCTGTAGAACAGCACCAGCCTCTCCTGGAAATATACCCCGTAGCCCACCGGTCGGCCCTTCTCGTGCTCATGGATCTTGGGCAGGCCGCCGCTGAAGTCGTAATAGCAGTTGTAGATGGGGTGGGTGAAGGGCAGTTCCTGTAAAGAACATTCCGGCAGGATCCTTTTCATCTCCCGGCGGAAGGTGGTGTCCATGCCGAAATCATCGTCGGCATAGATGAACCCCCCGGATTCGATGTACCGGCGGAGCCTTTTGATCTCCCGTTCGGTGAATTTTATCTCGCCGTGCCCGGTGATGAATAAAAAGGGATGGGAGAACAGCTGGTCGTCGTTGGCCGAAATGTTGTATTTAGCGGGATCCACCTCCTGCCCGGTACGGGCGGAGTATTCCTTTAGCAGATTGGTCTCCTCATCGGGGTCGTTGTACCAATCCCCGCCCCCGCCGTATTTTAGCCGGGCGATGTCTATTCCCCCGGCCAGGCAGGGTAGACCAATCGCAATAGATATTAGAATTAGGGCGATGACTGATATTCTTTTCATACTGTAATTTTACCCTCCGGGCCGAATAAAAGCAAGATATAAATAAAACGCCTGCCGTTTATGACGACAGGCGTTAATTTCATCAAAATACCTAAAATCCCCGGTGCTTCAGCATCTCGAAGCTTATCTTGCGCTGGGCCAGCCCGTCATAGGAGAACAGCACGATATCGTTGATCCCGGCCTTGCGCAGCGCCCGTATCTTCTCCATCAGCCCGTCCATGCTGTCCCGCCAGGCCCCCAACCCCACATAGACCTGGCCCTGCCCCTTGTAGGCCACGGCCTTTTGGGCCAGCCGCACCACGGTGCCGGTGTTGGTGGAATAGTCCATCAGCACCACGAAATCGGCCCAGCGGTTCTCCAGCCAGGCCGGCCAGTCCTGTCCGAACGACAGCCGGGCCTCGTCGGGATCGGGCTTGACCGCCGCTGACAACTGCACCCAGGGGTTGAATTTAACAATGTCGAACTTCAACTGAGCCACCAGGTCGGATATCTGGTACATCCGCCACTGCTGCCAGGTCGCCCAATACGGCTCCAGGGCGCGATTCCCGTCCAGCAGGGCGAAGGGGTCCACCTTGTACTGGTTGTAGAAGCTGGTGCGGCTGGAGACGTCGTAGGAATAATTGATGCTGCCGTACCGGACATAGTCCAGGTGGATGCCGTCCACATCGTATTTAAAAAGGATCTCCCTCACCAGCTCCCTCAGGTAGGTCTTCACCTCCGGGCTGGATGGCGAAAGGTAGACCCCCTCCAGATTTTTCTGACCCAGCTCCTTCTGGGAATAGTCTTTTAAACTCCGGCCCTGGGGATCGGCAGCAAACCAACTGTCGTCCCTGTAGTAGGCATGGCGTCCGTCCCGCGGCCTGCGGTCCGACGACCACACGAAATAGACGTTTATCCAGGCGTGGATCTTTATTCCCTTAGCCTTACATTCTTTGACCATCAGGGCCAGCGGGTCGAAATTCCTAGTCACGCAGTCGGCGGTGGGCACCAGCTTGGAGTCGTAATAGGCCTCGCCCCGGGCGTAGAACTGAACGAACAGGTTGTTGACCCCGGCCTTGTGGGCCTCGGCTACTATCTTCTTGACGTTCTGGGGCGAGGTCAGGGAATAGCGTACCACCCACATCCCCTTGACCTGGGCCAAGGCCGGAGCCGCCAGCAACAGCAGGAAAAGGCCGGATATCAGCGATCTATGGAGACTGGTTTTCATCATATTGTGGTTAATGATACCCGAAAAAACAAAAAGGCGCAAGGTGAAAATCACCTTGCGCAGTTAACGATCCCACGGCTATGCCCGGATAAAATGGAACCCCAGACTAAAGCATTTGATAGTTCTTTTTCTTTTTTGTCCCGCCAAAACGAAAAAGAACCAAAAAGAAAAAAGCTCGTCGCTGAACCTCTGCTCGTCAGCCCTAAAGCGTCGGCCTAAATTTGACAAACTCGCTTCGCTCAAACAGTGCCAAATTCTTTACGGCCTTCTTTATTCAGTAGCAGAGCTAACGCGACTTTCCGATAAGCACAAATTTTCAGGCTTTCTGGTCCCCGCCTTCAGTGGAGCGGTATTGCTGCAGCTCCGAAAAAGCATTCATTGCGTTATCTGCTTTCTGCCGGCTCTGGTCCAATAAATGCCGGAGCAAACGCCCTGCCCGCCGCGCAACTGGGCGGTTAAGACTTCTTTGGTTACTTTCTTGGTCACAAGAAAGTAACATTACTGCCCCCAGAAAGCTCCGGATAGATATATTCAAGTTTTGATTATTTTTATCATTTGACACATTAAAAAGGCGCAAGGTGAAAATCACCTTGCGAGGGAGTCCGGTCATACATAATCATCTAGTTAATTGTTAAATTGTTATAGCTACTTTGTTTCATCGACACGGCAATTCTGCTTCCTTTCGATAGCTATACCAATAAAATAGATCATGAATACTAACCCTATTGAGGTTATCGGTATTATTCCAAATAGTATCATAAAATGGTAACTAGAAAACCCATAGAACTGACAAAAATAATCCATGAAACTAAGAATAGACGTGTAACATAATATTGTGACCATTGTTAAAATTGTGGCAAATTTATGAGGATAACGAATATTTCCCTTTTTCCCTTCTCTAACATTGAAGTAAACAATACATAAAATAATTACATATGGTATAGTTGTCAATAAACTAAACAATAGACTTCTGTATACGAAAGTGAATGGTTCATTCTTCGCGATTTGTAAATCAATTGGATTTTTTAGGCGTTGCAGAATCCCAAACGTGTTTAAAATAATTGGCTGTATAAAACCATACACGGCTAGTATAAATGCAAGTTTTTTCATCACATTTTCCTTTCCTCATTACTTAATAGTAACCATTGCCGCATTCAGCTCTGTTAAAACTTTCAGCCCCCTAAATACGACTGCTAAGTAATATATTCGGTATAACTCTTACCGCAAGCTAACCCGACGATAGAAGTAATACTACACCAAAAATAAAAAAGGCGCAAGGTGAAAATCACCTTGCGCCCGTATTATTCAAAGGATATTACTCCGCCTTCTTGGCTTCTTTTTTGGCGGCCTTCTTTTCCGGCTTTTCCTTCTTGGCCTTGGGGGCCTTTTCCTTCTTCTCGCCCTCTTCCTTCTTTTCGGCCTTCTTCTTGGGTGCGGCCTTGGCCTTCTTCTCGGCCTCCTCGGGCTTCACCTTGGCCGGGGCGCCGAACAGCTCCATCTGGGCCAGCAGGGCGGCGTCGCCGTGGCGGGGCCACAGTTTGACGATGGAGATAAAGCCTGATTTCTTGTCCTTCATCCGGGGAACGATGACGTCGAACAGCTTCCTCAGCACCGTCTGGTCCTTGACCACGGTGGCCACCTGGCGCCGGGCGGCCAGGGTGCCCTTCTGGGCTATGCTGATCATATGCTCGGCATCGCGCCGGATCACCATGGCCTTGGTGATGGTGGTCTTTATCCGCTCGTACTTGAACAGGGAGGTCACCATGTTGCTGACCAATGCGGCCCGGTGGGACCGGGTGCGGCCTAATTTGACGGTATCTTTACGGTGTCTCATTGATCTCCATTCTACTTAAGAAAAGTAGTCGAAAAATGTTGTTTACTTGGATTTCTTCTTGGTTTCCAGGAATTGGTCAACCTTCATTCCGAAGCTCAGGCTCATGGCCTTGAGGATCACCGACAGCTCGGCCAATGATTTGCGTCCGAAATTACGGTATTTGAGCATCTCGCTCTCGGTCTTCTGTACCAGGTCGCCCAGAGTGTTGATATTATTGGCTCTCAGGCAGTTGGCCGAGCGGACCGACAGCTCCAGCTCCTCCACCGGCTTGTTGAGCATATCCCGCATCTTAAGCATGTCGTTATCCACCGCATCTTCGCGCAGTTCGTCGGGTTTGTCGCCAAAGGACTGGAACAGCCCGATGTGGTCCTGCAGCAGTTTGGCGGCGTAGGATACCGCCATGTCCGGCTTGATGGAGCCGTCGGTGTGGATCTCCAGTATCAGGCGGTCGTAATCGGTGCGCTCGCCCACCCGGCAGTTCTCCACGTGGAAGTTCACCTTGGAGACCGGGGAGAAGGCCGCATCCAGCGGGATCAGCCCGATGGTATTGTATGATTTGCGGAACACCTCGGCCGGAACGTATCCCCGGCCGTGATCCACCGTCAGCTCCATCTTCAGGCTGCCGTCCTCGGACAGGGTGGCCAGGTGCAGCTCGGGGTTCAGGATCTCCACATCGGGGTCGCCCTCGATCTGGGCGGCGGTGATCCGGCCCTTGGTCTGGGCCTTCAGGTAGACGGTCTTGGGATGCTCGGAATGCAGCCGGATCCTGAGCTGCTTCAGATTGAGCACGATCTCGGTGACATCCTCCATGATGCCGGGGATGGTGGAGAACTCGTGCAGCACGCCCTCGATCTTGACCGCCACCACTGCCGATCCGGTTATGGAGGACAGCAGAACCCGGCGCAGGGCGTTGCCCAGGGTCAAGCCGTAGCCGCGCTCCAGGGGTTCGGCGGTAAAGCGGCCGAAAGTGTCGTTGTTGCTGGCTTCATCTATGATAATGCCTTTCGGCATCTGTAAACTTTTCCATCTCATGGTTAAGTCTGCCCCCTTGTTTAACGGTTGAAGGTTGAGCCCGCCGCTTTTTTACCAGCGGCCAGCCAGGCAGTTAAGGCCTACTTGGAATAGAGCTCGATGATCAACTGCTCGTTAATCGGCAATCCTATGGTGTCCCGGGTCGGCACGTTAAGCAGGCTGCCGCTCATGGTGGCCGGCTCGTACTTCAGCCAGGAGACCAGGGCTCGGCTTTTATTCTTATCCAGAGATTCCTTGATGATAATGTTCTCCTTGCTCTTGTCCTTGACCTTGATCACGTCCCCCGGCTTGATCAGGTAGGAGGGGATGTTCACCACCTTCTCGTTCACCAGAAAATGCTTGTGGCCCACCAGCTGGCGGGCGGCCGAGCGGGAGGGGGCCATCCCCATCCTGAAGACCACGTTGTCCATCCGCCTCTCCAGCAGCGACAGCAGGTTCTCGCCGGTGACGCCCTTCATGCGGGAGGCCTTGTCAAAGTATCCCCGGAACTGGCGTTCCAGGATACCGTAGATGCGGCGCACCTTCTGCTTTTCCCGAAGATGGATGGCATAGCCCGAAGGCTTCCGGTTGATCTCTTTGCCGCGCTCGCCCGGAGGATAGCTCCTCTTCTCAAAAGCGCATTTGGCGGAATTGCAGCGCTCGCCCTTCAAAAACAGCTTGGTGCCCTCGCGGCGGCACAGTTTGCATCTAGCGTCCGTATATCTGGCCATCTATGTAAAAAACCTCCTTAATAATTTCCTTGAAAATTATCCCTGGGTCGGCAGTTTAGACCCGTCTCCTCTTGGGGGCCCGGCAGCCGTTATGCGGCACCGGAGTGACATCGCGGATGACGCTGATGTTGAGTCCGGCCGCCTGCAAAGAGCGGATGGCCGATTCCCGTCCGCCGCCGGGGCCCTTGACCCAGGCTTCCACCCGCTGCATGCCCAGCCCCAGGGCGATCTTGGCGCAGCTCTCGGCGGCCACCTGGGCGGCAAAGGGGGTGGATTTGCGGGACCCCTTGAACCCGGCCTTGCCGGCCGAGGCCCAGGCGATCACATTGCCGTTCTTGTCGGTGATGGTGACGATGGTATTGTTGAAAGTTGACTGGATATGGGCTATCCCTGCCGACTCTATCTTCTTCTCTTTTTTCCTTTGGCTTTTTTTATCCTCAGCCATTTTTCCCCTTTATATCGAAAGTGTTAACTGCTGAATATTGTTCCTGGAAAACCGCTACTTCTTGGGCGGGGCTTTCTTCTTGACCACCCCGGCCTTTTTGGGACCTTTTCTGGTCCGGGCGTTGGTCTTGGTGCGCTGCCCCCTTACCGGCAGGCCCCGGCGGTGCCTTAAGCCACGGTAGCAACCGATCTCCATCAGGCGTTTGATCGACAGGGCCACTTCGGTCCGCTTGGTGCCCTCCACCTTGTGCTCGGCCTCGATGATGGAACGCAGCCGTCCCACCTCGTCCTCGGTGAGATCCTTGACCCTTTTATGGGGATCAACCTTGCCCGCCGAAAGTATTTTCTTGGCGGACGTCGGGCCGATACCAAAAATATAGGTTAACCCTACCTCTATCCGCTTCTCGCGGGGAAGATCAACACCAGCAATTCTGGCCACCTTATTGCCTCCTTAAATATAAACGCTTAAAAATTTAACTAGCCCTGTCTCTGCTTATGGCGGGGGTTCTTGCAGATGATCCTTAAGACCCCCTTGCGGCGGATCATTTTGCAGTGTTCGCAGATCTTTTTTATCGAAACCCTTACTTTCATTTTATCCCATTCCCCTTTATTCTTAACGGACTGTTTTTTACTTGAAACGGTATACTATCCGGCCCCGGGTCAGGTCGTAGGGAGAAAGCTCCACCGTCACCTTGTCGCCGGGAAGGATCTTGATGAAATGCATCCTCATTTTCCCGGAGATATGGGCCAGTATCTTATGACCATTGGGTAGCTCCACTCTGAAAGTGGCGTTGGGAAGATTTTCCGCCACCGTTCCTTCTACCTGTATCCCTTCCTGTTTGGCCATGCACTCCTTGGTTACTGATTGTTATTTGGTTATCGCTATCGGCTGATCGTTCTATCTGGTGACTATCTCCGGGTCTCCGTCGGTGACTATCACCGTGTCCTCAAAATGGGCCGACAGGCTGCCGTCCTTAGTCACCACCGTCCAGCCGTCGGACAGAAATTTCACCTCGGCCTTGCCGGTGTTTATCATCGGCTCTATGGCCAGCGACATCCCGGCTTTAAGCACCGGGCTGTGGCCGGGCCGGAAATAATTGGGGATCTCCGGCTCCTGATGGAGGCTGGCCCCCACCCCGTGGCCGCACAGTTCCCGCACCACCGAGAATCCGGCGTTCTCGGCCGTCCGCTGGACGGCCTTGGAGATATCGGTGACCTTGTTGCCGGCTCGGGCCTGATCTATTCCCAGCTCCAGCGACTGCCGGGTCACCGCCATCAGTTTCAATGATTCCGGCGAGGGGCTGGCGCCCACCAGGTAGCTCCGGGCGGCATCGGCGATGAAGCCTGCTTTGCGGACCCCGACGTCTATTCCCACCAGATCGCCTGATTTTAATTTCCGGTCGGCCCGGGGTATGCCGTGAACCACCTCGTGGTTGATGGCAATGCACAGGTTGGCCGGATAGTTGCGGTAGCCCTTAAAGGCGCACTCCCCGCCCCGCTGTTTGATGAACTGGCAAGCCAGTTCGTCCAGCTCCAGGGTTGATATGCCCGGAGCAACGGAATTTTTAAGAACATCCCACAGACCGGCGATTATTTTACCGGCCTCCCTGATCCTGGCGATATCGGAACTGCTATTGATGATTATCATTTCCGCCCGGACCATAGGGTTTCTTTTAAAGAGCTGTATACTTCATCGGGGGTTTTAGCGCCGTCTATTTTTTCCAGAATGCCGCGCGAGAGGTAGTACTCCTTCAGCGGTGATGTCTGCCGCTGGTAAACCTCCAGCCTTTTTTCCGCGGTGGCCTGCTGATCATCCACCCTTTGGTCCAGGACCGATTCGCATTTATCGCATCTGTCCGTGATTTTAGGGGCCTGAAACAGAAGGTTGAAAATCGCCCCGCATCTGGAGCAGGTCCGGCGGGAGGTCAGTCTTTTCACCAGCTCCCTGTCGTCCACCTCCAGCCAGAGAACGGCATCGATGCTGGTTCCCCGGAGCTTTAAGATATCATCCAGTTTTTCGGCCTGTTCCACCGTCCGGGGGAAACCGTCCAGCAAAAATCCTTTATTTGCGTCATCTTTTTCCAGCCGCTGGGCCACTACTTCGATCATCACCTCGTCCGGCACCAACGCCCCGCGGTCCATGAAAGATCTGGCTTTTAGCCCCACCTCTGTCCCGTTCCTGGCAGCCTCTCTGAGCATCTCGCCGGTGGAGATATGCGGTATCCCGTAATCCCGGCTGATAAAAGCCGCCTGGGTCCCTTTGCCGGAGCCCGGGGCCCCGAACAGGATGATCCTCATGGGCTACATCCTTCCGGATCGGCCGGAGATCTTGCCCTTCTTTATGAAGCCTTCGTAATGTCTCATCAGCAGGTGGGACTCTATCTGCTGCAGGGTATCCAGGGCCACCCCCACGATGATCAGCAATGTGGTACCGCCGAAGTAGAACGGGATATGGGCCGCATTCATCAGGATGGTGGGCAGCACTGCTATCAGGGCGTAGAATATGGCCCCCGGCAGGGTGATCCTGGTGAGGATCCGCTCGATATATTCGGCGGTTTTGGAGCCCGGCCTGATGCCGGGAATGAACCCGCCGTATTTTTTCATGTTATCGGCCATGTCGCCCGGATTGATGACGATGGCGGTGTAGAAATAGGCAAAGAAGATGATCATCAGCCCATAGATCAGGTTGTAGAGAAAGGCCCCGGGCGAAAACATGGCCATCAGGGTCTGGGCCCACTCTCCCTTGATGAAGGTCCCTAGAGTCATGGGGAACGACAGCACGCTCTGAGCGAAGATGATGGGGATGACGCCGGCGGTATTGAAACCCAGCGGAATATAAGTGCTCTGTCCGCCGTACACTTTCCGGCCCACCACCCGCTTGGCATACTGCACCGGGATCTTTCGGGCTCCCTGGGTCATCAGCACCACCGCGGCCGTGACCAATATCATCAGAATGCCGATCAGGGTCAGGGGGATGATGCCGATGGCCCCGCCCTTCACTGAAATATAGGTATTAAGCAGATCGCCGGGAATGACGTCCAGGCAACCCACAAAAATTATCATGGAGATGCCGTTGCCGATGCCCCGCTCGGTGATCTGCTCCCCCAGCCACATCACGAAAACAGTGCCGGCGGTCATAGTGACAGCTGTCAGCAATTTGAATCCCAAGCCGGGATGGGGAACCACCGGGACCCCGTTGGGAGCCAAGCTCTCCAGGAACAGCGAGATGCCGTAGGACTGGACCAACGCCAGGCCCACCGTGGCATAACGGGTGTACTGGTTGATCTTCTTGCGCCCCTGCTCGCCCTCCCTCTGCAGTTTCTCCAGGAAAGGTATAACTGCGCCCATCAGCTGCATGATGATGGAGGAGGTGATATAGGGCATGATCCCCAGGGCGAAGATGGTGGCCCGACTTAAGTTTCCACCCACGAACAGGTCGTACATCCCGAACAGGGTGCCACGCTGGGCCCGGAAAAATTCGGCCAGGACCTGGGTGTCGATGCCGGCGGTGGGCAGGTGGCCGCCGATACGGTAGACCACCAGCAGAGCCATGGTGAAAAGGATCCTTCTCCTGAGCTCCGGGATATTGAATATATTTTTTATCTTTTCAAACATCACCCAAATCCATTACTGTAAATTGGCAATTAAATTCTTTTGAGGAAATATAGGATTGAGTATCTATGCGGCTATCTCGGCCTTGCCCCCGGCGGCTTCTATCGATTTCCGGGCGCCGTCGGAAAAAGCGCTGGCCTTGACCGTCAGAGCGTTCTTCAGCTCGCCCTTGCCCAGGATCTTGATCGGCTTCTTGATGCTTTTTATCAGCCCCTTCTTGGCCAGGTAGGCCGGATCGATCTCCTTGGCTCCGGAGATCTTGGCCAATGAAGAGATGTCCACCAGCTGGTAGACCATTCTCTTCAGCGGGGTGAAGCCCCTCTTGGGAAGCCTGCGCTGCAGCGGCATCTGGCCGCCTTCGAACCAGGCCGGGACCTTGGCTCCCGAACCGGCCCGGGATTTCTGCCCCTTGTGCCCGCGGGTGGAGGTGCCGCCGTGTCCGGAGCCGGTCCCGCAGCCCCGCCGCTTGCTTTTCTTGACCGAACCTTTGGCCGGTCTGATATCGTTAAGCTTCATCTTATTTGACTCCTTCGGCGATCTCTTCCACTTTCAGCAGATGCTCAATCTTTTTGACCATCCCCCTGATCTGGGGGGTATCGTTCTGCTCCACCGTATGGTAGAGTTTTCTGATGCCCAGCGATCTGACGATCCTCTTCTGCTTTTCGGTACGGTCGATGGTGGAATGAATCTGGGTTATTCTTAGCTTCTTTGTTTTTGACACGGAAAATTCCTCACTGACAAATCATTTATAACATGGCAGGGGCTTGCCTGCAAATAGATTGATTAGCTTCTTACTGAGCCGGGGCTTCCGGCTTGGCTTCGTCCGGAGCGGCTTCGGCCAGCTTGGTTTCAGTCGGCTTGACTTCGTCCGGTTTGGCGTCGTCCGGTTTGGCGTCGGCAGGCTTGGCGTCGGCCGGTTTGGCGGCGGGTTTGGCCTCCTTCTCCTTGAACCTCTCGGCCATGATGTCCTGGGGCAGACGCAGCTGCTTCAGGCCGTTCAGGGTGGCCTTCACCAGGTTATGGGGATTGTTCGAGCCCAGGCTCTTGGTGAGAATGTCGGTGACCCCGCAGGCCTCCAGGACAGAGCGGACCACGTTGCCGGCTATCACTCCGGTGCCCGGCCCGGCCGGGCGCAGGACCACTTCGCTGGCGCCGTATTTTCCCAGGACCTGATAGGGTATCTTGCCGTCGGCGATGGAGTAGTGGGAGATGCTCTTCTTGGCATCCTCGGTGGCCTTACGGATGGCCTCCGATACTTCGCGGGCCTTTCCCTTGCCGATGCCCACATGTCCGTTGCCGTCGCCCACCGTAACCAAGGCCGTGAAGCCAAAACGCTTGCCGCCTTTGACCACCTTGGCCACCCGGTTGATGTGCACCACCTGCTCTTTGATATCGCCCAGGGAATTTAAGTTTACCTTTGCCAAAATCTTATCTCCTAAAATAGCTTTAGAATTTTAAACCTGCTTCTCTGGCTGCTTCGGCTAGGGCCTTCACCCGGCCGTGGTAGATGTATCCCCCGCGGTCGAAGATCACCTGGGTGATCCCCTTGTCCAGGGCCAGCTTGGCGATCCTCTGGCCCACCAGCTTGCTCTCGGCTATCTTGCCGCTGTCGGAGTGCTCCAGCCGTCCGGTGGAGGCCAGGGTCTTGTGATTAAAATCGTCGATGATCTGGGCATAGATGTGTTTGGAACTGCGGAACACACACAACCTGGGACGCTCCCCGGTCCCCCTGACCTTGCGGCGAATTCTGATGTGACGCCTGATCCTGGCGTCCCTGGTCTGTTTTGCTTTATCTGACATCTTCGTATATCCGGTTAATAGGAATTTTCGGTTTGAAGGCTGGTCCTGCATGGCTTGCTACTGCCAAAGCCCGGTGAATATATTTTGGGGTATCCTGATCCGTTACCCGCCGGCCCCCGCTGCGGCCTTGCCGGCCTTGCGGCGGACAATCTCGGTGCTGTATCTGATGCCCTTGCCCTGGTATGGTTCCGGTTTTCGGAACTGTCGGATGGCGGCCGCCACCTCCCCCACCGTCTGACGGTTGATGCCCTTGACCACGATGCTGGTCTGGTAGGTCTTGTCCTTGACCTTCAGCAGCGGCTGGTCCTGGATCTCGAACTCTATGCCGTCTGGCTTGGGCAGGTAGACGGTATGGGAATATCCCAGCGACAGGGTCAGGCCTTTGGGGTCTATGATCGCCTTATAGCCGATCCCGTATACCTGCAGCACCTTCTGGAAGCCCAGGCTTACTCCGGTGACCGCGTTGGCCAGCAGGGCCCGGGTCAATCCGTGCAAAGCCCGGTCGAACTTATCGTCGCTGCTCCGGGACACCGTCAATTTATCGCCCTCCAGCGCCACCTTGATGTTGGGGTGGAAGGGCTGTTCTATGGATCCCTTGGGGCCGGTCACTTTGACCGAGCCGGTTTTGATTTCGGCCTTCACCCCCTGGGGCAAGCTTATTGGTTTTTTTCCAACCCGAGACACTTCATTTCTCCTTAAAAAAACTATCAATTACCAGATGTAACAGACTACTTCGCCGCCCACCCCGCTCTTGCGGGCATCCTTGTCCTTCATCAGGCCCTGGGAGGTGGAGATAATAGCCAGGCCGGTTCCGCTTTTCACCTTGGGCACTTTGTCCCCGGGGGCGTAGACCCTCAGGCCGGGGGTGCTGACCCTTTTAAGCCCCGTGATGAAATGGCTGCCCTTATCGTCGTATCTAATGTAGACGCGGATGATATTCTGCCGGTTGTCGGTGATATATTTGAAGTTGGAGATCAGGCGCTCCTTCATCAGGATCTTGGTGATCCCCAGCTTCATCTTGGACGACGGGATGTCCACCTTCTTCAGTTTGGCTTTGCCCGCATTTCGGATTCTGGTCAGCATATCGGCAATGGGATCGGTCATCGACATATCGTTATTCTCCTAATATTCTTTAGAATCGAATTACCAGCTGGCTTTGGTCAGGCCCGGGACCTCGCCCCGCAGGATCAGTTCCCTCAGGCAGATCCGGCATAAGCCGAAATCCCGGTAATATGCACGGGAGCGGCCGCAGCGGTTGCAGCGGTTATGCTGTCTCACCTGATATTTTGGCCTGGCAGCCTTTTCGATCATAGCCTTTCTGGCCATAAGTTGTTATTCCTTCCTGGTTATATGTTCTGTTATATTAAAACCATCTGATGCTGGTGGGGGCTACTTCTGCTGGAACGGCATGCCCATCAGGCGCAGCAGTTCCTTGGCCTCCTCGTCGGTCTTGGCGGTGGTGACAATGGTGATGTCCATGCCGAATATTTTGACCACCTTGTCGTAGTTGATCTCCGGGAAGATGATCTGCTCCTTGACCCCCAGGGTGTAGTTGCCCCGGCCGTCGAACGATCTGGTGGGCACGCCCCGGAAGTCACGGATACGGGGGATGGCCACGTTGACCAGCCGGTCCAAAAACTCGTACATCATATTGCCCCGCAGGGTCACCATGGCGCCAATGGGCACCCCGGCCCGCAGCTTGAAAGTGGCGATGGATTTCTTGGCTTTGCGGATGGACGGCTTCTGGCCGGTGATGGTGCCCAGATCCTTGGCGGCGGCCTCCACCAGCTTGGGATCCTGGGTGCCCTCGCCCAGCCCCATGTTGACCACCATCTTCTCCAAATGGGGGGCCTGCATCACGCTCTTGTATCCGAATTTTTTGACCAGGGCCGGCTTGACTTCCTTGGTGTATTTCTCTCTTAATCTTGCCATTTTGTTCCTAATTTTTAGTATGATCTTACTACGGTAACTTTTGATCTATTCTTTGTCCAGCATCTCGCCGCAGGATTTGCAGACCCGGGCCCGTTTTCCGTCGGCCAGAGTCCGGGTGCCAACCCTGACTCCCTTGTCGCACTTGGTGCAGATCGCCATCAGGTTGGTGAGGTTGATCGCCGCCTCCTTTTCCAGGATCCCGCTCTTCTCGCCCTGCTTGCGGGGCTTGGTATGGCGCTTGACGAAATTTACCCCCTCCACAATGGCCCGGCCCTTGTCCGACAATATTTTCAGGACTTTTCCCTTCTTGCCCTTGTCGTTGCCGGCTATTACGATGACGCTGTCGTTCTTTTTGATCTTCATTTTACATCCGCTCCTATATCACTTCCGGTGCCAGGGAGATGATCTTCATGAACTGACGGTCCCTCAGCTCCCGGCCCACCGGGCCGAAAATGCGGGTGCCCCTGGGCTCGTTCTTGTCGTCGATGATCACCGCGGCGTTGTCGTCGAACCGGATGTAGGAACCGTCCTTGCGGCGGATCTCCTTCCTGGTCCGGACGATCACCGCCCTGGCCACCTCGCCTTTTTTGATGGCCCCGCCGGGCAGCACGTCCTTGATGGCCACCTTGATGATGTCGCCCACCGAGCCGTAGCGGCGGAAATGGCCGCCCATCACCTGGATGCACATGGCCTTCTTGGCCCCTGAGTTGTCGGCGATATTTACCCTGGTATATTGTTGAATCATATTTTTCCTGCCTTGCTGCCCCGTTTTTTTCAGGGATTGTTTATCTTATATTTGGTTTAAATATAACCACTGATGTCTACTTGGCCTTCTCCATCACTTCCACCAGACGCCAGCGCTTGGTCTTGGAGATGGGCTTGGTCTCGATGATCCTGACGGTATCGCCCAGCTTGGCCGATTGATCCTCGGAATGGGCGTAATATTTGGTGGTTCTTTTGACCACCCTGCTGTACAGAGGATGTTTGACCCTTCGCTCCACGGCCACGATGATGGTCTTGTTCATCTTGTCGCCCACCACCTTGCCCATCCTGGTCTTTCTTAAATTTCTCTCTGCCATCTGTTCTACTCCTTCGATCCGGCGCCGGCGGCCAGTTTGCGGATGCTCTTGAGGTCCTCATTGAGAACCGTTTTCATCCGGGCCACCGAACGGCGGGTGTGCCTTAGTTGCAGGGGGTTGGGGATCTGCTGGGTGCTGCGGCGCAGTTTCAGGTTGAAGTTGGCTTCGGTCTCCTCCTTCAGCTTCTGCTCCACTTCGGCCCTGGTCATCTCCCTGAGCTCTTTGGTCTTCTTCATTGCTTTACCTCGATATGACGATGGCGTGGAACCATCCTGGTTTTAACAGGCAATTTGTGGGAAGCCAGCAGCATGGCCTTCTTGGCGGTGGCCTCGGGGATCCCCCCGATCTCGAACATCACCCGGCCCGGCTTGACCACGGCCACCCAGTGATCGGGAGCCCCTTTTCCCTTGCCCATTCTGGTCTCGGCCGGCTTGGAGGTCACTGGTTTATCGGGAAAGATCCTGATCCAGACCCGGCCGCCTCTCTTTATGAACCTGGTCATGGCCACCCTGGCCGCTTCGATCTGCCGATCGGTGATCCAGGCGGCATCCAACGACTGGAGCCCGAATTCCCCAAAGGCTACGTAATGGCCCCTGGTGGCCAGGCCGCACATGCGTCCCCTTCTTTGTTTGCGGTGTTTTACCCGCTTTGGCATCAACATAATTTTTTATAATCTCCAGAAAGTCTATATAAATAAATTTTTCTTATTTGGCCACGGCCTGCTTGCCCAGCACCTCGCCCTTGAATATCCAGACCTTGATCCCGATGCAGCCGAAGGTGGTGTGCGAGGTGGAGGTGGCGTAATCGATATCGGCCCGGAGGGTGTGCATGGGCACCCGGCCCTCGCGGTAGCTTTCGGTCCGGGCGATCTCGGCCCCGCCCAGGCGTCCGCCGCAGGCGATCTTGATCCCGTAGGCCCCCATTCTGAGGGTGCTCTGAACGGCCTTCTTCATGGCCCGGCGGAAAGAGATCCGCTGTTCCAGCTGACGGGCGATATTATCGGCCACCAGGCGGGCGTCCATTTCGGGCACCTTTATCTCGGTGATATTCAGATGGACTTCCTTCTGCGCGGTCAGGTGCTGGATCTCGGCCTTCAGCTTTTCGATCTCGCCGCCCTTGCGGCCGATGACAATGCCCGGCCTTGAAGTATGGATGGTCACCGTGACCCGCTTGGATGTCCTTTCGATTTCTATCTTGGAAATGCTGGCATTCATCAGCTTCTGCCGCAGGTAGCGGCGGATCCTTTCGTCCTCCTCCAGCAGGCTGGCAAAATCATTCTTGGCGAACCACCTTGAATCCCAAGTCTTAATGATCCCCAGCCTTAACCCTATGGGATGTGTCTTCTGACCCAAACCTTTACCTCCGTTAATTTATTTAGCCTGGTCGGAAACCCGAACCAAGAGATTACTGGTGCGTTTCAGCCGACGGTCGGCCCGGCCTCGGGCCCGGGGGCGGAACCGCTTCATGATGATGCCCTCGTCCACCCTGATCTCGGATATCCTCAAGGTATCGGGATCGGCCTTGACATCGCCGGCTGTCTCCACCGCCGAGGCCACGGCTGATTTGACGGCCTTGGCCAGATGGGGGCTGCCCGCTTTAGGGACGAATTTGAGTATCGACAGGGCCTCGTTGCATTTCTTGCCCCTGATCAGGTCGGCCACGGCCCTCATCTTCCGGGGGGTAACCCGGATATGCCTTTTTCTGGATAATGCTTCCATCTTCTATCTGTCGCTCCTTATGCCTTGGTGGCCGCCGGGGCTGCCGCTGTAGCTGCAGCTGCCGGTATGGCGGCGGTAGTGGTCTCGGTCCTTTTCTTCTTGTCTACTTCCTTGCCGACCGCCCCGTGCTTGCGGAAGGTCCGGGTGGGCGCGAATTCGCCCAGCTTGTGCCCCACCATGTTTTCGGTGATATATACCGGGATGAATTTATTGCCGTTGTGGACCGCGATGGTATAGCTGACGAATTCGGGGGGCACCATGGAGCGCCGGGCCCAGGTCTTGATGACCCTCTTTTCCCCCGAGGCTGCCATAGCTTCCACCTTGGCCATCAGTTTGGGATCGATATAAGGTCCTTTTTTAAGGGAGCGAGACATTATTTTCTCCTCTTAAGGATGAATTTACTGGTTGTCTTCTTCTTCTTTCTGGTCTTTTTGCCCTTAGACAGTAGGCCCTTGGAACTGCAGGGATGCCTGCCGCCGGATGATTTTCCCTCACCGCCGCCCATCGGGTGGTCATGCGGGTTCTTGGCCACGCCGCGGCTGTGGGGTTTGACGCCCAGCCAGCGGTTGCGTCCGGCCTTGCCGATGGATATATTCTCGTTCTCCAAATTGCCCACCTGTCCCAAAGTGGCCATGCATTCCAGCCGGACCAAGCGCACCTCGCCCGATGGCAGCCGGAGGTGGGCGTATTCAGCCTCCTTGGCCATCAACTGGGCCGAGCCGCCGGCGGTCCGGACCATCTGTCCGCCCTTGCCTTTTTTGAGCTCGATGTTGTGGATGGCGCTGCCCAATGGGATCTCGGACAGGGGCATGCAATTGCCTACTTTGATATCGATGCCTGAGCCGGAAAGGATCTTGTCGCCCACCGTCAGTCCTACTGGAGCAATGATATAGCGCCATTCGCCGTCGGCATATTTCAGCAACGCTATGCGGCAGGAGCGGTTGGGGTCGTATTCAATTGCGGCCACGGTGGCCGGGATGGCGAATTTATTACGCTTGAAATCAATCAGCCGGTAGGCCCTCTTATGGCCGCCGCCCCGGTGGTCGGCCGTTACCCTCCCGTGGCTGTTGCGTCCGCCCGATTTTTTCAGCGAGGACAGTAATGACTTCTTTGGTTTTGATGATGTGATCTCGTCAAAACTGTATCCGGTGCGATGACGCATTCCCGGGGTGGTAGGTTTATATGATTTGATAGCCATCTAACGAAGTTCTCCTAAATTTTATATCCCGGAATTATTTTAAATACCTTCGATCATCTCTATCTTCTGGTCCTTGGCCAGGGTGACAATGGCCTTCTTCCAGTCCGGCCGCTTTCCCTGGTTGCGCCCCAGACGCTTGATCTTGCCCATCACGTTCATGGTGGTCACTTCCTTGACCTTGACCTTGAACAGCGTTTCCACCGCCTGCTTGATCTGGTGCTTATTGGCGTCCCGGGAAACCTCGAAGCCGTAACGGTTAAATTTCTCGCGGAGGTTGGTGATCTTCTCGGTAATCAGCGGTCTTATAATGATTCTGTAGTTCATTTGGCGAATGCCTCCTTTACGGCTTCCAGTCCCTTCCTGGTAAGGATTACCTTGTCGGCCTTGATGATATCGTAGGGGTTGACCTCTCTGACCGGCTTTAAGGTCAGGCCCGGAATATTGCTTCCGGATTTGCGGACCTCCGGGGAATGGACCTGGTCCAGCAACAGAACCTTCTGCCCGCCCATCTCCATGGTCTTTAACAGCTCCACCATCTCCTTGGTCTTGCCGGTGGTCTTAAGCGATTCTATGACGCCCAGCTTGCCGGATTTAAAACCGTCGGACCAGGCCGAGCGGAGGGCAGCCTGGCGGGATTTTTTGGGAAGCTCCCAGGAATGATCCCGGGGCTCCGGCCCATGAGCTACATAACCGCCCACCATGATGGAAGCCCTGGTGCTGCCCTGTCTGGCCCGGCCGGTCCCCTTCTGTTTGAAAGGCTTCTTTCCGCCGCCCCTGACATCGGCCGCGTTCTGGGTGGCGGCATTGCCCTGTCTCTGGTTGTCTAAGTATTCCCTGACCGCCAGATACAGCAGATGCTGATTGGGCCTGGTGCCGAAGACATCCTCCGGAACCTCTAGGCTGCCGGATTTCTTCCCCTTATCATCGAACAGATTTACAGATAACATTGATGAATGCTTTCCTTATATCTTATGGATTGACACGATTCCGTCCGGAGCCCCGGGTACCGCTCCCTTGACCAGAATGATGTTCTTGGACTGATCTACTTTTACCACCTTCAGATTCATGACCGAAAATTTTACATCCCCCATGTGTCCGGCCATCTTGGTGCCGGGATACACCCGGCCCGGAGACGAGCCAGCCCCGATGGAGCCGGCATGCCGGTTACGGTCGGTCTGACCGTGGCTGGCCGGTCCTCCGTGGAATTTATGGCGCTTCATAACGCCGGCGGTGCCTTTCCCCTTGGTGGTTCCGGATATCTTGATCTTGTCGCCGGCGGCAAAAATATCAGCGGTTATCACCTGGCCCAACTGATAGCCTGCCGTATCGTCAACCCGGAACTCCTGCATCACCTGAACCGGCTGGGCCTTGGATTTAGCCAGATGGCCGCTGGTTGGTTTGTTTACCTTGCCGGGCTTCTTGGAACCGAATCCCAGCTGAACGGCGCTGTAGCCGTCCTTGTCCTTGGTTTTGATCTGGGTCACCACGCAGGGCCCGACCTCCAGCACCGTCACCGGAACCATGACATTGCTCTCGCCGAATACCTGGGTCATCCCGATCTTTCTGCCGATCATTGCGTTCATGATATAGCCTTATTATCGATTCTGAGTTCTTGATTCTGTGGGGAATACCGTCAAAGCTTACAGGCCGCTCTTGATCTCGATATCCACCCCGGCCGGAAGCTCCAATTTGGTCAGAGCGTTGATGGTCTGGGGAGTGGAGTTCAGGATATCGATCAGCCTCTTGTGGATCCTCCGTTCGAACTGTTCCCGGGATTTCTTGTCGACATGGGTGGAACGGTTGACGGTATAGATCGTCTTTCTGGTCGGCAGGGGGATGGGGCCGGAAATTCTGGCTCCCGTCCGTTTGGCGGTGTTGACGATCTCGGCCACCGACTGGTCCAGCACCGCGTGATCATAGGCCTTAAGTTTTATTCTAATGCTTTGAACTGACACCTTTATTTTCCTTTTATCTGATTTCCAAATATTTCCCTCTCCGATACCGGGAGGGCAGGTGGTCCTATTCCACGATCTCGGTAACGGTTCCGGCGCCCACGGTGCGGCCGCCCTCGCGGATGGCGAACTTAAGGCCCTTCTCCATGGCGATGGGGGTCAACAGCTCGCCCTCGATGGTGACGTTATCGCCCGGCATGATCATCTCCACGCCCTTGGGAAGGCTTAAATTGCCGGTGACGTCGGTGGTCCTAAAGAAGAACTGAGGCCGGTAGCCGGTGAAGAACGGGGTATGCCGCCCGCCCTCCTCC